>Ga0307432_1000041_pt1 | contig 114161 bp, 78 predicted proteins | sample SalMarWE160150MG_FD_202158 | JGI IMG/M metagenome (GOLD analysis project Ga0307432, IMG submission 202158) | Salt marsh sediment microbial communities from the Plum Island Ecosystem LTER, Massachusetts, United States - WE1603-150 | ecosystem: Environmental > Aquatic > Marine > Intertidal zone >...
GCATCTAAATCGCGAAACCCCGGCTGATGGATCGGAAACGCTGGTTCGCCCACTCGGGCGTTTTTCGTACGATCGCTCTGATCTGCGTTTTCACGCTGGTAATCGCGGTCTGAATTAAGATGCGATTGCCCTGGGGGGTTGACCCATCGCCGCCGCGAGGCTTGATCTGTGTTCCCCATCCGGTAGGCTGTTGGGCACAGATCGGCGGAGTGATACAGATGGCGAAAAAGAGGAACGAGTCACCGGAACAGATCGACCTCAAGCGTATTGCCAAGGCGGAGCATGGCGACGTGACTTCTCTGGACCTGTCCAGCCTGGGCTTGACGGCGCTCCCGCCGGAGATCGGCCGGCTCACCAGCCTGACCAACCTGCGGCTCTATAACAACAAGATCACGGCGCTCCCGCCGGAGATCGGCCGGCTCACCAGCCTGACCGGGCTGTATCTTTACGACAACAAACTCACGGCGCTCCCGCCGGAGATCGGCCGGCTCACCAGCCTGACCAACCTGTGGCTCCATAACAACAAACTCACGACACTCCCGCCGGAGATCGGCCGGCTCACCAGCCTGACCGAGCTGAATCTTGGCGGCAACCAGCTCACGGTACTCCCGCCGGAGATCGGCCGGCTCACCAGCCTGACCAAGCTGAATCTCTTCAACAACCAGCTCACAGCGCTCCCGCCGGAGATCGGCCGGCTCACCAAGCTGACGGTCCTGGACCTCAGCGAGAACCAGTTGACGGAGCTTCCGACGGCACTGGGTGATCTTTCCGCGTTGAGTGAGCTGTATCTGCGCGGCAACAACGCCCTCGTCCTGCCGCCTGAGGTCCTCGGACCGTCCATGGACGAGGTACACGGGCCTGGCGGGAAGACCGCGGCGGCGCCGGCCGATATCCTCGATTACTACTTCCGCCGCCGGGGCGAGGCCAAGCGCCGGCTCAACGAGGCCAAGCTACTCCTCGTCGGACAGGGCGGCGTGGGTAAGACCTCGCTGGTGCGTTACCTGGTTAAGAACGAAAAGGCCACGCCCGGCGAGAAGATGACCGAGGGGATCGACATCAGCACCTGGCAGGTGGCCAGCAAGATTGAAGGCGAGAAGATCCGCCTCAACGTCTGGGACTTCGGCGGCCAGGAGATCATGCACGCCACCCACCAGTTCTTCCTCACCCGCCGCAGCCTATACCTCCTGGTCCTCGACGCCCGCAAAGGCGAAAACGAGGGCAACATCCACTACTGGCTGCGGATCATTCAGAGCTACGCCGGCGACTCGCCCGTCGTGGTCGTCACCAACCAGTGCGACGGGCCCAACGACCTGGACCTCGACAAGCGCCGACTCAGATTCGACTACCCCAACATCCAGACCTTCGTGAAGACCTCGTGCACCACCGGTCACGGTATCGAGAAACTCCGTGAGATTATCGCCGACCGGATCAACGATTTACCGCACGTCTTCGATGAGCTGCCGCAGAGCTACTTTGCCATCAAGAGCGATCTTGCGAAGCAGGCCAAGTCGCGTAACTACCTCGACGTGCGCGACTATCTGAAACTCTGCAAGGACAACACGGTTACCGAGGAAAAGGAGCAGCAGCGATTGCTCCGCTTCCTGCACGATCTTGGCACGGTCCTCAACTACAACGACCCGCATGACCCTTACCGGCTGCGCTACACGCACATCCTCAACCCCGAGTGGGTCACCGACGGCGTTTACTCGATCGTTAATCACGCGAAACTGAAAGAGGATCACGGCGTGCTCGACTGCGACGCTTTGGGCGATATTCTCGCGGACAAGAAATCCTACCCGCCCGATCGGCGGGCGTTCATCGTTGATATGATGCGCCGTTTCGAGCTTTGCTTCGACTTCCCCGACAGCAAGGGGCGTCGCGTGCTCATACCCGAGCTGCTCCCCAAGAACGAGCCCGAGGGACTTCCCTGGGAGGCTGCGGAGGCCTTGCGCTTCGAATATCACTACAAGGTTTTGCCCGGCGGTCTGCTGCCGCGCTTCATCGTGCGTGCGAATTATCTGCTCGGCAAGCCGCCAATCTATTGGCGCAGCGGTGTAGAGCTTTGCGTGGAGAACTGCCGGGCCCTGGTTCGCGGCGACACCCAGAAGGGCCGGGTGTTCATCGCCATCATCGAGGGCAAGGGCGCCGTGCCCGGCCAGCGCCGCCGGTCCCTGTCCGTCGTCCGCGACCATCTTAGAGCCATCCACGCCACTATCCCGCGCATCGAAGCCGAGGAACATGTTCCGCTTCCCGACGAGCCGGATGTGTCCGTCTCATATGAGTATCTCCTCGACCTTGAGGCCGACAGGGATGACGACTTTCGTCCGGAGGGCGCGCGACGGCGCTATTCAGTTAGAGAGTTGTTGGAGGGGATCGAAGAGGCCAAGGAACGCGAGGAATACAGACGAAACATGCATCGCGGCCGTGCCTCGGGCGAGGTGATGGGATCCCCCGACATTCGAGCCGGAATCTACGCGGAGCAAGTCATTTTTGAAGGGAACGCACAAGTGGCGCAAGACCAAATTCGCAACGTGAATGCGAATGACATCATCGGGTCAACACTGAATCTTGGCGAGATCAAAGACAGCGTCGTCAAGAGCATCCAACAGATGCCGGTGCAGACGGACGAGACGGTCGCCCAACTCAAACCGCTGCTCGAAAAGCTCACCAATTTACTGACGGACGCGACCGAGCAGGGGGTGGATGAGCAGGTTGCGGCCGACGCGCTCGAGGAGGTGGGAGCATTCGCGGACGCAGCGCAAAAGCCGGACGAGCCCGGCTTCTTGCCGATGGTTCGCAAGACGCTGCGCACATTGCGCGGCTTCGCGGACGACCTCAAGCCTGTGCCTCAGATCGCCAAGCAGTTCATTGGTTACGTCAACGCGATTGCGGCCCTCTGCTGAGATAGGCAGGTCGACCGACGCCGACGGCGAGAGGGAACGTGCGAGGGCTTCCCCCCTCAGATTCCTTGCACCGGCGGCTTGACAAACGCTGCCTCATAGATGGCATGGGTAAACTCGCTTGCCCGTGGTTGATGGTCTGAAGACACGGGTAAGCTGGCGCTTACCCATGCCACCCAACCGCGGCGGACGGTACGGATCAGAACCGCGACAGCCTGCCCTTTACGTCGCGCAGCGATGTCAAGGGTCATGGAGCGGTCACGCGGACGCGGGCAGGCGGGGCGTAAACGAGCTGTAGCGCCACGTCTTGTGCGTGGCGCATTCTTCCGGGAGCAGAGGCACTACCCACAAGGCGGCGCTACACGGAGTCGGTCCGTTGGGTGGACCCTATGTGGATTTGATGCGGAAGAGCGGCTGGTCGAATTGGACCTCGGAGGCGTCGTCGGCCAATATCTTGACAATCTCTCCGTTTGGGGGAAGGCCCGGGCCGTCATAGGTAATCTGATAGAAGCACTTCATGATTTCCACGAGACCCAGCACGTTACCGGCCGCGACCGGTGAGCCAACTTCCACGTACGGTGGTGAATCGGGAGACGGACGGCGGTAGAAGATGCCCTCCGACGGCGCCGGGATCGTGATCAAGCTCGTATCATCGGCCTCACCCGCGGTACCGCCTCGTCCTCGTGAGCCGGCGGCAGCGTCGGCGCCGGCTTTACGAACCCGCGTGTCAATGCGGGCTATCGGTTGACCATAGGCAACCGGTGTGTATGCGTTCGGAATGAAAACCTCGGTGACACGACCATGCGCATCCTGCGGCAGGCGCAGGATGTAGCGCTGATTGAGGACTTTCATCGTGATGACCCTGTCGAACGGATTGAAAAACAACCCGACTTTCGGCGCCCCGTCTGCCATCCCCACGACGGGAGACGTTACCAGCAGCGTATCGGGATCGTTCTTGTCCGTTAGCACCTTCGCGATGAGCGTCTTTTCAGCCATGATGCTTCCCGTCTGTGCGGTACTGTTTCACCGCGGAGACCGCAGAGCCTTCTTAAAGGCTAAAGGATGAAGGGTGAAGGACGAAGTACGAAGGATGAAGCGACATTCGTTAATCCTTTCCTCCCTCTGCGATCTCTGTGTTCTCTGCGGTTTCTCCAATTCGTTTCGACGTTCCGTCTATCCCGCAAAGTCCGTCAATATGTTCAAATCGTGCATCGACCAGATCCGCGGATTCTTGATTCGTCGATATCCTAAACTCTGGTAGCACATCTCGACCAGTGTCATCAGATAGTCACGCAGTTCATGCACGGGTACGATCTCGTCCGTATCCATCTGCCGGGCGGCCTTGTACGGGTCCATGTCGGCCTCGATGCGATCCACGACGGCCTTCATCCCCGCTTCGATCTTCGCCCGCTCCTCAGGGACCTTCGTAACAATTTGGAAGTTGTCATCGAGCTTGGTGCGGTAGGCCCCGATCGCGAGCGTCCTTCCCTCCATGACAGCCAAGCGGGTCAACGGCGTCGAGAGCTGCACGATCGGCTCATACGGCAGGCCGGTCTCGGCGTAGTAGCCCGCACCGGAGGCCTTGCGCAGAAGCACCGTGATCATGGGCACGGTGTTCGTCGAGTTGGTGTAGAGCAGGTTCGAGCCGAATCCCAAAAGGCCGTGCTTTTCGGCCTCGATGCCGATGTCAAATCCGGAGATATCCTGAAGCCAGATGATCGGAATCCCGTCGGAGTTGCAGGACCTTGAGAACTGCGAAATCTTCGCGATACCTTCGCGATAGAGCAGCCCGCCCGGTCGGGTCCGGTCCTTCAGCTCCGGATGTGCGGTAAGCTGCTGGTTGTTGGCGATGATTCCGACATACAGCCCGTTGATGCGGGCGACGCCCGTCACCATCTCTTCGCCGGTGTGCTGCATCAATTCCCAGAACAGTGAGTTGTCCACAAGACGGGCGATGATCTGGCGGATGTCGTAGACCACACGGTGATCAACCGGAAGCAGCCCATTGATCTCCCGCGGCAAGAAGCGCGGAGCAGCCGGAGTGAATCCATGACGGTAGTATGTCACCGCGCTTTGCGGGAGTTTCTCCACCTCCTGGCGAATCCGCTTGATCATCGTTTGATCATCCGGGACCCGCTCGTCGGCACAGTTGGACAGGTGCACGTGCACGTCCGGTCCGCCGATCGAGAGCGAGGTGATCTTCTGCGATCGCCCTCCTTTGACCAGTGCGGCCCCGGCGATGACCATATAGGCCTGCTCGGTCATGAAGAGCTTGTCCGAGATGATCGGCATGTACCCTCCACCAGCGATGCAATCCCCGAGGACGCCGGCGATTTGCGGGACCCCGTTTGCCGACAACAGCGAGTTCATCTTGAAGATATACCCCGCTCCCACCCTGCCCGGGAACGTCTTGGATTGCTCCGGTAGGTTGAGGCCCGAGCAGTCTACCAGGTAGATCACCGGTATCCTAAGCCGTAGGCCGACCTCCTGGGCGCGCTCGATCTTCTCCGGCGTCATCGGCCACCAGGAGCCGGATGCCACGGTGTTGTCGTTCGCGATCACGACGGTGAGGCGTCCGTGGACGCGCACAAACGCCGTAACGACTCCTGCCGAGGGTGATGTGCGTGGAGGCTTCCCGAACTCAAGACCGTAGTTGACGAAGGTGTTGATGGGGAAGATCGTCGTGTACGGGTCTTTTAGAATCTTCAGTCGCTCCCAGGTGGTAAGCTTGCCCTTCGCGTGCACCCGGTCGACGTATTCGGGTCCCCAACCCGCTCGAACCTCCTCGCGGCGCCGGGAGACAACCTCGTTCAGTTCCTCCATGCGCTTGAGGTTCTCGACATAAGACTTCTCCTCGATCGCGTCTTCCAGCGGAGTGCCGATGGGATGGAGGATCACCTTGGACATGCGTGATGTTCCTTGATCACAAGGCTGAAGGATAAAGGATGAAGAATGAAGTTGTTAATGCCACTATTCATGGTCCACCTATTCCCAATCCCCAGTCCCCAATCGCGTTCATCCTTCCACCTTCATCCTTGGTCAAGCAGCCTTGCTATGAATCCGGTGTCGTAATTCCCGGCGGCAAAATCCGGGTTCTTCATGATTCTCAGGTGAACGGGGATGGTCGTTTTGACACCTTCGATTCGGAATGACTCAAGTGCCTTTATCATGCCCTCACGCGCCGCGTCACGATCCGGTCCCCATACGATCAGCTTGGCGATGAGCGAATCATAGTGGATTGGGATGCGATACCCCGCCTGTACGTGTGAGTCCACGCGAACTTTGACGCCCGAAATCTCCTCAGGCGGCACGAATCCCTTGATCTCGCCCGGCGAGGGCTTGAAGTCCTCAAACGGATCCTCGGCATTTATGCGGCACTCGATGGAATGCCCGTTCATCTTCACGCCGTCCTGCCCGAAGGAAAGGGTTTCATTGGCTGCGATCCGGATCTGTTCCGTGACCAGATCGCGCCCGGTCACCTGCTCGGTCACAGGATGCTCGACCTGAAGGCGAGCGTTGACCTCCATGAAGTTGAATTGCCCGTCCGAGTCCCGGAAGAACTCGATCGTGCCGGCATTCCTATATCCGATTGCCCGCATCGCGTGGCGAAGCTTCTCACCCAGGTCCTGCCGTGTATCTGAATCCATCACAGGCGAAGGTGATTCTTCGACGAGTTTCTGGTGACGCCTCTGGGCCGAACACTCACGCTCTCCCAAGTGCACGACGTTGCCGAAGGCATCAGCCATTACCTGAAATTCGATGTGCCGGCCGTCGACGATGTACTTTTCCAAGTAGAGGCTAGGATTGCTGAACGCCTTCTCCGCCTCCAGCGAAGCCTCGCGGAACTTCTGCTCAAACTCCTTCGCCGCATCGACTCGTCGCATGCCCCGACCGCCACCGCCGGCGGTCGCTTTGAGCAGGACAGGGAAGCCGATCTCCTTCGCGAGTTTTAAGCCGTCTTCCAATCGCGGCAGTGTTCCACGCGACCCTGGTATCACCGGCAAACCGGACTCCCGCATCGTCTCCCTGGCGGTGGCCTTATCCCCCATCGCCCTGATTGCCCCGGCAGGTGGGCCGATGAACGTCATCTTGGCCTGCTCGCACAGTTCGGCAAAAAGCGCGTTCTCAGCCAGAAAGCCGTAACCAGGGTGGATGGCACAACACCCGTTCTGCTCAGCCGCCTGGATGATCGCCTCCATGTTGAGGTAGCTGTCGGCGCTTTTGGGTGGTCCGATGCACACCTTCACATCGGCTTCTTGAAGGTGCGGTGACGCGGCGTCAGCCTCCGAGAAGACGGCGACGGTCTCGACGCCCAGCGTCTTACACGCACGTATAACCCGAAGGGCGATTTCACCTCGGTTGGCAATCAAGATGCGCTTGAACATACGTAATACAACTCGCTGGTGGCGCTTGTCTCACATCCAGGATTCAAGAATTCGATGTTTCATCCTTCATCCTTCATCCTTTCCCCTTCCGCCACCCACCTCGGCTTCTTCTTGTCGAGGAACGCGTTCATCCCTTCCTGGCCTTCCTCGCTGATGCGCAGGCGAGAGATTACCTCCGCCGTATAAGGGCCGTTCTCTTCCAGGGATCGCTCGGCAATCTCACGGATCAGTTCCTTTGAGACAGCCAGGGCATTGGGACCGCCCGTCAGGACGGTTTCAATCTTCGCGTCTACGGCTGCATCGAGCTGGTCCGGCGGGACGACGGCATTCACCAAACCCATCTCCGCAGCACGCTCTGCCGAAAAGCGCTCGCCCGTCAGGAAGTACTCGCGAAGATTCCTCTCCCCCATCCGCTTGAGCAGGTAGGGGGAGATCGCCGCGGGGGTGAGCCCTAACTTCGTTTCGGAAAAGCCGAAGACGGCGTTCTCGGACGCGATGGCGATGTCGCTGACCGCTACCACGCCAGTGCCGCCGCCGATGGCCGGACCGTTGATACGCCCGATCACCGGCTTGGGGCAGGTGTAAATCTCACGTAGCATCCGCGCGAGCGTGAGCGAGTCCTCGTAGTTCTCTTCGTAGGTATAGGTGATTACCCTCTTCATCCAGTGTAAATCTGCACCCGCGCAGAAGGACTCACCTTCACCAGTTATCACAGCGACGCGTATGCTGGGATCGTCTCGGATTTTGCCGAAGACCTCGAGAAGGTCCTCGAGCATCTGCTCGTTGAACGCGTTGTGAACATCCGGGCGGTTCAACGCGACCCGCGCGACGGTGCCTTTGCGTGTAAGGCGTACGGTGCCGTGGGTCATTCGCACCTCGACGCTGGGCCGAGAATCCTCTCTCGGCCCCACATTCATCAGCTGGGTGCGAGAAGGGATTCTCGCACCAGGGTTTCTCGCACCAGCACTCAAACCCTTACGGGAACGGCCTTGTGCCCGTAGTGAATGGTGCCGGCCTCTCCCTCCGTGGAAAGCCGCCTGAACTCCAGCTTGACCGGCATGCCGATTTTGATCTCGTCGAAGGGAACGTCGACAATCTGTGAGGTCATCCGCGGGCCGTCGTCCATCTGAACGATCCCGACGGCAAACGGCGCCTCTCCGGAAAACTCGTCTGACGGGGTCCGAATGACCGTATGGGTGACCACTTTGCCTGTCCGCTTCATGTTGAAGCGCTCGAACTGACGCCCGTGACACTTGCTGCAGACGAGCCTGGGCGGGAAGAAGACCTTCTCACACTTTACGCAGCGTGCCGCCTCCAGGCGGTAGGTCTGCGGGTACGTTCTCCATGATCTTGCCGGTGGCATCTACATCACCTCCAGAATGTGAACGACGGAGCTTCCGCCGCTACCGCCCATGTTCTGCGCCAGCGCTACGCGAGCGTTCTTGACCTGCCGTGGACCGGCCTCGCCACGAAGCTGTTCGGTTATCTCGGCGATCTGGGCCAGCCCCGTCGCTCCGACCGGGTGCCCCTTCGACTTCAAGCCTCCGCTTGGATTAATAGGGATGCGCCCCTCGAGGCTGGTTTCTCCCGCCTCGGCCGCGGGACCTCCCTTGCCGCGTTCGAAGATCCCGAGACTCTCGGACACGATGATCTCGGCGATTGTGAAGCAGTCGTGCACCTCGGCGAAGTCGATATCCTTCACATCCTTGCCGGACATCTTGTACGCCTGTTCAGCCGACGCGGCGACGGCGGCCAGTGTCGTCAAGTCCTCACGGTCATGCAGGGCGATAGTGTCCGTAGCATGCCCGCTACCGATTATTTTGACACCCGGTTTCTTGAACTTCTTCACCATATCCGCCGGAACGAGGATGGCTGCGGCGGCCCCGTCAGTGATTGGAGAGCAGTCCAGGATATTCAGCGGGTCCGCGACCTTGACGGAGTTGATCACGCCCTCGACCGTGATCTCCATGGGGAACTGAGCCCGTGGATTCATACTGCCGTTGTGATGGTTCTTGACCGCCACATGAGCGAGCTGCTCACGCGTTGTCCCGTACTTGGCCATGTGTGCGACCGCCATCATGGCGTACAAGCCCGGGAAGGTAACTCCGTGCATCCCTTCCCATCGCATGTCGGCGGCCGCCGCAAGTGCGTGCGTCGCGTCGCCGCCGCCGATGTCGGTCATCTTCTCGACACCGCCCGCCAGGACGACATCATGCATCCCGCAGGCCACCTCCATATACGCCAGCCTGAAGGCCAGACCGCCGGAGGCACAGGCGGACTCCACACGTGTGGACGGAATATTCTTCTGGCCCAGATAGTCTGCCATGATTGATCCAAGATGTTCCTGGGACGTGAAGAGTCCCGGGGTCATGCTCCCGACGTACATGGCGTCGAGGCTGTCAACGCCGGCATCGTCCATCGCCAGGAGGGCGGACTCGACGAAGATGTCGCGGGTCGACTTCTCCCAGAGCTCTCCCCATTTCTGCATGCCGACGCCAATAACGGCCACATCTCTCATCGATCGATTCTCCTACTTTTCCGCCAGGCGGATCTTGCGCCGCATTTTAGCGTACTCGCCGTATTCGACGAAGTTGACATTTTCATCCAAAAGCCATCGCGTCTTCGGCGCCAAATCCCGGGCTTTGCGGACTCGCTCACAAACGGTAAAGACGAACGCATCGCTCCCAGCGCCGGAGCCGTAAGAGCACATCAGAATCCGGTCCCCCGGCTTTGCCACATCCAGAACCGCCGTAAGGCCGATCGGGGAAGATCCGGAGTACGTGTTGCCAAGCCATGGCACCAGACGTCCGACATCGATCTGCTCGAAGCTGAAACCGAGAAGCTTGGCCGCCCGCTTGGGGAACTTCCCGTTGGGCTGGTGGAAGACCACATACTTGAAATCCGACGGCTTGAGGTTCGATTTCTCCAAGATACCCTTGACCGCTCCCGTGACCGTACGGAAGTAAGCCGGTTCGCCGGTGAACCGGCCGCCGTGCGATGGATAAAACTGATGCTCGCGGCGCCAGAAATCGGGCGTGTCCGTCATGAACGAGAAGGTCTCGTCGATCGTGGCGATCATGCGGTCATTGTCGGCGCCCATGATAAAAGCAGCCGCTCCCGCCGCAGCCGAGTACTCCAGAGCATCACCAGGGGCCCCTTGCGAGGTGTCGGCCCCGATGCCCATCCCGTACTTGATCAGACCAGCTTTCACCAGCCCGTATACGACGAACATTCCCTCCGAACCGGCCTTGCAGGCAAACTCGAAGTCGGCGCAATGACAGTCGGGCGTAGCCCCGATCGCCTCGGCAACCGTCGCGCCCGAGGGTTTCACGGCGTAGGGATGTGACTCGCTGCCGACGTAGAGCGCGCCAATGTCCTTCGGATCGATCTCCGCTCGAGCGAGCGCGTTGCGGGCCGCCTCGACCGACAGCGTAATTGTGTCTTCGTCGAGCGCCGGGACCGATTTTTGGAACAGTTCCAGACCTTTCTTGAAGCTAGGTGCGTCCGCCCCCCAGACCTTGGCGATCTCTTCGACCTTGATCCGCCGTCTGGGTATATGGGCGCCATAGCCGATTATTCCAACGACCATACATCCTCCTTATCCTATCGTGGCCGAACCCACGTTCGGACGCGGGCACGGCCTCCGGGAATCCAACACGTCCTCCGGCACCACCGGCCGGCGGCGGTCTGTCTGGCCAATCAGTGGATAAACAAGAGACTAGCCTGCCAAACGGCGCTCGTCAACCGTACAGGGCGTGTCTTGCAAGAGATATGCCACGAAGGTACTCGAGCACGAACAAGCTCAGGATGGGAAACATCCCGCACGCGGGCTCGGTGCAGAGTATAGATTGGCCGGAGCTCAACCTACGAAATCGATGCCCGCGTTGCCCGGTGTCGGATGAGGACCAGTGTCCCGGCCACCGCCACGAGTAATATCATCGTCACCATGCCCCATTCGGAAACGGTTGGGATTCTGATGGGGATGCACTCGTCACCCGCGATTGGATCCTCGGAACCGTCGAAGCTCACGGTTCCCGCAAAGCAGTACATGCCCGGTATTTCATCCGGTGGGGTCACGTCGTAGGTCACGACCTCGGGAATCGACGGGTCGAGAAACAGGGGCCACTTAACCTTCTCCTGCTCGGCGTCCCACGTCCCGCCATCACTGATATTCGAAACGGACCAGCCGGTTGGCGGCGCGTCCTCGGCTCCGACGACTGCCGTGCCGGCCGGAGGATCGATGGCAATCGTCACGGTAAAGCTGACTCCGGGTTCGGCGTAGCCCGAGAGGTCTCGCGTCGCGCCCTGGGCGAAAACCGACTGCGTCATGCCAGGCCATGCGATCAATCCGGCGATCAACGCCAATATACGTGGGGAGCACCTCCAGTGCGACGGGGATACACGACTCGCTATGGCGATTGTGCTTCTCCTGTAGTCAGTACCTGGCGCCCGGACACTACTCATTCCTTGAGAGTCCGCGCGGGCTAAAGCCCGCGGCTCGCCACACAAGAACACTAACCGTTCTGAAACGTCGGGACGACGAGCTTTGTGGGACGGACTCGAACGGGGGATCACGCAGTCACCGCCCACCTTGTACTGAGGATACATCTAAAGGGCCCCTCCACAGTTGGGAAAAATGCCTCTTTCACAGATGGGCCCCGACGTCGAGCAGACACGGTATTCTTGCTCGACGCCGAGGCCGTTCATTGTGCACGTTACCTTACGGTGATCGTGTGATTCACACCGTCGAATGAGACAGTTCCGGTAAAGCTGTCTGGATGCACCCTGGTCTTGAGCCCGCGGGCCGCAAGCCTCCCGGTATCCGCCAGTCGACGAACCTTGAAGGTCACCGTGCGCGACAGGTCCTCGAAGAACGGTCCCCATTTGACTTTGCGGTTGAACTCATCCCACTCACCGTCGTCGCTTATCGAGATCACCTCCCAGCCTTTGGGGATCTTGAAGTCGAGTGCTGCGGCCGACGTTCCGGCGGGAGCCTCAATCGTGATGGGCACCTCCAACTCTCGAACCACGCCCTTGCGGGTGTCGCGATTGTAATCGACGTGTGCGATTGCATGGCCTGGGTTGGTAAGGCGCGCTTCGGCACCGTACCCCGAGTTCGCACCCGTAGTCGTTACGGGGCAGCACCCCGAAGGGGGCGGCGGGCAGCGCGTTGGGAACCAATTGCCTCCGGCATCATCCCAGCAATAGCACTCGCCGTGCATCCAGATGTAGGCGGCCCGCACCAGTCCAGCCAGATTGTCGTTGCACCCATGCATCCAGGCACAGGCATAACCAACGAGTTCACACAATGTAATCCGCCCGTCATGACAACCGGGATTGGGACAAGTGGTGCAGTCGCCAAACGGACACGGCGGACACGGCGGCTGCGGTAGATCAACTTCCATGAACGGGCAACAGAAGGAATCGATGCAGTCGTCGCCGCAGATCGGTTCGTTCAATCCGTCGACCGAGATCGTGCCCCAAAAGCATACGACACCGCTCGCTTCGTCCGGCGGGACGGCGGTGTAGCTCACGCTTCTAGGAAAGTCCGAGCCGACGAAGAACGGACCCCATTTCACTTTCCAGTTCACGTGGTCAAAGGTTCCCTCGTGACTGATCTCAATCACAACCCAATCGGCCGGCGGTGAATCCTCAAGACCGATTGACGTTGCACCTGCCTGCGGATTAAGGTGAATCTGGACGAATTTCGGCACACCGGGGCAGTACGACAAGTCTGGAGTTTTCAGATTTCTCTCAGCCGCGTAAGGGGGTCCCTCGCAGGCGCCGAAGTAGTCGATCGAGACCGCCGCCATATCCGCGAAGCATTCATTGCCGTAAGTCACACCATCACAACCACATACCGGGTCGTAATATTCGGGACATACATCCGGGATTACAGTGCACATACCGGTAACGGTCAGGTCGTCGCACGTGCCAGGCGGGAACTTGCAGAACTCGTCTGGATGACACGGCGGAAATTGTGACGGATCATGTCCACAGATTCGCTCGCACTCGCCGGGATAGTCCACGCTCATACCCGCGCGCGCCGCCTCACATGCATTCGGGTATGTGACACCGTCACATCCGCAGACCGGGTCCCAAATGTCCGGGCAGACTTCGGGCCGGGGCATGCAGATGCCGGTCTCCGCCGCGCAAACGTGGAAGAAGCAATACCAGTCGGGCGCGCAGTCCTGGTTTGACCAGCAGTGTATTCCTTCACACTCGCCGGGATAGTCCACGCTCATTCCCGCGCGTGCCGCCTCACATGCATTCGGGTATGTGACACCGTCGCAACCGCAAACCGGCTCCCAGATGTCCGGGCAGACTTCGGGCCGGGGCATGCAGACGCCGCTCTCGAGCCCACAATCGATGAAGAAGCAGTACTCATCCGGCTCGCACATCTCGTTCGACCAGCAATAATCTCCTTCACAAATGCCCGGATAATCCACGCTCATACCCGCGCGCGCCGCCTCACATGCATTCGGGTATGTGACACCGTCACATCCGCAGACCGGGTCCCAAATGTCCGGACAGGTTTCAGGTCGAGCTACGCACGCACCCGTTTCGGCTGCACAAACGTGGAAGAAACAGTACTGATCCGGCTCGCACATGTCATTCCAGAAGCAGCGTGTACCCTCGCACATACCGGGATAATCCACGCTCATGCTCGCGCGCGCCGCCTCGCACGCATTAAAGTACGTGACGCCATCGCAACCGCAGACCGGGTCCCAGAGGTAAGGGCATTCTTCGGGCCGTGGCATGCAAATGCCGGTCTCGGCTAAACAATCGTCGACGAAGCAGTACTCGTCCACGTGGCACATGTCGTGCGACCAGCAATACCGCGGCTCACACTCACCACGGTGAGCGATGGAGACGCCGGCGGCGTCGGCCGCACACCCGTTGGGGTACGTCATTCCGTCGCAGCCGCATACAGGATCCCAAAGGAAAGGACATTCACTCGGGAACGGCGTACACATCCCGAAGACGTCATGCTCTCCGCAGGTACCCTCGGGGAACTTGCAGAAGTGGTCGTTGCTATCGCATGGAATGTCGTGGGGACCGCCGCAAACCGGCTCGCATACGATTCCAAGTTCCTCGCACGGAACAGTCCCTGAGGTGTCATCGCACTCCCAGTGGCCATCGGCGCAACATCGTGGGGGAGTCCCATCCGGGCAGGTCGGCGCTTGCTTGGGATCGCAGCACACCCATGCGCACTCACCGCGGTGGGCCACGGAAACGCCCGCGCCGTCCGCTACACATTCGTTGGGGTATGTCACCCCGTCGCAACCGCAAACCGGGTCCCAAAGCGTTGGGCATATGCTCAGGATCGGGGTGCAGATGCCGAGGCCGTCCCCCGCGCCGCAGGTACCCTCGGGGAACTTGCAGAACTCCACGGAATTATCGCATTGGATGCCGTCGGGGCCGCCGCACACTCGCCCGCAGACGACATCCGCGCAGCTCGAACCGGGGCCTTGCGGTATACCGCCGAACGCAATGCAGCACAGCGGATCGGTGTCGGCGCAGTAGCCGTTCGCCCAAGTGAGGCAACAGGCCTCCGGCGGCATGCACATGGTCCCAACGCCCTGGAAGAAGCCGCCGCCGGACTCGCAAACATGCTGTGTCGTCTCCACGCAGCGCGGGACGGAATTCGGACTACCGGTAATATCGAAGCAGCAGGCGCCGGTCGGCATACACTCGGCCGCAAAGTGGTTCTCCATCCCGTCGTCGTCCTCATCCCAGGCCACCACCTCGCACGAGTGCCCCGGCGGGCAATTCCCCACGGCGAAGGGCTTGGCGTCGCCGAACTCGATGTGGCAGTCGTTAATGTTTCTGCATTCGCAGGCCACCACGATGATCGCACCGGTCAAAACATCCAACTGCAGAACGGTCGGTATGCACTGCTCCTCCGGTATAAGCGAACAGGCGAATGGAACGCAACCGGCGCCATCGTCCGTCGGTTCACATGCGTCGGGCGAGCGGTATGGGCCAAGCGTCCGGACTGACACCGAGTCAGGGAATCCGGGTCGGAACAGACCGATCGTAACCTCAACGGGCTGCGGCGGAGCGTTAACGTGGAATCGGAAGTTGTAGAGTGTTCCCCAGCGGAGCGCGTTGGCGTTTGGATTGATCTCGTACCCGGCGGTGGCCCAGGTGAGCCCGTTGCTCGAAAGTGTGGTGTCCCAATCAGTGCCGTCAAACGGCTCACCACTGTGGTAATCGACGTCGTGAAAGCCGACGGCACCGATCGCGCCCTGCGCAGGGAGAGGTACGCTGAAGGAGCCGCAGGAGCGATGCGAATTCACGTTCTGGAGAGCGTATTCGTACAGCCACATTCCGTTCTCCAGTTCGATCGCCTTCGCCGCCAGAATGAACAGGCCGTCTCCCGGAACTTGGACCTCCGTCTCGACGATGGTGGGGTCGTGATCCCGCCACGCCCGAATGCCCGCTTGCCGCGCCTGCGCCGCATCGGTGACAGTCGCCTCGTAGAGCGCACCGGAGTCATGTGGTCCGCTGATCGTAACCCGACGATATGAGACGTTGTCGTTGCCGTTCCCCGCAGCCGCTTCGTCCGCGGCCACATAATGGCCTTCGACAAAATACAGCGCTCCGGGATTCAACGCCGGATCGAGATCAGCATTGTGTGTCTGCAGACGGCGGTCAATGACGCCGCACTGCCCACATGACGGGTCCGTGATAGCCGGCGGGTATGGGAAGTAGCCCGTATGGGCATTGACGTCGGATCGGGGGCCCATGTTGGCCTGGACGCCGTTGAGATACGCCGAATGGGGAGTAGAGCAGCCGACGCCGAGTTCTCTTCCGTCCGTTATATCCGTGCAGGGCCCGCAATCGCTTTGGGAGGTGGCATAGAATCCGTGAATCAGCCAGCTCATTCCGATCTGCTCAAACCGGCCCTCACTGAGCCGGTACATGTTCTGCCCGATGACCGGATGCTCGTTTGTATGGGCAACCCAACTGACCCGCTGGTTGCCGACGTTGCATGCGTTGGTCCCGACCGCAAAAGCCGAGATGTCGCCCTCGGCGCCATAGCTCATCACATTTTGAAGGTCGTGGACGATTAAGTCCGGTCCTTCCGTAAGGTCGCATTCGCCGCGATGGTCGATCGACATACGCGCCATGTCGGCCTCGCACTCGTTGCCGTACGTAACGCCGTCGCAGCCGCAGACCGGATCCCAGACATCGGGGCATCCCTCCGGCACCGGTGTGCACATGCCATAGTGGTCCGCCCAATCACAGGTGCCCTCGGGGAACTTGCAGAACTCATTCGGATCATCGCACGGGATACCCGATATACCGCCGCAGATTTCCCCACAGACGACATCGTCACACGTCGAACCCGACCCCTGCGGAATACCACCCGAGTCGACGCAGCAGAACGGATTCATGTCGTAGCATAAGTTGTGGTCAAAGCAGCAGGCTTGGAGCTTCTCACATAATGTGTCAGGATGAAACAGCCAGTCGCAGTCCTCTTGGTTCAAGTTTTCGCAGGTTTCGTAGGGAATGAGGCCGTCCGTGATGTCCTCACAGCAAGCGCCGACCTCACCGTTTACGCAGTTGGCCGTGAAGTGATCGTCGATCCCGTCGTTGTCCGTATCCCACTCGGTCAACTCACAGATCCCGCCGTCCGGGCACCATCCGACGGGAAAGAGCCTCCCATCCACGAGTTCGACGTGGCAGTAGTTGAAATCCATGCATTCGCACGCCACCACGGTAATTGCGCCGCTTGCAACGTCCACACGCGCGACGGTTACGATGCACTGCTCCTCCGGTATGTCTGAACAGAACAGCGGAACACAACCGAACCCATCCGGCGCGGGCTCGCAAATCTGAGCCTGTGCCTCCACCGCGCCAAGCAGCACGCTACTCGCTAAAACGAACACACTCGAAATTGCTTTGCTGGACAACATGGTAGGACTCCCCCAAAGACAACCACGAAAATCCCATACGAACACCAGGATTGTTGACTAGCCAGTATACCGCACGCCAAGTGTCAATGGAAGTAAATACCAAGGACGCATCCCGAAAAGTGGCAGTAAACGGCGAGGATGGCATGGGTCCGCGCCGGTGAATCCGAGGGGCTGGCACGATGTGCTCGACAGCGCGAATGGTATTCCACAGGTCAACTCCCGTTGACCCATGCCACTCCAAGTAGGATGTACCCTGCACCAAAAGCCGAAACCGCGCCGGCGTTGGTGTGGATTGTACTCCCTTCTGTTTTACACGGTCACTGTAAGTCTTCGGTCGTCAGTGGCGACCCTCGCGCGTTGCCGGTTCCGCGATCTTACGAGACGCTGGATTCAACCTGCGCGGTGTCTCACGATGTCAGGACGGTATCGAATGCCGTGTGTCCGCGCGGATTAAAGTCCACGACTCGCCTGCACCGTAGCACGCCCGAACGGAATCCCGGACGGTCCTCTGGGGCCACAAAGCGGTCTTTGTTGCGGATGCTGGTTGCTCTCCCACACGGCACTATACTCTTGCCTTGAGTTCAAAAGGCTCTGTGGAGGATTCTGCTTGGCACGTTGTTATGACGTCGTCGTAGTTGGTGGTGGCCACGCCGGTATCGAAGCGGCTTGGATTGCTTCCAGGCTGGGCGCGGATACCGCGCTGATCACGATGCAACACGAAGCGATCGGGCGAATGTCCTGTAATCCTGCCGTCGGCGGGCTGGGGAAGGGGCAAATGGTCCGTGAGATCGACGCGTTGGGCGGTTTGATGGGCTTGGCGATCGACCGGGCGGGGATCCAGTTCCGCATGCTCAACCGGAGCAAGGGGCCGGCTGTTTGGGCGCCACGCGCTCAGGCCGACCGCCACGGGTACCCGAAGGTCGTGCAGTGTCTACTCGGCGAGGCCCGATCGCTCGAAATCATCGAAGGATTGGCGGAGGCCATCTTCACACAAACGGACTCTCACGGCGGTTCGCACCGTCGCGTCTGCTCGGTGACCCTGCTGGACGGTCGGATCATAAAGACCGGAGCCGTTGTCCTGACGACCGGCACGTTCCTGCGCGGATTGATGCACTGCGGTCACGAGAAAACCGTGGGTGGTCGGTTTGGCGAGCCGGCTGCGGTGGGCCTGGTGACTTCTCTGCGATCGCTGGGCTTTGAATTGGAACGGCTCAAGACGGGAACGCCGCCGCGCGTTCACCGGAATTCGATTGATTACGACCTGTGCGAGGTGCAGCCGGGTGACGAGGCGCCGACACCATTTTCGCTGATGACCGACGGCATCCCGCAACGACAGATCGATTGCTGGATCACCTGGACGAACGCCCGCGTCCATGAACATATTCTCGCCAATCTCGACCGGGCACCGTTGTATACGGGGCAAATCGAATCGACGGGCCCGCGCTACTGCCCGAGCATCGAAGACAAAGTTGTACGCTTTGCCGACAAGCCCAGGCACCAGATATTCTTGGAGCCGGAGGGGTACGACAACGAACGCGTCTACTGCAACGGCATCAGCACGTCACTACCAAAAGATGTCCAGGATGCGATGGTGCGCGAGGTGCCGGGCCTTGCGCACGCGAGAATCCTCCAGTACGGCTATGCCATTGAATACGACTTCGTCCCAACGCAACAGACAAAGACCTCGTTGGAAAGCAAGCTGGTGGACGGGCTGTTTCTCGCGGGTCAGATCAATGGCACCAGCGGTTATGAGGAAGCGGCGGGTCAAGGCCTGGTCGCGGGTGTCAATGCGGTCCGACATCTGCACCGAGAGGAGCCCTTCGTGCTGGGCCGGGATGAAGCGTACATCGGCGTGATGATCGACGACTTAATCGCCAAGCCGCCAACCGAACCCTATCGGATGTTCACGTCGCGGGCGGAGTACCGGTTACGCCTCCGGGCCGACAACGCCGACCACCGCCTCACACCGATCGGGCGGACGCTCGGGACGGTCAACGATCAGCGCTGGGCACGCTATCAGCGAAAATATGAAGCAATAGCTGCCATCGAAGCACTCTGCGACCACGGCCGGATCGATGGATTACCCTTGCGGACGTGGATGCGCCGCCCCGATGCGGACGTCGCAACCTTCGGCGACGCGCTCGGGCGGGTCACCGATCAGATCTTCTGCACGGACGCGCTGTGGCAGGTGCTTGTCAATGCCAAGTACAGCGGCTACGTCGATCGGCAGGAACGGCAGATCGAGCGTTTTCGCCGCCTCGAATCCCTATTGATCCCGGAGCACATCAACTACACAGCCATGCCGGAACTCCGGCTCGAGGCGCGGGAGCACCTGGCACGTGTCGGCCCACGTACGCTCGGACAGGCCGCGCGGGTGAGCGGGATCAATCCCGCAGATATTACGATCCTGTGGGTCTATCTATCGGGCCGACGATCGCTGCCGAAGGCCGGCTAATCTGCCGAGACACCCAGCGTCCCAGAACCATCAACTTGCCACGTCGCGTCCTATTACTCCGGATCGCCCGCGCGAAGCAAAGAGTCTGTCCTTTTCAGGATTTTCTCGTTGACGATGAAATGTGCGGTATGTATCGTATAGGAAACATGGAGAACATGGACAAGGTACGTAGCTTCTGATTTGGAAGGATTGATAGGTCAGAGGGCTAGCTATGGCGTACAACCGCACAAAGCAGGTGTTCACAACAGGCGAGGTCGCCCGAACCTGCAAGATCAGCCAGCAGACTGTCATTCGTTGTTTTGACAGCGGCCGGCTGAAAGGCTTTCGGGTACCCGGCTCGCGTTTTCGGCGCATCCCGCGAGAGTCACTCATCGCATTTATGAAGGAAAACCACATCCCGCTGGACCAATTGGAAAGCGGGAAAAAGCGGGTGCTCGTGGTTGATGATGATCAGGCGATCATCGAGATGTTCACGGAGCTGCTCGAACGGGATGGCCGCTTCGAGGTGCGGACTGCTTCGACCGGATACGACGCGGGCATCATCACCGAACAGTTTCGACCCGACATCATGCTCCTTGACTTCAAACTGCCCGATATCAATGGGAACGCGGTGTGTCGGACGATCCGCGCCAATCCAGCCTACGAACACATGAAAATCATCGTGATCAGCGGCGTGGCGGATCCGGATGAGGTGGAGGAACTGTTCCAGGGCGGGGCCGACGAGTTCATTCGTAAGCCGTTTGTCATTGATGCGGTAATCTCCAAGATGACGGAACTGCTCAACGTCGCATAGTCCCGTCGTACTCCGTGCTCGTTCTTCGGAATGCTTGTGCGATGAACACCGTCGTCGAATCACGACCCGCCAATCAGCACCGGCCACGCGAGCGCGTGGAGCTGATCCTCAGCCAGTTGGACCGGCTTCCGACACTTCCGGCGGTGGCGGCGCGTCTGCTGACGATCACGACGTCGGACGAATCATCCGTACGCGACGTCGTCGAGATCATCGAATCCGACGCATCGCTGACCGCAGCCATTCTCCGCCTGATTCGACGTGCCGATCTGGGTGTCAGCAGCCACGGCATGAGGGTGTCGCGAGCGGTCGCACTGCTGGGTTTCAACGCCATCCGCAATGTGGTGCTGACAGTCCAGCTATATGAGACGTTCCGTGTACCCGATGAGAACCGTCGCGCCGCCGCGGCGCGCCAAGGTCTGTGGCAACACAGTCTGGCGGTGGCCTGTGTTGCGGAGAAGATCGGCGAAAAGGTTGCCGGGCCTGGTGTGGGTAGCGAGGCGTTCGTCTGCGGTTTGCTGCATGATGTGGGCAAGATTGCCCTCGACACCTGTTTACCGAAAGCATATGCCCGCGTCGTAGAGCGGGTCGAGCGTCACTACGCCTGCATCTGCGACGTCGAGCGTGAGATCTTCGGGTTGGATCACACCGTGGCGGGCCGGCGCCTGATCGGTCGGTGGCAGCTCCCGCAGGCGATCGGGGAATGCGCCTGGCTCCACCATCAAGCTCCCGAGGCGTTGCCATCGTCCGTGGCCTTCGGCCAGCTCGTGCGGATCGTTCATCTCGCGGACGATCTTGTTCGCCGGGAAGGGATCGGATACTCCGGATACGGGCATGTCGGTGACGTGGAGGAGTCCGCAGCCAGGGTGGGTGTGGACGCCGACTCGCTCGCGAACTTGCTTGATCGGCTGCCGGAACGGATGGAACCGTTCCGTGAATTGATCGGCCTCGACGACGTGCGCAGCCGCAACGAATACATGGCCTCGTTGGCGGCGGCGAATCAACAGCTTGGTCAGATCAACGCGAAACTGGCGGCGGCAAACCGGCACCTAGAGGTCCGGTCGGCGTGTCTTTCTGCGCTGGAGCACTTCACGAAGAGGCTCACCGGGCAGGATCGCATTGGTGACGTTTGTGTGGCAGCTTCTGAAAGCGTACGGACGATGCTGGACACTGAGCGTGCGGTGGCGTTTTTCAGCGACGCACCGGGCCACTGCATTCACGCAGGCTGCTCCAAGACGTCCGATCAGGACGAGGCGGCCTTAGTCATCGACGCAGGCGATTCGCAAGATGCAATGGGGCTGGCGCCGGCGCTGCCGGCAGGATCGGATCGAGGACTCGTCGCCGCGCCCGATGGCTGCGAGATGATCTGGCACCGCTGCATGGGGATGCACCCGTGTGAGCCGCTCCGGCTGCTACCGCTGGCGGACGGGAGCACTGTGACGGGCGGCGTACTGATTTCCGCAGGCAAGGAAGCTATCGCCCGGTTCCGGTCCGCGCCGACGGAGTGCGAAGCGGTTTCAACGGCGATCGGGCTGGCTTTGATGTCGGCCAAGGCCCGCGTTGAAGCGGAACGAACGAGTGAAGAGCTGTTGGATCTGAATCGCCGGTTAAACGCCGCCCAGAAGGAAGTTGTGCGGCAGCGGTCGATTTCGATGATCGCCAAGATGGCCGCCGGGGCAGCGCACGAGCTGAATAATCCGCTGTCTGTCATTTCGGGTCGGGCGCAACTGGAGCTGGCCGGCTGTGACAATGAGAAGACCGCGCGAGGCCTGAAGATTATCATCGACCAGACACAACAGGCGACGCGGATCGTGACGGATCTGATGCATTTCGCAAAGCCCGCGCCGCCGACACCCGTCACTTTGGTGCTGTCCGATCTACTCGAACCGCTCTGTCAACACTGGCGAGCAAGCTCCCCGTTCGGCGAAGAGCAGTTGACCCTCTCCCTGCGTGACCACGGCGTAACTGTATGCGCCGACGGTGAGCAGCTTCGCGAGATCCTCAACGCCGTTGTCACCAACGCGGTGGAGGCCACGAAACCGGAAACGGCCCGTTTGCATATCAACTCGCCCTCCCGTGCTTCCGATGAATCAATCCGGATCGTTGTCGAGGACAACGGCGTGGGCATGACGCAAGACGTGTTGGAGCATGCCTTCGACCCGTTCTTCTCGAGCCGTCCTGCTGGACGGGGGCGAGGTCTTGGATTGTCGCGAGCCTATCGGCTCGCGGAAATCAACGGCGGACACCTGTGGGTCGAGTCGACACCGAACGTCGGTACGACCGTCACGATTGAGCTGCCCGCCCGTGCGCCGACTTACTAGCGCATCGTTCACCTTCCCCGGCAACATCCTGCGGCAAGAGTCGAACCACAGAAACGTCAAAGTAGTGGCACTCTGACGTTTCCATCCACCGGTGGTGGATCCCGGCGTCTTGCGTCTCAATGTTTCGACGTTTTGACTTTTCGACTTTTCACAATGGTTGATCGGTCGCACAAGATACTGCTGGTCGAGCCGGACGCGGATGTCCTGGATATCCTCGTTGCATCGCTGGCACGACGATTCGACGCGCACATCACATGCGTGTCCGATGCGACAGCGTGCCTGGACATCGAGTTGGTCGACCCGCACGATCTCGTCATCGCCGAGCTAGATCTGGCCGACTCGCACGGCGTTCAACTTGCCGAGAAGCTCATGGCCCTTGGCAACAGGCCGATCATTCTTGTCGCCGACGATCCCACCCTCGATGACGTGATCGAAGCGATGCGCCTCGGCGTGCGCGATCTGTTTCGCAAGCCGTTTGCGGTGGATCGATTTCTAGACGTGGTCGAGGGGGTGCTTCGCCACCATGACCTGCATCGGCGCCGGGCGGTCAAGTACCGCCGGATGCGGGAGCTCGTGCGTCGGGTAGTCTCCGAACGGCGCGATCTGAACCGCCGGATCGAGCTGGTCTGTCGTGATCTCGTCGGCGCCCAGCGGAGACTTGTCCATCGCGTCCTGTCCCTGGAAGAGAAGAAAACGCACCAGTCGATGTGAGACCGCCGGGTAGAGTCTCGCTGGGCGGAGAATCCGTCCTCGGTCCATCCGTGCGAGAAAGGATTCTCGTACGAGCGTATTCTCGCACGAGCGCCGCTCGCATCAAGCCCGCATGGTCGTGCCGAGACGCTCAGCGTACTACCATAGCCAGTGTACAAACAGCAGGTCAAGCACGATGGCTGCGGTCACCACCAGTGCAATCTTGAGGGGTGTCGGTATTGTAGTCGGTGTCGGCTCAACGAGTCGCAGGGCGCAGTAACGCTCGATCGGGTCGCGGCTTTGCAGTGCTTCTTTGCGGCAAGCGTTGACCAACCGTCCGGCCTGGACGGCGGATAAACCGAGCTGGGCCGCGTAGCGCACAATGCGCCGGCGTCTTGCGGGTGTCAGCCGTCCGCTGCGCAGCTCGTCGGTAATGAGCTGCCGAAACACGTCATGAGTGTTAATGGATGGCACGAACTCGTGGATGTCATCGTGATACTCTCCCCGCATTGTGGCCCCCGGACCACGAGATGATTGACCCTGCATCGTTCCACCTCCTCCACTGCCATCATAGGTGCGTTCGCTCGGGATTTCACGGAGAGAACGCAGCCCGTACGGCATCATGCCTTTCGCGCAACGATAAGCCGGTCTTATCGGCCTTGAAGGGTACGGGTACGGCGGGACTCGAACGACGGAGGGCGTTTGGTGCACCGGTTGAAACCCGGTTCCAGATGTGTCTGAGACCGGTGACGCATGCGGCTTGACAACGTCGGTTAAACCTCGACGCGGTTGAAGTGCCGTGCGCCGATCCACAGCGCGACAAGACCGGCGACGACACTGAGGACCACGACCGTACCGCATATCATGAGCGACGTGGAATCAGGCAACGTGCCGACGGTCAAACCTCGACAGCGCCACGTTGCCATCCCCACGCCGATCAGCACGGCCGATACGAGGGCGACGGAGGCAAGCAGATTCGTTGTACCGCCAAGACCGTTGGCGATGCGGGCGGTGTTGGTCTGATGAAACATCGGCAACCGAGCACCGATGCCGACGGCGAAGCCGCACAGCCCGAAGCAAATCGCCATGGTGACAACGAGATGGATAACGGCCCATGCGGTGTCCAGCTCAAGCATTATTGTGGCCAGTGTCATCGTGGCGACCGCAACCAGCACCGTAACCGTCATGGCAAACGCGAACTTGGCCAGCAAAACGTGTCCGCGCGGCATGGGCAAGAGGCCGACCAGCCACAGGTTCCGACCTTCAAGCGACACGAGGGGAAACACGAACCGGCACGTGAATGTCGCCAGGATGAAGCTTACCGCACACAGGTTGAGAAACGGAATGATCAAGAACCATCCCGACCCGCTGAACGAGAACCGCAGCGTGGGCATGTTGGTCAGATATAGCCCCATCAGGCCGAACAGGATCACGAGCTGACTCCACTGCAATGGATCACGGATAAAGGTCCGCAGGTCCTTGGCTGCTATAAGCCTAAGCGGCGGCGGCAGGTAGAAGAACACGGAACCGGCGACACCACCCAACGCTGGTGATGCCGGGCGTTTGCCGCGGGCGTGACCGGCTGAGGCGCGGTCGTGGGCTCGATCGAAGTACTTCGATACGATCATCACCGCCAGCCAACTGGCGAAAAGCGCGTTGGCGATCGTAACGCCAAGATACAAGAAGGATTCGGGCAATTGGTTGTGAATCGCGTGGTCGATCCCGGAAGCGACCCAGTTGTTCGGCATAAAGGCCGACTCGAAGAAGCTCATCTGCCCTAGAAACGATCGGAGCCAGACCTCGGCTGCAGAATCGCCCAGGCGCAGCGAGCGTACGCCCGCGATGATGGACCCGGCGATGACGACTCCCATAGCCACCGCGGCGAACTGAATGGTGCGGCGCGGGAAGAATCGCGCAGCCGCCCATGCCAATAGCGTGCCCAGCGCACCTGGAATGGGGATGAACGCGAGAAAAAACGCGATAAACAGCCCGTAGAATACGGGCCGCTGCGCAGCGGACAGCACGGATCGCTCAGCGGCGTCCGCCATAGCGATCATCAACGGCAACCCCAGCAGGATAAGCGACCAGCTCGCCATGACGAGGCTCTCGAGGTACTTGAGCGTGATCACGTCGCGCAGTGTAAGCGGAGAGGTCAGCAGATAGGCTGACTCCGTTTTCCCGAACAGCGCGCCGTAGGCGATGATGGCGTTGGAGAAGGCGAGCATCACGAGTATGGCCACAAAGAAGAAGTTGAACACCAGTGGGATCGCGATGGTCGCTTCCAACGGAGTTCGCTTGAACTGGTCGAACACGATCCTAAACAGCCAATAAAGCCCGAACCAGATCGCGGAGACAAGGACAATGGCCGCGCTGAGCCGGACCGGCGCCTCCAAGGCCGCCTGCCGGGTGCGGTTCCACAGCGTGCGTGTTTTGACGCGCAACAACAGGCCGAGCGCGGGGTACGCAGGCGCGATGGCGTGCGAGTCAACCATCGTCCACCTCCGTAAGCTCCAGGAAGATCTCCTCGAGCGAGTGCTGGCGGCGTGCCTCGGCGCGTAGCTCGTCGAGCGTGCCCGCGGCGATGAGTTCACCGTGATGAATGATCCCGATGCGGTCAGACACCGCTTCGGCGATGTCCAGCGTGTGCGTGCTCATAAAGACCGTACCACCGCGATTGGTGTGCTCGACGAAGAGGTTCTTGACCACGCGAATCGCGCGTGGGTCCAGCCCGACCATCGGCTCGTCGATCACCAAAACAGCCGGCTCATGGAGAAGGGCGGCCGTAAGCACGACCCGCTGTTTCATCCCGTGGCTGTAGCTCTCGGTGAGCTGATCGAGAAACTCGCCGACGTCGAGCCGGCGGATCAAAGATTCCAGCAGGCGATCGCGCCGTGCGGCGCCAATGCCGTACATTTCCGCGACGAAGTACAGAAACTCGCGACCGGTGAGCTTCTCGTAGAGAAACGGCTGATCGGGCACATAGGCAAGCTGCGCCTTGGCCGCCAGGCCGTTCGATCCGACTTCGCAACCGCAGACGTGTACTTGTCCGGCGCCGGGCCGGAGCAATCCCACGATCAGCTTGATCGTTGTCGTCTTGCCCGCGCCGTTGGGACCGAGAAATGCGAAAAGCTGACCGCGAGGCACAGAAAGCGACAGGTCGCGCACCGCGACGGTCCGGCCGTAGCACTTGGTGACGCCTGACAGAATAATGGCATAATCGGAAGTGTTCACGGCAACCGTCTTCTTCTCACTGGTCGTCGGGCGAAGGTTTTGTTCCTCGCCGCGGCCTTGCCCTCCTCGTCGAAACCCGGCTCACGGACGATCCGTACCTTGCCGGCCATCGGCAGGGTGATCTCCTGAACAAGCACCGCACCCCGTGCATCCACCCAGGCCTTCGCGTTGGGCGACTGAACCACCAGACAGCGTCGCTGGCCCGCTGGGGTTGCGATCGTCTCTACGCCAGTGACCTCCACCAGCGTCGATATGAACCGGTACCCGACGCCGGTCAGGGCGGCGACGGGATTAAATACTTGTATCCGCCAAGTCTGCCCGACGTGCAGGTCGGCGAGCTGCCCGAACGGATTGAAGGCACCGGTAATGACCCCTCCGTCGGTGAGCGGGACCTTGAACACCTTTTCCACCGTCCCGCTCTCCAGAGTGAACGAGAAATCGGCGTGAAATCGTTCTCCATGGAGCAGTATTCCGGCATCGCGGTTGACCAGCCGGACGTCCAGCTCGTCGAGGAAGCCATCCTCGGTGAATGTGGATTCAACGGTGACCCGCAACGGGGCGATGTTGATGGGAAACCGCTCGATCCAGATGATGTCCTCTCGCTGAACGGACGCATCTCCCACGATGTAATCCGTCCAGATCGTCCCGATCAGGGTGTTGTCGTAGAGTATGGTGAACTGTGCCCGGTTGCCTTCGCCTTTGAGCCAGTCGGTGGCTTGAACACGCGGTGGATCCTGCGCCGTCCAGGCAGGCCACACGTCGTGAGCTACAAGCCAGCTCATCGCCGCCAGCCAGAGCGGTACGATCAACAGTCCGGTCGTGCGTGTGAACAACGCTGCAACCCCGCAAAATAGGTCTGTGTCCCCGGTCTGATACTTTCACGGGCGGACGGATGATTGTACGGTTTCAGACTTGGAATGGTCAAACGTGGAAAGCCGTCAACCATAAGCTGCCAGCGCTGACGCACCAGCTTTCAGCCGCAATGACGGCCGGTCCCGACTGCTGATAGCTGACCGCTTCATGCGGAATTGAGACGAGACGTGCGGGCCAAAAGACGAATACGCAGGTTCCGGTACTCCTTGGGGCGGGTGCTCACCGTGGTCTTCCTCTTGGGGATCGGTGGGCTGATTGCGCTTTGGCTGGCGCTGATGTACAAGCCGAGCTGGTACCGACCGGCGATCCTCGATGAAGCTGGATGTCAGCGAGCCCGGAATCAGGCGGTGACCGTGGCGGACGATGTGAGCGATCGGATGGTCGAGAGGCGGATGTTTGATGTGGTGCTGCGTGACCGGCCTGTCAATGAATGGCTTGCGGCCCTGCCGCACGTCTGGCCCGATGCGCGGGATGTGCTGCCACGGCGGATCAGCGATCCAGCCGTAGGATTCGACGGCGGCGAGGTGCGCATCGGCGCGCACTACGCAGCCGATAACTGGCAGGTGATCATCGGCGTGGGACTTTCCGTTCGTGTATCTGAGGATGGCAACAGCATTGAGATGGCATTGAACGGCGCATCCGGCGGCGCGCTGCCCGTTCCGCGAACGGTGCTGAAACAGTTCTTGGATCAGATTCTGCAAAGTGTGCAAGTCGAACACAACGATGCGATCGAAGGCACCGAAACTCTCGTAGCTGCACTGCGAGAGATTCGGTCTGTCGATGAGCTCTTCGAGGGGGTCAAGATCCCGAATCGATTCATCTGGTTCAACGGGGACCGACCGTTCAGGATTGAGTCAATCAAGATTGACGACGGCATGCTTCAATTGCGTATCGAACCGCTGTAGCAACTGATTGCTTTCCCGCGGTTGTGTGGTACGTCCGGCGCCAAGGGGACATGCTCATCTTCGCCGAGCACGCCACCCGCCCTGCCACTGGCGCGATGCATAGCCGCCGCTCGTTGCGCTTGAGTCGGCTACGTCAATTCGGTAGAATAGGGTTGTTCAGTTTGCTTGCTGTGGAGGTGGTGAAGTATGCGCGCACTCGTAATTACGTGCATGGTAGTTGTCTGTGTGCCCGTTGCCCGGGGCGGTTCCGTGCTCTATGACAACGCCGAGGCGGCTGTCCAACTGGTGCCGGATACGGCGGGACCGTACACAGTTGGACAGGAGCTGACCATCGACGTCTGGCTGCGCAGCGGAGTCAACTTCGAGGTCATGCTCAATTCTATTCGGCTCGACTTCACCCGTACGCATCCCGCGCTTGTGTTGTATTCAACGTTTTCTTTTGACTTCAGCTCGCTGAGCCCACCGATCTACTACGCTGTCTATCCCGATCTTCCGGCACCTTCGATTGTAAACCAAGTGGGGTGTTATTGCGGCAACTATTGGTTGGTGCTTCCCAGGCGCTCATCGCTTCACATCGGGAGCATCGGCCTGACACTGCCGGCCGACGTTGGCGTCTATCGCCTTGATGCGCTAAACCGGACCGAGTCGAATCCGGCATTGGGTGCACGGATTACGGGCGTTCGTGTTCCGGGTCTCACAGCGGTGACGTGGCGGGCGCTCAACGGGGACATTGCGGGAGGCTACTACAACTTTCGCGTGGTTCCGGAACCTGCGACGCTTGCACTCGTGATTCTCGGGGTGTTGGGTTTCGCATGGGGCAGGCGCGGCAGGAGACGTGCAATGCCGCACAGCACCGGGATCAGGAGTCTTTGCTGAGCTGTTCCTCGAGCCGGTCGACGCGCCGTGCCAGCGAGCGAAGCTCCTGGGACCATTTCGGAAGCTTGCGCAAGGAAGCCTGCTCGCGTAGAAAGCGGGCGTTTTCGGTGGCGGGGATGCCACGGACCGTCCGCCCCTCGGGTATGTTGCTGAAGATGACCGACTTCGCGGCGGCCTGCACGCCGGCGCCGACGTGCAAATGATCTATTATTCCGACCTGGCCGCCCAGAACCACGTGGTGTTCGAGCGACGTAGATCCGCCAATGCCACATTGGGCGACAATGATACAGTCCTCTCCGATGTCACAGTTGTGCGCGATTTGCACGAGGTTGTCGATTTTCGTTCCGCGGCCAATGCGTGTTACCCCACTGCGTGCCCTGTCGATGGCACTGTTGGCGCCGATCTCGACGTCGTCCTCGATGACGACCGTTCCGACCTGGGGGATCTTTCGGTGCCGGCCGTCGCGTTGGATGTAGCCGAATCCATCCGCGCCGATTGTGGCGTTGGGATGGATAATGACCCGGTTCCCGATGGTGATGCGCTCACGGACGACGACGTTAGGCCACAGCACGCAATCTCGTCCGATGTTTGCGCAAGCCCCGACGTATACACCGGGGTAGAGCTGCGTACCGCTGCCAACCACCGCGCCGGGACCAACGAAGACGTTGGCGCCGATGGCCGCACCCTCGACCACGGCGTCCGGGCTGACCGGGGCCGTTGGGTGGACGCCCGGTGGTATGCGGTCGGGTGGAGGCGACAGGTATGTAAGGGCCTCGCACAACGCCAGATCGGGGTCCGCCACGCGAATAACGGTGAGTCCCGGCGGCAACGAGCAGTCTGTGGGTACGAGCAACACCCCAGCCTTCGATCGGGCAACCCTTGGCAGAACGCCCGGCGAGCCGACCCACGACAGTTCGTCGGGGCCGGCCTGTTCGAGTGTCGCAACCGCCCGGACCGTCTTGCTCCCGTCACCCTCGAGCGCTCCTCCAAGGCAACGCGCCAAATCTGCGGCAGTCATCGATGGTTGGTCGGACATTGATGCGATCCTTTCGTCTGTGTCGGCGGTTTGGCTTACCCGCGATGATGAATCCCCGCTATCATCACCATACCATCAAAGTGAGAGGTCGTCACAATGATCCGGCGCCTCCGCGTTGTGGTCCACTTCCGGCAGCGCCGCTGCTGCCTGTGGCATCACAGGCTGTCTGATCGCAGGTTTCTGGTTGCTCCGGGCTTGATACGCGAGCTTAAGGCTGTGGCGCCGCCGCACGTGTGGAAACATCTGCCGGCTACTTCAACTCGAGGACGATGTTGGCATAATACGTGTTGTCGAGTCGGTCGAGTCCGGGCTGCGGTTGGGAGTTGTACTCATTGGTAACACCGAGCTTGAGCTTCCAGATGTCGCTGTTGCCCAGCGGGACGGCCAGGGCCGTGTCAAGTGTCAAGCGGTAGTCATTGAACTCCTCCACATCAGGACTGTAGACGGTGCTGTGTGTAAATTGTACCCAGGGAGTAACGTCCAACCGATAGTCCAAGCCCAGATCAAGCACGGCCGAGTCCGTGGTCTCGCCGTTGTTGTAGGCCTGGTGACGATACCCGGCACCGATGCGAGTTTGCAGCTCGTGCTCAGGCTTTTTTAACCAGTAATACCCGACACCGGCTGTGGCCGTTGCCCGAAGGTCGAGGTTCTCGAATTCATCGTATTCCATCTCAAGCCGCGTGTACCAGTCCCATCGGTTCGAAAGCAGGTTCTCGTAGAGTATCCCACCCTTGTATTCGTTGCGGTTCCGTTTGTCGTCCTGCTCCGCGTACTCGGCTGCAAGATAGAACTTCGTGAAATCGTCCGGTGTCTTGCGGCGTAGGTCGAAGCGGCCTCGTGCGCTGAGCGTATCGGTGTTGCCCTCCGTACGAACGCCTCCCGCTTCCAGAGTCGCCGTCCATTTCGGCGTCATCGCTTCCTTCTCCACCTCGAGCTGGGTGCGCACCGCTACGATTTCCGGGTTCTCCGCACTTTCGGACCAGATCGCCGTGATATCCCGAGTGTCAATTGTTATAGGTCCCATGGCCGTGTTGACGACCTGCGCATCGGCATCAGCGGGCAGCTCAACCACCCCGACAAGGCGATCGCCGCTTTTGAGAGCCACGTTGATCTTGCGATCGGTGGTGATGGACTTGATCTTGGATGAGTCGATCTCGATCCGTCCGGCAAACTCGGTGGAGATAGTGAGTTTGCCATCCGTCAATTGTTCAATCGTGCCAACGATCCGGCTCCCATCTGCAGTCAAGACCGTGTCCGCAACAGCAGCGTTGGCCACAAACAAACCAAACGACATGCTCACGACGCTGGTCAGGATTCTCGTCTTATTCATGTCAGGTCAATCCTCAAGTGGTTCCGCGCATACTCTCCACACCGATGACGATACAGGACAGAAGCCCAGCCGCCGCGAGGCGTGCTGAACCCGCGTCGATTCAAGCATGCCTCGGGTGCTGGCACCAGCGAATCTCGGAAGGACTCCTGCCCGGGTATCCGCTAATCGCTGCTGTCAAACTCATCGAACAGCTCATTGACACTGTCCGTAATGAACGTATCAATCGGAGTGAGGATCGCACCCCTGATCAGATTCATGATCACTTCTCGGCCGTCCAACGTGACTGTCGACGTAGCTGTAATCTGATCGAACTGGCAACTCCCGAGCGGAAGCTGAAACGCCATGACGCCCAATCCCAGCAATGCTGCCTTTCTCTTGAAACTTAGACTTCCCAACCAATTCCTCATCATGCTAGTCCCTGTTTTGAAATATAGTGGACCGCCCAAGACCCAGCCGTACCAGCAGACCTCGGCTCCGACTCGCGATCCACATGGAAAGGGCCGGAGGACGCATTTCGTCGGGTGCGTTCCTTACTATGAGGGCTGAAGGATGTCAATAGCGGTAGCCCAAGCGCGGGTGTGGCCGTCCTCTGTGGCAAGTGCGGATAATTTGTGTCCTTCTGTAGCAGCCTGCGTTCCCGCCGGCCGTCGTGTGTAATAGCACCTGCCCGGTAAAACAGCCTGCGAGGACGCAGACCGCTACAATCTCAGGAGGACGAGATGATGACACAGTGCCACAAAATATGGCCGTACCCCCCGAGCGCTGACTGTCCCCTACAAGATTCCTCTGGTGGGCACCTCCGGCTTACGGCTCGCTCGGGCATGGATCGATTGAGACGTTAAGCCAGGGATCAAACACCCCGGCGCCGTTGAGCAGGTCGATCAGTCGCAGGATATCCGGCGGACCGATCACACCGCTGCGGTCAACATCGCCCTGATGGATCTTGCACGTCGCGTCACCGTTGATACAGTCGATCACCCGCAGGATGTCTGATGGGGCACTGGTGCGGTCGCTGGTTACGTCGGCCGGCAGATAGCCCAGGCAGATCATCGTCCCATCGATGTTGTAGATGACGCAGCTCCACGTGCCGGTCGGGATAATCCCGCCGAACTCAACGGTGACCGTATTCGCGGATGGGTGGCTCACCGTCGGGACCACGGCTACGGAACCGACGGGGACTTCGATGGCAAAGTCCGTATCAATCAGCCCCGACGCGTCGCCGTCGAAGGTGATATCGATGGATGTCCATCCGTCGGGATTGGTGCCGTCCGGATTCGACGGCTGTCGTGCGTCGATCGTGCAGTTGGATGGCTCGGATGAAACGATCACTAGCTCGCAGGGATTCGGATCACACGGCGTGTTGTTACCCCGGTAGCTTCCGCCCGCGTTGGCGCACGCGGATTCGGTCATCACGAGGCACTCGCGACCGATACAGCAGGCACCTCTCGGTTCACATGGAGGATCGAGTGTTTCACAGGTAGCCCCAGGCTCGAAATCGGCGCCGGCGGACGCACAGAGCGACACTAATGTGTCATCGAAGCAGGTGCCGTCCATCTTGCAGCAGGCGCCGCGCGTGCAATCCAGGTCGGTGCAGTCAAGTCCCGCTCCAAGGTAGATGCCGCCGAAGAGTTCGCACCCCAGGCGTGTCTGAGCAGCGTCGCAAGTATCGTCGAACATGCAGCAGGCACCCACGTGGCACAGGTCGGGCAGTTCGCACGTTGTCGCATCGTCGCCGTACTGCCCATTCAGCGATTGGCACTCCTCTTGTGTCTTGATATAACAGTTGTCGTCGTCGGGCAGACAGCAGGCACCGCGGCCGACGCAGTCGTTGCAGGTCGCGCCGGGCTCGAAGTCTTCGGGGTCCTCGCACATCGATGGGACCGTGTTTTCCCCCGTGCACGTTCCATCCGGCCGGCAGCACGCTCCGCGCGTGCAATCGGCATCGTCACACAGCTCGGGAGGACCGAGATACACACCGTCCACCTCTTCGCTCTCGCAGTTGTGTCGCCTCCACTCGGTGAAGCAGTCTTCGTCAGGCAGGCAGCAGGCGACGAGCTCGCACTGGTAGGGCAGGCACACCGTGCCGTCGCCCACGTACACGTCGTCGGGCAGAATCTCGCACTGCTCCCGCGTCTGCTCTTCAACGCATTCATTGCCCCTGCAGCAGGCGCCGCGCGGGAAGCAGTCGCGGTCACAATCGCCGTTGACCCGGAACCAGGCTGTCGGGTCCGTGCACTCTGAGGCCAACACGTCGGCGTCGCAGGTGCCGTTGAGGTGACAGCAGATACCCGGCGTGCACAATCCCGGCGTTGTACAGTCGGGCTCATCAGCCACGAAGACGCCGTCGGCATCCGCACAGGCCGTTTCCGTCACTTCCGTGCAGACGCCGCTGATGCAACATGCGGCAATCGCCTCACACGGAGGATCCAGTGTATCACACATAGTGTCAGGCGTGTGCCTGTCATCCACAGCGGCGCAGTCCGCCGGGAGTATGTCTTCTTCGCAGATGCCATTACGATGGCAGCATGCACCGCGCTGATCACAGGATATCGGCGAATCACAGAAGATTCCGGGTCGGAACCGTCCCCCCGTCTCGTCACACTGCGATTGAACCACGTTGTCGGTGCATGTGTCGTCAAGCTCGCAGCACGATCCCAGCGTGCACAATCCGGCCAAACATTCAATACCGGCGCCTTGATAGATGCCCTCAGCAGCATTGCAGGCCGCCAGGGTCTCGTCCGTGCAACCGCCGAAGTTGCAGCACGCACCGACAAAGCACGTACCCGCCTCGCAGGCGAGTGAGGGATGGAACTCATCGTCGATGGCCGTGCACATCGACGCCACCGTATTCTCGCAGGTTTCGTTGGGCTTGCAGCACACGCCGCGCGTGCACGCCCCGGGGTCGCATTCCTCATCATCTCCCCCGTAGATGACGCCCGGTTCGACGTCCGGTGTACACCGGTCGCTGCGGCGGACTTCACAGCCGCCGTCCGGCAGACAGCACGCACCTTTGATACAAGGATCACATTCCACGCCGATGCCCTGGAAGTACTCGTCCGGGCCGGTCGTCATAGCATCGCACGCTTCCTCGAGGATAAACAGGCAAAGGCCCGTGTCGGTGCAGCAGGCCCCGCGCTGGTCTTCGCAGTCAACGCATGTAATGCCGTCGCCGAGATAGTCACCATCGCGCTCCTCGCACCAGTCACGGGTCTTCTTCTCCTCACACGCCCCGTTAGACCAGCAGCACGCGCTGAATCCGGGGCATGTGACCTCCGGCGAAACGGCGCACACCGTGTTGTCACCTACATAGACTCCACCGCCGACAACGCAGTCCGCTTCCGCAACATCGTCAGTGCAAACACCCCACGCCGTATCACAGCATGCGCCGGTCGGCAGGTAACCGATGCAAAGATCCAGCTCACACATGGGATGGCCTGTCATCGAGGTCCCTTCGAGGGCCGAGCAGGCCCAAGGCGTCAGAACCTGACAAGTCGCGTCGCTGAAACAACATGCATCAGTTCCACATGATCGTGTTTCACACACCGCAGGCCCATCGTTGTCGGTATCCGGAGCGAACTCGCCACCGCCGGGCACTTCCGCAGCACATGCATCACTGGTCGTGTAGAGGCACGTTCCGTCAGGCAGGCAGCACGACCCGAACACAAATAGGTCGCAGGCGTTTCCAGCGAAGTCAACGCACACAGTGCCGGCCCCGGCGTCGATGCATTCCTGATCGCTCGTGCACTCGACCCAGGTCGAAACATTGCAATACCCGACGCAGTCCTCGGCCGTATTGCACGGTCTGTCGGGATCCTCACTACACTCTCCCAATTCGGGGCATCCTCCTCCGCCCAGGCACTGTGTCCCGGCGCCTCGGTAGATCGGATCGGACACGCCGCCGACGAAGGTGCATTCCGTCCGGCTGGATGCATCAAAGCAACCTTCGAGTTGCCCGACACTCCAGCAGCAGGCGCCGCCGCATTCGTCCTCGGGCGGCAACGTCAAGCATTCCGTACCGTCACCCCGATACGCACCACCGACCCAACTGCAGAAACCCGGAGTCAACTCAAGACAGGCGCCAGGGACGCAACACACACCGACACAGACGTTCGGATCGCACGTCGTATCATCCTCGCGGTACTCACCGCCGGAAAGGTCGCAGTCGTCACGGCAAAGCTCCTGGCATTCTCCACCTATGCAGCACGCCCTGGTGGTCGCCGGGCACAACACATCCGGATCGGTGCAGTCGGCGCCGGACCAGTGGTTGACGCCGCCGTTGGCCACACACGCCTCCGCCGTGTAATCCTCCTCGCACTCGCCGCACGTGAAACAGCAGGCACCGAAGTCGCAGGGTATCTCGGAGCACGTCGTTCTTTCGCCGAAGAAGAAGCTACCCGCCGCGGTGCACTGCGGCCAGAGGACCTCCCGGCAGCCTGAACCCGGGAGATACCCGCTGTCGCAGCACGCACCTTCAACAGGAACATAGCAGAGCTGCATCGAGTACACCTCGTCACCCCACAGGAAGAGGTTCTCCAGGCTGTCGGCGACCGGTGGAGCAGTGTTCCTTGACACGGACCCGCGGACCTTGCCATGCAGGAAGGGGGTCTCCTCGGTTTGGTAATCCAAGGCGTATGTGACGTCGGGGCTGCCGCTGTCATCGGTCTGGGTCCAGGACACGCCGATGACGTAATCGTAGCCCGGCTCCAACTGGAGCGGCAACGGACACGGATACGGACACGGGTCCGTCGAGCAGAACTGGCGCGTCCCGTCGCCCGTGCAGGTTACGACCAGGTCGTCGCCGCAGATGACGCAGTCATACACCGGGTTGTGGGTGCCGGACAGCGCCCGGTGGACCGTGAAGTACAAATCCACATTACCGTTGAAACGCAGCTCGATTTGGATTTCGACGAGTTCGGCCAGGTACTCCAACCCGTACACGTTGGCGCGGTACCGGTTATGGCCAGGCCAGCGGTCCTCCCATCCGCCAAAGGCTTCGCACGTCCTTTCCGACGCTGCCGCCACCTCGCCCGGCGGCAAGATCAAATCGGACTGCCCGCTTTCGGGCTTTGTGTCAACGGGCACCGCACGTGTGGTCGTGTCGTCACCCGCCAGAGCAAACGGCGCAGCGACGCAGCCAAGAGCCAATAGTACCCAACGCAAATTCAACCAATCAGTGCGCATCGTTCCATTACTCCTGCGAATACTGTACGGGTGGGGAGGATTGGGGCAGCCCAGCCAGGCACGGTCGCGTGATTGGGGGACAAACGCGGTGATGACAGCCGGCAACGGCCACCACTCCCCTCCGAGGGTTTCCTATCATTATATGCGCCTACACGTTGCGATACCAACACGCGGGATCATTTCTTGGCCGGCGTGCCGCTTTTGCATTCACTCTATTACCGGACCGCCGCGCCACCGGTCACACCGAGGAAACGCGCCGGAGCGACCGTGAGCCAAAAGCGATCAGTCGTTCCGCACGTCGATATATTTGCCCATCGTACGCTGCCCGATACGCGCGGGGACTGACTCGCCCAAAAACACGGGTAGACGGTTCACCGTCTCCTGGAAGCGGATCGCCCGCGTGTCGACGTCGGCCGCCGCTCGTTCCCAGTCCTCAGCGTTCGGCTGATCGGTAAGAACATCCGGATCCGGCTCGCCGCGCAGCGTCCCGTAAATCGTAAACACCTGCGAGCGAACCGTCACCCAATCGCCAAGGGAAGCGAGTAGTGCAACGGCCCTGACGTAGTCGGGATTGAGAGTCAACATGCCGGAATCTATACGACACAGCGGATCCTTCGCCCCGTCATGGTGCACGTTGGCAAGCTCGCCGACCGTCAGGAATCCCGTACCACGGCGTGATACGGGGATCTGTTGAATCCACCCGCGCAATTGGTCATAGTCTCCAGTCGGGGAATTTGGGTTGGTGGGATCGTCCGTAACCTCGCGGGCCTCGCGATACGCAACGATACCCCGTGCCAGCGACTCACCGAGTTCGGCGGCCTGATCATCATCGTACCATCCGGTCGGATCGACCACGTTACGAATCTTGTCTCGAAACGGGCCTGGCATCTTCTTCATCGGGATCAGCGGCAATCCCGAAAGAACCGTCCACGGCGCTGCGTTGATGTTGATCCGGCCATGCACCCGCAGACCCTCCATATCGACGCGCGGAAGAGATGCGGGATCAATCGGGTTGTTCTTGTCGGTGTACGGCCCGTCGTTGCTCAGCGGCAGCACGGTGAAATAGTCGAAGACGAGCTGCCCCCAAGGAAGGTGTTCTACCTGACCGGGCGGCACTCGTGAGCCCTCTGCGCACAGGTCTGCCGAACACTTCGCTCCAGGCCAGAAGTCGCCCCCATTCGCCGTGCATTCCGAAGGCAACCTGTTGTCGTAACACATATCGAGGCAGCACGCACCGGCCGCGGGATTGATGTGATGGGCGTATTGGCGCCCGTAGGTCCCCACATCCTCACCAAGGTCAAAGAGCGTCATTCTGCCGTTGTCGACCTGCGTGTCTTCGTGTATCTCTCCTCCCGTGACCAGCGTCGTGTCATCGAGCCAAGTCGTAAACGCCAGGTCTTTCGTCCGGTCGTAGTCATCCCGCGAGCGGTTCGCGTGCCGCATCAGCAACAACATCGACCCGGTCGTCGGGAAGGCAACGCCATACTGGGGATCGTACGGGTCGTCATCAGGGTGCAACCGTGTGAAGCTGCCCGTATTAGCGAAGTTCACCTCGACCGGACGAACGATGCGGGGGAAAGGGTCCCAGATGCCCAGTGTGTGATCGGGCACATCCGGATTGGCGTATTGGTCCAGCGGGACAGGGACGTGCCAAAACGAATCCTGGGTTACCTCGCGGCGTCTCGAGAACACTGCCGGATATGCTAATGCACTAGGCGGGCGGTTGACGCCTACATCCACGCCGGACAGCGTCAGTTGATCCAAGACGATGTTAGTGTCGACACCTGACTCGTATTGCATACGCCGGACAAGGTACACGGTCCAACCGGCCATAAAGGACAGTGGCTGGCCGCTGGTAATCTTGTAAGCCGCTCCTGCGCCGGTTGTTTGGGCATTTCCCGAAAACCCGAAAGAAGGCGCGCCTGACCAGAAGACCGTGAACTTCTTCGCTTGCATGGACCGGTTCAGTTGCACCCAGTTGGCACTACCCATACCGGTCGTATGATCAACCTCGACAAGATAATAATCGTCGTCGAGCTGCGTCGGGTATGGGTTGAACAACTCGACCGCCCGCGAGACAACAACCTCGTTGCCCGCTAGACCGTCGGACACCGTTGCCACCTCGGTGATAAACGGTTGCCGCTCCAGGCCGTAGACGTACTGGAATACGGGACTGCAAATCCTGCTGGTGCAGTCCATCTTTGAGGTACACTTCGCCCCAGCGTTAGATCCGCCCATACATATCGACACTGACTCGCAGTGGCCGCCGGGGCAGTATCCGTCGCCGTCACATGCCATCCCGTCGTTGTCACCTCCGTTGCACTCCCAGCCGATCCGGCGCCCGGCAGCGGCATCATTCGGAACGCAGTTACCACCGCCGCCACAGTCATAGTCAACGATGCACCTGGCCCCGTCATCGGATCCACCCTCACAGATCTTCGAGAAGTCAAACCAGCGCAGAGCAACCCGCGTAGGTGTGTCGCTGCACCTACTACCGGGGCAGTCGGAATCGTAAACGCACACGTCTCCCTCACTGCTTCCACCGACACACGTGGGGGAATCCATGTAGTCGATCATATTGGCCGTCAGAGACGCGGCCGTGCGCGAGATGAGCATCGAGCGATGAGTCTGCCTCGTCATTGAGTCAGAACACAGCCCGTCAATGTCACAAAACTCCCCCGTTGGACAGAGCCCATTCGTCCCAGAGATTGAGCAGTCAATCTCATCCCAGTACGGGCCCTGCGCGTTGCGTACCAGCATCATGAAGGCGTCGTGGATAAGTCGCTCCTGCTGATCGGCTGTTATCACGCCGCGCTCCAGTGCGTCGTCGAGCCAGGCCAGGCTGAGCGACAGACGACCCTTGCGCGGATCGAACCGGCAGACATCCTGCGTCGGGCATTCACACTTCACGTCCTGAGAGTTAGGCTCGGTGTCGTTGGGGATGTCCACCTGCGGATAGTCGGCGTACTCGAAGGGCAAAATAAAGCAGCCCGACACGTCCGCGGCCCGGTTGGCCTCGCGCATCTTCTCGAGAATATCCTCATCAGCAAGCAAGTCACCCGTCGTATCGCGCACCTGCCTTCGCCCGCCTCGTGACAGCAGGTCGTCATAGCTCACCGTTGTCACAAGGTGACGACGATCGTAAACATAACCGCCGGGGTCCGCGGCAAACGAGGTAAACGGCTCCATGCGCGCCGCCCAAAGCTTGACTTCGCCGCTGTAGTCCTCGTCTGGCGTGAACGGCCAGTAGCGGTGACTGCCCTCGTACACCGTCTCGAATTCCGCTCCGGATGTGATGCCGCCGAACCTGTCGTTCGGGTCCGGAGGATACAGCATCTTCGACAAGTGGGCCTGGCCGAACAGCCCGCCGCTATCCAACAGCAGCGCGTTACCGTGCAAGAGCGATGGCGCGATCGCCTGCGGCGGCAGCAGCATTCGCCGACGCAGCATCGCCTCTTCCAGCAGTGGCGAATACGGCTCCTGGTCCAGGGTTGGCTGATGCCTGAAGTAACCCAATTCCGAGTGATGGCCATCGACATCTTCCAGGGCGTCTACCCATAGCTCGTACTGCCCAGGGTGTCCGGCCTTCTCCCTCCAGAGGTTAAGCACGTTGGCGATCAACGTGGGATGTGAGGCATTGAGGTTCACCATCCCACCGTGAGCGATCACGCGCATGCCGAGGAACACCTTTCCGGTCGCGTTCGAAGGGGGATTAAGCTGCCGGGAGAGCGCGGCGATCTGCGCCTCCGAGTATCCCAACTCCTCGAGATCAATGGGATTGGCAGCCTCGAACGTGTCGATGATCCCGTCGCCATTGGTGTCGATGGGATAGCTGCCCAGCGTGTCGGTGATTCCATCACCGTCGGCGTCAACCGGGTATATCGCCAGGCGGTCTGACGAGTTATTTGGGTTAACTAGCTCGACTGGAACGCCGCTGGGCCAACTCGTATCGATCCCCTCGAACGTAACCCATTGTTGAAGAATTTGGGAGTAGTACTCGTAATCCTTATCCTTCAGGCGGCGGAACCCGGACCCGTCGTGGGGACCGTTTGTCAGGGATGCGACGTCGGTCTGTGCACCAAAGATCAGTTGCTGGTCGCTGGTGACGTAAGGCTCAACTGAAGCCAGAAGGTTCTGCACGCCGGGCAGTTCAGCAAACCCGCCCAAGGATTCGCCGACGGCCTTGCCGCCGAAAGGGACGTCGGGGGCGGCCATCAGGCTGTCGCGGAGCATGGAGCCGAACTCCTCGACCACGGCCTGGACTCCGTCGCGGTTGCGGTCCCGCTCCCGATCGGACGCGATGATCTCCGCTTCAAAGTTCACCGTGGCGAGAAACACGATCCCGGTGACGAACAGAATCCCCAACAAGGTCACCACCAGGACTAACACGGAGCCGCGCCGTCGGCGATCACCCGAGGCTCTCGCGCGTCTCACAGTCCAGTTACTAAACCGGGATGTTGTCATGCAATGCATCATTCACTACCGACCGGCGCAACGATCACGTGTCGGATCGGCCGCTCCAATCGTCGCTCACTGTCAAACACATCAATCGTAATCCGCAGCGCAGCGGGAAAGATGTCCTCGGCCACGATCTTATCGGCGTCGGCGTTGTACCTCGCAGCCCCGAAAACCACGAGATTCGGGCGCGTGTCGGCCTCTTCGCCAAAAAAGTCCTTGGCAAGTAGCGTCCACAATTGGCGCGTACCGAGAAACCGGTCTGAGAGGGAGTACGGTGGCAAACCATCCGGATGAACCGTATCCCCTTCGAGCAGACTGTGCAGGTTGTACATTCGCTGCTCCAGACGCTGGTCATCCTGGTCATTGACCCAAGCCAGCTTTGCTGCATTCCGAGCCTCCTGCAGCTCGGCCAGCGGATGTTCATCTTTCGGATCATTTGGATCGAACCTGCCCGGGTCGAACCAGTAGACCTCGCGTTCGCCATCGAGCCGGCCGGCCGCGAACCTGCCACGGGGGTCCAGCGTCCACTCCACTTTGAACGAGGCGCAGTTCGGCAGAAAGTAATGACCCAGTTGACTGGCCAACGGCGCCGGCGGTGTCGGATCAAGACGGCTCCGCGCGAACGGAAGATAGTCCGGATTATGATTTTTCATCACGTCGTCGAAGATCTCAGGCAGGCACCACGGCCAAGCTGTGCCAGGCGTCGAAACATATTTGGATTCGTTGAAATGAAACACGACGTCCGTCTCACCGAGAAGGATGCTAAGAACCTTGGGATCATTATCTTTGGCAAGTCCGCGGGCGAACGCTGACGCCAGGCGGGCATTTGCCCATTTTCTTTCCGGTTTCGGCGCCACCGCCGGTGGCCCGGTTGGCACGAGCAACACGCCGCGCCGGGCAAGATGCCACCGCTCCGCCGGAATCGGTGAAACCAGTGTCATCGACGGGTAGTTGTTCTCCTCCCGAAACGCGTCCGGACCATCCTCGAAGTCGTAACCGCTACTGCTTCGTACGTACTCACCGAGTTCGGCGTGGCCATAGACCACCTGCTGCAGACTCGACGTCACACCCGGATGGACGAAGCTGCTGCCTGCGCGGGACGTGAAGAACATCAGGATATCAGCCCGCGGCTTGATCAGGTTACCGTCCGCATCCTCCCGGGCCGGGTCATTGATGTGCGGGTAGCCGGTGGATGGGTTGCCGTCGTTGTCCGCTTCCTTGCCTTGCTGAATCCAATAGGCATTGACGGGATTTCCCTGGATCAGGATCATCGACTGCCCGGGTTGCACCTCCTCCAGTTCCTCCCGGATCGTCTGCTCGAAAGCCCGCAGGAGCTGGTTCACCTCGGTCAGCGCCCTGGCCTGCCCGGTTGATTTGATGGTGAGGTTGAAGACCTGCCCGGCCAGGGAAAACATCAATACAAGAATCCCGATGGCGACGATCAGCTCGGTAAGCGAGAAGGCCTCGCGGCGAGCCAAGCGGCTGCAATTCAACCGTAAACTATTATGGCACAGGCGCTTACGCATCACAATATCGACAAAAAAGGTGCCTTCCAGACGACGTACTCCAACGTCCGTCGTCCCAATTATCGCGTGGATCAGGTGTCGGTAAAGCCTTACCGGCCGACGTGGCCGACTCGTTCCGAGCCCTACTCCAGCAATCCTGCCCGGATCGTGCGGCAGGTCGGCGACGCTTCGCATGGAATTGTTTATCGGAACGTCGACCCTGACCGCTCGACCCGGATGACAAGCCCATCGTCGTGGCGGCTACTCTCGTCTGTACAATGAGCCGGGCCATGGGAAGCCTGGCGTAGACAGCCACAATCCTCGGCTGTGTCGAGCCCCAAGAGTTCTCCCAACGTTTTCCGGAAGGGTCCCGTCACATTCCAGGCGCGACACGCTGTCGATTCTGCCGGCCTCACGTTTTTATGTTGCTGTTGATCCTGCTTCTGCAATAGATTGGACAATCACGTCATTGGCGTATACGGAGGATGCATTGCCTCGGGAGAACGTCTGACCGTCAGTCCAGGTGGGATTGAGAATGTATCGTTGGTGTCACACTACGAAGGGAGCGGTCTGTGGGACGATGCGCAGGTCGGTATGGTTGTTTCCGGCGAGCTTGGTTGGCTGGTTGCCTGCCGTCCAGGGCAGCATCGACAAGATCGCCCGATCGAAGCGCTCGATCACCGGCCGGTACCTCCGCGGCGATGAGGAAATCGAGATACTGGAGAAACACAGACCAGTCACTAAGGGGGCTGGACGTAGGGAACGGTAAATATGGCACGGGACACAACGTTGCTACGCAAGCAGGTTTGGGAGTCGATGTTCCGGGCACGTTTCAGTTCCGTGTACTATCAGCTGTGTGTCAACTCTATGCGACGGTGGGAGAAAGTTGGTCAGATTGCTATCGTGGTCGTTGTGATAGTTGGAGTCTCGGTTGCATCATCGGATCCAAGTCAATGGATACAAATCGCTGGGACTGCTGTGATCCCTATGATAATATCACTCACCGGGATCGTCTTCTCACATAGTAGGCGCAAAGACGCAGAGCACTGCTACGAAAGATGGTCGGACCTTTTACACGATTTCAAAAGTCTATGGGAGTACGTGAACGGCCAATCCCCCGCGTGGAATCATGTCACTGAAGAAGTGACACTATTGCGCGAGCGCGAGCGCTCGTTGGAGGCGCGAGACCCCCAAAGTCCTAGCAGGAGGCGCTTGTACCGCGCTGAGCACATCGTATATGAGGAACTCGGGCTCGAATACAGTTAGCAGGGTCATTTAAGGTCGCAGAGATGAGCAAGAAACCTCCAACCAAGCCAAGGCCAACAAGACCTCGCCCGCCTGAGCGCAGGCGGGAACCAGGGGAGAAACCCGGATGGGTACCTCAACGAAGAGTGGTCCCACCGCGTCCCATTCCTCCACCTCCGCCTCAGAAAGGTGAGGGGATGTGGGGCGCGGTCCCTACTCCCGACAACAAGACAACATGATGTGCGAGAATCACCCAGGACTTGTGAGCGATACTAGCACCGTGGAACGTGCAAATTGTGTCATTCAGATAACAAACGAGGCGATCGGTAACCTGAGTTCACAGGAGCGTGATCGCTTGATGCAGGTTCATCTTGCGCAAGCGCGCGGCCCGGTGCGGAACGGCGATCTGCTGCGGCAGGGCGTGGATCGGGCGCTGGACATCCGAAACGCGAGGGCGGGAGAAGCTGGAGTTCGGCCAATGGACGATGCACTCATTGACATGCTCTGCGCGGTTTGCGATGCACTGGAGAAGCTTGACATTCCATACGCGGTTACCGGGTCGGTGGCGAGCAGCGTACATGGAGAACCTTTCTCTAGCCTTGATGTGGACCTGGTACTTTTGGCGTCTGCCGGTGACGCGGCTCGGCTTTCGACAGAACTCTCCCCACGGTTCTACGCACCCGAGGACATGCTTACCGAAGCTGCCCGAGCCTTCTCCTTCGTCAATGTGGTCGACAACCGGACCAGTCTCAAGGTGGATCTGTCATTTATCGGCTCGAATCCGTTTTTAAGGCTGGCGTTGGAACGGCGGATGCGAACGCGAATCGGATCGCATCCACGCGAGTTCTGGTTCGTGACGCCGGAAGACGTGATCTTAATGAAACTTCTCTGGCGGAAGGATACGCGTTCGCAGAAGCAATGGGATAATGCCCTGAGTGTAGCGCGCGTGCAGGGTGCGCGTATGGATTGGAAGTATCTTTTCGAGCAGGCCAAGAACCTCGGGATCGAGGAAGACCTCGTCAAACTGCGTGACGAGGCGGGGATTTGACCAGATTAACCTGCCATGAGGGGACGGAAACGCACATCCAAACGAGCGAATGTTATCGAACAGACTTCGGTCTCGCGTAGCGGCACTTTGAGTATGGAGCGCGCATCGACACCGGCGACTCCGCGCGGGCTGAAGCCCGCGGCTCGTGAAGACCTGCGCGGGCTAAAGCCCGCGGCTCGCTATGCCAAGACGAATAACGCTACGGACCTAACGTCGCCGCCTAAGAACGGCGAGGTCGCATGGTTGACCGTGGTCGGTGCGCGGCAGAACAATCTCAAGAACATCGACGTTCAGATTCCACTCGGGCGGTTTGTTTGTGTCACCGGTGTGTCGGGATCGGGAAAGAGTTCACTGGTCAACGACATTATCCATGAGACGCTGGCCCGTGATCTAAACGGGGCCGTGAAGGTCAATCCCGGTTTGCACGATCGGATCGAGGGATTGGAGCATCTCGACAAAGTCATCGACATTGACCAATCGCCGATCGGCCGCACACCGCGATCGAACCCGGCCACGTACATAAAAGTCTTCGATGAGATTCGCTCGCTCTATGCCAGGCTGCCGGACTCGAAGATTCGCGGGTACAAGCCGGGCCGGTTCAGCTTCAATGTGCACACCGGCGAGAAGGGCGGCGGCCGATGCGAGGCCTGCGAGGGCAACGGCAGCAACAAGATGGAGATGGACTTCCTGGCCGACGTGTGGGTGACCTGCCCCGTTTGTACGGGACGGCGCTTCAACCGGGAAACGCTGCAGATTCTCTATAAGGGCAAAAGTATCACGGACGTGCTCGAGATGGACGTTCAAGAAGCGCTTGCGCACTTTGAGAACGTTCCGAAGATCGCCGCGATGCTGCGGACGCTGCACGATGTCGGGCTCGATTACCTGAAGCTCGGGCAGCCGTCGTCGACCCTCTCCGGCGGAGAGGCCCAACGCATCAAGCTCGCCCGAGAGCTTGTCAAGAAGTCCACCGGCAAGACGCTTTACCTGCTCGATGAGCCGACGACCGGTTTGCATTTCGCCGACATCAAGCGGCTGCTTGCGGTTCTGCATCGGTTCGTGGACGAAGGCAACAGTGTGATCGTCATCGAGCACAACCTCGATGTCGTCAAGACCGCGGACTGGGTGATCGACCTGGGACCGGAGGGCGGTGAGGGCGGCGGGCGAATCGTTGCAGCCGGGACGCCGGAGCACGTCGCGCGGTCCAAGCGATCATACACCGGTGAAGTGCTGCGCGACGCGTTGAACAACCGAGCGTCGAAACGTCAGAACGCCGAAAAGTCAAAACGTCAAAACGTCAAAACATCAAAACGGAGGAAAGGTGGTCGGGACGTTATTACCGTTGTCGGGGCGAAGCAGCACAATCTGAAAGACATCACTGTCGAGGTGCCGCGGGGCAAGATGAACATCTGCTGTGGGCCCAGCGGCAGCGGCAAGAGCAGCTTCGCGATCGACACGGTCTACACGGAGGGACAACGGCGCTATGTCGAATCGCTCAGTGCCTACGCGCGACAGTTCTTAAGCCGTTTGCAGCCGCCGCGCGTTGACCATGTTTACGGGCTTTCGCCATCGATCTGCATCGAGCAGAAGACGGCAAGTAAATCGCCGCGGTCCACGGTCGGGACGATCACCGAGACTTATGATTATATGCGCGTGCTGTGGGCGCGGATCGGTCAGCCTTATTGTCCGAAGTGCAAGGTCCCGATCGGCACGCAAACGAGCGACGAGATTGTCGAGAGGTTGCTGACACTGGGCGAGGATCGCAGGGTCATGCTCATGGCACCAATCGAGCCGACGAGTCAGGAATCCTATCAGCATCTGTTCAATCGCGAGCGTGCCAACGGCTACGCGCGCGTCCGAGTCGACGGCGTGGTGCATTCATTGGATGAACCGATCGACATCGACACGAAGCGTCGCCATCAGGTCGAGCTTGTCGTGGACCGGATCGTGGTGCGCAAGACACAGGGCGCTCGGATTACCGACAGCGTGGAACAAGTGCTGGCCGTCGGGAACGGGGTGATGATCGCACAGACGATTGACAACGGTTCCACCGAGCGAGCCGCGGGCTTTAGCCCGCGAGGACTAAAACGAGCCGCGGGTTACCACCCACCAGGGCGTCCGCGCAGACTAAAGTCGGCGGGTTACGAGAATCCGCGCGGACGTCCGCGCAGGCTGAAGCCTGCGGCTCGTCAAAGCGAATATCGGTTTTCGCAGCACTATTCGTGCGAGCGGTGCGGACGAGGCTATGACGAACCAACACCGCACCATTTCTCGTTCAACAGCCGGATGGGCTGGTGCAAGGCGTGTGAGGGGCTCGGCGTGCAGCAGGGGGCGAGCCCGGCTGAGATCGTGATTCACCCGACGCGGTCCATCGCGGACGGGGCCATCGCCGGTTGGGGTGTCCTGCAACCAGGATCAAAGCTTCTCGCCATCGCGTTGGCCCTAGCGGATCACATCGGGTTCGGTTTGAGCACACCGTGGAACAAGCTGACCGAGTCGCAGCGGCTTGCGTTTCTGCATGGTTGCAGCGACGAATGGATCGAGGTCCCCTGGGAACATATATCTCGCGGTTTGCGATTCAAATGGCACGGCTTCTTCCCGGCCATTAACCGCGCGACCCGTTCGAGCTGGCAGTATCGCAAACGGCTCGAGGACCTCGTGACGGATGTACCGTGCGATGCGTGTGCCGGCGGTCGACTCAGACCGGAGTCTGCGGCTGTTCGCGTCAGTGATATGACGATCCACGAGGTGTGTCTGTGGCCGCTGGATCGGGCGTTACAATGGTTTGAAAATATCAAGCTTTCGCCGCGTGAGCGCAAGATTGCCGGTGAGCTACTGCATGAGATCACGTCGCGGCTCCGGTTTCTCGTTGAGGTCGGGCTTGATTACGTGACGCTCCATCGGACGGCTTCGACGCTTTCGGGCGGGGAGTCACAGCGGATTCAACTCGCCTCGCAGATTGGCACGGGGCTGACCGGGATTCTTTACGTGCTGGATGAGCCGACGATCGGCCTGCACCCGCGGGACAACAATCGCCTGATCCGCGCGCTCAGGCGACTGCGCGATCTGGGTAACACACTGCTCGTGGTCGAGCACGACCGTGAGGTGATCGACGCAGGTGATTACGTGCTGGACTTTGGACCCGGCGCCGGTGCATTCGGCGGTGAGGTCACAGCCAAGGGAACACCGCAACGGATCAGATCGAAGCGAGCATCGCTGACCGGACGGTATCTATCGTCCAAGGAGGCGATCCCGGTACCTTTGAACCGCCGGCCGATTGATACGGCGGACAGGTGGCTGATCGTCCACGCCGCCAGAGAGAACAACCTCAAGGAGATTGACGTCGCATTCCCGCTCGGGCGGTTCACTTGTGTCACAGGTGTGTCAGGCAGCGGCAAGAGTTCACTCGTGTCGTCGATTCTCTACCAGGCCCTCGCAGCCAGGATTCACCGGGCGCGGGTCGTGCCGGGCGGTCACGACCGCATCAGCGGCATTGAACACGTCGACAAGGTCATCAACGTCGACCAGACGCCGATCGGCAACAGTCCCACGAGCAACCCGGCTACGTATACGGGCGTCTTCGACGCGATCCGGGAGCTGTTTGCGAGACTGCCGCTGAGCAAGATTCGAGGCTACACGCCGAACCGGTTCAGCTTCAACCGGCCGGGAGGTCGCTGCGAGGCGTGCGAGGGCATGGGGCAACGATGCATCGAGATGCACTTCTTGCCGGACGTGTGGGTCGAATGCGAGAGCTGCAACGGGTCGCGCTACGTGCCGGAAACGTTGGACGTTCGCTATCGCGGAAAGAGCATCGCCGACGTGCTGAACATGCGCGTCTCCGAGGCACTGGAGCATTTCGAGAACGTGCCGAAAGTTCGCAAGATGCTTCAAACGCTCGACGACGTGGGTCTTGGCTATGTGCAGCTCGGGCAACCGGCCCCGACGCTGTCGGCCGGGGAGGCGCAACGCGTCAAGCTCGCAGCGGAGCTGGGGCGACCGTCAACCGGCAAGACGCTGTACATCCTCGATGAGCCGACGACGGGCCTGCACTTTGACGATCTTAAGAAGCTCCTGAATGTCCTGCACCGGCTGGTCGATCTGGGCAACGCGTGCATCTGCATCGAACACAACCTCGACGTGATCAAGACGGCGGACTGGGTGATCGATCTCGGTCCCGAAGCCGGCGACGCGGGCGGAATGATCGTCATGGAAGGAACTCCGGAAGAGGTTGCTCGGACGACGGAATCTCATACGGGCGCCGCCCTCGAGCCGGTTCTCGCCGCCGGACCGGTCGAAAGGAGAAGGATTCACACTCTCACGGCCGCAGACGACACGCGCGCGGCACGCACCGGACCTATCGACCTTGGTGAGGACGTGCCCATGCCCTGGGAACGAGACGGTCGGGCGTGGCATACCGTGGATCACGTCGATAGCAAGGGGCAGCCGGTCAAGTGGGATGCGCAGGTGCTGACCTGGCTCGCGGAGATGATGGAGTCTCTGGGTTCGTTTGCGCCTACGGACTGGAACGATCGTACGCGGATCGAAATCAAAGCGCCGGGCAGCAAGCCGTGGTTCTGTCATATCCTCACAGGCGGTAAGGATCTGCTGGAGGTCGGGATTCGCGTATCGGAGGGAACGTTCAACACGTTCGAGCTACGCCGCAAGCTGGCAATCAAGACGCTCGACGAACGGACCGATCTGCCGATCTACGGTCAGTGGAACCGCATGCGCCGACGGACGCTGACCGGCGGCTGGGAAGAATGGCGCTTTTACCTACGTGACTTCAAAGATGTCTCAAAGACGGCGTTTCGCTCATTTCTGAAAACCGCAGGCGACGCGTATTTCAAGCAGCTTGCCGAGACCGAGACAGATCCGGGACGTTCCCAGCCGTGGACGGTCGACGGTCGAACGTGGCATCTGTCCCAGCGATCGATATCCAAACGGCATGTAATTCGTTGGAAGCCGGCACTGCTGATGGCGCTTCTGGGGCGATTCAAATCGATTCAGCCGGACCTTGAAGCCTTATGGGGAAGCAAGACGGCCGTGCAGCTTATGCTGCCGGGTGCGAAACGCTGGACGGGCAAGATCGTAACGAACATCGGTCGCGGGCTGCGCGTCGAGCTTCGTGCGCCGACAGGAGTGCTGACACCAACGCAGATCGACCGACTGGGCGAGGACACCGAGATCAAACCACAGGACGGGTACGACCGGATCATCTTCTGGGTCCGATCGTTGGCCCGGAACGACTCGAAGCAGTTGTTGGAGGTATGGCGCCGGTGTCTCTCTGTTGACATGGAGGAGAGGCTGCAAACGGCATGACGGCGTTGATCCCCAACCGTTTCCTGTTCGATTTCGAGTTCCCGCTGCATTACCGTTCACCGCTGCCGGTGATCGACGGCAATCTGAACGGTTGGACGGACGATGATCTTCTGCCGAAGCTCGGGGAGTTGGACGGGCGTGAGGAGTTCTCGGATGTGTGGGCCTGCTGGAGCGAAGCGGGTTTGTCAATCGCGTGCCGTGTGACGGACAAGAAAAAGCCGCTCCGGTGTGATCCGCGTACATTCTGGATCGGGGATAGTCTCCGGCTCTGCACGGACATGCGCGACGCGAGAACGAACAAACGTGCCACGCGGTTCTGCCAGCAGTTTTTCTTTCTCCCAACCGGTGGCGGCCGGGGAGACAACGAACCGGTCGCGGGTGCCTCCAAGATAAAACGGGCACGAGAGGATGCCCCGTGGATTCCGACGGAGCGAATAGCGGTTGCATCGCGGGTGTCCCGGTCGGATTACACCCTCGAAGCTCACATTCCAGCGGCGTGTCTGAGCGGATTCGATCCAACAGAGCATCCTCGGATCGGGTTCTACTACATACTGGAGGATGGTGACCACGGACAGCAATACCTGACGGTTGGCGACGATTTATACTGGTATGTCGATCCATCGACGTGGGCCACAGCGGTGTTGAAACGTCGAAACGTCAAAACGTCGAAAAGTTGAAGCGTGGTGAGCGTCAAATTGGTGGGCAAACATTCCCCGAACGGAGTGCCACTGGTGGCTTGTCCGCCAGTGTTTTCACCCGACCGCACAGTCCTTGCGCGCGTGCAGGAAGACTGCCCGTGGCGAATGATGGGACGGCTTTACCCACAATCGTGACGCCGACCCGCTCGAAACGTTAAAAGCTGAAGACTGATTGCCACCAGACCCCAGTTGGATATAATGCCCGCCCGCCGGGTTCGTGAGCGGGCTCGGGGATTGGCTTCAAAGGCTTTTTCAGGAATGCGTGGAAGATGTTTGATATCGGTGGTTTCTTGACATCAACAGAGTTCATCGCCCAGATTGCGTCGATCATTACTGCGGTTTTTACCGCCCTTGTAGGGGATTTGATTGCGAGCCTGTTCGCCGGGATCTAGCGGACGATGGTCGAAAACGCCCCAAACTCCGGACCCTCGCCTCGGGTGCCGCAACTCTGCCGGATTTGTGGCTGGGGGGGGCGAGTTGTCGCCGGCGGGTGTCGGTGTCGCGCCGGGCGAGGATTATTTCCAACCTGCTTGGCGCTGTATGCCGATGTGATATATTAAACTGTGGGTGTGATCCGGTAATGGCTTCACATCGCCGGATTACAGTCGTAGGGGTTGGAATTCGCTTGCTTGAGCGGTTCAGAGCGTGATGACGCGCGCAACATGATAACCTCCGGTTTCGCACACGGCTTCAATTGGCCTGGGCGAGCGGCTTGCGTGTGTGGTTGAGCTGTGTACCGCTTTTTTGTTTGGTTAAGTTCCGTGAGCTGTGGCGGCGGCCTGTATCCGCTGGGAGGGTTCGCCTCTGAAAGTCAGACTGCGTGACGGCGATACGCTGGAAGTCGCGGATGGTGCGACCACAGCCGACGTGGCGGGCATGATCGGTCCAGCCCTGGCGCGCTCGGCGGTCGCGGGTCGTGTGACTAGCGGCGAATACAGCGAAATCATCGATCTTCGGCGGCCCTTGCCGGGCGACTGCACCCTGACGATCCTCACCTCCTCGGACAATGATCCCGACAGCTTGCACGTCCTGCGCCACAGCACCGCGCACGTGATGGCGGAGGCAATCTGCAAGCTCTTCCCGGAGACGCAACTGGTCTATGGGCCGCCGCTCGAAGACGGATTCTATTACGACATCGACCTTCCCCGATCGATCACCCCGGACGACTTCCCGCAAATCGAAGCTGAGATGTCCCGTATCATCAAGGAGGACCGCCCGTTTTGCCGGTACGACATGCCACGCGAAGAGGGGATGACAAAACTCCGTGATGAGGGCAGCCGGTATAAGATCGAAAACGCACAGCGGGCGGAAGGTGACACACTCAGCTTCTATATGACCGGCGAGCGAGATAGAAAGGGCTTCGAGGATCTCTGCCGCGGACCCCACCTGCCCAGCACCGGATTCATCAAGGTATTCAAAGTTCGCCAGGTCAGCCGGTCGTACTATCGCGGCGACGTCAACGACCAGCCGCTCCAGCGGGTCTATGGCACCGCGTTTTACAAGAAGCCCTCGCTGGATGAGTACCTCAAGTCTCTCGAGGAGGCCAAACGCCGCGACCATCGCGTGATCGGAAGGGAACTCGATCTGTTTACGATCAGCGAGCAGGTCGGCAGCGGGCTGGTGCTGTGGACGCCCAAGGGCACGGTTATACGGACGGAGCTTCAGAACTACCTAACCGAGGAAATGCTGAAGCTCGGCTATGAGATGGTCGTCACGCCGAACATCGGTCAGCTCGATCTGTATCGAACCAGCGGGCACTATCCCTACTATGAGGAGTCGCAGTTCCCCGCCATGCTCGAGACTGATCGCGGCAAGGCGATCCAAAGTACACTGCAACTGGCACAGCGAGTTCGGGCTCGCGGCGCCGCGGCGCCGAGCAAGGAGCGAGCAGCGGTTGCGACGATGGTGAAGGCGATTCAGGACGTCTGGGGTCCGATCGAGGGCATCGAGTCGGGCGCACCGCTGGATCAAACGACCGAGCGGCTTTACAAGGCCCTGGAGAATGAGACGGGCTTTTTGCTCAAGCCGATGAACTGCCCGCACCACATTCGGATCTACACGTCGCGGCCTCGGAGCTATCGCGACCTTCCAATCCGGCTGGCTGAGTATGGCATGGTGTATCGATACGAGCAGAGCGGCGAGGTCGTTGGATTGACGCGCGTGCGCGGGTTTACCCAGGATGACGCCCACCTGTTCTGCATGCCCGAGCAACTGCCCGATGAGCTGACAACAACGGTCGATCTGACCCGGCGCGTGCTCGAGGCGTTTGAGCTGACGGACTACCGGGTGCGTGTGGGTCTGCGCGATGCATCGAGCGACAAATACGTTGGCTCCGCGGAGAACTGGAGCACAGCGGAGGCGGCCATTCTCGCCGCCGCTGAAAAGAGCGGCGTGGAGTATACCGTGGAGAAGGGAGAGGCGGCGTTCTACGGGCCCAAGATCGATTTTGTGGTTAAGGATTGTCTCTGGCGTAGTTGGCAGCTAGGCACCGTCCAGGTTGATTACAATCTTCCCGAGCGCTTCGGGCTGACCTACGTTGGCTCCGACAACGCCCCGCACGTGCCGGTCATGATCCATCGAACACCATTCGGTAGTCTGGAACGATTCGTGGCGATTCTCATCGAACACTTCGCCGGCGCGTTTCCACTCTGGCTGTCGCCCGTCCAAGTTGGCGTGGTTACCGTCAGCGAAAAGAGCGACGACTATGCAAGGACTGTCAACGATGCGCTGAAGCGCGCGGGTCTTCGGACGGAACTGGATGTCAGCAGTGAGAAGATCGGTCCGAAAAAACACCGTCTTCGGACCGCGAAGATCAATTACATCCTGGTCGTCGGCGAAAAGGAAGCGTCCGGGCAGACCGTCAACGTTAACGACCGCGACGGGCGCACAATCGGAAACATTGCGCTTGAGCGGTTCATCGACGCCTGCCGCGTCGAGGTTGCGACTAAGGGACACAGCCGCGTGGCTACACAGGGCGAATAACGAATTGAGAATGGCGAAGAGCGAATGGCTGGTGATCGACAAGGCAAGACTCCATCGGTATCCCTCGCCACGCTACAGGTTCTTCGACATTCGTTGGTTTTTTGAAAGGTAACAGACCATCGCAAAAGCACTTCGTCTCAACGACCAGATTCGCATCTCACCGGTTCGGGTGATCGATCAGGAACAGCGACAGCTCGGTATCATCACGACCGCAGAAGCGCTGGGACTGGCCAGGGAGGCGGGACTTGACCTCGTCGAGGTCTCGCCCATGGAACGACCGCCGGTCTGCCGCATCATGGATTACGGCAAGTTCAAGTACGAGCGAAAAAAGCGACAGAAGCAGGCCTCCGGTGGTCATACCATAGTCATCAAGGAAATCCGCCTTCGCCCCAAGACGGACACCCACGACCGTTCCATCAAGATGAAACGTGCCATGGGATTCCTGGAGGAGGGGTACAAGGTCCAGTTCACCATGCTTTTTCGCGGGCGCGAACGGGCACACAGGGACCGCGCTATCGAGGCGTTCAACGCGATCCTCCAGGAGCTTGGCGAGACGGTGAAGGTGGAGCGATACCCGGCGATGGAGGGGCGCAGGATGACGATGGTCATCTCTCCGGTCAAGCACACGAAGCAACAGGTACGCAGCTCGCCCGAGCAAACACCGAGTTGATGCGGGGCACAACGACCTCCGGATTTCTACTCGCAGGCCCGATTGACCGGGACCCTCATCGAGCATCAGTGTTGGCGTAGCTTTTCCGGCTCCCGCTGTGAAGGTTTGATCGACTCGCGCCACCACATTTGCTTTGTGCATACCCTGGCTGCGAGTACGCAGCCAACTCACCCGGAACAGAATGGTCGGGTTCATGTCAATCCGCCCCGCCTGACGTTGCCGCGTCAGGATAGTGGATGGATTCCTGAACCGAGCCCGGAGCGCAAGCGACGGATTCCTCTTCCATCTACAGGCAAAACCCCGGGCGGGCGCTTAGGACTCGGATCAGCGCTTCCAGACTCCTTTCAAGCGTCGAACCACACCACTTTCACGCTCACCCCTTAACATGACACGGCCCCGCGCCCGACGTTGCATTGCAAAGGGGTTGCAGACGCAACCGCTCGGCTCTAGGCTGTCGTTTGGGGCTCGTTCAGGGTGCGGTCACCCACAATATGTATCGAGGTCTGTTAAAATGAAAAGGACGAAGGAATGGGTCAAGCAGCTTTGGTATCACCGCACGGCGGGCGCTTGATCGATCGGACCGGCGCGTCGAAGGAATCGACCGATCCGGCCGTGTCGATCACGCTGACGCAACACCAGCAGTGCGACTTTGAGATGATCGCGATCGGCGCCATGAGCCCGCTCGAGGGCTTCATGGGCGAGGACGATTACCACAGCGCCTGCGACGATATGACGTTGGGCAACGGAACTGTCTGGCCGATCCCAATTACCTGCGCGGTTGACGACTCCGTGTCCAGCCGGGTTGCCGTGGGCGATCGCGTCAGGCTTAACGACGATGCAGGTCGGTTGCTCGGATACATGAGCATCACCGAGAAGTACAAGCAGGACAAGCGCAAGCAGGCTGTCAAGGTATTTCGCACCGAAGACAAAGCCCATCCCGCCGTCAGGGTGCTGATGGACGGCGGGGATACGTGCCTGGCCGGTCCTATTGACGTGGTGACGCCGCGGCACGATCCGATGTTCGTGGATCACCGCCTTATTCCTTCACAAACGCGAATGGAGTTTCAAAGGCGCGGTTGGAAGACGATCGTCGCGTTTCAGACGCGCAATCCGATCCACCGGGCACACGAATATCTGACCAAGTGCGCCCAGGAGATCACCGACGGTTTGCTGATCCATCCGTTGATGGGCGCCACCAAAGGCGGCGACATCCCGCCCGAGGTTCGTATGAAGTGCTATCAGATGTTGATCGAAAAGTACTACCATCCCGATCACACGATGCTTACGATCATGCCGGCGGCGATGCGTTACGGCGGCCCGCGCGAGGCCGTTCTGCACGCGATCTATCGCCAGAACTATGGTTGCAGCCATTTTATCGTGGGTCGCGATCATGCCGGAGTCGGCGACTACTACGGCACATATGATGCGCAGGAGATCTTCGACGCGCTGCCGGGGGAGGGACTGAAGATTACCCCGCTGAAGTTCGAGCATTCTGCGTGGTCGAAGAAGGCCGGCGGCATGGTCAGCGGGAAGACCTTCCCGAAGATCGAAGGTGACCAGGTTTTCCTCTCGGGGACGAAGGTTCGTGAAATGCTCGAGCGAGGCGAGCGCCCACCGGCGGAGTTCACCCGCCCCGAGATCGCCGATATTCTAATCGATGCGATGAAACGGGCGTGAGGGATTGGAGATTGACGATTGGGAAAGTCCAACGTTCAACGTTGGGCACGGTCCGCAATCCCCAATCGACAATCCAACGGGTGCTGAGACGATGAGTTCAACGTCCGGTCATATGGGATCAGTTCCAACACCGACGGTGCCTGAGGAAGTGATCGATGCAATCGGACGGATGCACGCGCCAATCGTAATCGCTCATGTCGTACCCGACGCCGACGCTCTCGGCGCTATGTTTGCGATGGCTCGCGCCTGGGCATCGAAGAATTGTCGTCCCAAGGCGTCGTTGCCGGCGGGCTCATTGTCGCAACGCCACGGTTTTCTGTTCGAGTGGGCTGAGGTTCCCGTCGCGGCGCTCGAGGATTTCGCAGCCGCGGACGGATTTATCGTATTGGACACAGCTAAGAAGAAACGATGCAACATCGATCCGGCGCTGAAGGAGACGGACTGGTCCGTGGGTCGTTCGATCGTCAATATCGATCACCATGAGACCAACACTCGGTTCGGCAATGTAAACTGGGTTGTCGACGGCGCAGGGAGCACGTCCGAACTTGTGTATTACTTACTTGGGGCGGCGGATCGATCGATCAACGCGATCACAGCCTCGTTGCTCTACGCCGGAATTCAAACCGATACGATCGGTTTCTCTCTGGGTACGACAAGCGCGTCCTCACTGGCGGCGGCGGCCGATCTGGTCGCGCATGGGGCCGACGTGGCCACGCTGGGTGAGCGACTCTGCCGCAGCCGGCACAAGAGCGAGTTTGATTTACTGCGAATTGTCTACGCGAATACGAGGTTTCGTGCCAACGGGCAGTTGGCCTACAGCTCAGCGGGCTACGACGAGATTCATGATGCGGGTTGCAACGCGGCGGACATTGATGATCAGATCAATGTGCCATGTTCACTTGTCGGTGTAAGACTGGCCATGCTGTTTACCGAGGGGAACAGAGGAAAGACGCGTATCAACTTTCGCAGTTCCGGCGACGTGACCGTGGTCGACCTGGCGACGGAGTTCAACGGTGGTGGTCACCGTCAGGCGGCCGGCGCGGTCCTCGACTGCGGTTTGGAGGAAGCAATTCAGAAGGTAGTGCCCCGAGCGGTCGACCATTTGAAGAAGTTCCCGAGATGACCATCCAGCGCGAGCGGGGTGCGAGCCTTAGCCCGTGCGGAATCCGCGCGAGATAAGACTCGCGGCTCATGGACGTCGTTTATCGTTAACACAAGGAAAACATGCTGTGAGTTCGATTGAGAAAGTTGCTGTCATCGGCTTGGATTGTGCCGAGCCGTCGCTGGTGTTTAACAAGTGGGTCGATCATCTGCCGCACATGAGACGGCTGATGGATGCGGGAATGTACGGCGAGCTGACCAGTTGCCTACCGCCGATCACGGTGCCGGCCTGGAGCTGCATGGCTGCAAGCAAAGATCCCGGCACGTTCGGAATCTATGGCTTTCGTAACCGCGCGGATCATTCGTACGACAAACTCGGTATTGCAACGTCAATGGCCGTCAAGGAACCGCGTATCTGGGACATGCTCGGCACACACGGGAAGGAGTCGATCATCGTCGGCTTCCCCGGCACGTATCCCATTACAAGGCCAATCAACGGCCACATGATCACCAGCTTCCTCACCCCCGACACGACCGATCCGAAGATTACGTGGACCCATCCGCCGGTCTTAAGAAAGGAGATCAACGGGCTGGTCGGTGAGTACCTCGTGGATGTCAAGGGCTTTCGCACGGACGATAAGAAGTGGCTGCTCGAGCAGATTTACGAGTTGAACGAGAAGGTTTTCAAGGTCTGCCGGTATCTGCTCAACAACAAGCCCTGGGACTTCTTCTGGATGGTCGACATGGGCGTCGACCGCATCCACCACGGCTTCTGGTCCTTTATGGATAAATCCCACCACCGGTACGAACCGGGCAATGAGTTCGAGAACGCGATCTTCGATTACTATAAGCACATTGACGATCAGATCGGCCAAACGCTCGAGTGCATGGACCTCGAAAAAACCGCCGTTTGGGTCGTCAGTGACCACGGCTGCAAGGGTATGGTCGGCGGGTGTATGTTCAACCAGTGGCTGATCAACCAGGGATACCTGCACTTCACAGAGCCGGTTAAGCCCGGTCAGAAGTTCAATGTGGGCGACGTTGACTGGTCGAAGACGACGGCGTGGGGTGAGGGTGGTTACTATGGCCGATGTTTCATCAACGTTGAGGGCCGTGAACCCAACGGCCAGGTCAAACAAGCCGACTATGAGTCTTTCCGCGACGAGCTGGCTGGCAAAATCGAAGCCATCAAGGACCACGAAGGCAACCTGATGGGCAACAAGTGCTACAGGCCGCAGGACATCTATGACCATGTCAACGGCATCCCGCCGGACCTCGTGGTGATCTTCGGCGATCTTCGCTGGCGCTCGGTGGGCACGGTCGGCAGTGACAGCATCCACACGTTCGAGAACGACACCGGCCCCGACGACGCCAACCACGCCCAGGAGGGACTGTACATCTGCTCCCACCCGTCCCTGTCCGCTCGAGGCCGCGCCGACGGCGTGACACTCTACGACGTCGCCCCGACGATCCTGACCCAACTTGGCCTACCCGTACCGCCAGGCATGAAAGGAAATTCATTGCGTTGACACGACATGGTTCGAGTCGGTGGTGTTGATCTCCTGCGTTCCGTCCACCGAACCATCGGCACGATTCCGGCATTGCGCGTCATGGTGCTAAGTATAATGTCGGGTCTGCTGACCCAACCTATCAAACTAAGCCACACCTATAATCCGTCGCGGGCGTCTAAAACCCGTACCCGAGATAGCCCCGCATGAATACGCACAGGTTGTAGACGGCGTGAAGAACGATGGCGATTGCGACGTAGGAGTATGCCCTGGAAACGCTGATCGACCGATGCTCGTGCTGCACTCGTTCCCAGACCGACACGAGACCACGCGTCGCGATCAGTGTGCACAGCCCGTGAAGCGGCAGGCAGACCGCCCATCGATACACCACCAGCTCTACTGGAGAGTCTGTGAAGTAGACCAAAAGGTAGACCAGGTTCTGGATCGCGGCGAACACGGCTGCGGTGCCCAGGGTCATCAGATATATCTGTCCAGGACGGCGAACCAGAAAACTGCGCCGCTCGATCACAGCCGAGGCGATGCCAATCTTCAACACCTCCGACATCGCCGGCCCAACTGCGATGAAGTTCAGCATCAGCAAGTACTCAACAACAAAGAAAGCGCAGAACACCGCAAATGGAATTCCCATAAACGGTACACAGGCTGCGATCAGCCACGACTTCCTCCGTGATACACGGCCCTCGTGCTCCACGAGCCACTGCGCGTACGTCAACTCTCCCTCGCGCGGCGGCTCGTACAGCTCCACGCACCCGCATTCCGGGCATCGATGCCCGGTCGTCAGCCCGCGGAGGTTGTACCCGCAGTTCCGACAGCTCCAATCACGATCAATTAGTATGGACTGGCGGTTGGGCAGCGTCGCCGGCTCATCGAAGACGGAGTGCTTTGCACGCTCCTCATCCGGATCCCTGCCGGCTCTTTCGCCCGCCAACTGCCGCTCGGCGTTCTCTTCGGCTGTGTCGGGCGTGAATGGCTGCTTTTGAAAATGCGGCTCGTTGTGGATGGAGTGCTTGTCTTTAGATCCGCCCACGGATCACCTCGGCGACGGTTCGGTGACATACATCGCCGTACCGTATGCATACATCTCGACCATGGCAGCCGCTCGCCTGCGCTGCGCGCTTCCAATGTTGCTGGTGGAGAATCGCACGTTCGAGACGTAGTTGGCACCCTGCCGCTTCGCCGATTCCAACATGCGCACAAGCGCCTCACGGCGGGCACGGACCATCAGGGATTCGTACGTGCGCAACTCTCCGCCAACGAGTTTGCGCAGGCCGGCGGCGAAGGTCTTGAAGTAATCCGACGCGATCACCACCTCGCCCATGACCAGACCGCATAGCTTCGCGTCCCGCCCGGACGGCAATGTCCGCACATCGGTGACCATCATGTCCTTCAGCGCCGCCTCACGCACTGCCAGCCGTTTGAAGTGGGCTCGCTCCACCAGCGTCCCAACGCTGAAGCCGAGAATCAACAACACGACAATCGGAGCGAACTGAATCCAGAACTGGAGACCCATCCTACGCCTCCTCCGGCTCGATCACCACGGCGGTTCCGTACGCGTACAACTCAGCCGCTCCCTGCGTGACCGCGCTGGTAGTGAAGCGGACGTTCACCACGGCGTTGGCACCAAGCTGCTCAGCCTGGGCGAGCATCCGTTCGAGCGCCTGACGCCGCGCCTCGATGAGCAACTCAGTGTACCCGGACAGCTCTCCGCCGACGAGGTTTTTCAGACCGGCTGCGAAATCCCGCCCGAGATGCTTCGCGCGGATGGTGTTGCCCTGAACCAACCCCTTCACTTCACGGATCGAATATCCAACGATCGATTCCGTATTGACGACAATCATCAACTCTATCCCATTGTAGAGACCGTTGTGCAACCGGTGCGAACCACGGGTTTAAAATCCGTGCCACGCCTCACATGGATAACTCTCCGGTCGAGATGCCCCGGTGTCAAGAATGACGAGCCGGCTCGTAACTCATGAGTATGGCTTAGTTGCGCACGCAGCTCAACATGAAGCTGAAAGCCGGCCGCTAGAGCAGATCCCGAAATTGCGTACCGGAACCCCCCTTTCATCCCCCCTTACCAAGGGGGGAAAAAGGGGGGTCGAGCGGCACACAAAAGCGAGAGTTGCGCTAATGGCTGATAACCGATACCAGATTGCCGCCGGGTCAACCGGTGGAAACGGGTGAATCCTAGACCGTGGGCTTGGGCGCATCCTCGATTGGAGTGGGTGGCGCGAACTGTTCGGCCTCACGTCCCTTCCAGTCGCGTCTGACAGGCTTGACGACCAGGCCCATCCGGATTGCTTTGGCCGACACCCTGATGCGACATACCCTACCGTCGACGACAGCCCGGACACGCTGAATGTTGGGCTTGAACTTGCGCTTGGTGATCCCAGTGGTCTTCCGCCCGACGCCGCCGAGGTACTTCGCCTTGCCTCTGCGTGCAAGCGATCGTCCCGCTCGGGTCTTCTTTCCGGTAAAATAGCAAACACGCGACATACAACACCTCGTGATCTTGACCGCACCAGGCCGCTACAAGCTGTCAAGCCCGGATCGACAGAAAAAATCAGTATACTCCCCATTCCGTGCATGGCAACCCGACCTTCGAGCCGTTCGACGATGGGACTATGGGTCCGTGACACTTCCGGCGGGATGGGTATGCCCGATCAGAGCCGCGACCGTGAGGGAGCGGGCGAGCGCCCATCACGCCGGTGCGTTTCCGATCCGGATCGGCACGTTTTGTTGCATCCGGGCCCATATCCGAAGGGACGGCACACCGAATTGAACGCCCAAGGGCAAATCCGTATACTGGGTGCAGAGAGCGCAGGTCCGGCGAGTGCTACCGCCGGGATTGCTGCCGGTCATGTTCGCGGCGGGGATTGGTCGAAATACCGCCCCACGGCCGGCCATATCAGGAGGCAAGATCGTGAAGCACATCAGAGTTACAGCAGGATTGTTTGTGGCAGTATTGAAGCCGCTTGCGGTATTGGGCCCGATTGCTGGTGTCGCCGCGGGTCTGGCGTGTGCCACTGGCGGCTTGTCCGCCAGTGCGATGCCCACCCGGGGCGTGGAGGTCCCCTTCACCGAGCGGGTGATCTTGACCGCCGCAGACGGGGCCCGGTCGGTTTTCGCGACGGACGTGGGGCGGGCTTGGCGATCTGTCGGACCCGCCGCCGGATCAGGCCCTGCAATTGGCTGAGGATGTTGATCAGATGCAGCGAGCGGAGGGGGAAGCCTGCACGCCCACCGTCATAGGCCAGAGTTGCGGTGAAGGCTGGACCACCCGCCCATCGTGGACCGTCACTATCGCTACTTTCGACCCGCCAAGTCCCGATTATCGGAGGCACCGCAGGCTGCCTTTATTCCTCAAGGCCCGCCTGCACTCGGTCGATCCGGTTGACAAGGACGGTCGCGTTCCGTCTCCACGTTGACGACCTTGCGCCCTTTACCCATTCGACGAGAGTTAAACAATTCGGGAGATTACACAATGCAACGACTACTCATCACAATTCCGTTAATTGTCCTCATGCTACCCGGCTGCGGTAACACGCCGACTGATCTAACGGGACCGGGCGACGGTACTCTCGGTGGTACGGTCGTCGATAGCGACGTGGACACGGACGACGGTGGAATCAACGACATCCCTGACACCGACGAGGACGGTACTGAGGACAGCGTTGTTCTGGACAGTGACGGGGACGGATTCTCCGACGATCTGGAGAACGGCAGCAACCCCGGAACCGATCCCTTCGATCCGACGGACAATCCGAACAACGTGCGGGACACCGATGGCGATGGCTGTTCGGACTACGATGAGCTTACCCTCGATGGCTCCTGCGACAACGACCCCAATACTCCTACGAGTGGAACATGCGATGTTGCGTACTACAACTCGGATTTCGATTACGGGTTCGACCTTCCCCCTCTAGCGATACTTCGGGAGGAATCCTATGACACACCTGGTTTTCCCTTTACGGCTTGGTGGACTCTGGATTTCAGTGGTTCTGTCATAGGTTTTTTTGACCATGTTCAGGAGGTGCATCCGTCGGTGGTATTGGATGTTCTTGTTGCGGACATAAGCGAAATCGAAAGAGACAGGGGAAGTGAGATTCTAGTTGAACTGCCTATCATATTATCCAGTGGTGATCCAGCTTACTTGCTTATATTTGTTGGACCGCCGTCTCCGGACCTCTGGACCTCCTACATTGTATACACGCGAATAGACGACAATCTTGTGTCCTGGGCATCTGCTCAAATGAGATCGGATGAGGTTACAGAATCGGCTGACCTATTGATGAGGGAAGTCGTTCTCTCGCTATGTGTTGGGAACCTCGGCCCTGGCGATGAGGCCCCGGACGGTACAGTCATCGACTCAGATGCAGACGGAATCCCCGACGATCAGGACAATTGTCCTGTCACAGCAAACCCCGACCAACTCGACTCGGACGGTGATGGGCTCGGCGATGCGTGCGATTTTGTTACTCCGACACCAGGAACCATAGGTGCAGAAATCATCGCCGATGACGGGCAGTTTCTTGGCATCATCAATACAAATGCGTTCGACTCGGACAGCATCGCAAACCAATTCGGCACTTACGGAAACCCGTTTAGCTCCACCTCAATTTGGAACACATTCGGGACGTATGGCAGCGATTTTAGCGTTCTCAGCCCGTGGAACGACTTTACGATCACACCACCGACCATCGTAGAGGACGGTTTCTTCGTGGCGTATTTGACTACAAACAGCGTTCTGATTCCGCGGGTCGACCCGAACGATCTTGCAATCCTGGTGGGTCGCCCCGAGCAGGTTCGCCCGTGAGCCTCCCGGAGTCGAGGACTACAAGATCGTGGGACTGTTCGATCGGTTACTCTGGGTCGATTTAGCGGGGGTGGTAACGGAGTTACGCGGACGCGGAAGCCGCGTGCCGCAGCTTGTTGAAGTAACGCCGACCACCGCCATGTTTGCACAGACGGACGAAAGAAACGAGTTGCTGCCTGATGGCTTGAGCTACCCTGTCCGGGTCCGAAACGGCAAAGTAAACGTGGGTGAGCTTTTTGAGGCACTGAAGCGTCTGGGTTGGCCCGGTGCGTGGGCATAATAGCCTACGGTCGTCGTCCTTCCACACCGGTCATTGCGGGTGCCCCACCTTCTCTGAAGGTGGGGGCTGGGCTTTGGCCACCCTACGTCTCCAACCCACAATCCGCAATCGGTAATCCTCAATCAATCGGAATCATCCGCCGTTCGCGTTTCTTAAAGACGGCCGCGTGATCAATGCCGGCCTCGCGCAGCATGGCAACGGCGCGATCGAAGTCGGCGCCGACGCTCGTCGGAAGATGTGCATCGGAGCCGATCGACATGGCCGTTCCGCCCAGCCCGGCATATCGGGCAATCGTGTCAGCTCCAGGCATCGGCTCGGTGAGGTTCTGCCGTAGTGTCGAGGTATTGACCTCGGGGATCAGGTCGGCTGCCAGGCACGTTTGCAGAATCTCATCCACCAGGTCGCCGAATCGCGATATCTCGCATTTGTCGAAGAACCGTTGCGTGTAACGCTTGACGACATCGAGATGCCCCAGAATGTCGAATATGCGCCCGCGCGTCCGGTACAACCGCTCGCAGAATCGAACGGCCTCCAGGACGGTCTCAAGATACCGCCGCGTACCTTCCACGGCGTCCAATCCCTCCCAGTTCTCCCGAGTGTAGATGGCGCGATCACCGAAGTAGTGGATGCTCAGTATGACCACGTCGAACACGTGCCGGTCCAGGAAGCCGAGGATGAATGCCATTTGATCAGGCTGGTAGCAAACCTCGATACCCTGCCCCACGAAGAGGGTATCCCCGAAGTCGGCCCGCAGCCTATCGATCGCGGCCGAGTAGGCCTCGTGGTCATATGTGCACGTTTCCCAATCGTCCGGGTGGGTGTCGAAATGCTCGGTGAAGGTCAGACCGGCAAGGCCGGAGGCGATTGCGTGCTGCGCGTTTGCCGCCGGGTCCGACTGCGAGTCGAAGGAATGACGCGAGTGTACGTGCTGGTCGTAAAGCGGCATGTTCATGCAATTCCTGACACCACAAGCGAATATCCGCGGCTGCACCGGCAATATCCCAGGGACAGGTCCACGCCGCAACCGTCAGCAGTGGGTCGCGAGCGAGTGCGTGTTTAGGGTGTGTCACGGGAAGCATGGGCAAGCAGATTCGGCGGTGTCGTTCCTAACGGCGAATACGCTTCAGGGCAAGGCGTTTACGCGGAAACATAAAAACGGAGCTTGCCCGTGGGGATTGCGACCACGTCCCGCGCAGGAGCAGGGACCGCGCCAGAAGCGTTTTTGGCTATCTAGGGAGATCCGCGATGTCGACGGCCTGCCGCTACGTGAATGAGACGGTCCATGTCGTGTCAGGTTCGACAGACAGGGTGCCGTTCGGTTAGGATGGTAGAAGCTTTCGGAGCGTCAGCATGAGCAATGGCTATGGGAACGAACCTGGTTCAGGGGCGACCACGATCTACTGTCCACAATGTGGGAAAGCCATGCTCGTTGCACCGCAGCACGTCCAGACGCAGGTTGCGTGTCCGCATTGCCAGCACACGCTCGAGCCGTGGCGCATGGTGGCTACAATGGCATCCAGGGCGGCGCAGCCCATTCCCCCGCCGCCGCCGCCACCGGTGCGCGGTTACGGTACACAGGGGGTGGGTATTTATTCTTGGCGAAACCGTTGGGTGGCGGGCGCATTGGGCGTCCTGCTGGGAGCGTGGGGTGTGCATCGGTTTTACCTCGGATTTGTCGGGATCGGCATTACCCAGATCGTCGTCACCATTGTGACTTTTGGCATCGGCGGATTGTGGGGGTTTATCGAGGGCATCCTGTGCTTCTGCGGCGCGATGCGTGATGTCGACGGCCTGCCGCTGCGCAATTGAGGGCATACCGCGGACCTGCTGGTAGTCGGTGAATTTGACTCTGGGTTTCAACCGGCCCGGGGATTCACTTAGCACCCTCCACGCAGGAACGTGCCGACCGTACGGAAGAGAATGATCACGTCCAGCTCGAAAGACATGTGCTTGAGGTAGTAGAGGTCGAATTGCAGCTTTCGCTTGGTGTCTTCAATGGAGGAGCCGTAACGAAAACTGATCTGAGCCCAGCCGGTAATCCCCGGTTTGACCAGATGACGCTCGGCGTAGTACGGGATCTTCGGGCAGAGCTCACGGATGATGTCCGGGCGTTCAGGCCTGGGGCCGACGATCGACATCTGCCCGACAAGCACGTTGTAAAGCTGAGGCAGCTCGTCCAGCCTTGTCCGCCTCAGAAACCGGCCGACGCATGTCACACGCGGGTCATTCGGTGAACACCAAACGCTCTTGCCGTTTTCCGCATCGGGTTGCATGGTACGAAACTTGAAGAGCTTAAAGATTCTGCCGTTTTGCCCGACGCGGTCCTGCGAGTAGAACACAGGCCCGCCGTCGTCCAGCTTGACGATAAGCGCGATCAAAGGCCACAGCGGTGCCGACAGACATAGCCCCAATCCCGCAATCAGAAGATCCATCATCCGTTTGAGGGTGGCGTGTTCGTCGCAGTGAACTTTGAGATCGGCGAAAAGAAACCACGACGGCGTGATCTGATCGACCAGAATCTGGCCGGTCGCCTTCTCGTAGAAGATGGCCTCGTTGGTCACCCGGCACCCACGTTGCAGGCAGGGTACCATCCAATCCATCACGCTCGGATCGCGAGCATCTCCGCCGCCGACCACGATGTCCGTGACGCCGAGATGTCCCAGCTTGTCGACGGCCTCGTATACGGTTCCCACGCAGCACGGATCGTTCACAATGCCCGTCGTCTCGCCGTCCGCCGTTGCATACCCGACAAGGCGGTACTCGTGGAGCAGTTCGTCATCCTGGGCGCGCTCGAACGACTCCAACAGCGTACGAGGACCGACGACCAGCAGCCCCCAGTGCACCTTGTGGATCATCCACCACGCACCCCAGCGAATCGTCGCGCCGCCCACGACAAACAACGACATCGCCACCCCCGACACACGCCGGCTCACCGTTGCGTACATGATGACGTAGATAATGGCGTAAGCGACGATCGTGGCGGTCGTGGCGGTCAGCCCAATCCGCGTGAGAATGCGCGACCGGCTCATGATGGTCTCACGCTCGTAGAGCCCGAAGATCAGGCTCGCAACGATTACCGCGAACGCAAAGACGGTCGACGCCTGCCACAAAGCAACGCGGGGCACGGATGTCTGAAGCGGCGGTGGGAAGATCATGAACGCCGCGTACACGCCAATCAAAAGGACCGATATGTCCACGAGCATCCAAGTGGAGGGAGGCAGAGCCAGCATGGCGCGGCCGATAACACGGAACACACGCTCGCAAAACGATCCCAGGAGGGCATGACCGGAACGGACACGTGTCCGGGTCAGATGCTCAAGCGGAGGCGTCGTGATGGCCGGTCCATCGGCACCGGCGGCAATGCGTACACGCATGGAATCCCTCTCAACCTGTCCCCGGGGTGCATCGGTCAGTTTCCATCGTAAGGTGAGTTATCGGTACGCGATTGATCCACATGGAACGCATCGAGACCCAAGGACCGATATGGGTCCCACTGGCGTGTTGCCCTGCGTCATCTCCCTTTTTTTGGCCAGTACGGACAATACCATCCCGATATCCCAGGGAGTGACTGTAGAGGTTGATCGTTTCGAATCCCGTAGTGATTCCCTACGAGGTGAGTGCGCCGACAAGATGAGGTTTGATGTCGTCCCACAACGCGTGAGGGCTGTGGTTGCAGTCGCCACGTTCCTTCTGGCATTTCCGTCCTGCTGCGCGGAGAAGCGAGTTGAGGTGTGGACGCCCAAACCGATGGTTCACTGGAACCACGTATCGACACAGCCGACCGTGCCGGTGCACAACGGGTATAGAATCCTGGTTGGCCGGCCAACGCGAGGATTATTCCCCGCCTCCATGGCCGTCACGCGTGTCGCCGTCGACATCATCGAGGATCATGCACCTATCCCACGCTCCACCCTGCTCACCGATCCGCGAAACGAGTACCTGCAGTGGAATCGGGCCTTGGATAACCAGATGGCGATCAGCGAAGTGTTTCCAATCCGCGGGCGCGACCTGGGCGGCGGTGAGGCTGATCCCGAACAGATCCTCGCGGCGTTCACTGCGTTGCACGCGCGGTTGGGGCTCATCTACGCGATGAATGAATTGAGCCGCACCGAATCGGAGATGTTCGGCGTCCTGTATGACACCAAATCGGCACAACCGATCGCGTCCTTCCACGTGCAGGCCGTCTCAGTCCTTCCACCCGAGAATGAGCGTTGTCGTGAGCCGGTCGATCTGTGGGAAACCGACTCCCGGGCGCTGGTACGCGCGAGGTTCGAACGGCTCGTGCATACATGTATCCGCGAACTGATCTTGCAGGATGAGCCCGAGACCGTCGAACCCCCGAAGGGCTGGACGCCTGCCAGCCCGACCCTTCCAGCCGAGTGGCCGCCGCGACGGTTTCGTACGGGGCGGTAGGTGCGGGTAGAGTCTGCTTCGAAAGCTCGCCGTGCGACTGAACGCCCGGATCTGGCCCATGAGTACGGACACTGTCAGTCATCCCGCCGTTCGATTCCTGGTCCGCCGTTACGTCGAGCTGCTGACGGTTCTGGCCGTTCTGTTCGTCCTGCAAACCGGGCTTGTACCCTTCGACTTCACGGCGGACAGCCCGGAGGCCGGCTCGAACGCACTGTTCAGCACCAAGGTCTACCCGCTGACGTTCCCGGACATTGTCAGCAATATCTTCTTGTACGTTCCGGTCGGGATCCTGTTGCACTGGACTCTTGCCAGAGCGGTCCGACGTCGAATCCTCGTTATTCCCGCCACGATCCTGATCGCCGTTGTTCTCAGCGGCGCCGTTGAATGGCTGCAAGCCTACTCACCCGCGCGGATATCCTCTCTCATCGATTTCGTCAGCAACGTCATCGGGGCGTCCATCGGGGTGTCGATCTCGTGGGTGTGTCGATGGGCGGGTCCAAGGTTATTGGGAGCCGCACTTTTTGAATTCCACGAACGCCCTCAGGCCGCCATGCTAAAGACATACTGCCTGGTGCTGGTGATCTTCGCCGCGATCCCGTTTTCGTTCTCGTTCGATTCGAGCCGCATGAAAAAAGCCGTCAAGTCCGCCAACTTCATTCCCTTCCGCGCGAGCACGATCGATGAGGCCCTTACGGATCAAATGCTGGCAAGAGGCGATCACATCGCGTACGCCCACCTCAAATGGCAGCGTATGAAACGCTGGTCGCGATGGGCGGCGGAGTGCGCATCCTTTGTTGTGTTGGCCTGGCTCTTGCAAGCGCTGCTTCGCAGTGATCAAGGTTTTGGCCGGGGGGCGACGACGGTGCTGGCGTGGTGGTTCGGCGGAATGTTTGCCGTCGGTCTGAGTGTCTTGCAGTTGCCAATCATTTCACGGGCCTGTGATGTGACCGATATTCTATTTCGCCTTCTTGGTCTGTGCCTCGGGCTCGCCACGGTGTTTATCTATCTTGGCGACAACAGACGTTTCACACCGGCGATGCTGACCCGACGGTGGCGAAGACTCGCGAAGATCGGATGCGCAGCTACGGTCGGATACATCTTCTACACGGGCCTTATTCCGCTGACCTTTGACGTCGGCAGTAGCGGACCGAGTGAATCACTCGCCTCCAAAGGATTCCTTCCCTTTTTCGCATACTTTGTAGCGCGTTTTGACCTGATGATGAGCGATGCGATGGAGAAGTTCGCCTCCTACGCCGTGTTCTCGGCGCTTTTGGCGATGTGCTGGTCACGCATGACCGGGCTTGATACACGGCTGCGTATACTGCCCATCATGACCTTGGGCGTCGCGATGTCCATCGCCATTGAGATTCCACAAATGTACATCCCGGTTCGGGTGACGAGCCTGACCGACCCGATCCTGGCTGCCGCCGGCTGTCTGACCGGCGTCCTTGCGCAACAGCACGCCGTGATGTTCTACCGGTTCGCCTCCTCCCGGGCAGTGATCGCCCCACACATCACGGTGCAACCGGAAACGACGACCGGCGCTCTTGCGCCGAGCGATGCCCTTATCGCCGGATTGATGGACCCCAGACCCGACGCACCGACCGAACCTATGCCCACACCGCCCCAGAGGCTCCGGCGATAGATCAACCCACTTCCCTTGAGTCCCGATCGGACCGGTTGCTGACTCTCTCCCGCCGCAGGTGTACGCACCGCGGCTGCGCATTTCACAGCCTCATGGCAGATGTCAGCACATAAAGGCTTTGCGGCCGGCCTGTGATGCGACATAATCACCAAAGCCGCAAATGATAATGGGGACGGATGCCCCGCCACCGGCGCCAGCGGCGGTAACGCTTTCTTCGATCAGGAGCTGCATCGTGAACAACACGATCCACAAGCTGTACGAGCAAGGACAATCCGTTTGGTGCGACAACATCAGCCGTGGGATGATCCAGTCCGGTCAACTCCAACGATGGATCGACCTTGGTGTCGTTGGTGTGACATCCAATCCGACAATCTTCATGAAGGCGATCACCGGCGGAACCGACTACGACGCTCCAATCCGCAGACTGCTCTCTAAGGGCCGGGAAGGGATGGACATCTATGAGGATCTCGTCCTTCCCGACATCGCCGACGCAGCCGATATTCTTCACCCCGTCTACGAGCGCACAAACGGTGTCGATGGATACATCAGTATCGAGGTCAATCCCAAGCTCGCCTATGATACGAACGCGACCTTGGCCGAAGCTCGACGGTTGTTCAAAGAACTCAATCGTCCCAACATCCTCATCAAGGTTCCCGCGACTAAAGAAGGTATCCCGGCCATCGAGAATCTCATTGGCGAGGGTGTCAACGTCAATGTGACGCTTATCTTCAGTATTGCGATGTACGAGAAGATAATGCGGGCGTACACGAGCGGACTCAAACGATTCGACGCAGGCGGTGGCGACCCGTCCAAAGTGGCGTCAGTCGCCTCATTCTTCGTCAGCCGGATTGATACACTCGTCGACAGACTTCTGAGAGAAAAGCACCCTCCACATGCCGATATCGAGGATCTGCTTGGTGTGGCTGCGATCGCCAACGCGAAGCTCGCCTACGCCCGATTCGAGCAATTCTTCAACCCGGCTGGTGAGTTCGCCACGCTGGCTGACAAAGGCGCGCGTGTTCAACGGCCCGTATGGGCGAGCACAAGCACAAAGGATCCGAATTATCCGGTGACGAAATACGTCGACGGTCTGGTCGGCCCCAATACCGTCAATACGCTTCCGCCGCATACGATTGACGCGGCGCTGCACCAAGGACGCACTGAGATGACCATCCGCAATGACCTGCCCGGTGCCCACGCCGTCTTCGAGCAGCTTGAGAAACTGGGCATCCATATTGAGGCGGTAACCGAAAAGTTACTTGTCGACGGCGTCGATCTCTTCGCCAAATCCTTCGACGACCTGCTAGCAAACCTCGCCCAAAAACAGGAAACCCTCCGCGCTGCGGGATAACATCAAGGTCTCCCCGCGCGTCTCTATCTTTCAGTGAGTGCTTCATTGACGGAACCGGTACGTCTGTTCACGGCCTGGGCGTGCATGACAATCTCCGCCCGGTATACTCATAGCCGCCGGGTGCCATGTCTAAGCCGAAGGCGCGGGCATATTCTGTTGCTGGGCCGAGAATCCTTTCTCGGCCCATTCGTGCGAGAAAGGATTCTCGCACGAGCGTCTCATGGCCCCGCAAGCGAGGACCATGCCGCGCAACAGCAACAGCGTAGATCGGGTACGTAGACCCGACAAATGATCTAGCAAGGAGTCCAGTTGTGGCGATGCGTGACTCTGATTCCAAGACCCGGTTGCCGTCGTGGGTCAAAGTGGCGATCGTTGTCGTGGCGTTCGCTGTCATCGCCGCTGTTGTTTTGCACCTTCTGACGGGAGCGGCGACAGCCCGGTGGGAGCGGTATGCCGCGAGACTGCGCAGCGGCGGTGTGCCGCTTACGTTCGATGAGATCGAGGCGTTACGCACCGAGATTCCTGACGAGCGCAACAGCGCCCTTGTGATCGAACGCCTGAGCGACCGGCTTGACGGCATCCGCAAGAATCGCTGGGATACCGACAGGGTTGTTCTGGTTTTCGGCCGTGACGATCCGGACTTTTTCAAGGGCATTCCGCGCTACCACATCGAGCCGTCACGCGAGTTTCTCGAGCAACACCGGGAGTTGCTCGATGAGCTTTCGGTGCTTCACGACATGCCGACCGGACGCTTCGAGTTCCCTGACGAGCCGGCTGATAACGTGCTGAGCATGATCATACCGTACCTGTCATCGATCCGGACCGCCGCCAAGTTGGAGCACCTTGACGGCGCTCTCAAGTTGGTCGAAGGCGATCTAGAAGGAGCAGCCGAGACCGTCCGCTTGCAGTTCCACATCGCCGCAACGCTCGATGAGCATCCCACGGTAATCGGTCGGCTCGTCCAGATCTCAGTTGAAGCACTGACCGCACAGGTCATGGAGAACATCCTACGGGTCGGTGAACTCGAGGAACGAACGCTTGCGGAGTTAATGGATATTGTCGACACGCGGCTCGCTGCCGGAACGATGAGGTGGGCGTTTCTTGGTGAGCGAGCTTGGTTCGTGCGCGCATGCAACGAGGTGGCCTCGGGAGACCTGTCACTGGCGGAGATTAGTGGCGGAGGAGGTCCCGGTGGTCTGCCCTACATCCCGGAGCTGCTGGTTCGCGAGAACCAGATGCGCGGCGTTGAGATGTTGACCTGGCTTGTGGAGGCTGCGGACGATCCCGACGCGATGATCAAGGCGACCAAACGAATGAACAGAGAGGCGTCGGCCCTGCCGGTAACGCAGGTACTTGTGAAGATGTTGTTGCCCAGCCTGTCCCGAGCGGCGATCTTGAATGTGCGACTCCACGCCCAACTTACTTGCACAAGAGCTGCACTGGCGGCTGAACAGTTCCGGCTCATTGAGGGCCGAATGCCCGTATCGCTTAACGAGCTTGTTCCCAACTACCTCGACAAGGTTCCGACCGATCCGTTCGAGGGTCAGCCGATGCGTTTTGCGTTGACCGATAAGGGCATCGTGATCTACTCGATTGGCGAAGACCTTATCGACGACGGCGGGTTCGTCGGTCGCCAGGAAACCAGGCCGTATTACCGCGACAACGGCATTCGCCTCTTCAAACCCGAGCACCGCGGGCTGCTATTGACCGACGAACCTCGACCGGACGACGACTGATGGCATACCCACGTAGAGTATCTGACGAGACCCGTGCGCGGCAGGGTTGCGGGGAAAGGCTCGTGCTATTGTGGTGCGGTCAGGTTCTGGGTGGTCAGGTCTTCCCGGTGCGAGGCTGAACCACCGGTACTGAAGGAGACGATGCGCGCACCGGGATCGACGAGAAAGAGCAGTGCGAACCGGTCGGTGGTCTTCAGATTGCTCTCATTGATCCGGGTGAACGCTCCGAGTCCGCCGATCGTGCCGACCTGCTCGGGAAAGTATTGGATCTCGATGATATTGCGACCGTTCACGTTGGCGATCGCGTATTTCCCGACGACTAGGTATTCTCGCCCGTTCGCGTCCCGCACGGTGTAGTTCTGCACCGTTGCTATGGCCTGACTGAGTGCTCGACCTAGAGTGCTTCTGGCCTGCAGACGTTGCGTACTGAGCTGCAGCAGGCGTTTGTCGCGTGGGACCCTGAATCTGCGGATCTCGGGACCAGGGCCGCTGCCCTGTTGATCCACTTCGGCAACGAGATGACCGCCGGCCAATGCGCCCCTGGAGACCTCCATGTTCGGGCGCGCCTGCTGGTAGGATCGCAGCGTCATGGGAAGTTCGTTGCTGAAGCGCGACTGCGCATCGTCGGCGACCGCGACGGTTTGAGTCCGTCTGCGTTGTCTGCGCGGGGGTGTTGTCGTCGTTGTCTCCGGAGGACGTGACGTCCCGGCGTCAGCGACAGCCGGCGGTGTGCCGGGCGTGCCCGGTGCAGGGCTGGTCGCCTCCGCACTTCGATCGGTCGTGCGTCCCGGAACCGCCCTGGCCGTCTGGTCGAAGGAGACTCGTGCCCGCGCCTCCCGCTTGTACTCCAAGAAGTCCGGCTTAAAGCCCGTCGGAATCTCGAAGACGATCTCGACCTGGGCATCCTTCCCCCGCGGCTCGTAAACGCCGCTGGTTGCCGGCCAGGTATTGCCACCTCGCTTTATGAATCGGATATGGCGATTGACCACATCGGTCTCGTCTTCCTGCTGGATCGCAATCGGGTAGAACTGATTGGGCTCATCTCCTGTTATCTTTCCCACAAGGCGGAACTGCCTGAGGGTAAACAGGTGTTTCTTGCGTTTATCCAGTGCTTCGCGGCGCAGTTGAACGCGAACCATCCGGAACTCCTCCCCGCCGACGGGTTTGATCGCGCGGTAGTTGGGCTTTTCATCGGTTCTTGAAGGGGGGACTGTCATCTCGTACACCTGTTCCACCGGTTCGGTGCGGACAATCGAGATTGATCTGGGCGGCGCGTAGCGCGACACCTCCCGATGGGTGGCGCCCACCCAGCCGACGGTCTTTGAAAGGTCGAAGTTGTGCTCGGAAAAACGCTGCGAGCCGCTGAAGACGCCGTTCGAGACCAGTGACACCACTTTGGCAGCAAACGCACCGGGGTCCAACAAAAGGCCTCTTTCCTTTTCGTCGCGATCAGGCGGCTGTGTATTCGGGTCGCGTTTGGCGTCCGGCATAGCCTCCGCGACGCGCGAGTACCCCAGGAACGAACCGTTGAACGGAATCATTTGAATGCAGATCGCCCAAATCCCGACCATAACGAATCCGGTCACGAGACCGCACACGCCGCTGCCGACGCGATCCAGCATGGACGGGAGCAAGCTGGACCGACGGACCAGTCGATCGAACGTTAGACGCAACAGCAACAGCGGCACGCTGAAGCTCACCCCCAGAGTTACAGGAAGCATGAAATCAGGGCTGAATTTCTCCTTGGGCCAAACCGACTCGAGCCAGTGATTCGCTACCCATTCATAAGTGCCCAGTGCGGCGGCGGCGCAGCAGATCGTCAGTATCGTCATGATAAATGCGCTGAACAGCCCGTGCGTGCCCTGTTTGATCGCGATGGCGATTACCAAAGCCAGCAATAAGAGGGATAACAACATGGGGATCGCTCCGTGCTTATTTCTCGTTGCCGCGGAGACAACGCAGGACTTCGTTCATGCTGGTCTTTCCGCTGATGACCTTCAGCAGGCCCTCTTCCTGCAAGTAATACATCTTGTTCTTGCGGCACTGCGCTTTGATTCGATTGATCGGGACTCCCTCCGCGATGAGCTTCCTGACGGCCTGATCGACGACGAGCAACTCGAACACACCCGTCCGCCCGATGTACCCGCTCCCCTGGCACTTCGGACAGACAATCGGTTTCCCGCGCCTGCTGACTTTCTGTTCGCTCGGCGGGCGGTAAAAGCGCTCGATTTTGTCGGCCGAGAGGTTCAACTTCTTCAACGTGGCGGGATCCGGCTGGAAGGCCTCCCGGCACTCCATGCAAAGAATGCGGACAAGCCGCTGATTGATCGCACCCAGCAGGGCCTTGGCGGCGAGCTGGTTATCATTGAGCAAGCCGAGGTATCGGCTTAGCGCGTCGAACGAGTCCTTCGCCTGAATACCCATGTAGATTTTTCGATTCTCGGCGGCGGCGCGCGTGGCGAGCAGCGCCGTCTCACGATCCTCGCACTCGCCGACCATGACAATGTCGGGCTCACGACGCAGGACCGTCTGGAGCATTCGTGCGTAGTTGACGTCCCTGTTGGCTCCGTCGAAACGCTGCTGGGTGACATTGTCAAGTTCGGTCAGCGGGCGCCGTTCGAGCGAATGAATCATGTTCATGTACGCATCGTGCCCGCGGAGAACCGCATACTGCGTCGTTGTCAGCCCATGCTGGGGCGGGGCGCTGAACAGCACAAGGCCGCTCTGCTTCGCCAGAATATGTTTCTTTATTATCTCAAGTCGGGGCCGAGCGAATCCCAACTCGTGCAGGCGTAGCACCACCGGTCCCGCGTGGATTCGCAGGCGCAATCGCTCGCCGGACGTCGTCCCCGACGTATGCACTTCCGTCGGACCCGGCTCCCCTTCCTGGGTTAGCAAGGCGACCTGAATCTTTCCGGTCTGCGGTCGGCGAATCTCCTCGACGTTGAGCCCGGCCAGCTTCTTGAGGTACTGGACAACCCGCTCACCGTCCTCGAGCGGAACGCCCTCCGGGTGCTCCGCGGCGACACCGTCGATCCGGTACACGAGCCGGTACTTCTCCTTGCCGGCCAGCATTTCGACATCGGAAGCGCGCCGCCACAGCATGTCGAATAGGAAATCCTGCACCGCCTGGTAGGCCAGCGCCTCATCGTAGTCGTCCGGCAACTCGACCGAGTTGCGTTGGTGATCCATGAGTCGGACGCGCACACCCTTGTCCTTGGCCTTCTTCTTGCCGGAGCTGGCGCCAACCAAGCGCTTCACATGACCGATTGTGAGGATGCGGGCGGGCGGTTTGACGCGCCCGTTACGATGGATGATATAGGCCACCATCGGCGCCCCCGCCAAAAGTACCCAGAACGCTGCTCCAACGACGAACAACTGCCCGTACCAGAAGGGCGGAACAATGATCACGAATGTGCCGGCCAGTCCGCCGGCCGTGACGATGCTGTTCCACTCCTCCCGCTTGGTCTTGACGAGGTTGGTGTCACGGTCGATCCACTGGGCGGCCATCGCCCAACCCAAGAGCAGCACGACCACCACCAGAATCTTGAGCAGGTTGACGTACGGGCCCGCTTCCAGCGCGACAGCTAATACAACCGATGCCATGTTGGTATCCATAGACGCTCCAGCCCACGCTCGCTAAGCGTACCACCGCGTGATGACTACGGTCGTGCGGGTTGCCAATCCAATCTCATACGCTTAACGAGACGTCCGTCACCAGGGGGCGTTCCGCCCGCAGGTCCGGGCTCTTGCGGCGGCCAGAAGACCGGCTCATACCGCAGAAGACTCATTGTATTCCGTCCCCGCACGGCATCAAGGCGGAAAACAGCCCGCCTTCCGGTCGCTCGACGGCTATGACGGGCGGTACAGGTCAGTGCTCAGGGCACCCCGGACTTAGAGGGTAGTAGCGTCCCCGGCACCGCATCGTAGTCCGTATGCCCCGACGCGCCTGCATGACCGTCGGTTCGTTGTGGCCCAATGGGCGTAGCTACGGGCCGTTTGGGGCGATTTCATGTTGTCTTGCGCCCGCCCGGGCACAGTGGGTCACGCGAGGGAGCGGCCACCGTCGATCGCGATTATCTGACCGGTGATGTAATCGCTCCCTTCGACCAGGAATCTCACCAGGCAGGCAACCTCCTGGGGGGTTCCCTCGCGCCGAAGCGGTATGCGACTGATCAGCTCGCGGCGCAGCCGGTCCGGGTACCCGTCCGGGAAAACGGCAATCCCCGGTGCCACACCATTGACCTGAATGGTTGGGGCGAGCGTCTGTGCCAATCCCTTTGTCAGGGCGACTAGTGCCGCCTTCGAGGCACCATAAGCCAGGTGCTCAGGCCACGGACGATCGGCGACGATGTCGCACAGGTTGATGATCCTGCCTCCACCATGTGCTTCCAAATGGGGTCGGGCGTGATGACTTAGCGCCATAGGAGCAACAAGATTGATCCTGAGTATCGATTCCCATTGCCGGTGATCGAACACATCGATTGTATCGGGCTGTCCCGTCAAGAATACGGAAGCATTGTTAACCAGCACGTCCAGCCGATTCAGGGCATCGACGGTTTGACGGATGATCGCGGGCCAGCTCGACGGATCGCCCAGGTCTCCGGGGATCGTCACAGCCCTCCGGCCCAGCCCGACGACGTCAGCAGCGACCTGCTCTGCCTCAGCGCGGGAGTGGTGATAGTGGACTGCGACGTCGCAGCCGGCCCGGGCAAGCTCCAGGACAACGGCCCGCCCGACGCGTTTCGCCCCGCCGGTAATCAACGCCACCGTACCTTCGAGTTTCACCGTCGCGTGCTCATTTCCAAGTTCATGCTACGTGACCGCAATGCTGTCAGTGATCCGAATCGCAGGCGTCCTGCTCATCGAAGTCGACATCCGGGGGTGGTTTGTGCATCGCCCACACATCATCCATCGGCGTCTGCTTGCAGCGCCGGCGAGCCGCCGCGGCCCAATACCGGCGAAGGGATCGCACGATCACAAATGTGCCCAGCAGGAAAACCAGCGTCAACAGAAACCCGATGAGCAGCAGCAATCCCAGCGCCGGCGCAGCCTTGGCTGGATCGGCTAACTGCTCGAGTACGGCGCCGCCCGCAGTGGTAGGATCGACCATCGCCGCTCCGATCCGCCAATCCAAACGGCCCCACATCACCCATGAAGGCCACAGACTCATCAGAAAAACGAACATGGTGATCGGCCCCGTCATGGTGTCCGATCCGGCCACTGCCGTAACAATAGTACTTACGATTGGCTCCAGGCGCACCGTGCGCGCGGGTCGGACCGGTCCTGCTCGCGCAATTGCTCGAACAGCCGGCGTTGCTCGTCCGTCAGCGGTTTCGGGGGTACGATGTTGATGATCACATATTGATCCCCCTGCTCCTTGCGGCCTCGTTTACGGAAACCGCGACCTTTCAGCCGCAGTTTGGCACCGCTTGGGGTGCCGGGCGGCAGGGTGAGTGTCACAGGTCCGTCAATCACCGGGACTTCGATTTTCGCACCCAGAGCAGCCTCGGCGACCGTCACCGGAACCTCGATGTAGATGTCAGCGTCGCGGCGTTTGAAATAGGGATGTGGCTGGATGGAACAGACCAGGTAGAAGTCACCCGGCGGGCCGCCGCCACGACCGCGATGCCCCCGCCCGGACATTCGAATCCTTTGACCGTCCTCGACACCCGGCGGAATCTTGACTTCAAGCGTCTCACTGCGTCCGTCGTCCTTCGAGCTAAGCTGCACGCTTACGACGGCACCGTTGACGGCCTGCTCAAACGAAAGGGAAATCCGGCGTTCTTCATCAGCTCCTCGCGTTGGCGCAGGCGCAGGGCCCCGGCCTCGACGAATACCGCCGAAGAACTGATCAAACACGCTCGCCCGTCCTCCTCCTCCGCCGAAGGCTGACATCAGGTCTTCAAGATCATCCAGGTTGACGCTCGATTTCGTACCCCATTGATAGACCTTCTGCCCGCGCTGTCCGGTGGTCCATTGACCAACGCCGGCTTCTCCGAATCGGTCGTACTCGGCTCGCTTGTCGGGGTGGCTCAAAACCTGATAGGCCTGTTGAACCTCTTTGAACTTCTGCTCGGCGGATGGGTCATCGGGATTGCGGTCGGGGTGGTACCTCTTCGCGAGCTTCCGGTAGGCGCGCTTGATCTCCTCCTGCGAAGCGGATCGCTTCACGCCCAGAACCTTGTAGTAATCACTTCCCCGCGTCACGCGAACTCCACCACGTCGAATGGTAGGACGGGCTGTCATGCAACTCTTGAGTATATGGAAGTATAGGCTCGCAAAGGCGCGATGCAAAGGTGATGGCCCGCAATCGCACACATAGCGGTCGCACCGCATGGCGACGACGCGGCTAAAACGAAACGCAGCTGTGGTCAAACGTCGGATCGACGGCCAAGAACTGACTGCTGAAAGCTATTGTTCTGCAGGCCACAGGAGCCGGGCCTGCCAAGGAGCGAAATCAATGTGGTCGTTCGGTGTCGCCATAACTGCGCCGGAGACGACGTCTTGTAGCGTGTCGAACGCGGGACCACCCCGCAGCTTCAGTGATCGTGGCCGGCCTGACAGGTTCACGACCGCCACATACACTCTGCCATCCGAGGTCCGCGCGTCCCGCATCAGCACATCCGTCGCAAGTGTGCCGTCAATTTCACGAGCGGTTACGCGATGGACATGCTCATTGACGACCGCCAGCGCACGTTCGAGTCTGATCATCACGGATGCAACGTCATCGACCTCATCACCGCGCAGTGGAAAAACAACATCATACCGATCACGAAACCGGTCGCTTAGCCAAGTAGAACTCACGACGTCGAAACGAATCTGCCGTTCCAGCAACGCAGCCCAGATCGGTTCCACCCAGTCAGCCCACGTATTGTCATTCCGAGCGTCGATCGCGTCGGGATCGATGGTCACCGCCAGAAGTGGTGTCGTCCAAAAACGTGATACGTATGGACCAAGCCGGACAAGGTCGAGTGCGGTGTGCGCGATTGTTTCAACGTGATCCGGGTCAAGCAGTGCGCTCGCATACGGGCTGCCCGATCCGTCGCGGAGATCGCGCCATCCGCGGATCAGACCGAGCGACTGGCCCTCAACGGCAGACACCCACATGGCTGCCGCAGTCGCCGAGGAGCGATCCTCTACGAAAGCGCCGAATCTTGGGACCTGCCAGCCATCCACCATGAAGCGCGCACCCCTCACGACCCCGCGCGCAAGACCCCAGCGGGCCAGTGATGCCGCCGGCGATTCACCGAAAACCGGATGAGCCACGGCGAACGTCGCATGGGCTGCATCCATACGATCCCGGCCGGTCTGAAGCATCCATCGTAGCGTTACGGGGTGCACCGTCAGCACAGACCCGGCCGCAGACGCAGCAGGTGGGAGTGAACGATAGCCCGGCAATGCGTCGCGTTCTGCCAGATTGATGACAGCCATGCCCAGAGCGCCCGCCCGCCGGTAAACCACATCGTCGGTCTGTGCAGCCACGGGATCGCGGGCGAGAATCGAATAAACCCGCAGACCCATCGCAGCCATAAGATCCAGGTCGCCGAATCTCCGGTCGCGGCGTGTGGCCGTCATGCGGTCCACGAAACCGTACAAGGGGAGGGTCGCCAACGTCCCGGTTAGCTCATCCGCCGTGACGCGAAGTCGGTGCGGCCTGAATCCCTCGACAGGATCAGACGTGATGACACGTCTGAGCGCCTCGTCGGACCAGACGAGCATCGCCTGAACCATCGAGTCTGGAATCGCGCCGTTGCCCAACTCGCGAAGACGAACCTCTCGCTGGAGCATGGCCGTGGTCTTGACCAGAACCGCTAGGCTCGCCCGGGCATAAGGTCTGTCAAACCAGCCGAAGTGAAGCGTGTCAATTAAATCATCCGCGCCGACCAACTCCGTCACACGCTGCGCAAGCCGGCCTGTATGAACCTTTAGCTGCGCCAGCTCGAGCGTGTCGGGCCCAGGTGAATCGATGAGCAGGAGCGAGTTCAAGGCAATAAGCAAGCTGAATATTCTCATCGACGCCGCCTCCACCAGTGTTTCTTCTTTTGATCCGCAAGGCTTTTGCGCATAGTGGTCATGCTTGGGAGTTTCGCGCGCAGGTCGATAAGTCGCCGCTTGGAAAACTGTTCAGGGGCGTCACGAAACCGCTCTCGCGACACATCGGCAAAAAGCGCCTCCGGTGGAGGAAGATCGTTGTCCAGATCGTCGTAGAACTTAAGGGCCTCTTCCAGACATTGGGCGGCTTCGATACCAAGATGTCGCGCCTGCGTCTTGTCGGTTTCCCGGCTGGCGACCTCGATGATCATCCGAAACAGCACGATCCATTGGCCAACGTCCAGGATGCGTGACGGTTCCTCCGTCGCGTTGATCGTCGCTGTTTCGCCTTCCTCGTCCCTTTCAGAATCATCGGGCAACAGAAACGCAACGGTCGTGACGGATCGACAGGCGCCGCACGTAGCCGTGATCCGCCAGGGGCGTCCCATCGCATCCCTTTCTGTCGTATCGCCAAGTGGTTGTGCGTCGGAACCCGTAAGCGGTCCGTGGCCGCATAACGCGCACGGCGTCGCCATCAAGTAGAGGTAGGCTTCCGCGAGGCTATGAGCGATGAGCGGTTCGTCAGGCATCACAGTTCATCGATCCGCGCAGGTCATCCTCCGTGTCGCGCCACAATGCGTGTGGATCCGGTCCGCGTCGCGATACTCCGGCATCGCTTTCCCAACTGTTGGTCCCCGACTCGGATTCTCAGACGAAATCCATGCGGACCCGTAGTATGCAACACTACTGAGATAGCGTCTGGGTGTCATGTTGTATCGCGTGCGACGAACGCGCCAAGCGTGTTTGCGAGCGTAACCAATCTCGCGCCTTGTAATAGCCGATAAAACGGGCGGTTACGACACTTTAGGGACGTTCGATGTTGCCCGGTTTCAAGGCGCGCCGGTGCTTGAAATCCATATGCTGCCGCTGATCGCCCGTCATCTGATTTGTCCGGTTCACGAGTGGTTGCTCGGCCGGCGGACGTTTCGCTACCTGGGCGAGCTGGAGCGGTCGCAGTGGTTCGCCCCCGATGACCTTCGGGCGTTGCAGCGGACCAAGCTCCGGGCGTTGCTGCGACATGCCCAGGCCAACACGCGATTCTACGAGCGACGTATTGGACAGGCTGGGATCGACATCGAGACGACAGACCCATTCGACATCCTCATCCGACTACCGCTCTTAGACAAGGCGGAGATTCGGGCATCCATCGATGACATGGTATGGCACGATGCTCCGGGCGGTTTGCATCGGTTCAGCACGGGCGGTTCGACCGGCGAGCCGCTCATATTCTACTTCGACCGGCGGCGGCAGGGCTACGACCAAGCGGCACGCATCCGCAGCCACGGCTGGTTCGGTGTTGATATCGGTGATCGCGAGTTGTACGTGTGGGGCTCCCCGATCGAGTCCGACCGCACGGGCGGCGTCAAGCATCTGCGCGACGCATTGTTCAATCACCGGTTGCTCGATGCCTTCAGCATGTCGCCGCAGCGCATGGACGAGTACCTCGATGCGATTGATCGGTACCGTCCCGCGTGCCTGTTCGGCTATCCCAGCAGCCTTGCGCTACTCGTCGAGCATGCGCGAATCCGTAGGCGGAAACTCAACACGCGCCGGCTTCGAGCCGTGTTCGTGACCGGCGAGGTCTGCTACCCGCAGGATCGGGAGGCGATCGCCTCGTTCTTCAACGTGCCGGTGGCTGATGGATATGGCAGCCGCGACGCGGGTTTCATCGCCCACGAATGTCCATCGGGAAGCATGCACTTGACGGCGGAAAACGTGATCGTCGAGATCGTCGACGAGACGGACAAGCCTGTGCCCGCGGGTGATCCGGGTGAAATCATCGTGACGCACCTCGACACATACGCAATGCCGTTTATCCGCTATCGCACGGGTGACGTGGGCCGGCTCAAACCGGGTCGATGCGCGTGTGGGCGAGGCCTGCCCATAATGGACGTCGTGCAGGGTCGAGCCACCGACTTTCTGTACCTGCCCAACGGCACGGTCAAGCATGCCCTGTCGATCATTTACCCGCTGCGCGAAATGTCCGGACTACGACACTTCCGCGTCACCCAACATGAGGACTACAGCATAAACGTGGATGTGGTCGCCGACTACCGGACCGGACGAATCACACGGGAAGCTGTCGCAAAGCGCGTTCGACCCGTGGTCGGCGATGAAGTAGATTTGCGTGTTGAGCTGGTCAGTCGGATCCCCGCCTCGAATTCCGGTAAACACCGCTACGTCATATCGCAGGCACAGCCGGCCGCCCATCGGGTCGCACAGGAGATCTACGCCCGTGTCTAGCGTACCAGCCACCACCGTCAGACCGATCAGCCAACCGGTGGGGCCGGTACAAGCGGTGGCCTCCGCACCGTGCCGTGTCGTTGGACTCACCACCGACCGGCAGCGCGAATGGGATGTTTACGTCACATTACATCCGGACGGAACGCTCTTTCACACGACTGCGTGGCGAAACGCCGTCGGCGATGCGTTCGGTCTTGAGGACGTTTACCTAACAGCCGTCCGCGACGACCGCATCGTCGGCGCGTTGCCGATGTTTATGGTGGCGAGCCGGATTGCGGGGCGGTTGCTGGTCAGCGTTCCATATGGGGTTGGCGGCGGAATTATCGCGGATGACAATCAAGCCGTCGCAGCCCTGTTTGAGGCCGCAACAAGAACCGCGAGCGAGCGACGTTGCTCAACGATCGATCTGCGAAGCGAGCGGGCGATGGTCCCGGACGTGCCCGTCGTGGATCGGTACGTCGGATTTCGCCGCGAACTGCCGGATCGTGTCGGTGATGTTCTCGGTTGGCTTCCGCGCAAGGCAAGGGCGGCAGCCCGCAACGCACGGGACAAATACCGCCTGACGGTTTCTTTCGGCGACGAACATCTTAAAGAGGTCTGGCGGCTCTATTCGATCAGCATGCGGCGGCTGGCATCGCTGACCTATCCGTTTCGCTTCTTCGAGCGCCTTGTCGATTGCACACCAAAGCGGCACTGGGTTTCGATCGTTGAGTGGGACGGGCGGACGGTGGGCGGGCTCGTTACGTTTCTGTTCAAAGACACCGTGATGCCCTATTTCATCGGCACCACGGATGAGGCGAAACGGTGCAGCGCCGCCAACTTCATGTATTTGTGTGTGATGATGCGGGCGGTTCAATCCGGCTACCGAATCTTCGATTTTGGCCGATCGCGTCGGGACAACACGGGCAGCTACAATTTCAAGCGATTCAACGGGTTTACACCTCGCCCGCTGGCGTATCAGAGCTACAATCCGCCGGGCTTCGCCGCACCGAATCTGTCGCCGAGCAATCCAAAGTTTCGTTTCGCGCGCCGCCTTTGGACGCATCTGCCGCTCTGTGTCACAAAAATATTGGGGGCTCGGTTGGCAAGGCACATCCCTGGATAATGACATGAACATTCTCTACCTGGCTCATCGTATTCCGTTTCCGCCTGATAAGGGTGACAAGTTGCGCTCGTTTCGGGAGCTTGAATACCTGTCGAGACGTCACCGCGTATGGTGTGCGTGCTTCGTGGATACGCCGTCCGATGAACAATTCGTCGGCCCGCTGAGAGCTTACTGCCAGGACGTGGCGGCCATACAATTGAACCGCCGGTGGGCGATGCTGCGTGGTATGTCCGGACTGCTTCGCGGCGGGACCGTCACCGAATCGTTCTACACCCACACCGCCATGCAGGACGCGCTGCACCGATGGCGTGAATCAGTGCGGTTCGATGCCGTCGTGGTGTTTTCGTCAAGTATGGCTCCTTACGCCCTGCAGGTCCCGGCGGACAGACGCGTGCTCGATCTGTGCGATCTGGACAGTCAAAAGTGGTTTCAATACGCCAAAGCCTCTCGCGGCCCGACGCGATGGCTATACCGGGTGGAAGGACGTCACCTCGCTCGCAGCGAACGAACCTGGATCGATATCTTCGATGCAACGCTCCTGATTACCGAAGCGGAGGCGGCGGCGCTGGATGGAGCCGTCAGACCCGGCAAGGTCCATATCGTCGGGAACGGTGTTTCGCTGCCCAAGTTGGACAAGCGTGACGGTGAGGAAGCCGCCGTCACCTGGACGGACCAAGCGTCGTCTGCCACCGATGTCCCAAACGTGTCATCCCAACGACCTGTCGTCGGCTTCGTGGGTGTTATGGATTACCAACCCAACATCGACGCGGTCTGCTGGTTCGTGTCGGAATGTTGGCACGATATTCGGGCAGCGCGCCCCGATGCCGTCTTCCGAATTGTCGGCCGGTCGCCGACGCGCCGTGTTCACAAACTCGCAGCCGCAACGGGTGTTCAGGTCGTCGGAGCCGTTGATGACGTGATGAAAGAGGTGCGGCGGTTCGACGTGAGCGTGGCGCCGATGCGCATCGCCCGCGGTCTGCAGAACAAGGTGCTGGAGGCGATGGCGGCCGCAAAGCCGGTCGTGCTTACCGGCAAGGCGGCCACGGGAATCGCCGGCCAAGACGGGCGGGAATTCCTCATTGCCGACCACCCGACGGACATTGTTGTGAGCGTTGTGCGGTTGCTCGGCGATCAGGCTGCGCGCCGACGCATCGGGCTTTCCGCCCGGCGGTTTGTCGCCGTCAATCACTCCTGGGAGGAGACGCTGCGCATGTTCGAGCTCGTCGTGACCGGTATCCTGGAGCGGACGACCCGCCGTCTGACGCTCCATCCGACGCCCGCCCCGGCGCGGACCGGCGATCCTGTTGCTTCCACCACGGTTTGAAGAATCCGTCAGTCGATGTCGATCGGCATAGACACGTGGGCGTATGGCGACGGCGCTGCACGAGCTACGTTCCAGGGTTCATACCGGTTAAGCCTCTAACGGTGCGGTACAACGGTTGCCCGTTCAGGCCGTAGGGATCGACGAGAATCGCGCGATCGAAGACAGGTGAATCGAACGTCACATGCCGATGGCAGTCCCGGCATCCCGCATACGGATCCTCGGGCGGTGCGTAACACCAGGCCTCCTCCTTCGGACGGACGTTGTGATCCATGCCCCAAAGGTAGGGGTACCACTCGACGTGAGTGCCGGTTTCCTCGGGCTCGAAGAAGTCCACGCCTCCAGGCGCCTTTGAGTCTTCATACCAAACGTAGATACCTTTCACGAGTACTGGATTGGCGGCCACTTGCCGCCCGTACCTGTCAGTCCCCTTCAGAACCCGGATATACTCGAGGATTTCCTCCGGTCGGTTGATCTCAGGCTGTCCGTCTCCGTTATCATCGGAAACCACCGAGAGTATGCCGCCCGTAACCTGCTCGACGCGCCACACGGCGATGGGCGCTATGATGTCGTCGGTCAGATCGTCAGGCGTACCGCGCTGATCCCAGTCACCCCAATAGATGGTGGTCCAGATGTTGCAGGGAAACAGCCGCTCGACGCCGTCGACATCCTCCTTGAGCATGAGCGTCGGATACCATCGGCTCTTGTCGGGATTCGTGGGATCGAGCGGATCAGCCGAAAGGTATTGCGTCGTCATGCCGACCGTTCCGACCGTAATATCCCGAAACAGCAAGGCCGAGCTCAGACCGTACGGAATGTGGCATCCCTGGCACGAAACGTGATCGAAGCCGGGGGCGGTGTGGGTCTCATCGGAAGTAAGGGGATTGGGAATCACCGGCGCCTCCGGGTGCCGGGTAGGGCTGTCGCCCAAATGGCAGCTCCGGCACGATCTTAGATTCACCCAATCGAGTTCATCGCGGAAGTGAACCTGCAGACTATTGCCTTTGGCAAAGTTGTGGTCGAAATCACCGGGGTGGCACACGGTGCAGGCCGTGCTCCTGTCGGGGGGAATGTCGTTCGTCGGGTCGTCGTCGCTGAGGTTGTTGAACTTCCGATACATCACATTTGTGTCGTTGAACCACACCGTTCCCGTCATGACACCAAAGGCGAAGTGGCAGCTCCAGCAGGCCCGGTCCCGCGGCGGCCACGTCAGCGATGCCGGCGCGAGCGACACCGCATTGTCGTCTCCCACGACGAGACTGCCATCGCCAACGCCGACCGAATAATCGATCTGTAATCTCGATGCCTTGGGCCACAGTCCGGGGAAGTTGCCCATCTCGAGGTTGGAATACCACCCCTGCCCGGCCGTTCCCGCCGCCAGAAACGCCGGCACCGGCTGGTCGGCATCATCCACCAGCGTGTCACCCGCCGCGAGTGTGGCCGATCGCCACGCCCAGTTCATGTCCCAACCGTCTTCCCACGTCCTCCCCGCCCGGTGGCAGACAAGACAATCGGGCTCTGACACACCGGTGTCATCCCACGGGGCGGGTCTCATATCTCCAGTGGAATAGTCCAAGAGGCTGTAGTCTCCGTCGAGGCGGACCTGCTCTTGTGTCTTACCAATCAGCTCGTATCCAAAGTCCTCCGTGAATTCGTTGTAGAAAAGCTCGCCGTCACGATCATACTCGGTGGGCCCGCCGCCGGGATGGCAACCGCCGCAATCTCGAGCCCAGGCAAACGCCGTCTGGTCGATCTCGGATTCGTTCGCGTTGTCCTTGGCCGCAAGCAGCCTGATGAATGTCTGTCCCCATTTGCCGTATCGCCCCGAACTCTTGATCCAGTATCGCCCGTCCCCGTAATAGTCGTCCTGCATGTCGATGCTGCCGGCGACGTCGGTGCGACCCTGCTGGAACATGATGCCATTGGCGACGTGGTTCGCATCGTGGCAGCAACCGCAGGTGTGGCGGCGGCTGTAGGGTTCGGTCGAGTCAAGGGCAATCGGATTTCCCAGATAATCCTTCAAAGGCATGGGCAGGTGACCGCGGGTCCGCTGGAACGCGGCGAAGTCGCCCAAATCCACGTCACCGTCACCATCCGTGTCGAATGCGTCGACGCACTCTTGGGTGCTGGGATAATGCTCCGGCCCGGACATCGACAGGCAGCTCCCAAAGTGAACGAAATCCGCAAGCCCCACGTAGCCGTCACCATCGACATCAACCGATGCGTTTGATACGAATGCCGCCGACCCGCACGCGACCAAGACCATCAGTAACAACGTGGCGTGATGACGATCGCTTTTCATTGGTTCTCTCCCGAATCCGGCGTGTTGCTCGATTCCAGCAAGTACACAAGAAATGGGCTGAGTTCCCCTCCGAACTCGCATTCCAGATGACGGGCGCGAAGGCACGTCCCACCCCGATTCCAACATTGATAGTTAAGCACATTACTAACCGGATTTCAAGGGCTATCATGCCCCATATTGCGCACGGCATCGAAACCGACGGCACGCGGGGCATCGTTCCACCTATTACGAGGGCATTCGTTTGCCCTCGAAGCTGTACCGTGTCCGCTCACGTTGTCGCAGGCGGCGTGTTAAACAGTCTTATCGGAGTGTTGCCGCGTAAATTGGCACTGGACAGTGTAATGTGATCGAGACACGTAGCCTCGTGCCCGGACGGGATGATCCGGCGTGGGTTACAGCTCGCGTTTGGCGGCTTTGGCGAAGGGCTTTAGTCTATCCATGAGGGAGCGAAACTGCTCCAGATCGAGTGACTGGGCGCCGTCACTCCAGGCTTCGTTGGGTGCATGGTGCACTTCAATGAGCAGACCGTCGGCGCCGCACGCGATGGCTGCGTTGCTCATCGGTGCAACCAGATCGCGTACCCCGGTTCCGTGCGAGGGGTCCACGACGACGGGCAACGTGGAGATGCGCTTGATCTGAGGGACGACTGCAAGCGCCAGCGTGTTGCGGACGTACGTTTCATGCGTACGGATGCCCCGCTCGCAGAGGATGACATTGGAGTTGCCCTCCAACATGACGTATTCCGCCGCCAGCAGGAACTCTTCGAGGCTCGCTCCCCAGCCGCGTTTCAGCAGAACAGGCTTACTCTGCCCTCCGACGGCGGCGAGAAGGTGCGTGTTGTGCATGTTGCGCGATCCGACTTGCAGGACGTCGGCGTATCGCGCTACAAGGTCAACCTGCTCGCAGCGCATGACCTCGGTGACAACGGCCAGGCCCGTCTCTTCACGGGCCAGCGCAAGCCACTCCAATCCGCGCTCACCGTGGCCCTGGAACGAGTAGGGCGAAGTCCGCGATTTGAACGTTCCACCGCGAAGTGACACTGCACCGGCATCTTTGACGGCGGCGGCGATCTCGAGTAACCGGCTCTTGCTCTCCACGCTGCACGGGCCGGCGATGATGCCGAGTCTTGGACCTCCGATGCTAGCATTGGTTCCCAGCGGAAGCTCCGCCGTGCGGTCTCCCGGTTGGCGACCGGCGGCGAGTATTGGTTCGGCCCGCTCGAGCACGCGATCCACCATGGGCGCTTTTCCCAAAGCTGTGCAGTCCACGCGACCGTTGGCGCCAAGCACCTCTACCCCTTTTCGACCGGCACGCTCGATGACGCAGTTGTCAACCCCCATCTCATCGAGGAGGCGCACGATGTGATTGACCTGCTCCGTCGTGCTACGTGGGTTCATGACAATAAACATGTTCCGTCCACCACTGCGACAATCTCGATTCATCCCCTGTTTGGCCGCCCGACAGACGGCACCTTCACCGTCATCAGCCTGAGGAAACAAACCCCCTCGACACCTTTAAGATGCGCGGTGCCGGATTCAACTCCCCCAGACGGTTTCCACTCGCTCGCACGTGCCTCACCAACCTCTGATGGCACGTTCGAGCTACGTCTGCGATCGGCACTCCTCGCTCGCGCCGAAACGCATACGGTGTAGTATCTTAACCAACCAGTATACCACGCGGAACGTGTGAATTCAAGATCCTCCGTGCGCCTCTTGCATTCTCCGGTATCCGCCCTCGATCGTGGTCGTGTGTTGCCTCACGCACGGTCATGGGGCGGCCCACCACGGGAAACCGCGACGTCTAATCCGCGATGTTCATTTCGCCTGATCCTTGGGGATCATGGCGATCGCTTCAATCTCGACGAGCAGCTCTGGCCAGCATAGGCGCGCCTCGATGCACGTGCTGGCCGGCAGCGGATCGAGCTTCTGCTCGGTGTAGAACGCGTTGCGGATCTCGTTGAACTTGTCGTAGTACCGAAAGTCAGCCAGGTAGCACGTGGTCCGGACGATGTCATGCCAGTCGGCGCCCTCGCTTTCGAGCAGGCCGCTGATGTTGTGAAGCGTGTGGCGCGTTTGGGCCTTGATATCACCCGGATGGGCAGACTCACCTTCCTCGGTCACGCTTGCCGTGCCGGAGATGAACAGCATGATGCAATTGTCCAGCTCCACGCGCATCCCGCGAGAGAACGACACCTTCTTGGTGTAGTCGTAGGCCTCGCAGAGCACGCCCTTGTTTTCGATCGGGCTTTTCTTGATGCGGGTCTTGTCAGTTGCGCTCATGGGTCTCGTGTTCCGTACCAGTCTTTCCCCTCATTTTGTTATAGACCTCCCGCCGGCTTTCATCAAGTAGGTCAACCAGGATCAGACGGTCGAATACGGACGAATCCAACGTTACCGGACAGTGGCAGCATGCGCGTCCGTGCAGCATTATTTGCGCCACACACAAAACAGACTTCGGAAATGCTGCGAGTCAGGTAGGCCCCACACTTGGAACACACTTTCGGCGACCGGGCATGCCCGCGTCGCGCCGGATCACGGACGAAGGCGAGAGTCGCGGAGTGACGACAGAAAGTAGCCCAGGGTGTCAACCCTGGGTCAACGGCCACCCATTAATCTCAAAGCTCCGGAGGGGCGAAACAAGATGTATTTCTTTCGCCCCTTCGGGGCTCACAGAGTCGCTGTACCCACCGCCCCCAGTGTAAGCAACACGATGATGGCCCTGCGGATCATGGCCACGAGATTATATCGCGTATGTCATGGTTTGTCACCCGTGTCGGGAACCATTGCCTAAGCTTAAAGGCGCGGGCATGCTCCACAGGTGTATGCAAAACATGGCCGCGCTGCGCTTGGCCATGGCACTCTGCGTCGATTCAGGACGAATGCATGCGGACGGGTTCGGCCTCAAGGCCGTAACGCTTCATCTTCTTGTAAAGCGTCGTGCGGTTGATGCCCAGTTGCTGGGCCGTCAGTTGTCGGTTCCAACCGTTGGCTTCTAGGGCGACTGCTATGATACGTTTTTCCGGTCCTTCGAGGGCTTCCTTAAGCGACACGGCCTGGCATGAGATGATCGGCGGCTCAGTTACGGCGACTGATTCGACCAGCTTGGGCGGCAGATCGATGGTGCCAATAGAGTGACTCTTGCACAGGACAACCGCCCGTTCGACGGCGTTTTCGAGTTCGCGGACGTTTCCAGGCCAGTGATAGGCCTGAAGAACCTGCATGGCCTCATCGTCGAATCCCAGGATCTCGCGTCTCATGTCCGCGTTGTGGCGTTCGAGGAAATGCCGGGCCAGAAGGGGGATGTCACCAACGCGGTCCGACAGCGGCGGCATCTCGATGGTGACGACGTTGATGCGGTAGAACAGGTCCTCGCGGAATCTGCCGGCGTGAACCTCGGCGTCGAGGTCCAGGTTGCTGGCCAGGATGACGCGTACGTCGACGGTCTCCGTCTTGTTGCTGCCAACCGGCTCGAATTGATGCGCCTGAAGAAAACGCAGCAGCTTGACCTGCAGCGCGGGCGATGCGGCTGAGACCTCGTCGAGGAACATGGTACCGCCCGCGGCGGCCTTGAACTTGCCCGCCTTGTTCGCCACCGCGCCGGTGAACGCCCCGCGGACGTGGCCGAACAACTCGCTCTCCAAAAGCGTCTCGGGGATCGCCCCGCAACTGACCTCCACGAACGGTTTGTCGCGGCGATCGCTTCGCTGGTGAATGATCTCCGCGATCAGCGATTTACCCGTTCCCGAGGCACCCTGGATGAGTACGGTAACCTTTGAATCGGCGACGGCTTCGACCAGATCGAAGACCTTGAGCATGCGGTAGTCCTGACCGATGACGGCGTCGAGACCGAAGCGCTGATCGAGCCTTTCTTTCAGAACGCGGTTTTCTCTTAGGATCGCCTGCTGATTCAGAGCCCGTTCGACACAGACCTTCAGCTCGTCGTCGATGATCGGCTTGGTCAGGTAGTCGTATGCCCCCATCTTGATGGCTTCAACGGCGCTTTCGATCGTTCCATAGCCGGTCATCATGATGACGACGGTTTGAGCGTACCGTTTGCGCACGACGTGTAGCAATTCGAAACCGTTGCCGCCGGGCATGTTGATGTCGCTGATGATCAGGTCGGCCGGTTGACGCTCCATGTCCTGTACGGCCTCTTTGAACGAAGATGCTGGCTCGACCTCATAGCCCTCGATGCGCAGAAACTCACCCAGCGAATCCAGAATGATCCGGTCGTCGTCGACGATCAGAATGCGTGGTTGTGTGTCGGTCGTAGCCATCAAGAGATTGTCCCCAATGACACGTTGCTATCACGGCAAATCGGGCGAATCGCCGACCTTCGGATCATCACCGCGTGTCGTCAGCGGTGACGGATGGTGGCATTCGATTATCGGTATGCGCACGGTGAAGACCGCCCCGCTGCCCTCTCCCGGCGTCGCGTTGATGGTGCCTTGCATGTCTTCGATGAAATCCTTGCAAATCGCCAGTCCCAGTCCGGTCCCTTTGCCCGCCTCCTTGGTAGTGAAGAATGGCTCGAAGATCCGCTCGATATGCTCAGGGAGCCCCACGCCGGTGTCGGAGACCTGAATGATCACTTCATCGTCAACCAGGCCGGTTGTGATCGACAGACGCCCGCCGTGCGGCATCGCGTCGATGGCGTTTTTCATCAGGTTGCAGCAAACCTGGTAGAGCCGACTGCCGCGGACAGTGGGCATGTCTGGGTTGTGGAAGTCAGCCGCCACAACGACGCCGCCCGCATCGGCGGCTGAGGCGATGCTTCCGATCACCTGCTCGACGACCTCATTGATGTTCATCTCGTCAAACTCGCCGTCCGTCGTCCGCGAGAATTCGAGTAGCTCGCCGATGATCTGCACCATGCGAATCAGGCCGATGCGAGACTCCGCCAGATATGCCTTCAGCTTCGAGTCCGGTGCGTCCGCCGTGACCCGCATCGCGAGATTGACATAGCGCAGGATGCCATCCAGAGGGTTGTTCAACTCGTGGGCGACGCGGGTCGCCAGCTTCCCCAGCGAAGCCAATCGCTTGGACACCTCCAGCTTTTCCTCGACGGCCTCCTGCCTCGATCCCTGCTCGATCAGGATCACTGCGCCGGTAACGAGTTTCGACCCGTGCTCGCGCAGCGGTGTACAGCTAAGGCCCACAAGGACGGGCGAGGACCCAGTAGACAGGCGCACAGCGCACTCGAACCGTAGTTCCTGCTTCTCATCGAAGATATGGGGCAACTCGGCGGACCAGCCGTCAAAAGGCTCCAGAAAACGTGCCTCCGAAAACACCGTCGGCAGATCGTGCCCGTCCGGTAACCACGATGAAGCCGTCGCGTTGCGGTAGTAGATTGTCCCGTTGCGGTCCGCGACCAGAACCGCTGCAGCCAGACAGTCCAGAATGGACGGTGTGAACTCGGTCCGTGTAACCTCATCGGTACGCGAAGATAATTGAGATTGCGTATTCGTGGCCATGGGAAACGCTCGATGTGACGTGGGACAGACAACTTGCCCACGGTGCTTTGTGCGGATGTTGCCCCCAGCCAACGTCACGTACGATCCGTCCTGTTCATCGGCAACGCGGTGGAACGCTTCCAACCAATGTTGACTTTGCGCAACATGAGGCTGTCGCAACCGGGAAACACGCACTGTTACCGGTCTTGTGAGGATTAATGCGCAACTCCGCCTCTTGGGGAGGATGGGCTGGTGGCAGGTTCTTACGCGGACAGGTCGATCTGGCCACCTTGGGAGTCCACCGGATTATCCGTGGAAGCCGTGGAGTAACTCTCCACCGAATGCAGGACCATCGTCGTGGTGGTCTGCTGAATCGCGATAGTGGTCGACGACGAATAGATGCCAACGGACTGAGGTTGGGCGTTACCACCCAGACCGAGCGGCGCAAGCGTGTTGTGATCGGACGCCGCGCCGCCTTGTGAACTCTGCAAAAGCGCCAGGAGGATGATCAGTGCGATCATCATGCGCAGAACCTTGTCGTCTTCGAGGCCGCCGCCGAGGCCTTGCAGCAGATCGGATATGGCCGAGTTCAGGTTATTGACGGCCAGTGAATCAGTTGGTCCATTCGATGGTGTGAGTCTCGCAGCAGTTCGACCCGCATCCATGGCGGCGGCGTCGGTGGGTCGGTTCAGGATCGACGCTGTTCCGGCCGACGCACCCGCTTGACCGATGCTCACCGGTGAAATCGGGCCCATAATCTTCTTCCTCCTCCTCCTGACGTTGGACGACCACGCCTGGCGCACAGTGCGTTCTTTTACTCTCTTGGCAAGGCAACGTCCGTTATTCGTCGCGTACGGGTCATCTGTCGTAAGTCACTATAGAGCAAAGGGTTACAGCGTAAGTGGCTACCCGCCGGTCGTATCAATTGTGCCGCCGTGTGTGCCCTGCGCCGCAACCGCGTTGCGACAAAACAACACGGGCACCGGTGAAGCCCACCGGTCGCGAAGGTCCGGTGCGGTGCGAATCTCGAATCCCGGCGTGGCGGCCGAGAGACCTCTTGAATCTCCCTTGGCTATGGGGGGCTAAAGCATTTTGTTTTTGTGTAGCAAGCCGCAGGACCTGTCCTTGACGCGCGGTTCCACGGGGCGAAGCCCCGCAGCGAAGCTGCACCACGTGTCAAGGATTGAGGCCCGCGCGGAATCCGGGAGGCAAGCGTTTCTTCCAAGAGCCCGAAATCGCCACATGAAATCGCAAAACGCTCTAAGAGGGGAGACAGAAGTGGATGACATTGCTAAGCCGCCTCCGCCACCCACGAACCCGCGTCATCCCCGCATCCGACCGTGTGGTTGACAGGCTTCGTCGCGAACTTAGTATGGGAGTATTGTCATGGGCGCGCGCGCGATGTGGGATTCTCGGACCGGCGGGGACTATTAGCGCGCTGTGGTGGGTACGAGCATTTGAGCATCTAGCGACATCCGGTTCCGGGATGGTGCCTGCGCGGTGTCATGCGTTGGTGCCGCCGGAGCCGTCCACTGCCGTGTGTTAGAGTGTCAGAAGTTCCATGAGTGTCAGCGCGTTGGAAACGACCATGGCCGTCTCAGCAGTAGCAGCGACCGCATCAGCCAAGATCAATCTAACTCTCGATGTTCTGGGCCGACGTGACGACGGCTATCATGAGTTGCGATCTCTGGTTATCGGCATCGGCTTGTGCGACCGCGTTCGCTGCTCGGTCCGAGCGGAATCGGGCGTTGAGCTTACCTGTAATAATCAGGCGTTGCGTGGCGTTGACAACCTCGCATACTTGGCTGCGATGAAGCTTACACGGCACGTCGGGCATGATCCAGCCGTTAGGATCGAACTCGAGAAGCGAATTCCGATAGCCGCCGGATTGGGTGGCGGCAGCAGCGATGCCGCGACGACGTTACGTCTGTGCAATGATCTGTGGGGGGCCGGACTCGACGGCCGTCAACTGACCTCGATTGGGGCCGAGATCGGCTCGGACGTGCCGCTGTTCTTTTCGTTGCCCAGCGCGGTAATAACCGGTCGGGGTGAGCAGGTCGAGCCGGTGACCTTGTACTGGTCCGGGTGGGTGTTGCTCGTGTTCGTCAGCGCGGCCGTGTCAACCACGCAGGTCTATCGCGCGTGGCGCCCGGAGGATGCAGCCGACATGCCTACCGGATCGGATCGCGCACTCATACAGGCGACGACGGCGGACGAGGTGTCGGCGCTTGTATCGAATCATCTTGAGCCGGCCGTGTTCCGCGTCGCCCCGGCGGTGGCGCTGGCTTATGAGGAACTGAATCGGGCCGGGCTGGGTCCGATGCGCGTAACGGGAGCGGGATCTACGTTGTACCGATTGTTTGACGATAAAGAAGCTGCGGGCTGTGCCGCGAGGGAGGTTGAGGATTTGCACCTGGACGTTACAACCTCGGTGGTCGCAGCCCCGGTAGGACCAGGTTCGATGGTCAACGAGGAGTGTTGAATGGAAATCTCTGATGTACGTGTCAGACTTGTGAAGGATGCGAATGATCGCCTCAAGGCCGTTTGCAGCATCACGTTGGATAATGAGTTCGTAGTTCGGGATGTGAAGGTGGTCGAGGGGACCAATGGATTGTTCGTGGCCATGCCCTCGCGCAAGCTCTCGGCGCCTTGCCCGAAGTGTAGAACGCAGAATCATCTGCGGGCCAAGTATTGCGGCGAGTGCGGTGCGAAGCTGCCGGCTGCACGGGTCCCAGCCGACTCGCATGGGCGGGAGAAAGCGCATCGCGACATCGCCCATCCAATCACCACGGCCTTTAGGCAGACGATGCAGGACAAGGTGCTCGATGCCTATCAAGCGGAATATGACGAGGAGGATAGAGCCGATCAAGTGTCGTCGTCCTTAGAGTCAGACTCCGGAGGGACCGGCGGGAATGCAAGCGAGTACGACGAACTGATTGCCGATCTGAAGGGCAGCCCCGAACTCCGCGGGGACACCGGTCCGCAAGAAAGGTCTGGGGAGCGGCACGAACGGCGGCGCGGGCGTGGTCGCCAGCGGCGGGAGGACGAACGACACCCTGCGGCGGGCGACCGTGTCGAGGAACACGTCGCGCCGGTTTCGTCCGTAACGGATTCGGTGGAGTCGGGCACAACTGGGAAGGCCGAATCGGATGCCCCCGCAGGTGACAGTGACGCACCCGGTGACGACGAGGTGCACGAACCCATCACGGAGGACGAGGCGGTAGCCACACCGGCCGATGACCGCGAATCAGGCCTGGGCGATCAGGCCGCCAAAGGTGAGGCGGCGAGCGAACCTTCGGAAACTGACGACAGCCAAGAGGATACCACGGCCTTTGGAGCGGGGATCGTCTGATACGGTCCGAGGAATCCTGCGCGACCGACTGTCTGTGGGACCGGTTGACCGTTAGGGCCCGGTGTTTGTGGGACCGACTTTCCAGTCGGTCACAACGTGGTGGGTGCCTCTGTGGTGGGTGCCACTGTGGTGGGTGCCACTGGCGGCGGGTGCCACTGGCGGCGGGTGCCGCTGTGGTGGGTGCCACTGGCGGCGGGTGCTACTGTGGTGGGTGCCACTGGCGGCGGGTGCCACTGGCGGCGGGTGCCGCTGTGGTGGGTGCCACTGGCGGCGGGTGCTACTGTGGTGGGTGCCACTGGCGGCTTGCCCTTGACTCACCGCGCGGGCGTAGCCCGCAATTGCTCGCTGTGCGAGCGGCGGAGTGTCAAGGGCTTGTCCGCCAGTGCTCTTACGGTGGCACTGGTTCGCCGAGCCGGATGGGTGTCTCGTGTTAGGCTTGTGCGAGAGTCCTTTCTCGCGCGAATGGGCCGAGAAGAGATTCACGGCCCAGCCATTGGCCCAGCAATCGGGCGACCAAGCGATTGACCCAGCGACCGGGTGGCATGGCCCACGCTTGCGTGGCCATGTACGGATACTCAACTGCTCGTGCGAGAATCCGTTCTCGCACGCATCGGATATGCTGAATGACGACACAAGCGGATACCATGGAAAAGATCGTCGCGCTATGCAGGCGGCGCGGCTTCATCTTCGGCAGCAGCGAAATCTACGGCGGCATCGGCGGCTTTTGGGACTACGGCCCACTCGGCACAGAGCTGAAGCGCAACATCAAAGAGGCCTGGTGGAACGACATGGTGCGAAACCCACCCGTCGGCCCCAACGGCACCGAGTTCCAAATGGTCGGCGTCGACTGCTCGATCATCATGAATCCCAAAGTCTGGGAAGCCTCCGGCCACGTGGGTGGGTTCAGTGATCCGATGGTCGCCTGCAGGGCTGAAGGATGTAAGCGGTTGTTCCGCGACGACAAGGTTTTCCTAGTGGGTTTCATACCCGTTGGAGATGACCCCCAGAGGGAAGAGGCATTCGAGGAAATACAGCAACTCAGGGAACAGGACCCAACGAAGGCGCGCGCCCTGGCGCGGCAGGCAGAGCTTAACGACCCTCCTGTCTACTTAGCTGTCGAGGCTGATTCTGAGGAAAGTGCTAAGATTGAAATCAGCTACGACTCGTTATCCAATACTCAGAAGCGAAGGATCACACCGCCCTTTCAACATGTTGCATATCCTCTCTCGCGGAAGCCATCTGGGTGGGGCCCCCCACCATGCCCGGCGTGTGGTACTCGGGGCTCGCTCACCGAACCACGCCAATTCAACCTGATGCTTCAGACCCATATTGGTGCTTTGCAGGACGTAGCCAGCTTGGCATACCTTCGTCCGGAGACGGCGCAAGGTATTTTCGCAAACTTCAAGAACGTCATCGATACGTCGAGGGTGAAGCTGCCGCTGGGGATTGCGCAGATCGGCAAGGCCTTTCGGAACGAGATCAACCCGCGGAACTACACGTTCCGCTCGCGCGAGTTCGAGCAGTACGAGATCGAGTTCTTCTGTCACCCGTCGGAGGCTCCGATGTGGTACGAGTTCTGGCGCGATGTGCGACACAAATGGTACGTCGATCTGGGCCTCCAAAGCGAGAAGCTCCGGCTGCGCGAGCACGAGGGCGACGAGCTGGCCCACTACGCCAAAAGCTGCGCCGACGTGGAGTACGACTTTCCATTTGGCCTCAGCGAACTGGAGGGCATCGCCAATCGCACCGACTTCGACCTAAAGGCCCACATCGAGAAGAGCGGCAAGGATTTATCCTACTTCGACGATCAGCGCAAGGAGCGGTACGTACCTTATGTGATTGAGCCGTCGGGCGGCGTCGATCGCAGCGTTCTGGCGTTCATCACCGAGGCCTACACGGTTGATGAGAACCGGGCGAGCCCCGAGCTGATGATGTTCCACCCGCGGCTTTCGCCGATCAAAGCGGCCGTCTTCCCGCTGGTGGCCAAGGACGGTCTACCCGAGATCGCCGAGCCGATCTACCGCGAGGTCAAGAAACGCTTCCCCTGTCAGTACGACGCCAAGCAGTCGATCGGCAAGCGATACGCCAGGATGGACGAGGCCGGTACGCCGTTTTGCTTCACGATCGACGGGCAGACGAAGGAGGACGGCACGGTCACCGTCCGCGACCGCAACGACGCCTCGCAAATCCGGATCGACAAATCCCGCTGCGTCGAGTATCTACATGACAAGTTGAGTCTGTAGTCGGGACAGTCTACACGGCGGACCCTGCGAGCCTCTTGAAAAAGTGTGTGGAACAGGCTTTCCAGCCTGTCGGAGTGGGTGTCGTGCAGGACGGAGACTGACTGGAAAGTCGGTCCCACAGGCGCAATCGCACAGGCGCTGTGGGTTCTTCAACAGCCAGCTACTCTGGATGCGTGCGGAGGGTCAGTTCCTTGACACGCGCGAAGTCGGCCGGAAAATCACGCAAGAAAAAGTCGGACAAAGCCCGAACGGCCGATCGTTCAAAGGGTGTAGGCTACGCGCAGGGGCATCACGCATCATTTGACTGGCGGAACCTGCTGCCGATTCTGATCGTGATCGCAGGTGGCGCAGCCTACCACAACAGCTACTCGGGCGTTTTCGTTCTGGACGACGACGCGCACATCGTCAATAACGCGCGCATCAAACAAATCCTGCCGCTATCTGAGACACTTTCAGGCCGGCGGCCTATTGTCGATCTTTCACTGGCCGTCAATTACAGGTTCGGCGAACTAAACACCCGGGGCTATCACGCGTTCAATCTGGCCGTGCATCTTTTGGCCGGTCTAACACTTTTCGGCATCGTTCGCCGGACCCTGCTGCGCAGGCCGTTTCAAGATCATGTCAAACAGGCGGCACCGTGGCTGGCGCTGGCGATCGCGCTGATCTGGGTGGTTCATCCCCTGCAGACCCAAAGCGTTACCTACCTCATCCAACGCGGCGAGTCGCTGATGGGACTGTTCTATCTGCTCACCGTGTATTGCGTGATCCGCGGCGTGGATGCCCGCTATCGCGCCGGGTGGTACATGGGTGCTGTCGTCTTCTGCGCGCTGGGGATGGGCAGCAAGGCCGTAATGGTGACGGCACCGCTTGTCGTGTTCCTGTTCGACTGGACGTTCTTATCGAGATCGTTTGTTGAGGCATTGCGCCGGCGCTGGGGACTGTATCTCGGTCTCGGCGCCACGTTGATCGTTCTGGGGATATGCGGGGTGATTCGCGGTGTGTTGAACCTCGATACCAGAGCAGCGACAGTGGGGTTCAGCTACAAGGGGATCGCACCGCTTGAGTATCTGGCCACGCAGTTCGGAGTCGTCGCGCACTATTTGAAACTGTCTCTGTGGCCCGATCCGTTGTGTCTTGATTACGGTTGGGCCGTAACGCGAAGTCTGCGTGAGATTGCAGCGCCCGGACTCATCGTCGTTTTGCTGCTGGCGCTCACGATTTGGGGCCTGCTGCGAAGGTCATGGCTAGGGTTTGCGGGTGCGTGGTTTTTCCTGATCCTGTCCCCGACGTCGAGCTTCATTCCGATCAAGGATCCGGCCTTTGAGCATCGAATGTATCTTCCGTTGGCGGCGGTGGTTGTCGTGATCGTCGCCGGCGGTTACGCGGCGTTGCAGGCCGCTGCTGCACGCATGTCATGGGCGGCGGGTCCGCGCCGGTTGATCGCCGCGGGTGCCGCTGCCGTTGTCGTTGCTCTTTCGATCTACGGAACGATCCACCGCAATCGGGACTACCACGATGACCTTGTCATGTGGCGAGACGTGTTGAGCAAACGTCCGGAGAATCCCCGCGCCCATCTGGGTATGGGGACGGCCCTTTTCGAGCAGGGTAAATCGGCAAAGGCCAAAAAGGAGTCCGCAGAAGCGACACAGGCCTTTGTGAAAGCGGAGGCGGAGTTCGCTACGGCCGTCCGGCTCAAACCCACCTACGCTGACGCTCATTACAACCTCGGAAACGCGCTGGCGGAGAATGGGAAGCTGGACGAGGCGGAGGCAGCCTATCGGCGCAGTCTGCAATTGCGAGGACGGTATCCGAAGTCTTTCTACAACCTCGGCAATACGCTCAAGAAGCTGGGCCGGAGGGATGAGGCGATCGAAGCATACCAAAACGCGGTGCGACTCAACCCGGACTATCTAATTGCCTACATCAACCTGGGTAACACGCTGCAGCTTCAGGGCCGGATTGACGAATCCGTCGAGGCCTATCGCAAGGCCCTTGGCATCAATCCGCGATACGCGAACACCCATTTCAATCTCGGTCGCGCACTGCGACTGCAAGGCAAGCTCGTGGAAGCTCTCGAGGAGTTCCGCCTGGCCTATCATTACAATCCGAACCACCCGTCGGCCAAACAGTCCTACGATGCTCTTCGGGAGAGGTTGGATCAGCGAGAGCCGGATTAAAGCGTTTTTTGTTTTGACGTAGCGACATACTTGCTTTCTTGTCTAACCCGGTCGGCGGCGAGTTCAGCGCCGGCGGCGCTCGTCTCAGCCAGTTCCTTCGCGCGTTTGACATCCTCGCGGAGCAGCTTTGCTTCTCGACGCACGACGTTGGCATTGTTGCGCACGATCTCAGCCTCCTTGTTGGCTCGCGCGATCTCATCAAGCATTACACGCGCCTTTTGAGAGGCTTCGTCCGCCTTGACTCGCGAATCGGCGATCTGATCCAACGCCTCGTGAGTGTGTTGCCACTGATCTTTCACTTCCGAGCTCAAAAGATCGACCAGCTTACGAATGCCCTTCTCGATTTCAAAGACCGCCTGTTCGACTTGTTTGGGCGCACAGGCTGCATCGAACGCGGAATCGGGCGTGGATACGACAGCTTCGGACTCGCCCATGGCCAAAGCCGTGTTCGTTTCCTCGTCGGTAGGCGCTGTTTCAGCGCAGGTGGTCGGAGTTTCTTTCTTCGGTTCGTCGGTTTCAGGCACCGCAGTAACTGTGTCGGTCTCGGGCGTACTCTCAACGTCGATGTCAGGTGACACGGCAGCTTCAGCATCGGGAGTTTCCGCAGTCTCAGCTTCACGGGCCGCACCGGATGTGTCACCTTTGGCGGTCTTGGCACCGGGCATCGGAGTGGCTGCTTCAACCTGAGTATTCGCCGGTTGGACCGACTTCGCTGAAGACTGCTGTACGTTCTTCGGCTCGGGTTTGGCACTAACGGCTTTGGCGAGTTCCGCTTCCGCCTCGGCGAGCGCTTCGTCAGCCGAAGGCGCCGGTCCGTCGGCAACCCGATCATCACCGGCAGCACCGGCTGCGTCGAGTGCGCCGTTCTCAATTGCGTCCTGGACGATATTCTGGGCCTCTTGGTTGACCACGGACATCATGATTTCCTTTCGAATCTCGCCGAACTCTTGGTCGAACAGCGCGATCATGTCTTGGACAATGGGATGAGCCGCACCCCGCAGGATTTCTCCCAGCTCTTGCCTGTCTTTCGGCTGACACACCTATGTCAGCAATCCGTGTGCTCGTACCCGCTGGTTGCACAACTGTTGCGACAGGACACGTCGGCGGATTCTGCGCAGCAGCTCCAACTCCGTCCACACATGCGCAGCTCGTCTCGGTTATGGGCTGTGACCTGAACGAGCGTGCCGCCGCGCGGGACAAAGTACGTATGGGGCGGCGGAATCCTTGACCGAGTCTGGCGGGTGTTCAATGCCTGTCACCAACTCGAAGACTTAGACACGATTGACGCCGATCACGCCGCATCAGACTTCCGCTGACCCACACCCACGATCCACCCCAGTAAGTTCGGCGAACGGATTGGCCGTCTTCATCATCAAGTGACGGCAAACAACTGCGACCCGGCTGCAGGCGATTTGCGGTTCCGGCACTTCCATTATCGGAGCCTTCACGTGGCACCGACACATTGTGCGCTTTTGCACTGCGGAGTTCCAACGCGACACCCGCGATCCGCTCGTCCGATAGCTTGTGATCGTGTCGTGCGCACGCGGTTGACGACGCGACGCCGCAGCGCACTGCGTCACCACCACCACAGCAGTCCGGGGACGATTCGAAGTGGTGTCACCATGGTGCCATTATATCTCTTGACGACTTGAGTCAGCTCATGGTTGAAGGCAGCGTGGTCGAACTCATGAGGCAGAATCACAACGAATTTCTGACCGGCTTGGACATGGCGTCTTGGCCCGGGAACGACTCTTCGCTCGCCGGTGTGCCCCACGACTATCATTCCGAATCCCGTCACCAGACTCGTAAGCTCAGCAATAAGCCCGACCGCATCGTCGGTCACGATGTCGAAACCGTACAGGTCCTCCTGGAAGCCGTCTGGGATGGTCGGTTGCGACATGGGCTGGAATACGACACCACACCTGCTCTCCTTCTTCAGATGTTCCTTATCCCGGTCCATTCTCATGATGTCAACCGGTTTGGCAGTGACACTCATAAAGACCACCGCCTTCTCACCGAACTTGTCGGCGATGTCCTTGTCGATGTTCCCGCCGCGATCGGCCACGAATTTCGCGCCGAGATTGAGCAGCCCCGGCATGTCCGGTCCGACAAGCCACAAAGCCGCATGTTGCATTTCGGGTGTATCAGGTGACACGATCTGCTCCTCGCTATCAGCCGGCCCAAACCGGTGCCCGTCAAAGGATGCGCGTTATCATATCCACCTGGAACGGCCGCACACAAGCCCCGCCGATCCGGTTTCAGTTCCAAAGGATCGTCGGTCATCTCATGGCGAAACGCCCAGGCTGAGTGTCCGGCTGATCCGGGCTCGGGCGAGACGGGCACTTCCCGCCAAGGCGAGCGGTCACGGCGGAGCCGGCTCCAGCCGGAACTGTAGCTGAGCGAAGCCGTCGACCTCGAAGTGTTCGACGCGGATGTGGTGTTCGCCGGTTTCTAGTTTGACCGTGGCTTCATCGCTCGTGGCTGCGTGCCAGGTCCAGTTGTTGATCACAGGGCGGTCATTGACGAAGACACGCACGCCGTCGTCGGAAGTTGTCTCAATACGCCACGTTCCTGCCGGAAGCTGCACGTTTGCAGTAGCCACCGTTGCGAAGCGATCCCGCGAGACCTTGTCACTTGGTGCGCGCGTGTACCACATGAAATCGACGGCGGGGACCGTTATCTCGTCGAGCGGGGTTGAGGATATGATTCGGTGCCACTCCTCGGCACCGTTGCGTGGGTCGTTGGATTTCGACCATTGATAGAACGTGACGCGCCATCCGGTATTCAGCAATGTTCCGGTCGCGTGAAGCATGCGGCCGTCGCATTTGACGTCGATCGCGAATGTGTGCAGGCCCGGCCCGGCCGTCTCGACCATCAGCTTCGTCGGCAAGCGACCTTCCACTGGCGACACTTTCACGCGGCCCGTCACGCTGGTGACCCTAAAGGTCGAATCCGGGCCGAGCAACTGGATCGCCGCCCTCGGACCGCTACCGAGCACTTTCGATGGAAAGAGGCGTAGGTTGGTGAAATCGTAGGGACCCCACTCATCGACGAAGATGAACTTCCGCCCGCGACGATTCCCATTGGGTAGGAACGCATCCTGCTTCCCTTGTTTCGTCAACAAACGTGGTTGGCGAGCGACGATATCGAGTGGCTTCCAGTTGAAGGCCTCCCCGACGTCAAATGAGGCGAATCCACTGGCTTCCTTTTTTACGGCCATCCTTTGAGCATTGCTCAGTCCTAGGCGTACGCCGTCTGTACTGCCCTTGAGATGCACGGGCACATCTACCTCTTTCATTTTGTTGGCTGCCACCACACTGTTGGTGTCATCCACGAGATGGACGGCGGTCTTTACGCGTTTGAAAGAGTTGGCGGCTACGGTGTTGTTGCTGGACGCGCAGCGATCGTGCACCTTTCCAAACGTCGAAGTCAGAAGGTCATCGTCATCATCCCACCACAGGTGAACCCCGAGGCGCGTGTCGCTGATCGTGTTGCCGGCGATGCGATTGTTGCGACCATGTTCGATCGACACACCGTACGTGCAGTTGCGAATGTTGTTGCTTTCGATGATTGTGTTGTACGAATAGCCGGCCCACACGCCGTGGGTGCATTCGTCGAGAGTATTCTCGATAAAGATGTTTCCGTCGGAAAACGTAGCTTCGATGCCGTTGGCGGCGGCGTGCGAGAAATCGTTCCGGTAGAGGATGTTTCCGTTGCAGCCGCCGCGCCCCGTCTTTTTCAGGGTCTCGTTGCCGGCGTACAAGAAGAATCCGTCACCACCGTGTGTTGCGCTGTTATAGGCGAACAGATTGTTGCGGCACTGCTCGTATACGAGGATTCCGGTCGAGTCCTGCCCACGGGAATAGACGCCGTGACTGTACCCACGTATACACCAGTCGAACTTGTTGTTGAACACTTCACAGTGACTCGACCGCCACATGGCCAGTCCCCACCCGCTCAGAAATGACATGTCGTTGTCAACGACACGGGCACGGTCGCAGTGCACCATGCATAGGCCGTTCTGGCCGTTGCGCGCCCGGCAGTTTGTCACGGTCGCGCCGGGACATCGAAACAGATAGATGCCCGCCCCGTATCGCAGCCACTCATTGGCGTCGTTCTCGTGCCCGTACAGCCAATCCGACAGGTCTTCGCGCTCGACGGTGCTCTTGAGTCGCTGCCGGTAGTTGCCCGAGACGTCGCACCCGCTGATTGTGATGCCGGGACAATCCTCCGCGAAAACGCCGACCTTGTAACCGCGTATGTTGGCGTTTATGAGCGTTACGTTTCGCCCGCGGATCACAAGCCCACTTCCGACAAAAGCGTCCGGCTCGGTACCGGCCGGACTGCCCACCAGTGTGGCCCCCTGGAAATCGACAGTCAGATCATCGCCAATGATACTGACCGCGCCTTGATCGTCTCGATCGAAAAGCTCGTAGACTCCGGGCGTAATTCGTACGTTCTCCGTGATGCGCAGCCTCGTTTGCTCGAGTTTGACCTGCTTGACGTCAGCCGTCGCTGCCGGGAGTGTGGAGCAGATGAGAGTGGCGATGACACCGACTGCGCTGTGCAATGACATACCCGAATCTCCGTGATCCAAATCGCCGAGCCGCCAAGTGACCGTTCGATCGGGTGTGATTGTATGGATGCGTTGAGACCGTGAACAGACGTGAACGGCAGTGTGGCCCGGCGCGCCGGCAGATCGTCAGTTGTCGTGCATTAGAGCGTTTTTACGTTTCACGTGCGGTTTTGGGCTCTCGGAAGAAACGCTTGCCTCCCGGATTCCGCGCGGGCTTCAATCCTTGACACGCGGTGCAGCTTCGCTGCGGGGCTTCGCCCCGTGGAACCGCGCGTCAAGGACAGGTCCCGCGGCTCGCAACACAACAACAGAAACAACTCAAGAGCAACTCTCGCTTTTGTGTGCCGCTCGACCCCCCTTTTTCCCCCCTTGGTAAGGGGGGATGAAAGGGGGGTTCCGGTACGCAGTTTCGGGATCTGCTCTAGCCCCGTGGCTCGCCTCGTACTCGCAATCGACGGGCTCATTCCGTGTTTGGTTGCAGTTCATCGCTGCCGGCGGCGAGCGGACAGTTCGACGCTGAGGGTGATCCGTTTCCCCTCGCGCAGGACTGTCACCTCGATGACATCGTCTGGCGTCTTATGGGCTGTCGCCTCGCGGTAGTCGGCGAAGTCGTTGATCGGGTGCCCCTCGATTCGGACAATGCGGTCACCCGCTTTCATGCCCGCCTTGGCGGCTCCACCGCCGGGGAAGACCTGCGCGATTGGCCAACCGGGCTTGTCCGACTCATTCTCCATGTCCGGGACGATGCCCATTACGACGCCGCTTGCCGCCGGGCTCGCGCCGCGGAAAAGCTTTGCGCGATGATGCACCTCGGCAAAGACCGGTGCGTCCTCACCGTTGATGAGGTCCATAGCGATCCGGTAGATCAGATCGACGACCCGGGTGGCGCCTTGGGCGTTGATCTTCTCCGTGTCGTCGGTAGGTTGATGAAGGTCGCGGTGGACGCCGGTGTGGAAGAACAGCGCCGGTATACCCACTCGATAGAATGAGGCATGATCGCTCGGGCCAAGTGCACTGTCGTCGGGGAGATAGTCCAAGCCGGCTTCCTTCGCACGACGATCGACGATCTCCTTGAATGAATTACCCGTGCCCAGGCCGTGAATCGCGAGCATGTTGGCCTCGTCGTCAGGCGTGAGCCGGCCGATCATGTCCATGTTGATCATCGCGGTGATCGAGTCGTGGTCCACCGTCGGATCATCGACGAAGTGCTGGCTGCCGAGCAGGCCGATCTCCTCGCCGGAGAACGTCATACAAATGACACTGCGGTCGCGATAAGGTGTCCGGGAAAGCGCCCGTGCCAGCTCAATGACGCCCGCGGTTCCCGAGGCGTTGTCGTCGGCTCCGTTGTAGATGCGGCCGCGACGGACGCCCACGTGATCGTAGTGAGCGCCGATGACGACATACTCGCCGGCCCGGGGCCCCATTCCGGGCAAAACGCCGATTACGTTGCGGGCGAGAAGATCGTTTGACTTGTACGCGACGGTGCCGCTTACGCGTACGCCGGACAGCGGGGTGGAGGCGTTTCGGCGTTCCTTGTCGATCTGTCGCTGCAACTGATCCAACGAAGGCAATCCGCCGGCGGCCAGAAGCTCGTCGGCCAGGCGGCGCTTAACGTGCAATGCGGGCAGGCCGTAGTCCTCGTCGCGCACCCGGAAACGCATCAATCCGTCGATCCCATCTTCACCGGGATCTTGATTGGCGATCAAGACCGCAACGGCACCCGTGTCATGTGCGAGTCTCACCTTTGAATCGAACCGTGCGTGGTTGGTATAGTTGCCGTAGGGTCCCATACCGGGCGGCTCGCGTCGCAGCATCAGCACAACGCGGCCGGTCACCTCGATGCCGGCATAATCGTCATACTCTACGTCCGTGTTGGTAACACCATACCCGACGAACACGACATCACCGGCAAAGTCACCCTTCGCGGAAAAACCGAAGGGAATGAAGTCGGCTTTGAGTATTGGCTCAAGCGATGGTCCTTCGATTATCAGGTCGGTCTTATCGTCAAGCGTTGCCGGACGCGAGATGGTGAACTCCTGGAAATAGGTTCCGCCCGGTCCACCCGGCCGGAGTCCGGCTGCGGCGAATTGACCCGCGACGTAACCGGCTGCCAGATCGATGCCATCCGAGCCTGTGTCCCGACCTTCCAGTTCATCGTGTGCGAGCAGGGCAATGTGCGACAGGTACCGGTCGGCGGGAGTCTCGACCGCCATCGTTGCCGTAATTACAGACGCGGTGGTCGGCGCAGGCGCTACAGGTACTGCGTGCGTTTGCGCATTCGCCGGTTTGGACCAGAGCTTGACCTTGTGCGATGCGCACGCGGATGCGGCGACCAACAGCAACACACTCAGTACGGAGAGAATGGAGCATCGGTGACGGATCATTGTTGAGCTCCTACTCAGCGCGAATTCGGCGAGCTTCGTGCCGGAAACGGTATCAGCATCATAGCAAACCGTTACCGCACGCACCTCAGGACGACAAGTATCGACAAAACGGATCGACGGGACACATGTGGTAGGCCGCAGAGGCGTCTCCCGTTTCGCATGTCCACGATCGGGTGCTTGTGTGGCATAGTCCACGATCGGGTGTCATGGCCCACGCTTGCGTGGTCATGTTGTAGAATGTAGGTCTATCACTAAGCCTACTCATGCCCGCGCCTTTGGCTTGGGCATAGCACCATGCGTGCTATAGCAATTCCCGCTAGAGTGAATTCTGTTTTCGTGTACCGTGTCGGAGGGAGCAGAAGACTACTCGCTCCTGTTGATCCGCGCGGGCTTTGAGTACGCGGCTCGCCATGCAAAAATGGAAAATGCTCTAAAGCCGCAAGGTTTCTGAAACACAATGCTACGCCACGTTCGCGCCGGCAAACTCCACGCTCACGCGTGTCGAGATGCCCGGTTCCTGCATGGTGATGCCATAGAGCTGATCCGCGATGTTCATCGTCCACTTCGAGTGAGTGATAATGATGAACTGCGAGTCGCTGACGAATTCCTTGATGATCCGGTTGAAGCGGTCGTTGTTGGCTTCGTCGAGCGCGGCGTCCACCTCATCCAGAAACGCGCACGGCGCGGGGCGGGACTTGAAAATGCTCATCAACAGCGCGATCGCCGTCAGCGACTTCTCACCGCCGGACATCAGCGAGATGGACTGAAGTTCCTTCCCGGGCGGCTGAGCCAGGATATCGATCCCGCATTCCAGGATATTGTCGGGATTTTCAAGGATGATATCCGAACGGCCGCCGCCGAAAAGCTTGCGGAACAGCCCCCGGAAGTTCTCGCGGATCTGTTCAAAGCTCGCTTTGAAGCGATCACTCGACTCGGTGTTGAGCCTGTCGATCAGTTGCTCCAGTTGTCGGTGCGAGGTGGTCAAATCATCCCGTTGTTCCGTCAGGAATGTATGCCGCTCCTCCAACTCTTCCAGTTCGGTAATCGCGTCGAGGTTCACATTGCCGAGCCGATCCATCTTCCCTCGAAGCTCGGTGATCTGGGCTTCCACCTGTTCCCAATCCTGTTCCCGGTGATCGTACTGCTCGTAGTGCTGTGACAGATCGAGGCCCAACTCATCCGATACGCGACAGACCATATCGTCGCGCCGGACGTTCGTTTCGGTCAGCGACATCTGGTACTCATGCAGCTCGGACTCCGCGGTCTCGAGCCGGCTACGCGCAGTCTTGACCGACTGGCTGAGGTTCTCCGACTCCTGGCGAAGTGTCTCTCGCTGGTGCCGTGATTCCTTACACGCTGCTTGCAAATCGTCGATCCTGGTGCTCAATGATAAGAGCCGCTCCCGTCCCCGCTCGATCGTGTCCTTGGCGTCGGCGATTCGCGCCTCACACTGTTCGATGTCTTGTCCGACGGAGGCGATCGATGTTCCGAGTTCCTGCAGACTCCGTCCGAGGGCGCTGATCGTCTCGGCGGCGGCCAAACGCTTCTCCGTCAGCTGACCCGCGTTGATTCTGGCCTGCGTCAATTCCTCCTGCGCGTCCCGCCGGGTGGCGACGATTCTATCGATGCGTTCCTGATGGGCGGTGACCTGTTGTTCGCGCTGTATATTTTCCTGCTCGATGGCTTCGAGCGACTTGCCACCTTCGGCGTTTTTCTCGAGCACGTCATTGATCTGCTGCTCGAGCATCGTGACCTCATGGGTGATGAACGGTTGCTCGCTGGTCAGGCGCTGCACCGTCTCGCGGATGTTGTTCAGGGCGGTGTTAGCCTCGACTTTGGCCGTGCTCGACTCGTAAATCGCGGTGCGCAGCTCCTGTTGCACACCCTCGAGGTGGTTGATCTCCGCTTCTGTGCGGTTTAGCTGGTCACCCAGCGTTATGATGCGTTCGTCGAGTCCGGTTGTCCGGGTGTCGATGTCGCGCAACTCACTCTTGCGGGAGATGAGACCCGTTCCTAAAGATGCGGGGCCGAGCGTGATGCACCCGTTCGGATCGACAACCTCTCCGCTCATTGTCACGAACTTGTGGCCCGCGACATCAATAGCCGCTATGGCGATCGCGGCGCTGAGGTTCTCCACCACGATGGTCTTGCCGAGCAGGTGCTGGGCGAGCCGCTCGAACGTCTCGGGAAAGCGGACCAGGTCGATAGCCCGGGCGACGAAGCCGTCCTGGCCCGAGAAGTCACGCGGATTAACGATCGGAGGCAGCCGGTCGAGGCACAATGCGGTCAGCCGTCCGGGCAGTTCGCCGTAGATATCTGGATGGGCGAGTAATACGCGGCTGTCGGTAACTACCAGGGACTGCGTAGCTTCGCCCAACGCCGCTTCGATGATCCGGGCGTGTGCAACGTCCGTTTCAAAGGCGTCGGCCACGAGTCCGGCAATCGTGTTCAAAGCCTCCGGTGCGTTCTGCTCGTGTTTCCGGTCAAGAAGCCGGCGCGCCGCAACCCCGACTCCTTCCATGCGCTGCTGCAAGTCTTCGAGCAATTCCCGGCGGGACTCGAGTGCGCTGCGTTGCTCCTTGGCGCGGGCCAGCTCGTTAGTGAGGCGTTGACTGACGTCGCCGACGCGGGCGGCTTCGCCCTTTTTCTGCTCGAGCCTTTCCGTCTCCGTTGCGATCAACGTGTCCAACTCGCGAGTGCGCATCTCGAGCTGCGCCTTCTGTTCGAGAGTACACTCCAGCTCCGCGGCGATTCGGGCATCGCGCTCCGAGAGGCGGCCCTTCTGGTCGACGAGCGACTCGCGGTGCGTGTTGAGTCGGACGATCTCATTGTGCAACTGCGCGCTTTGGCGCAGAAGGTCTATGATACCGGACTTCTCGTCCTCGAGGATCGCCTGAGCCTGAGTCAGATCGCGTGCGAGTGACCGGTCCCGTTCGACAAGCTGCTCGATGCGCACCTTGAAATCATGCGTTTGTTGCTGCAATACAACGGCCGACGCCTCCGATTCGGCCAGCTCACGCCGCATCTCCTCATGTCGTTGGGTGTCGGACTCGCGACGCTCGTTCACCCGCGCAAGCAGCGCCTGCTGCTCTTCTTCGCGCTGCCGGGCCGACTCGATACGCTCCTCCTGTGCGAGTAGCTCGGACTTGGCCTGGAGGAACGCCGCGTCGGCCTTGTTGATCTCCTCCGACACGCCGTCCATCCGCGACAGCAGATGCGCCTCATCAGCTTCGTGCCTGCCGATCTCTGTGCGCAGGCCGGTGACAAGGTCGGTGCGCTGTTCAACCTCGCGTGTCAGTCCGTTGATCTGCTCCGTGAAACGGTGATACTCCGCCATCGCGTGGCTGGATCGCAACTCGTTAAGACAGGCCTCGTATTGCTTGTAGCTTCGAGCCTTGCCGGCCTGAAGCTTGACGCTGCGAAGACGTTTTTCCAGCTCGGCGACGATATCCTCAACGCGCAGAAGGTTCTGCTGCGTGCGTTCGAGCTTTCGCTCCGCCTCTCGCCTTCGAGCTTTGTACTTGCTGATACCGGCCGCCTCCTCGAAGATGGCGCGGCGGTCTACGGGCGAGCTTTGGAGCAGGCTGTCGACGCGCCCCTGCTCGATGACGGAGTACGCATCGACGCCGACGCCGGTGTCCATGAACAGCTCGCGGACATCTTTGAGACGGGTTGTTTCACGGTTGAGCAGATATTCACTTTCGCCCGACCGGTAGAGCTTTCGCGTGACGGTGACCTCTTCCTGATCCAGCGGAAGAACCCGGTCGGCGTTATCGAAAACCAGGTCGACCTGGGCCACGCTGCTGCTTTTGCGCGTGCTCGAGCCGCTGAATACCATGTCGCTCATTTGGCGCCCGCGCAAAGAGCGGGCGGATTGCTCGCCCAGTACCCATCGGAAAGCGTCGACAAGGTTGCTCTTGCCACACCCGTTCGGACCCACGACACACGTGACGCCCGGACCGAAGTCGAAGTCGATCCTATCCGGGAAACTCTTGAATCCTATGGTGGTGATTCGCTTGAGGAACATCGTTTCGGGTACCTCCGTGTGCCCGTGCTCGGGTGGCCATCCATGACCGATCCAGGCGGCAGGCTCGTCGCGCTGCGCGTATTATAATCATCGAGTAAGATACCACAGCAGGGGTCGGCATGCAAAATCCCTTTCGGCCGGAATCTGGACCGCCAGGGATAGCTCCGCCGCCGAGGTGCTCCCTCCTCCCCGGTGAATCCTTATCCTCCACACGTCACATCGCCCCGTGGAGCGGGTATGATTAGATGTATGACCACTCGTCCTCGCAAACGCAGCAGTGGTACCGTCGCAACCTCGTCCTCCTCTACCCGCAGGCGAGGGCGGGCCGCATCGGTGCCACAGTCGGGTGCTGGCCAGCTTCGAGCAGAGGTACCCGGCCCTCAGCGGCTCAGCCGGCAGATGGTGGCGCCTCCGGCTCCGGTGCGTAGTGCTGTGGCAGGGCGGCGACGATCTTGACCGTTTCCACGCTGACGCGGATGACCTGTCCGACGAGGCGGACGATGTACTCGGGGTCGTCGGGGTTGTTGGGATCCGAGCGGATGCCGGAGCGTTTGTCTTTCTTCACGCGGTACTGATCGATGACCTACTCGATCGCGCTGCGGTTGCCGAGGTGGTATTCGAAGACCTTCAGCGGGAAGCCCTTCCAGCCCGGCCACATCGAACGCGGCAGGCAGCGGGTGCGGTTTGGGTAGCCGGGGTCTCTTCCTGATATTGTGCAGCATCCGGGAGATGGCCTGAACATGCGGTAGAAACGCCTCGGCCTAGAACGTATAACCGGGGCAGCTCATAAGCTCAGGGAAGGCACGCATACGCCTGCAAAGTACTGAGGGCGCGAGCATAGCGAACAACAGTGGGCGGTATAGGATGCTGTATACTAATCCTAGGTCGAGGAGAAGCACGACCAAGCCAAGTGACACGCCGAGGACCGGGCGCCATATTCCATAGATCCAGTGCAAGATCAGCATTAGCAATGCTGCAGCAGGCAACGTCATCAGCAGGTTCGTGCTATAGTAGATCAGCGCCGGTAAGAGCCCGGCGAATCGGTACCGCCTCCAAAACGAAGAGCGCCTAATAAGCCGGAGTAACCTCCAGTTGATCAGGATGTGCGGTTCGTCGAATACCATGTCGATCATAAGACTGAACACAATGATGACGAGCGTAAGCGCTATGAATAGCAGCGGTGTGAGCGCGGCCCCGGAGATGATAACGAGGTTGAATTCCCAAGCTGGTATACCGTGGACCGGATCTGTACTGAGCGAGACGACACTGCGTATGAGGTTGATCAACACGAGCATGCCGGCAACGTACGGTATCGGCCGCAATACGTGTCGGCGTCGCGTGGTGCTGGCAATAGACCGGAGGCGGTGAAAGAAATGATTTGGATAGAACGTGATATAATCGGGTAGGAGGGCGCCTCGCGGCGCCCGTCCTCCCACACCACCGGACGTACTCATCGTATCCGGCGGTTTCTCTCAATGTTGCAACGCGGCATACCTCGCAGCGAGGCTTGCCAGC
>Ga0307432_1000042_pt1 | contig 110343 bp, 103 predicted proteins | sample SalMarWE160150MG_FD_202158 | JGI IMG/M metagenome (GOLD analysis project Ga0307432, IMG submission 202158) | Salt marsh sediment microbial communities from the Plum Island Ecosystem LTER, Massachusetts, United States - WE1603-150 | ecosystem: Environmental > Aquatic > Marine > Intertidal zone...
CGTATGGCTCATTAGTTGGTTCCAAACTTCCTGTTAAAAGATATTCCTCTTTCATAGGCTGTGGAGCAAGCTTGGGATATATACAGGAAGAGCCAAGATTGAGGAGTTTTTTTACTCCATATTTATACGCCGACTGTATGACATTTGCTGCTATCATTACGTTGTCGTATATAAATTCCGCCTTGTAGGTGCTGTTAGCCAAAATACCTCCAACCTTTGCAGCAGCAAGAAAGACGTATTCAGGCTGTTTCGTTCGAAAGAAGGCATTTACGTCCTCTTGTCGGGTAAGGTCCAGCTCGTCATGTGCGCAGGTGATAAGATTGATATAGCCATTTGCCTTAAGGGAAAGGACAAGGGAAGAGCCAACAAGACCCGTGTGCCCTGCAATATAAATTTTTGATGATTTTTCCACTGTTTTCTCTTTGTTTTCTGCGAGGAGTATATCTATTCAATGTGGTTGTATATCGGGAAACCATTGCTGTCACAGAGCTGGTCTCTTTCAGCCTCTTTGAGATCCGCTGCAACCATTTCCGCGACCAGTTCATGAAACCCTATTCGAGGTTTCCACCCGAGTTTTTTTCTTGCTTTGCTCGCATCTCCCAAAAGTGTGTCTACTTCGGTAGGGCGAAAATACCGAGGGTCGACACGGACAATTGGCTGGCCGATGTGAGGTGTGAGGTGTGAGGTTAGAGGCTCAAGAACGCTTTGCGCTTTTGTTGAAGATTGCACGGTAGATGATTTCGCATTTCTACCCGGTGAAGCATGCTCGGCATTATACAGGTAAAGGATTTCTGATTTCGTGACCTCGGGAATCTGTTCTATGTCAGTGATGATGCCGACCTCATCGATGCCGGAACCTTGCCATTCCAACTTAATACCCAGTTCCCTGCCTGCAGTTTCAATAAACTCCCTGACAGAATGTTGTTCACCTGTTGCAATAACATAGTCCTCTGGTTCTTCTTGCTGGAGCATGAGCCACTGCATTTCAACATAGTCTTTCGCATGTCCCCAGTCTCGTTTGGCATCGAGATTGCCGAGATAGAGACACTTTTGTTGACCCAGTTTGATGCGTGCCAGGGCGCGGGTAATTTTGCGGGTTACAAAGGTTTCTCCGCGGACGGATGATTCGTGATTGAACAGGATACCGTTGCATGCATACATGCCATACGCTTCACGATAGTTTATCGTGATCCAGTAGGAGTAGAGTTTGGCGACTGCATATGGAGATCGTGGATAAAACGGTGTTGTCTCCTTTTGTGGAATCTCTTGAACCTTTCCAAAGAGTTCGCTGGTTGAGGCCTGGTAAAATCGGGTTTTTTTCTCCAGCTTTAGAATTCTGATGGCCTCGAGAAGCCGCAAGGTACCAAGTGCATCTGCATTGGCAGTATATTCCGGGGTTTCAAAAGAAACCTTGACATGGCTCTGGGCCGCCAGATTATAGATCTCATCAGGCTGGACTTCCTGAATGATGCGGATCAGGTTTGTTGCGTCAGTGAGATCCCCGTATTCCATATAAAAATGGACATCCTCTTCATGAGGGTCTTTATAGAGGTGGTCGACGCGGCCGGTGTTGAACGAGGAGGATCTGCGTTTAATGCCATGCACCTCATAACCCTTCCCCAGCAAAAACTCCGCCAGATAGGCGCCATCTTGACCGGTGACACCGGTAATTAGAGCTCGTTTCATAGAATACCTCAGTTTGTTTTATTGATTTTTATGGGTGGTTCGGAGTGCTTGATGTAGAGCGCAGCTGACAGAAGGTTGCGTGTTATTGGTTAATCGTTATTTGTAAAAGATAAAGGGGTATGGATAAAAAATTATTGACACCAATTTTCGTATGAATTATATTCATAACAATAGTAAGGAAAAAAGGAGGAAGAAATGGGTTCCAAAGCCTATTCTTTAGCAAAAGTCAAAGTTACTACAAGTCTTGATGCGGAATTAGTTAAAGCTATTGATGAATCCCTTAAGGCCCTTAAAGCCCGCTCCCGGAGCCAGCTTATAGAGGATATTTTACGCACCTGGCACAAAGAACAAAGAAAGCGAGAACTCGAACGTCAGATTGAAGAATATTACCTTTCGTTGTCTCATGAAGAACGGGAAGAAGAACGACAGTGGGATGAAATAGCTACCCAATCTGCTCATCATCTCTGGAAAGATTAAACTCATGACGTATCCTAAGAGAGGTGAAATCTACCTTGTAAGCCTTCCTGCTCAGCCCAAAGATACTAAGCCAAGGCCAGCACTCATAGTTTCTTTGGACGTTCGAAATCGCTTAGCCAACGATGTCATTGTAGTTCCCATCTCTACTACTCTCCGCACCAGCCCCACCCATATAGAATTACCTGTAGGGGAAGGTGGACTTGACCGGACTTCTATGGCTAAGTGCGAACAAATCACAACCCTTGATAAGTCCTTTTTACTACGCGGTCCCTTTTTTGGAACCATAAGCCATATAAAGATGACTGAGGTTGAAAAGGCTATACAACAAGCCATTGGGATCTTGATATAGAAGCTCATAGCTCTTGGCTCATAGCGAATAGCTGAAAGCAATTGAAGTCGGGCGCAGGGCGCATAGGGCAGAAAGCACAAGGTATAAATGATTGGGATCGGTCCCCAGTTGAATCCTCCGTATGAGGTCCGCTGCGCGGAATTCAACGGGGTAAACCCCAGTTGAATCTCCCCTGTACCATCTACCGGAGCTACAGGGCAGGCTTAGGGGTGCTCCTGGTGGAGCAATTCACCCCAGTTAAATGCGGTTCACAGAGTGAAGCTTTCTTCGAATTTAACGGGGCGGGCCCCAGTGAAATACGCTTTGCTCGTGACTTCGTCAATTTCACGGGGCAAGCAGGATTTTTGAGATTTATTTCTTGTAATGTTTTGTAACACCAATTATCTCTATTCTGTCTTCGGGCAGGCCCCAGTTAAATACGCTTTGCTCGTGACTTCGTCAATTTCACCCCGATGAAATAGGCTCCGCATTTCATTGGGCAGGCGGGGCGGGCCCCAGTGAAATACGCTTCGCTATCACTATCGTGAATTCAACGGGTCAGGCATAGGTGATAGGAAATATCTGATAGGTTATATTTTTATAGAATTGATTAGGCAGGGTGCATTTTTCTTATTTCTTCAGCCTGCTGATACAAAATATTATAGCGTGATTGATTTAACCATTGTTTTTTCTTTACTATCTGAAGCATGGCAATGGTTTCATAAAGGGATACACGTGCAGCGGGAAAGGAGGCCATTTTTATTATGGAAATCGTCTATAAATTTCTTTACGATGTAGAAAGCGAATCAATTCAATCCTGTTTTTACCCTTCTTTACACCAAGTCTGTGATTTCCAACCTTGATACGAAAATAGTCTTTATAACCTTCTATTTTTCTAACATCTTTCAGGTCTGTTAGTGAACTTATTTTCTTTATTTCCTTTATGAGTTTTAAAAGGCGCTTCCTGACATGTGGCTCATTCCGGATGGAATCAAGATCTTTGCTGAATCTTTTTCCATAAAGTATATCCATACATCAATCCATTAACTTGGAAAGAATTTCAGATTCCGAGACATATTCCCCTGTATCGCCCTCCTCTGTAGCTAGACCAAGTTTCATATCAAGGATAGCCTCTGATACCGCACCTTCCAATAAATCCTTCCTTTCGGTTAATGCGCTTATCATGGCTTCTTTCATTAATTTTTTTAGCTCGGTCTTAGAAATTATCAGTGTTTCCATTTTTTATCCCTTTTGCAAAAAGTAACGGTTTTCCTTAAAAGCACTATCTTTCAAATTTGAATATTTGTCAAATGACAAATGATCTTTGGGTACGATGTTGAACCCTGTTAAATAAAACCAACAACAATTTAACTGGGCAGGCCCCAGTGAAATACACTTCGCTTCGACACGCGGGATAAACTTATTTGGCGGATTTGGTCTATATTTTGTTGTACATTAATGATCAAGTCTTGTACCCTTTGGGATGATTTCTATGCCATCTCCAGGCAGTTTCAATAATTGAGTGAAGGTCCTGAAACTGAGGTTCCCATCCTAGCTCCTTGATGGCATTTTTGCTGGAGCTGACAAGCACTGCCGGGTCCCCAGGCCGTCTTTCCGTAATCTTCGATGGAATCGATTTTCCGGTAATATTTCGGGCAACCTCAATTACTTCTTTAACTGAGTTACCACGTCCATTTCCCAAATTGTATGCACCTCCATTTGATCCACCCAGAAGCCTTTGCAAAGCCAGAAAATGCGCCTGAGCCAGGTCAACAACATGAATATAATCCCGCATACAGGTGCCGTCTCTTGTTGGGTAATCATCTCCGAAAATATTTACTTCTTCTCTTTGACCAAGGGCGGTTTGGAGAACTATGGGTATGAGGTGTGTTTCCGGCGTATGATCCTCCCCCAATTCGCCGTCAGGATCTGCACCTGCAGCATTAAAATAACGGAGAGACACGGATCTTAATCCATATGAGCTTCTGTAATCATCGAGAACCTGTTCAACTATGAGCTTTGTTCTTCCATAAGGGTTAATAGGATACTGTGGATGCTGTTCAGTTATGGGAATTTTAATCGGTTCCCCATATGTGGCGCAGGAGGAAGAAAATATGAAATTGTACACATTTCTTTCGAGCATCACATCAAGCAAATTTATGGTATTTGCAACGTTATTCCTGTAGTATTTGGCTGGGTCTTCTACTGATTCACCCACATAGCAGAACGCGGCAAAGTGCATCACAGCGGTAATTTGATATTCTGAAAATACCTTCCTCAATAATACGGTGTCGGCAATAGAACCTTCCATGAAAGGCCCCCACCTTACAGCCTTTCTATGACCGTAGATAAGATTGTCGAGGACGATAGGGATATATCCTTCTTTTGCCAAATATTTGCACATATGTGAGCCGATATAGCCAGCTCCGCCGACAACCAGTATATTTTTCATCATTTCGTTTGTAACCTTAAAACCGTAAAATTCAATTTGAAATAAAGGGCAATGCCCTTAAATATTTCAATATACAAGTTAGTTCGAAGCTCCCCGGGTAAAACCTTCGACAGGCTCAGGGCAAGCATAGCGATATACAAGCTCATAGCTCTTGGCTCATAGCGAATAGCTGGAAGCAATTGAAGTCAGGCGCAGTGGAACTTTCGGGACGTTGTTGACTAAGTTGACTTCCCTACTTGAAAAGCGAATGGTCCAAAGCACAAATGGACTCGTAGGATTGATGCCCCAGTTCAATACGCGTTGCTCGTCATTACATGAATTGAACGGGGCAGGCCCCAGTTGAATCCACATTGGGGTGCTCCTGGTGGAGCAATTAAATGGGGTAAAAATTTCATGGGGTAAATTAAATGTTATTTTTCCTTGGTCAAATGATTGATGCTGGGTGCTGAATGTATAAAGCAATGAGGATTAAATCTTCTAACTTTTTAGAGTATCTTTGTTGGTTCTTTTTTCCATGCATTATTTTTGATGAGAGAAAAAAATAGAGTGGTATATGAAATAGTTTTCTAAAGATTCTCCCACTGTTGAAGGGAGATTTTCTTACTAATTCCACGTTCAATCTCATTAAGAAGCATTTTGATTTGTGGGATAGAATATTCTTTGTTACTTGGCAGGGTGAGTGTATATGTGTCATAACGCCCCAGTTAAATAGGTAAAACATTTAACGGGGTAAACATATAATGATGACGCCCTCCGGGTTCAGGTGGTTCGAAACCAAGTTTTCTTAGCTTCTTTATGAAATCTCTTCGTTTACATGGCATCCATTTAGCCATGGGCAACCGCTTCTTCAATAACAGGCATTCTTTTATTCAAATTTATCCTGCCTATTACTGGCAATTTATCACCATGTCTAATTTTTACAATAAGCCAACCTTCAAGAGAGGACCTCAGTTCCTTCTGGCATTGATAAAGCGTTTCTCCAAAAGCGATAACGCCTGGGCATTGTGGAATTTTGCCGGAAAAACTACCATCTTCTAATTTATCGTAAACTGCTTTACCCATTGCTTTATCGACATATTCAATAAGCATAATATAACCTCCTTTTAAATGCCCTATGTATTGTAAAAAGTTTTTTAGTAAAAGTAAAGGTTATAGGAAGGAATGCCGGTCATTTGGCACCCCCCGCATAGTTCCGCGAAGTTGGTCTTCTAATGGGGGACTGTCCTTATAATAATAAAAGATCTTAGAACTTTGTTACTAACTATTATAAAACATTCATACAGATATTGTTTTACTTCTTTTTTACACTGATTCGCCAATTATTTAGCATATGGCTCTGAGCTCTTGATTCCCATGTTAAACAAAAGCACAAAGGCATTCCACCCCAGTTGAATCCCCTTTGGGGTGCTCTTGGTGGAGCAATTCACCCCGGTGAAATACGCTGCGCCAAGTTAAATACGCTTCGCTCAGACTTTGTCTATTTCACCCGGCAAGCTGTTGCTATTGCAAATTTCACAGGGCACAGCGGGGTAAAGATTGCGGATTGAAAAACTACAAAGACAGGAAACGATGGATTGGCCAATTCTTTCGATGGTATTTCATTGAGCCAACTGCTTTGCTTCCTCAATTACCTTAAAAATTGAAGGTTCCTCAGCAAAACCACTTTATTCGGAAGGTGTTTGTGATGGGGAAAACTCTTAACCCCTGGAAAATGCGGAGTATTGTCGTAGCGAAAGACAAGATTGTTTTATCTATCCTGGAGGTGATAGCGATAGCCAAGATGCCCGATTTGGCTTGTTTGAACAATAGCCGCATCATTCAATTCCAACAGATATCCGCTCGGAAAATGAACTCGAATACGCAAGTTCACACGATTAGTTGCCAGAATCTCCTCTTCGTAATGCTCGACATAGACGCCTTCTAACTTGCGAATCGCAGCCTCAACATTTTTAAGGTATTTAGCCAGTAAATTAAGCAACATGTTGCAGGTGTCTTTCTATTTCAAGCCTGATAGCCATATAATGCTGATAGTCGTTCGCCCATTCGGTACAATCAACAGAGTCTTCCATTTTTCCCTTGCGAAATTTATCGAAAAATGCCTCCGACTCCATACGGTATCGATCTTCATAGACACTGAGACGCTTAGCAACAGCTACAAGTGCGTCTACAGTTTAATCATACTCAATTCTTTGTTTGCGCATATTTCCTCCGAAAGATAATGAACACCATTAGCATAGTATCTTCATTCCTCATCTTGGTCAAATAATAAATGTCTTTGGCTTGGACATGCCTTTTTAATAGGTATTCAGACCGACGACAGCAGCCATAGCATTAAAGTCATTATCGTTATGGAGGAGGAATAAATTATGCTCTAAAGCAGTCTGAGCGATAAGGCAATCGATGGTACTGCGAATTGTAATGCCCTTTTTTTGGCAATCAAAATAGATTCGGGCAGCCTTGGCAAATGAATCAACTGGATCATTGAGATGATAAAAGCGTTGAGTCTCCAGATATTTTTTTAACGTTCTATATTCCTTGTCTGATTTGGCCCCTTGAAGAACTTCCTGAAATATGAATGAGTTTATCCCAAACGGTATGCCTTGGTTTAAAATCAGTTCGAATTTCTGGCATGAATTGTTTTTCTGCCCCTTAAAAAAGTCGATCAAGACAGACGTATCAACCAGAATCATTGCCTTTTACCCTCGCGCAGGGATTTATAGTCATATCCTTCGGCAAACTCGATCTTTCCTGCCAGATCGAGGAGGTTACGACGGCGACGGTTTTTAACAAACTCCTCTAACGCCTGATGAATAAGCTCTTTCTTGGTCTTTGCCCCGCTATACTTTAATGCCTCTTTAACCAAACTGTCTTCAAGAACGATATTTGTTCGCATTTTGACACCTCCTTATACACAAAATTATACACATCTTGTCTCCTTTGTCAATGGAGAGAAAAATATATAGGCTTTGCCCCAGGGAAATAAGCCCCAGTTAAACCCCGATGAAATACGTCCCAGTTAAACCCCGATGAAACAAAAGAAAAAAAGGTTTCATGGGGCAGGCAGAAAAGACAGATAGGTTTCACCCCGATGAAATAGGCTCCGCATTTCATTGGGCAGGCGGGGTAAGCTTTGCTTTGACCCCGAGTGGCGGGATCTACGCCCCAGTTAAAAAGAAAAAACAGATAGGTTTCACCCCAGTTGAATCCCCATTGGGGTGCTCCTGAGGGAGCAATTCAACGGGCACCGCAAGGCGGCATCTTCGACGGGCGGGGTAAACTTCGCTTCGACACACGGGGCAAATAGGGCATGCACTGTTCGGCTCTTTGATTTGTGGGGCTAATCTATACACAAGCACGAGCTTGTTTTGCATGGAAGGGTTCGAGAATTTCGAGAACTTCCCCTGAAAGAATAGAGGCAGGCAAATCATTAACCATACTGTATGCCTCCTCATAGCTTCCAAGAATTTCTGCTGCGGCATAAACCGCATGTGATAGTATCGGCGGACGCCTATCTGCGGAGTGGGCATCGCTGGCAATCACATGGACCAGCCGGTATCGTAGCAGGCTCTCAGCGCACTGCATGACCACCCCTCCAAAATTTCCTGTAATGCTCATGGCAGTCACCTGAATCAGTGCTCCCATCGAAACGAGATCATGCAGGAAATCCAAATTGTGCTGTATAACGGTATTTCGTTCAGAATGGGTGATAATGGGCGTAATGCCATTCAACTTTAGCCAAAAGACTTCATCTCTTAGTGCTTCAGGGATCACTTGTGTAGGAAATTCCAGCAATAGATATTTTCTTCGATTATCAATAGTACACGCATCACCACTTTCAATCCGTTCCAGTAACCGGGGACACAGATGTACATTAGCGCCTGCATATACCTTGAGCTCAATGTGATTTTCTAATAGGACGTTTTGGAGGGTGGCCACCTTTGAAATGACTTCCTCGACACGGTTTAGGTATATGCCATTCAGGGTGTGAGGTGTGGCCACAACGGAGTGGATCCCGTCGCTGACAGCTGCCCGTGCCATGGAAAGGCTCTCTTCCAGGGACTGGGGTCCATCATCCACCCCATGGAGAATATGGCAATGAAGGTCGATCAATGATACGTTCCTTTACACGGTTGAAGATTTGAGGAGCACTTTGATTTAGGTTAGAGGCAAAAGAGGTTTGATTTCCACTTGCCTTGTTGCCTCCTTAATACAAATCTTAATGATAATGAGCACTCCTCAAATCATTACCTTCAGTGGAACATTGACGGAAACCCGGGCGAAAAGCAGGGATAGTGCACAAAAAAATGACAATGAGTGTACGCTTATAGTTGAGCATGGGTATGATATAGAATGTGTGACTATAGTGTTAAGTATGCAAATGTTTCTTTTTTAGGCGCTTTTTTCTGAGATGTTTTTTCTTTTTTCCAACGCCCTGGTCTTGATCATCGTAGCTGTAATAGTACTGATAGTAATATCGGTAGTAATATCCATCTCTTTGAATGTTTATGTTATTCAGGGTTAGACCAAGTATCTTCTCGTCAGGAACCATCTCCAGTGCCTGTTTGAGTGCATTTTTTTCGGTTTTTTCGGACTGGACAACAAAAATTATACCATCAAGTTTATTTGTCAACACAACTGAGTCACTCACTGACAGGACTGGAGATCCGTCAAAGAGGATGTAGTCATATTTTTTTGATATTAGATCGATTATATGCTTCATTTTCTGTGAACCGAGCAGTTCATTGGGATTGTGCGGTATATCGCCGGCATAGATTATATCTATCCCCTGTTCCGGAAGTGTTCTGATAACACCGCCTACAGCATTTTCAACATCTTTCGCCATAATGAGATTTGAAAGCCCCGGTGTCCGTTTCTGGTTGAATACCCTGTGAAGGCGGGGACGTCGCATGTCAGCGTCTACAAGGAGCACCTTTTTTTCCGCCTGCGCAATGGAAACGGCCAGATTGGCCACAAAGAATGTCTTTCCTTCCCCGGGCAGGGCACTGGTTACGCCTATTATTTTTTTTGGTGTATCAACGGAGGCAAAAAACATGTTCGTTCTAATGGTCCTGAATGCCTCGGATATGTTGGCCTTCGGCATTGTATGCGTGATAACCTCTCCACCGTTCTTGCCTGCCTGTGTATCAAATTTTGCTATAGAACCCAGAAGAGGGCGTTCCGTAACCTGTTTCAAGTCATCAGGGCTCTTGACGGTATTATCAAGGTATTCCAGAAAAAAGGCTAACCCGATTCCCATACCCAGACCGACAATAAGGGCAAGCATGATATTCCTTTTTGGTGTGGGTTTGGTTCTTTTGCCCGGTGTTGCTGAATCGACTACCCAGACATTCCCGATTTCGCTTGCCTTCATTATTTCAAACTCCTGCTTCTTCTCGAGAAGAGAGGAATAGGCGCTCTGTTGAACACCGGTCTCTCTGGTAAGCTCAGCCAACCTCTTTTCGGCATCAGGGAGATCTTTGATTCGTTTTTCATAGTAGCTGATGTTATCCCTGATAGATTTTTCCCTTACTTTGAGGGATTGGATAACGGACGAGATTTCAGCCTTTACCTCTCTTTTTGTCTCCTCAATCTGTTCAAGAGTCTCCACAACAAGAGGATGTTTCTTTTTGTAGTTGATTTTCAGGGTAATCATGCGCGACTGGAGATTTGACAGACTTCCGGCAAGCTCATTCAACCTCGGATTTTCTATGCCGGTGACAAATGCAACAAACCCTTTACTCAGTATATCACCGTTTTTTACAATATTTTCTGCGACAAGCTCCGCCTGCTTTCTGAGGCCTTCAGTCTTTTTAAGCTCTGTGTCAAAATTCATAAGCTGTTGTAATGTTGCAGTTGCAGCCTCACTCAAAGAAACCAACTGTTCCTTTTCCTTAAACGACATCAGCCTGTCCTCGGAAAACTTGAGACTTTTTTCCAGTATCATGATCTGTTTATCAATAAACACAAGGGCCCTGGCGGCATTTTCCGTATCTTTCGAAATAATGAGGTCCTTGTATTCCGAGACAATGGCGTTGACTTTTGCTGTAGCCACAGATGGGTGTAGATCGGTGGCTGATATGGTAATCAGGTCGGTATTTCTGATGGGCGAGATATCCAGACTCCCTTGCAGGATAGCAAGGGCGGAACCAGGGGCAAGGATGTGAAATTTTATTTGCCTGCCCTTCCGGGCGGAATCACCCTCAACCAGGATGGAGAAGTTCGGCCCGAAGAAGGGTGTATTCAATGTTCCTTTTCCTATGAGAACTTCATTCGTATCCTCCATGATTTTATATGAATCGAAACCGTCAAACGTAAGGATATAACTGTTCCCCTGGACAACCGGCCAGATGCTCAATAGTTTGATAGAAACCGGGTTGCTCAGATTTTTCTTCGCCAGGCTTTTTTTGGAAGAGAAGAAATCCTTCACCCTTGTTTGCAACTGATTTATAAGAATGCCGGCCATCCTGTGCTCCGGCTTTACCTGGAACTGGTAGTTGATTGCTTGTGCTGCTTTTCCAGACACGGTGCGGCTTTTTAAAATCTCCACCTGGGTCTGGATCATGGTCATAGGCAAGCTCCCCCCGGCAAAAAAACTCTCTTCAAGAAGAGACTTTAAATTGCTTGAGCTCCCCCCTTTTTTACAGATCTGGATAACCGATTGTGAACGGTAGACAGGCGCGCTCCTGAGAGTTTTTACTATAACAGTTAGCAACACCACACCTGCAACGATACTGATCAGCCACCTTCTCCTGAGTATAACACTCAGGTAACTGCGAAAATCGACTTGTTTCTCACTATATTTTGTATCGTTCATATGATAATAGCCCCGCGGGTAACGTTTACGGTTTCCACCTTTCGTTAAGAATGCTCTGTATGACCTTTGTTGTTGTTATGGTCGGGAGAATCTTGCTTAAGAAAACATTCCAGTTTGCGATGGCAGTCCTTGCAACATAGACGGTATCACCCTTTTCAAGATAGAATCTTTCCAAGCTTTTTCCCTTCATCATTTCGAGAACATTTACGGCGTACACATCAGGTTTCCGTAGATCCCCCCGAACCACAACAACCTGAGACCGGTTGGCACTTGTCTGAAATCCCCCGGAGGAGCTTATCGCCTCCATTAGATCCATCGGATCGGTAAAATACCTGACCCCCGGCGCATTCACCTCACCAATCACAAAAACCTTGTTTTCATTGATGTTCGGTATGTAGATAACATCGCCGTTGTTCAGGAGTATATTCTGACTCATGTTGCCATAGTCGAGAAGCCTCTTGAAGTTTATCGGAAGTATGTCATTATCTCTAGCCAGATACGCCATATAAAGGTTTGCGGTTGTTGAGTTGATGCCGCCTGCCAGCGACAGTGCATCAAGAATAGTCGAATTTCTGTTTGTCTTATACCTTCCCGGTTTTGTAACCTCACCAAGAAGAATAATCTCTTTGAGGGGTTCCGATATTACCAGGGTATCGTGCGGATGGAGTATTACATTCTGGCTCGTATCGCCATCCTCAAGGAGGACCTTCAGATTTACAGGAATGATAGTATCGCTTCGAATAATATACGATTCCTCAAGGTCGGCATTTGGCTTTATCGATACTACAGACAGGATCGATAGAAGGGTACGGTCACCCCTGAGGGTATATGTCATCGTGGCAGGCCCTATATACGTTTCAGGTTTTCCGACAGCTCCAACTACCGACACCTGCAGGCTGTTGGGCACTTTACACGTTATCGTAATCTGAGGATCTTTTATGTACTCATCGTACTTTTTTTCTATAATAGCCTTGAATTCCGGGATTTCCAACCCTGCTGCATAGATATCTCCTATCAATGGAAGTGATACATTGCCATCCGACCGAACAGGAACATCTCTGGAAAGATCAACATGTTTCCATATGTAGATGTTGAGAATATCATCGATGCCGATCGTATATTTTATCTCTATCTTCCCGTTTTTCGGCAGATCTTCCGGTAAGACAATCTCCTTCCCCTTGAATTTAGCCCGAAGATATCCCTCTTTGGTCAGCACTCGCTTTTGCAATTCAATGAGCCTGCGCGCTCCCTTCTTCGAAGGAGGGGTGGAAATCGGCTGTGCGAAGGATGGAAGTCTGGATTCCCGAAGCGCCTTCCGGGCAGCGGGTTCTGCTTTTTTAGCCTGCGGCGAGATATCCCTTATTACCGGATGGGCACATGCAAAGATAATGCCCATAGAAATACACGCACACATAAGGCAAAAATACTTTTTCATCGTGATGACGTATAGCTCCTTTGTTGTTAGTTGTGGGAATTTGTAGGTGATAGTTTGCCGCGCCATTCATTAATCGGGCTCGTTCGCAAGACTTTTGATATAAATACGTGCATCTTCCCGCTGGATTTTTTCCTTAGTGGTATGGGAAATTCCACCTCGATATCTGCTCCATTCAATATTTTTTCAGGGATTGTCTCTATCATGTCCATGGCAGCTTTTTCACCAACGACCTCCTTTAGCCTTTTTAGTCCTTTTGAAAGGGTAGGGCGTCTTTGTTTGCTCGAGTGTGCATCTGTTGCCAGCATGTGCGCCAGTTTATGTTCAAGAAGAAGGGCGGAAAATTTTTCAATTCTGCTCCCCACACGCCCGGTAAGGCTGGATGCTGTCAGTTGGGCCAATGCCCCCAATTGCACTAATTGATAGAGAATTTCCGGATCATTCTGTATGGCGTGATTTCTTTCCGGATGACAGACGATAGGGATAATACCGGAAAAAATGAGGGATGAAATAATTTCTTCTATGTTTGTTGGAAGGGCTTCATTGGGTAATTCCAGGATAATGTACCGCCCGGAATCATTCATTGTCAGAAGTTTACCCGTTTTTATATCTTCAACCAGGTTGGGGTCAAGACGTATCTCACAACCCGGGTACAAGATGAGGGGAATATGTTTGCTGTTTATGGATGCCTGTAATTCGGCTACACAGCTTAGGATCTTTTCACGGGTATTAGCATATTTCCCAACCACATGATGGGGTGTGCAGACCAGCTTTGATATGCCATCATTGGCCGCTATCCTGCACATTTCAATAGATTCATCCAGTAATTCAGGTCCGTCATCAATGCCTGGAAGAATGTGGCAGTGAAGGTCAATCATTTTCCGTCCCCGAAGGACTCTTAGTGCATAAGTACATTAATATTCCGACTAATAGTGTTGTTCTCATAAAAACTCATTTTATTCGCTCATGATGCCCATTTTGGGATTCATGAAATGCTTCGCTAAATTCCAAAAACTCGGTCTAAGGACCTGAAAAGGAGCATGTGTATGTCTTTTTTTGTCAAATGGCCAAAACAAGGGCCCGTTCAGGGGCCTTTCAAAAAGGTGCACGTGTACGGAGCAATAGAAGACAGGGGCATGTTGCTTTGCACCATTTTGAAACGGCCCACTACTGTGAATTTATAGGGCATTACAAAAAAAGACATACATATGCTCCTTAAACCCGCCCGGCATCGCGAGGCCTCAGCCGAGGCGGACGGGCAGTTTGGAATTTTTAACGCTCAGCATTTTATAAATCTTTTTCCAAAAGTGGCCAAAATCGCTCATAAAACGCTTTTTACGAATTTGTCAATAGTGAGATTACGAAATTTTCTAAAACCGAAACCTCAACTCTGTTCCTATAAAATGGTTTTTCTCTTTTCTATCCTTCACATTTTCAACATTATTGATTTCTTCAAAACAATACCCGAACGTAATAGTTGACCATTTCTTGAAATTATATCCTGCTTCCAGGGAATATTGATATTTTTCTTGGGTACTTTTCTTGCTTATTCCGTTTTTTTCATTGTCGAAACCTATTGTGTAGAAAAAACTATCTTTTATTGTATGTGCCAATTCAATAAAAAGGTCGTGTGAGTCGGTGCCGGCGTGATGCCCAAACACCCTTCCATAGTTTTTCATTGGCCAATAAGAATGTTCATACCAGGCGCCTGGACAACTTTTTGGAGAAAGATCGGCGTATTCGGCTCTCAATTTTAATCCTTGCGCCAGAAAGATATCGTTGAAAACCATTCCTAGCAGGTAAGCCTTTTTGTATGGTAGAGTTGCCTCGTCTTCTCCGCCCCATTCTGCATATAATTTTAAGGAATGAGCTACTGGTAAAATGGTAGCGAGGTTTGGTATTGTGAGAGCGGCATCTACAGCAAATTCCTTGTTGCTGTCGCGGTTGTCGCCAGCTCTGTTCCCACTACTGAATAGTATGTAGAGATAATCTGATAGATCAAGATTCTCAATGCCCGGTCTATCACCACCAAAATGGGCGAGATAGGACATTCCAAACTCAAAAAAGGGGTGAGGTTTAAAATCAAACCTTAGACCAAAAAGTTCGGAGTTGGGCGGATGTTCGGAAATTGCTTTATCGTCTAATGTTGAATAGAGCAGAGTATATCGAAAGGGTCCTAAGTATCTAAAAATCCAAGGCAGAAGTGTGGCTCGTGGATTGGATATCTTGATCATTTCAAAAGGACGGGCATTGTTTGAAATAAGAAGTGCGCCATGATAGCCAGGGCCCCACCAAAGAGAGTCTTTTCCCCATTCGATCTCGAAATTATCAACGGTAAACTTCACATACCCTTTGTGAATTGTGAATTCGGTTTCGTCATTCCCTTCAATGCTTTGATATTTTTGATTATAGATATACAGAGGTTGAATATAAAAAGAAAAGACTTTCCATAGTCGGGCCCTTGATTGAAACTGAATTATCGCATTGCTTCCATCAAAGGAGTGTATACCTTCATTATTAAACATTGAGAACGGACCATTGAGGAAGTTGTAGTGCATGGAGAATTCATCCAAAGGTTTGATAAAGGTTCCCGGGGCACTTCCCCGAATTCTGGCCTCGGAGATTTCCTCATCATAGTCTTCTACCATTCTTTTAAGGACTTTGGAGAATGAAGATGGAATATTGTCGATCTCAGAATAATCGACTGCTTCAGCCAATAATCTCCCTGCTTCATCCCGGGTAAAGGGTTGTGTTGATGAAATGCTGCTTTTAATTAGTCCTTGAGAAATCAGGGTATCTATGTCCGTGTAAAACGAAGAATCCAGAGGAATGTTTACAGAGGCGTATGATAAGCTAAAGATGCTTAAGGTGAAAAAAACAATGAGTGCTATTCTTAGCTTTGGAATTCGCATATTTCTATCAAAAATCCCACCTGCGGCGAATGATACTATTCCACGAAGCATTGGCTGCCGCTCACGGGATGGGGAGAACGGACCGAAGGGGTTCCGCAAAGTGGGAATTCTACAGGGTGAATTAGGTTTTGCAAAGGTTTTGCTTGAGTCTATCTTTATACAGCTCCGCCCCTTGAGTTACATTACTAACTCAATAGGAATGTTGTTTCAGTGTCTCTTTTGTGCATTTTTTATGCCAGTTTTTGCTTTTTATTATTTCCCCTTGATTTACTACGGAGAGCACATAATTGTTTGCATTGAACATAAAAAAGAGAGGTGCACAAGGCTTATGAGGTCTTTTCTTCTGTTCCCTCAGGAACGTAGGCCCTATGGGCCGGAGGCCAAGCCTTTCGGCTTCGAGCTCTAGGCCGAGAGCCTCGTCGCAGGCCGCTAGTCACATCAGAAAAGGCCTCAAGAGGCTTATCCGAAGCTTGTTTTGCAAACTATTTAATGCTCTCCGTTATGATTGATATTAATCGTTAAAATTGAAAGGGTAGGATGATTTAAAAGACGGATATGGATTGATTTCTATGGAACTTCCACACCTACTATAAGGAATTGATTCCATAAATGAGAGGTATCGCTGGTGAGTTGTTAAAAGAATCCGGTTGTCAATGATCAATACCTTCTGGATGAAGTCTTTGTCAGGGTAATATTTTCATATGTCTTTAAGGGATATATCCGATACTAAGCAATCCATCTGTCCCATTCATTAGCCTTTTTACCCCGACCGCAGAAAAGCATGGCTTTAATCCCGACCTTTTGTGGTCGGGATTACGGTCGGGATGTCATGACACTAAGTCCCGTCGTTCGCAAAGCGAATCGGCGAAACTAAATGATGCCACTGGCAAGCCCGTGGGGCTCCACCTCTTTGAGAGGTGGGTTTTGGTATCTGTTCAAGGTAGAGTTGGTGCAACATCCTGGCGATTTTTGGTGACGACCGTTTGACAAAATAGTGATCAATGACAGCTTACACCATTTCGTGGGTGAGGATTACAAGGGAAAGGTCTTCAACCTGCTGATAGATGGTGTTGAGGCTGAAATCCATAATCGTTTCACTATCCTTGTGGATATGGCACAATAATTGCTTTTATAAAAGATAATAACTTTTTCCTCTTTTCTCATTAACACCTCCTCGTTGCCCTGTTAGCATACCCGCTAACAGGGCTTTTTCATCTGTGCTTAACTTTCTACTATTAGGACCTCTAAAAGTGGGTAAATGGCGGCACAATATGTAATACAATCCTGATAATTAGGTAATTCAATCCATGACCATCTTTCCATATATTTTAGACGATTTCTCCTTTCCGTTACGCTAACTATTGTGAATTCAAGGCGATATTCCTAATCTAAAACTATGGCATGATTTTAGCAGATTAAAAATAATATTAAGTGCCACTCAACTTCAACACCTATATAATTAACCATGTGATGTCCAAGGGACTCCAAAGGTTATATTTTAAGAAAGGGAGTGTGTAGAGACACTGAAATAAGCTTCTTAGATGTGCGTGCATCTTCTCTGCGGGGCATCTCACAGCTATATTTGAACAGGAAAGTTGCGCCGCTAAGAATAACGGCATTGCGGGAAGCATTAGAAATGATGGTTGGGGTGTATTATATTAGCCCTAATCCTTTATGATATATTATAAAAGAGGGTGAGTGATTGTGATGGGGGCAGCCATTAGACATTTTCTGAATCCTTTGCATATTTACTGCCGCCTGCGGGATATAGGAATTGCAAAGGGTATAGCTTTGTTTTTATGCTGGAATTATGAGCGCTCTATATTTCGATTTCTGTTAATGAAAAAACTATAATCGGGATGAAAATTATTGGAGATATACTATGCATTGGCATATCATTTTAATCGCGGTATTAGCTATCATCATCATTGCATGTATTAGGTTGGTCAAAAAAATCATTCGACCGATTGATGACGAGGATTTGGAATACTACAGCAAATGGCGATGAATTTCACCTTTTATCAGCTTTTTAGCAATCGGTGTTAAATAAAGTGAAATTAAGACTTACTCTGCCGTGAATCCACGCAGTAATCAATTACTCAGCTTCCAGAGAATCTCAGAGTCCTTTACAAAAAGTTTTGATTTCGGTTTGGAACTTTGAAAAAAGTGATGTAGAATTTGGATAACAAATCTGGCACGAGATATTCATAGGCCTTGGAAAGAGCCAGTATGGCCTTGTGGATTTCGTTTATGTCAAGGCTGTAATTGGTCTTCCATTCTTCCATATGCGTTTTTATAACGCTTCTGGAAAGAGGCCTTCTTTACCTTCACTATGTTGCCACCTCTGTTTATCTCATTTTCAAAGATCGCTGTCTCGCATCCTCTACATCTAAATCTCTTTTTTGGTTTAACCGTTTGGATCATTCCTTGGTTTTGTTGAAAATCATCATCTGTTAATTATTCAGTCTCTCTTGATCATCATTTATTAAATAATCTTTACATCCTGATGCTTTGATCTAACCTCATTTAATCAATGCCTCACATCAGCTGTTGATCATCTCAGGAGTTCCCCCTATCCCTACGATGCAAAACCTTACCTTGAAAAGGCAAGAATTATACTAAAGGACATCATGGAAATGCTTAAGGAAACGAAAGCATTAGAGGAAAAGCTTATCAGGTTGACTAAGGTTGAAAGGAAATTCTTAAAAAAAGAGCGGGAAAATACAGAGGGAATATTTAATTGATTTTAGGTGGAGTAGTGTGGCTCCTGGCTGAAGTGCCAAAAGATATGCAGGTCACGAAGGGAGGCAGGGTAAAGCAGTATGCACTTTTTAGCAACAGCCACAATGGTTCATATGACATTGATTTCAGGTTGACCACGGTACGCGTTGTTTGCAAGAATACCTTATTTTCAGCCCTGAAGTCATGATAAAAAACCTTTTTTAGGCGTGCCTCCCAGGGTGAGTATCCAATATATACGAAAAGAAGGATTGGTTAGACCCATGAAGCTTCCAAACAGATCAGGGATCCAGGCAGCCATAAAGAATCTGGATCTTCAATAGAATGATTTAAGAGGATGAAAAAGGAGGAATATTTTCTGATGAAGGCTACCATTAGAAGGAATGAGTTTATCTCACACCAAAAACATCTTTTAAACGCGAAACCCTCAAAAAAATTGGCTGAAACCGCGCAGGTAACAATTACTGCCTCAGAACAATTTTCAGTTACCTGGACTGGCTTTCGTCATGATATGGATTGCACAGCAGTACAGTGGGGAACAGTCAGATTGCCCTATAAACTCTGGCAACAAATTATCGAAAACCTGGTACCCATTATAAAAGACAAAGAGATTTCCATTAATGCAGAAAACTATCAGATCGAGGTTGGTAAAACAAAAATAGAAAACCCCAGAATTGTAGTCACACATCTGGATAGATTATCTCTTGAAATATCAGGTGATGCAAAACCGATTGAGATAGTTGCATTTGCTCTTAGGTATGATATCAGAACATTGAAGAATACCTCGGTGTGGAAAACAGTCACAATGGCGATAGATGAGGTTCGAAAGCAGATTGAAAGAGCCTCAACTCCTTTAAGGAAATATGGCGTTACCCGAGAAGAACTTGCAATATTAGTAGCCCAGAAACGTAGCATTAAGGAACACGGGCGTTTTATCGATATTCTTTTTATTGATCACTGAAAAAGATCTATTTCAAGAGGAGGTAAACGATGAGAAATATACTGATAATAGTACTGTTTTTAGGGATGATGCTGTTTAATGGTGCTGTCTTGCAAAAGGATTGTATCTTTAAGGGCAGGACCAACATCAAGAGTAAAACTGGCGAGCTGAAAGGGTGGATGAAGAAGGATTTACTTCTGCCAAACCGGATTAATGTCTATGACAAATATGGGAATAAGAAAGGTTTTTTAGTGAAAGATACCCTCAGTCAGGACACCTGGTCTTTCAAGAAGGGCCGGTAATGGATAAGAGGGAGTGGAGCTTGTCGAATAGCACCCTCGAACCATGATTTCAAATCATGATTTCTTGACATATCAGTAAGGTAAGAGTAATTTTACTCATACTTGAGCGCTTTCTTTGACCTATTGGGGAGGATGGAATGGTCGGTTATTCTTTAAGCAGGCATTGCATAAAGCTCCATCAACTTAAAAGAAGGATGGAGTTTTTTTAGTTCAAGCTATTGGATTTTAGCTTTGATTTATAATCAATCATTGACCAAAAGAATAGCCCCAAATCAACCATCTATCTGGGATAATTTATGAGTGCAGATAAAAATACATCAAAGAATCTTCGAAAGCCAAAGTTGAAAACTACCCTTGCATCGTCGGGCCTACTCCTCCCCGAACTCTCTGTTCTCGTATCTGATTCAGAAAGAGATGCCGCCTATGACCGCTTAAGGGAACTGGCAGTTGATGACAATATTCTTTCCAAACCCTCTATTCAATCCCGGAAAAAAATATGGACAAAACTACTTGATCGATACAAATTTGACGCCAAAGATCAGTCCTTTCAACTTTGGTGGAGCTTAATTCCTGAAAGCGAGAGTTATGATTTAGCACAACTCGCCATCTTACGCTGGGCTCAATCTGACCTCCTGCTCAGATTTTTGTGGAGAGAAATTTACCTTCCAAGAAAAAACATGGATTCTTCTATTCAATCTGAAGATATAATAGGTTTTATTCATGAAATGAAGGGAACGCTTATACCTAAACAGTTCTTTTTGGGGCGTTCTCGTGAAGTTCAAGTAAGTATTGCCCAGCATTTCCTGTTGGTCCTGAGGGAATGTGGAGCAGCTAAAGGAAAAAAGAATAAGGTGTTTGTCACCATTCCGGTTGGAGAAAATGCATCTCGTTATGCAGTTCATCTCGCCAGACAAGAATGTCCTGGCTCTCATGAGATTCTTAACCATTGGGCTTTGAGATGGTGGGGAGGCTATTCTTCGAAAGCTGATGAGATTCTCAGACAGATTGAATCTTATCGTTAAGTCACACTCTTTGAGATTTTGCTAAAGGTGATTTATGTCCGAAAGGTCCCTTCAAGAATTGGTAAATGACACGGTGAATGCTTGCCGAAACCCTGTCAGTTCCGATTTCGATCCTTCAGCTGTTGTTGTATGCCCCCCCAATTGGATTCACGTACTCGAACAAAGGGTGTTGGCAGAGCTTCAGCCCGAGATACATAATGAAGATTGTGTTGTCATTTCTGCCGAAGGCTTGATGCTTCAGTTCTGGGAAGATGCCGCATCCAAAGGAGATAAGATTGAAGATCTGTCCCCACGAAATATGCGTCGTTTTATGGATTATGAAGAGCATGAATACCTTGGACGGCTTTTTACGGCTATTTTAAATGCCTTCGAAAAGCATCCTAATCTTAAAACCTGTCTCATAACCGGCCTTTGGATATTCTATCCATCCGTCCATACATCCACAATTCTTTCTGACCTAAAAAACCGCAATTTAAAAGGTCAGGTCATTTTCCTTTACCCCGGGGTTGATCAGGATGGTATCTATCTAAAACTATTGGGACTTGATGAAGGTTTCGGCTACAAGGCACGGAGGATTTAATATGTCCACCAAATTAAAGGAAGTACTCAAAAAAGATCTTGTCCGGGATAAGGTTGATCCGACCGTCAAAGTGGATGATAACAAACGCCTGTATATAGACATACGGGAGTTTGTGATAACCGAAGAGATTGCCGTTGATGCCCTAAAACTGGTACGTGCCATATCAGGTCAGCTGCAAGAGCTTCAACGAGGCTCCATCCCTCAGGCGGTTGTGGATGCATGCTGGCTTTCAGGCTTTTTCGGAACGGGGAAAAGTCACTTAGCCAAGCTTATTGCCGCGTTGATTCAAAATCCGGTCCTGACACATAAGGAAATTTCTTTATCGGCACTTGAGCTTTTCTATCAAACCCACGAACCGATTAACCAGGTTGAGAAGGACCTAGAGGCCGAACTCAAAACGCTTTCCCGCCTTGCTAATCCGGTACTTATCGTGTTTGAAATTACTGCGGCCAAAAAAGGGGTTCATGATTCCTTATCGGAAATTTTCTTGAGAAAATTCTTTGAAGGCCTTGGGTATGCCTCCAGCCTGTGGATTGCACGTATTGAAAGGGATCTTGATGAACGGGGCCTCTATGATGAGTTCAAGAAGGCCGTTTCTGATAAAGGAATGGGTAACTGGGAAGAAGAGCGCCGGGCGTCCCAAAGGGTCCCTGCAATATTAATGCAGGTGCTGCCAGAGGTGGACTCCACATACTACCGCAACGAGGCCGATGTGGAGGCAGGGATCGAAAAGGCAGAAGATGAGGATGAGGCCTCCCCTGAAGGGCTTGTAGAAGAGATAAACAGATATCTTGAGCGTAAGGCGCAGGGAGGAGATGGGAGAATACCGCTGGCTTTTTTCGTGGTTGATGAAGTCGGTCAGTTTATTGCAGCAAATAGCGAGCGTATTGAAGAAATCCGAAGCATCGTGGAAAGGGGCGCAATGGTTGGAAACGGTCGGATATTCACTGTCATGACATCCCAGGAAGATCTGGCTGCCGCCATAGGAGGGGTTGTCAAGGGAGATCAGATGAACAAACTCAATGCTCGTTTTGGGGTAAAAATTGACCTCAAAAGCCAGAATGTGGCTAAAATTGTGCAGGAAAGACTGCTTATTAAGACTCCAACAGGTGCTACCCAGCTTACAGAGTCTTTTCGTGATTGGGAAGGGCCGATTAGCGAGATTGAAAACCTCCAGCTACGAGGTGTTTCCTATCCCACAAGCGACCCGGCATCATTTACCGCCCACTACCCGCTGCTGTCCTATCAGGTGCAATTAGCACAGGATATACTGGCCACTTTACGAGGGCCTCGCCTTAGCGGCACGGAACGTAGCATGATCCAGATTGTCCAGGAGGCAGTGGCCGCTCGCTCTGAAGATGATCTGGGTGTACTGATTCCATTCGATGCCGTATTCGAGGCCAATGAAAGCGAGCTTTCAAGTATTCACCACCTGGGGACTCATGGTGTCAGGGAGATCAATGGGTCAGATAAAAAATTAGGGTGGAGCGATACTACGGATTTCGCACAACCGTCCAGGATACTTAAGGTCCTCTACCTCATCCAACGTTTGGAGGAAAAAAGATGGATACCCCAAAAAGCGGATACAATTACAAAGCTGATGGCGGATCATGTAGAGATTAACCTCTCAGCCCTCAGGGAGAAAGTCACAAAAGGTCTGGAAAAGCTTGTTTCAGCCAGCATGGTCTCCTTCGATGGTGAGTCCTATCATTTTCTGAGTCAGGAAGAGAGAGAGATTGAGCAATATTTTCTGGATAGAAAAGGGAAAGTCAGGATACCTGATCTTGAAAGAGATATTAAAGATCGTGGCAGGGCGATCCTGGCCGCAAACAAGATTACAGATGGGACTCAACAGTACCAGCTAAGATACGGTTCATCGGGTCAGGGCCTATTCGGCTTTGAGACCAAGTTAGATGGGGAGGTTATCTCACCTTCGGGTGGTGGTCCGCTACAGCTTGAGATCTACACCCCGCTTTCAGGTGTAAAGCTTGAACAGATTCGCACACTCAATCTGGCTGACGGCCCTCAGGGGAAAACCGTCTATTGGATTGCTGATGAATCCCAAAAGGCTGACTTGGCTGAAACCCTTCGCCAGATTCGCGCACTGGAAGAGACGATCAATCATTACCAGCCTAAAGCAGATAGGGATGAAATTTCAGCGGCTGCCAAAGATGCGGTTCGAAAGAAAAATACTGATCTAACCCGCGCGCAAAAGAAAGCAGATGACTTTATCTCTCAAACTTTTATGAAGGGTCGCTTGCTATTCTCAGGTGAAGAACACACCCTGCCTGCCCCGGAAGCCGATTCACTGAAGAAGGTTCTTGCTATTGCCGGAAATGTTGTTATCCTAAACCTTTTTGACCGGTTTCATCTTGCAGACAAGGCTTACGATGACAAAGATTCTGTTTATAAGGCCATTTTTAATCCTGCAGGCAACCTCGCCACTTTGGAAGGTATTCGCAATTTCAACTTAGTAGACACTCAAGGCCACATAAAAGCACAAACCGGAATAGTCAGTGAAATGCAGGGAGTTCTAACTGCCCTTGAAAATACTCAGGCGGTTGTAAAGGCCCAGGATATCAGACATAAGCTGCAGGATATACCCTATGGCTGGCCCCGGGGAGCGATCCAATTAGGATCAGCAGCTCTATTTCGGTGCGGCCAGATAGAGATTACGCATAAAGGAAATCCTGTTTATGATTTCCGTCAACTGCAGGACGCTTACAAGGTCTTTTCAAAGATCAGCTCGTTTGATGCCCTTGAGATAAGAAGTGTTACGGATATCCTTACCCCTGAAGAGATTCAGACAACTTATCTCTTTTGCAAGAATACCCTCCAAATGGAGGACGTCACTGAAAGCGTTAACGACATTTTTCTTCATTTCAGGGACTATCGAACGGGGCTGGAACATTTTAAGACAACACTCGCAGATTTTGTGGCCCAAGGATTGCCTCTGCCCAATCCGATCCAGGAAAAAGCCACCTTGCTTGAAGCTTCAAAAACTAAAAACAAACCCCAGGAGCTGGTTAAATGGATACTGGATAATCAGGACGACCTGAAAAAACTTCATGAGCAAGTAAGCCAGGTAAAGGATTTTGTTGAGAGCAATAAACTCGCGCTTCAAAACGCGTTACCTCTTATTAAAAGAGCCGAGGCCTCCCAGGTACTGAAGCAGAAAGATAAGGACGGCTCAATCCCGGAAGCGATCAACCAGCTCAAACACCTCATCGAAAACCGTGAGGTGGTGTCCAAATGGGCCGATTTTCAGACCTATCGTGCAGTAGTGGAAAACGCTTATCGTTCAGCCTATGAAGAGTATAGGAAGGCATTTGGAAAAGAGGTGCAAGCACTTGAACAAAGTGTCAAAACACGGCCTAAATTTGCGTCCCTGCAGTCTGATAAACAGGAAACCGTCTTTACAAAATGGTTTGGCAGTCATGGGCTTGTAAGGGCCGGAATCTCACAACATCCTGTTGGCACTCTCAAAGAGCTGTTAGATGCGGATCAAGCCACTTCCCTCGATGCCCTGGCAGGTCGTGTCGGGACTGTTCCAGGGCTGTTAGCCGATATCCTTGTGGACATTCAAGAATTAGGCAGAAAACCAGAAGAAGAGGAGAGAGAACCAAGGATGCGCACGTGGCGGCCAAAGGCTATCACAAAGGGCATGGTCATCCGAAAAGATGAAGCGATGGAAATCGCCGATGAATTTAGACAGGAATTGGAAGAGCAGTTTGAAGAAGGCGTGGAGGAAGTCATTATCCAATGAGCAGCTACGGTCTCAGTTCGGAAACCAAGAAGTCGGTCAAATCAACGGTCCTCGCTTTAAGGAAGTTATTAGAAGGCGAGTTTGATCCTGATACCGGTGAGCCTATTCCGCCCGGCGGTGACGTCGCGAGGCAAATCTCACGATATGGCATTTTAGTGAATAAGCCTGAGTCGCTCAAAAACGAAAATGCTCCAGATTATCTGACTGATGAAGAAAAGAAGAAACGAGAACGCATCTCTGCAGCCATAAAGCGTGAGGTCGCTATTTTTGGAAAGCTCTCTGATAAGGCCGCTTTGAGACGAGGCATGCGGGCATTTATTCGCCAAACCAGCTATACCTGGGTAAACCGTCTCTTGGGCCTTCGGTGCATGGAGGCACGGGGGTTGCTCAAGGATGATCGTGGTGAGCTTGATTTTGTGGTTACTCCTTCGGATGATTATGGAGGACTGCCTCGAAGGGCGTGGCGAATCAAAGGGGAAGATCCTGCAAAGTGGCAGACTGCCAAGCTATATGATCTTCAGTGCGAAGCCATCGCTGACGCCTGTCGCCAGCTTACTCAAGAAATCAAAGTCTTATTTGATCCTGAACATGACTACGGCCTCATCTGGCCGTCGCCCCCGGCCTTAAATACTCTCCTTCAAAAGATTCAAGAATTGGATAAGATTGCAACCCCCAGCCCTTTTACATCACCAGATTTCTTAGGATGGGTCTACCAATATTTCCAGACCATAGACAAAGATCTGGTATTTAAAGCCGCTTCTAAAAAGAAAAAGAAGATAGAAAAAGACGATATTATCCCTGCGACACAAATCTATACCGAACACTACATGGTGGAATATCTGGTCCAGAATACCTTAGGCAGGTTCTGGTTGGAGATGCACCCCGACTCCAAATTATCGGCAAAATGGGCTTATTACGTAAAACCTCCTGAAGAAAACCCACCAATTGAAAGAGAACTCAAAAAAGCGATTGAGATCAAGCTGATGGACCCTGCCCTGGGAAGCGGGCATTTCCACTTGGTTGCCTTTGATCTGCTTTTGGATATGTATGAAGAGGAAATTGAAAATGCTGGTCAACCCGGATGGCCGGACACTCCTTCAGTCGAAGACAAAAAGGATATTCCTGCCGCCATATTGGAGCATAACCTGTTCGGAATTGACATAGATGCCCGCTCCATTCAGCTTTCCTCTTTGGTACTTGTGATGAAGACTCGTGAGTCCGGTTATGATGGACCAATTGACCATCTCAATTTGGTAGTGGCCAATAGCGCCCCATTTGAATCTGAGGCATGGTATCAATTCCTCCACAGCTTGGAAAAAGAGGGAAAGCATAGTGTAGCCAGGGTTCTGGCTGCCCTGGGTATCCAGCTAAAAAACCTGGATGAATTCGGATCGCTCCTTCGCATCGAAGATGAGATGCAAAAGATTATTCAAGACGAGAAGAAGCAATGGATAGTTCAGGCTAAGATGGGTCCAGAACAAGATTACCTTTTCCCTGAAATGGCCAAGCCCAGGCAAGAAAAACTACCCTTTGAGACTGCAATTACGGACGAAACTTTTTTTGATCGCCTGGGGTCTGCGGTTGCAATAGAACTTGATAGCTTTTATCAAAAGGCGCGACAGGAAGGTTTTGCAGAAGAGGCTATTATGGTTGCCGATGCAGAGCGAGGATTTGACTTTGCTAAACTGACTCTTCAGCGATATGATGTAGTTTATACGAACCCTCCTTATATGGGTAGTGGTAATATGGGGGATCTTCTGAAGCAGTTCATAAATGCTTATTACAAACCTGGAAAAAGAGATCTTTATGCTGCTTTTATTCTGCGTTGCTGCGCTCTTACCAGTGAGAATGGCTATGTTGGGATGGTAACCCAACATGGCTGGATGTTTTTAAGAAGCTTCGAGGATTTACGCGCTGTCCCCGAAAAAAAGCTCATAAAGGGCAATTTCGCAGGTCTTTTGCGCGAGGGACGTTTTGAAACACTGGCTCACCTTGGACCAGGAGCATTTTCCGAAATCAGTGGTGAAGTAGTGAACACTGCACTCTTTTCCTTCAAAAATATACCACCTATTCCTGAACACAGGCTAACAGCATTCCGAGTCCTCGCAGCAAAGCACCCTGAGCAAAAGGCAGAGTTTTTACGTGAAGCAGTGGGAGTACTACCATAGTACTTCTGGCGAGCGAATCATACACTTAAAAGTTACACAAGGAGTAACAGAGTGATCAAGACATCTTCTATTCATCCAGCTGTTTTTCAGCCTCGTCAGAGCCGCTTTATAGACATCCCACAGGCACCATTTTCTTATTGGTTGAGAGATCGTTTTTTGGAGCTATTGTCAGGTCTGACGCTCGACAAGGTGTCAAAGGTGTGCCAAGGCCTTGTTACTGCGGACGATACTCGATTTGTTCGTTTCTTTTGGGAGGTTTCTTCCAAGATCTGGTTAAAACCTCTTGACGCACGACACTGGGTAGGCTTCGTAAAAGGGGGTGGGTATGGTAGATGGTACGGCCAGCAATATTGGGTAGTGGACTGGGAAAGAAATGGAGAAAGAATTAAGGCGTCATCAAATCCTCGAGTTCAAAACGAGAGTTACTATTTTAAAGAGGGGTGGACCTATAGCTATATGGCTAGAGGATCACTTGGGGTACGACAGCTCCCAAAGGATATTATCTTCTGTGACCTATCTGCGGGTGTATTTCCCAACAGACAATTGCCCGGACTCTCCATTTGTCTAAATTCTCGGTTATCATCGTTCATTATTCGGGCAATTAGCCCTAGAATTCAACTGCGTGAAAGCTATGTTCAAAGGATCCCTCTTCCCAAGAAAATACCTAACTCATTTTCATTGGTTGAGAATATTCTTGTTGGTTTGAAAAAGCGTTTGGTCGAAAGAGACGTGATCGAAATGACTTTTACAAACTGGAAAATTGGAAATATGACGCTGAGGAGCTGCTATTTTTCTAAAATACAGGATTCCGAGGTCATTGCAACAGCCTTGCATACAATAGAAGCTGTTTGCGAAAAATTGTTGATAAATGCTTACAGCCTCGACGAGGAAGATACTGCTGCGGTTATGGCCGAAACTGGAGAACCCTCAGGGTGGTTTCCATTGATTAGAGGTTACGATACTATACCAGAAGTCCCGCAGGGGATTTTCAATTTACCCGAGGAGATAATGAACCATTTTGAGAGTCAAAAAAGAGAGAATCTCTCCCATGATGAACTGGATACGATTAAACTGCGTCTAAAGGTTCTATATGAAGCAGGGCCAGGTTCAAAAGCTGAAGATGAAAAGAATTTGGAATCCTTTGGAGATGATGATAAAAAAAACTTTGATAAAGGAGCACGTATACCTATCCCTGCTGATACCTTTATTGAAGAGCTTTCCCATAAGCTCAAAATACACCCGATATCTATCTATTGGCTCCTTAAAGAAATGCGTGAAAAAGAAGATCTTGTATGTCCGTCGGAATTAAAACTGTATGCTGAGGACTATGTAAGCGTCATGATTATCCATATGCTGGGTTACCAGTGGCCAAAGCAAGTTGAAGCAGGTGAACCTCTGCCCGATTGGGCCGATGACGACGGGATTATTCCGCTTACCGATGGATTGGGAGAAACAACTTTATTGGATCGGATAAGAAAACGTTTTGGTGCGGATTTTAGGGAAGAAAAAGAAGCATCCATAGAGTCTGAGTTTTATAATATTGTTGGGAAATCTCTGGAACGGTGGCTGGAGGAAGACTTGTTTGCTCGGCATGTGAAGCAGTTTAAGAATCGGCCCATTGCCTGGCATATTGTTAGTGATCCTTCTGTGGTTAACCATGAGACAGGGCAAAGCGGAAAGGGGAAAAGGAAAGGTGGCAAGAAAAAACATAAACCCGCTTTTTCTGTGATGATTCATTATCACCGTTTTGTGGATGGAGATAAAGGATATGGGAAGCTGTTGCGCCTGAAAAACAAATACCTTGAAAAACTTATGTCCCAGACACGATCAGAATTGGAATCCCTACGCGGCAGAGGAGATGACCCTAAAACCTTTGATCGTATAGCTGAATTAGATCGAAAATTGGTTGAATTAGAGGATTTCAGGGAGAGATTGGAGCGGATTCAGGAGGGTAAGGACCCTGAATCAAGTATATTTGTACGGTGGAAAAGCACTGAGGAACAGCCCCAGGGCTGGAGGCCGGACATAAACGATGGTGTAAAAATAAATATCGCACCATGGGAACGCCTTGGGATGTTTCCTGTTAAAAAAATTGTCGGAGAAGTCGAAAGGGCGCCTGTGTAATATAGGACATAGATTTACACAGATTTGCACAGATAACAAAAAAGAAAAATCCGTGTTCATCTGTGTTTCATCAGTGTCCTCAAAAACCTAAATCATATGAATAAATCAGCCATAGAAAAATGGTTAATAGATGAATTTTCTAAACGTTTTCAGTACAAGGTAAGCGAATACCTTGCTACGCTCATCTGGTTTGACCCGAATCGGTATTGGCTCTCATCAATACCATGGCTGGTAGGCAGGTCGGCCAATTGGACATTTTCATTGGAAGAAGAGAACAAAGTAGCGATGAAGTTGGTTGCAGTCGGTTCTGATATACCTGAGGGAAAAGGCCAAAGTCCCCTTAAAATCCGTCTTTCTATCCTCACAGATCGAAACTCTTATACTGATCAGAACGGTTTGGTAGATTTTAAACAGATTTCGCGTTGGATTATTTATTACCCTTATCCAGTTGAATGGCTCAATGAAGAGACCCGGCCTAAAAAGAAGCCTGCCATGTCATGGCTAATGCCTTTTTGCGAGGCGGGCCTGGAATGGGGTCGAAGAGGGGGCGACGAAGAGAAATTGCCTGCCTTTTTGCGCGCCCACAGCCTGGATCTCACCAAAGACAAAAAGCAACTGACGGAATTATACCACCTCACCAAGACCGACCGTTCGGCATCCCCTATTTCTCGTCTTGTTGTCCAAAACCTGGATAAGCCAGTTGAGTTCTGGGAGGGGAAGTCATGGGATTTGAATAAAGTCCGGAATGAACTGGTGGGGGATCTGGGCAGACAAACAGAGGAGTTATTGGTAGATCCTGAAGCCACTGTAACGTTGTTACACGAGCGAGGTGTTTTGGATGATTTCTTTGCTCGGTTGGAGAGCTATCTTGGAAAGACATGGTATTCTGACAGCGTAATAGCAAACCCCGCAGGTTTCAGCCGGGATCTTGTAAGGCATGTGGCATTATCCACAACATGGAAGCTTACAGGCTATGATACAGCGTTCCCTTTCAGCCCGGAGCTACCACCCCAATATAAGACTGACCATTGTAAGGAAACCATTCTTGACTGGCTGAAAATACCGGAAGTTGGTGAGGCATATGTTAAAAAATGCCAAAGCCTGGAAAAGGAAGGTCTCAATCTTATCGGAAATGTAGATACCAAGATAAATGGACATGTCTTTCCACATATTATCTTGAAACAATGGCATGAGGTAAAGCAGAGACTTGAAAGTGCTGCCGGTACCTCAGTGAATAATATTCGATCTGTCCTGAAAGATATCCATATTGAAGACTATGACAAGGTGTGGGATCGGCTCATGCCAGGAGAGCTGGGCTGGCATTGGCTTTCTTCACTTAAGGGGATAGAAAAAAGGATTGTTGACGGAGAGTCCTGGTTGATCAAGTCTGATGCTGATGATCTGGAAGGGTGCATTACACACTTTACCGATTCAGAGAATGGATGGTGGAGGATTGATGAAATTTTCAGAAAGCTCCTGGTCCTTGCAGTGGATGATCCCGATAGTGATTTAATAAAATCTCTGGCTTTTCCATTGTACAATTCTTGGATTGCGGCAGCCGGGCAGCATTTTACAAAAGCGCTCATTAAAAAAACCGACCTGCAATCGCTGAAGAAAATTCCCTTCATTACAAAGGCCGCTGAAACAGTCTGGTCACTGCCTGATGGAAATAAACGGAAGGCTATAATCATTACGGACGCCTTACGCTATGATTTAGCCATGGACGTTAGCAACTACTTGGAAAAGTCGGGATTTAAGGTAGATATGAAACCCTGGCTTGCGGATCTCCCCTCAAAAACCGAGGTAGGAATGAGCAGGTTGCTTCCCGATTGCGATCTCGCAATGCGACTTAAGAGCAAGAAAATTGAGATTATCCATAATGGGAAAAATTTTGGGGTGAAGGGCAACCGGGTCGAATTTATAAAGGAAAAATTAGGGGAGGATTTAACTACACTTGAGATGAAAGATGTAAGCAAAGCCAATCTCAAAGACATAAAATCAAAGGTCCTGGCGGTATTTAGCCGTGATATAGATGCTGAGGGAGAGGCCAAGGGACTGGGCTTTTTTAAGGACATTGAAAAGGAAATAACTGAAATTGTCCAAAAGGTTCAAGTGCTTGCCCGATGCGGATACCAGGAAGTGCATATCATAACTGACCATGGCTTTTTGCTTTCTTCGTCGGATGGGCTGGTAAAGTGGGAAAGCCCCCAAGGTTCGGATGCATGCGGGCGCCGTTTTGCCATGATTCCCAAGAATATCGGGACTGATTTACCGGCAATCCCCTCCCCATGGAATGATGACCATTGGCTGGCATTGCCGCCTGCTGGTACAGTATTTAAGGCCAGTGGTCAGACTGAATACCTCCATGGCGGAGCATCATTTCAGGAAATCGTTATTCCTCAAATCTGTGCTGAGGTGCAGGAGCAAGCTGTTCGTGTTACACTGACCATGATAGTGGAGAAGGACGTTATTGAGTCCGGCATAGTAAAGATTGATTTAAAAGGCGAAAGCCCAGTCGATCAATTACCGCTCTCCTTCATGCCCACAGTGGTGTTGTCCAGATCCGGTTATTTAGTAGCAGAGCGGAAAGGTAAGGTTGTTTCTAAAACCAAGAATTTTGAGTTAGGGGTAGGAGATCAACTGAAATTAACCCTCTTTCTGGATCGAGGCCTTAAACAGGGGGAGGATGTAGATATAATTGCGAGAGATGATAAGGAATTACTAACAACCAAAACATTAAAGGTGGTCCGAGATGTCTAACGAGGAAAAAGAAAACACATCTTTTCTTTCAATTCCTGACTCGCAACCAGATGAATTGGACAGCAAAGTTAGTGAACTCTTCCCGGGAGTTACGGTGCGAAAGGACCTTGTCAGGAGGATGCGCAGCGCCTACAGTGTGCCTACTTTTGTGATTGAGTTTTTACTCGGAAGGTACTGTTCTGATCCTGATGATGATGTCGTGCGCGAGGGAATGGAATATGTGAGGCAAACTCTTTCTCATAAATATGCCAAGCCTGATGAGAGAGAATTGATCAAAGCGCGGATTGAGCAGCAGCGCCGATATGAACTCATTGAAAAGGTGGGCGTTCGGTTGGTTGAAGAAGATAACCAGTATTGGGCTGAACTAAAAAACATCGACATAAAATACGTCAGGATTGACTCATCTGAGATCAGAAAACATGAAAGGCTGCTAACTGGAGGTCTCTGGGCGGAAGTTGAAATTGAGTATGATGATAGCTTTCAATTCAAGGGCAAAACGCGCCCTTTTATAATCCGAGAGCTACGCCCCATCCAGGTTTCGAACCTTGAATTGGATAATTTCCGTCAAAATCGCACAAAGTTTACAACGGAGGAATGGCTTAACTTTCTCATACGAAGCCTCGGCTTTAGAGAAGACCATCCTTATTTCACACAAAGACGAAAATTGCTTCATGTGGCCCGGTTGATACCCTTAGTGGAAAAAAACTACAACCTGGTTGAATTGGGGCCAAGGGGCACGGGCAAGAGTTTTGTTTACCAACAGGTCAGTCCCTATTCGCATCTTATTTCAGGTGGACAGACTACAGCAGCGCAGATGTTCGTTAATCTGAACACAGGCCAAAAAGGACTTGTTGCCCTTTGGGATGTTGTGGCTTTTGATGAGATGCCAAGGGGAGGATTTGAAGATAAGAAGGTCGTAGATATCTGTAAAAACTATATGGAGGATGGGCAGTTTAGCCGTGGAAGAGAGATCATAGCAGCTGAAGGGTCAGTGGTGTTTGTGGGGAATATAGATGGTGAAATTGAAACCATTGTTCGGACCAGCCATCTTTTTTATCCCATGCCAAAGCAGATGGACCTTGCTTTCTTTGATCGTATCCACTCTTACCTTCCGGGGTGGGAGTTCGAAAAGACTGGGGATGAATATTACACGTCTCACTTAGGATTGGTATCGGATTTTCTTGCAGAGGTATTAACCAAATTACGAAAAGATAGCTATACACATCGGCCTGAAGAACTGTTCCGTTTTGGGAGCCACCTTTCTGGTAGGGACCAAAAGGCGGTTCGAAAGACCGTTTCAGGCCTGATCAAACTGCTGCACCCTTATGGCGAAGTATCCAAAGATGAACTTTCAGGATACATTGAATTTGCCATGGAGATGAGACGAAGGGTAAAAGAACAGCTCAAGAAAATGGGTGGCATGGAATACTGGGATGTGAATTTTTCTTACATAGACAAAGAAACAGTTCAGGAGAGTTTTGTCCAGTTACCTGAAACTGGCGGCGGGCAGATTATTCCCGCAGAAACCATGTCACCTGGAACCGTTTATAGCATTGGACTCGATGCGGAGGATAAAAAGATTGCCCTTTTCCTCATACAAACTCAGGCAAACAAAGGGTCAGGTCGTATCATCCCCCTCGGCAGTTTGAGTTCACGCATGAAAGAGGCAATCAAGGTAGCAGATGCCTACTTGAAAGCAAATATCAAGAATTTTGGAATTGAAAAGGACTTAAAGAGCTACGACTTTTCAATTCAAGCCTTAAATCTGAGCCAGGCAAAAGAGGGCACGGAGACTGCTGTGGCCTTTTATGTTTCTATGGTATCAGCTATCTTGGAAAAACCTGTAAAGGAACAGACGGTTATATTAGGGGAAATGAGTGTCGGGGGCATCTTAATGAGGGTGAGCAATTTAGTTGAGCGAATGCAACTGGCATTGGATTCCGGTGCCAAAAGAATCCTTTTGCCGTCTGAGAACAAACGTGATCTTCCTGATGTGCCTGATACCCTGCTCAACAAAATTCAGCCTGTATTCTATACGGACCCTACTAATGCAGCCATCAGGGCTATGGGTTTGGAATAGTGTGATTTGTATAGCCCCCGGCCAATTGCCTAAGCTGTTTCGGCAAGGGTGCCGAAAGGAAAGATGATGTAAAAGAATAACAAGTTCGGATGAATGATATAAGGAGAGAAATATGAAGAAAAGAGTGGCTAGGTCAAATGTGAAGTTTAACCCGGTCTTAAGCTCTGATTCGGCAAAAAAGGCTAGATTGGATTCATTTGCAAGCCCAAAGCATCCCAAATCGATTTGTGTCGTTAATTATAAAGGGGGAGTAGGCAAAACGACGATTACGTGTTTATTGGGCTATTATATTAGCCAACTTGGTGTAAGAGTGAAAAGGGGAAAAGGAAGTTTAAAAAGAGGTAGAAAGGTTCTTCTGCTCGATATTGACCCGCAATGTAGCTTGTCTTTGGCTGTTGGTTTCGATCCTGAACAGGTTAATAAGACGGATTTTACTATGTATAATTTGGTTAGGCCTTCGAAGTGGTCAAAAATTACCAAAACCAAATTCAGTCAGTACATTCAGAAGGTTCCCGATTCGCTAGCTCCAAAGGATTTATATATTATTCCCGGTTCATTTGATGTTGATGATCTTGACATGGAGATTGCAAAAAGCATCGCAATTGATGGAGAAAGAAGGAAGGATGAGTTATTTCTATACTGCAAGCAAATGCTTAACGGATTTCAAGATTATGATTTTGTGATTGTTGATTGCCCTCCAAACAAAATGTTCCTTACGCAAGCAATGCTTAGGGCGTCTACTTATTATCTGCCTGTAACTATCCCCGACCAAATATCTATCTATGGGATGCCGCGATTACTGAGATGGGTTAGAAACATCCCAAAAGGTGAAAGACCACTTATGCTTGGCTATGTCATGAATGCCATAAATCGCACTGGCGGCCCACCAGGTGGTAAAGTATATAGCCAACAAATAGGGGAAAGAGATTTAGAAAAGAGTATAAGAAATGATCTAATGCCGATTGAAAGGAAAATTTTCGGCACAAATCCGATTGTGGGACAAATACCCAGATTGGATAGAATTGCGAAATTTCTTTCAGAAAGGGGAAGTAAGTTTACCAGATTTGAATTTTCTGAGAGAACTTCTGGGCAAGCTACAATTGAGGAATGCGTTACCGAAATAGTCAAAACAATTTTTGAAAGGATAAAAAAGTACAATGCCGAAACATGAAATAATACATAAGGCCGGTCAACCTATTACCGAGGAAATAAGGTGGATAGTTGATAGATATTTTTATTTAAAAGAGATCGAAAAGCTCGAAAGATTAGGAGGTCGAATTTTGATTTCTATTGCAACACCTTATAAGAGTAAGAAGCCTAAAGGAATTACTATCGACGAAACATTTGTCGACAATCTTAAATCGAATAGAAATGATGTTGTTGAATTGAGAAATATTTTGGATGGATTAACAATAAAACAGTTAAAAGAGGCTTGCAGCTTAATTAAGCACCCGGTGCGATCGAATGCCACATCCGAAGAAATTAAAAGAGAACTTATTAGGAGCCTGCAAGCAGAGGATTTTTGGAGTCGAATTTCTCACAATAATAAAGAAAAATTATAATAATGTGTTTCAGATTGCCAAATCTTTCATTTAGACAAATTATAAAATAAACGAGGAGGCCCTTAAAATTTTAAATAACTTAACATAGCGAGTCATAATCCGCTAAAAAGGGTATCTATATTACCCCTTATAAGTGTTATGGGTTCTGAAAGAATTTAAAAGTGGGCGCTATTACCAAAGAAAGGAGCAAGGAACATGAACAAAAGGGATTTAGTTAACGAGGTAGCAAAGGTCGTAAATACAAAAAAAGAGGCCAAGGTAGCAGTGGATTGTATTTTTTCAACCATTACCAAAGCATTAAAAAAGAAGGATCCGGTTACACTGATTGGTTTCGGAACCTTTAAAGTGGCACAAAGGAATGCCAGGAAAGGAAGAAATCCACAGACAGGGCAAGAAATAACGATCAAGGCAAAGAAGGTGGCCAAGTTTGTAGCTGGGAAAGCCTTAAAGGATGCTGTAAGTTAATCATTATTAAAGGAGGATTGTAGTAATCAGGAAGGGAACATGGCCTCATATGGGCTTTGATATTTCTATCATATCCAAACTCTTGTAGTGTTGCACTTGTGAGTTGAATTCAGTCCTCATTAGTTGAAGATGCTGAGGTAACTATTCCCAAAATTTTGTCTTTGGCTTAAACTTGTGTTTAGTATAATATATCATCATTAGCCACAGATTTAGAATTGATATTAAATTAAAGCATGTAGCACGCTTCCCGTGGTTTGAAATGGTCATATAAGAATTCGACAGGTTCCTATGACATCGATACCTGAATTTCAAAAAGCCCTAAAAAAGAATACCACTACGTTGGGAGCTCGGTGGGTGAAGGCTGACTTCCACGTTCATTACCCAGGTTCGTCGGATTATGAGTACAAAGAATTGGACGCCGTGGAACGTCTAGGCAAGGAACTCGATACTGAAAATTATCGCTTTGTGGTGATTCTGAAGCATCAAGAGTTTCCAACCAGAGCCGAGCTATATGAATTAGGCAAATACTGCCCTAAGACTATTTTAATCCCGGGAGCTGAAATAAACGTCTTTGTGGAAGCCATGTTCATGAAGGTTTCCAAGGATCACTATTTCCATTGCGTACTGGCGGTTAATCCTGACTCAGATGGAGACTACGGCTATATCCTTCATCTAGCTCAAGATAAATTTTCCTATAAATCAGGTGACTACCCATCGGGTTTTCATTCGAGCATTCTTGATCTCGGCAAGTTCTTCCGAGATCAGGGCGCCCTTTTTCTCCCCGCTCACCTTCATCAAGCGAAGGGTCCCCACAAATCAAAAAGTATCGATGACATATATGACGATGATGCCTTTCTCAGTTTTATCGAGGACGGGGCGTTTTCCGCCCTTGAAGTTAGACAGAGGTCAACTGCAGCATTCTTCGCTGGGGGTCGGCAGACTGAAAATGGACGGGCCATTCCAAAGGCTGTATGCGTACAGTCAAGCGATGCCCACAGTTACATGCATATCAAAGAGCGACAACGATGCTCATGGATTCAAGTCGAGCGTCCAACGTTTAGTGAATTTGAAGCATCTCTGGTATTCCCGCATCGTCTTTCCCTGGACCAACCATCCGAGCCTAAGCAGCGTATACTCGGTCTTCATATCATAGGAGCTTTTTTCCCTGAGTTATGGATCAGCTTCAACCCTTGCATGAATTCCTTGATTGGATGCAAAGGCACAGGCAAGACCTCAGTATTAGAGTGCCTTCGATTTTTGTTCGGCACCGCGGTGCCGAAGGAACGCTTCGAGGGGGTAGCGCGTCATATAGAGCATATTCTAGGACCTAGCGGCATAGTTGAGTGTCTTGTACAACGTGAGGATGAGAAGCGCTTTGTCTTGTCACGCCGAGCAGATTCTCCACAGCGTTTGAATGTTACCAGCGAGGGCGGTCTATCCCAAGACGCGACCAAAATGGAAACTTATTTTGACGTGTCGATACTGGGATGGCATGAGATTGAGGCCGTTGCTGATGATGCGTCCGCTCGAATACAACTTATCGACGGTATAAAGGGTGCCCAAATAATCCGTCAGCACTATTCTGCTATTGAAAAATACATTCAACAAGCGCGAGATGATCTCCCAGTTTTACAGCAACGCCTCCGACGCTTGGATGAGGCACTGAAGGAGCTGTGGGAGCTACGCAGGAAGCGTGAGACGCTTACGAAACTGGAAAAGGCTGAGCTAGTAGCACTGCAGAATCAGTATGAGTGGTATCTCAAAGCTGAGGAAAAGTTACGAGGCCACTCAAAAAGACTTCAAAAACATCGGAAAAATGTGATTAATCTCCTACCCTTTGACCTCGGTGGTTCACTAATTGAAGATCTAGGAAGCCCGATACCACCGGAAGTCCAACCCGGAATCGACAGGGCCACGAATGCTCTCATCGAATTGGCGAAAAGCGACACCGAACAAAGCGAGACCTTACAAGAAAGAGGTTCCGGGGTCAACGCTACTATCGAAAGTGCGATCGGTGAGGTTGTGCAACATTTCACGGTATTTCGAGATGAGGTCTACAACCCAAAAGTTCAGCAATTGCCTCCCGAGGAACGAGACATTTTAACTCGTCAAATCCAAATACTGGAGGAGACACGATCCCTCCCCCAGATGGAGGAAGATTGCAATAGCTTGCACTCAGAGGTTGTGAAACTTGCCTCAGTGATTGAAGCGATTTGTACAAACGTTTGCAAAGAACGTGATGAAATATGCCTTATCAGGGAGAAAGTAATCGCCGAACTGAATGAGGATCTGGACAGTGTACACCTTACTTTCCAACGTTGCGGTAACAAATTACGGTTGGATTTGTACCGGAGCAAGTATGCAAAAGAGAGTGGAGAATTCATCAACTTCTTGCAAGGGTACGGACGCTCGGAATCATACGAGAATTTTCGTGAGGTTTTCAGGAGTCTTCGCGATATGGACGTCGACGCAAAGGCATGGGAGGTGAACGAAGTGATGTGGGATGTAAAGTTCGTGGAATTCCTTGACATTGTGGACGATGACGATGTCGAGATTTCACTTGAAGTCGGGAGTGCGGGCTTCGTCCCAATCCAGAACCTGTCGGCGGGACAACGATGCACCGCAGTGTTTCCACTATTGCTACGTAATGCTCGCGGGCCTTTGGTGATCGATCAACCCGAGGATAATCTCGACAATCGGCACATTGCGGATACGATCTCGGTCGACCTCCTGAACCGTAAATTACGGCAGCAGTATATTCTCACGTCCCACAACGCGAATCTTGTGGTACTTACGGACGCCAATTTGATATTCCACATGGATTCGGATGGTCAGCGCGGGTGGATCGAAACTGCAGGATTCCTTGCGTGTCCTGAAAGTGACATCCGAGGCCCAGTGCTTGAAGTTCTAGATGGAGGTGAGGCTGCGCTTGAAGCTCGACGGCGGAAGTACGGTTCGGTTGATACCACCAAACGCTCGGGTGATTATGTATCGATAAAAAGTTAACTACTGAAGGCGTCAGCCAATAAGGGATGTTATAGCTGCTGAACAGGGCGTGAATAACCAACTCGTAATTTAGGTAACACTGTTGACTATCGTGACTAATGTTTAATGACATATGAAAATTCTGATATAACTACCTGCGCTACTGCTATATATCCCTAATTATTACAATCTTAAGAATCCTTTGATATTCACTCCAAATCCCAAATTTAGAGTTTAGGCTTTTCACGAAAACGGCCTCCAACAAGGTAGATATTCAGATCGAATCCAAACAACAAGGAATCGCATGTCAGTCTTATTCCTGATTATCCCATATTCTCTGTGAAAATATCCCAATCCGTAAATCCACTTTCTCGATACCTGCTATCCTCTGCATTCGCCTTAATACCTTGACAAAATGATGTGCTGAAAGTAATTTGGCTCAGTGATAACAACTTGAAAACTTACCCCATAGAATAACCAGCCATGACCCTCACCAAAGCAGATATTGTCGATACTATTTACAACCAATTAGATGTCCCTAAAACCAGATCCACACAGGTGATTGAATCCCTTATAGAAATTATCAAAGAAACCCTGGAGAATGGTGAGGATGTCTTGATCAGTGGATTTGGAAAATTCTGTGTCAAAGAAAAGATGAAAAGGAAAGGGAGAGATCCTCAGACCGGGAATGATTTGATGCTGGGTGAGAGAAAGGTGGTAACTTTCAAGTGTTCTGGAAGATTAAAGAATAAGATCAATGGAGTTTAGGGCAGGTTTGGCCTTAATCAGAGAAATATAATGAGTTTGTCAGAAAAAGACTTAAACCTCGGAGATCACATCTATGTAAGACGCCGAGTCTATTCTCATCATGGAATATACGCCAGAGATGGAAATGTTATTCATTATACCGGGGAAGAAAAAGAGAAAAAAGACCCGCTGATCAGGGAAACAGACATAGAAGATTTTCTCAAAGGCGGAAAGCTGAGAAGGCGTGATTATAAAAAGCGTTTGCCTCCTTCTGAGTCCCTCAGCCTTGCAAAAAAGCATTTGTCTAGTAAGGGTCTTTCTCTTTTGACGCTTGGATTTGGACCTCTTTGGGAACTTCAGACGTCTGAAGAATTTCCCTCGTGGGTTTAGTCAGCCTGTCCAGCCCCAGGATTTGGCTAATATAACTTTGTGATTTATTCAATAATTTTGCTATGTTTACTTGAGAGTAACCTAATCTTTCTATTAAAGCTTTGATTCCGGCGGACTCCTCAAGAGGTGTGATATCTTCTCTCTGAAGATTTAAAATGAGCTGCAAGAGGAGTCTTTTCTTATCGTCTACCTCTTTTATGATGCACGGGAGCCTCTCCATACCCACCATTTTGGCTGCCTTGTATCTTCTTTCCCCACTTATGATCTTGAAAGAATCTTCCTTCTCGTCATACTCAACTGTAAGGGGATCTATAATCCCCCCAACTTCTTTTATTGACTCAGCCAGAGATTCCAATGTTTCCTTTACAAATATCTTCCTTGGCTGGTTGGGATCAGGATTAATCCTTTCAATATCGATGAACTTGGCTTCTCGTAGAGGACTTGTATTAACTCTCTCACCCTTTTTGTCCTTTTCTCCATCAACTGCGATTGGGCTGAGAAAAATAGACCTTTCCTCTGCATTCTGCAAATAATCTTTAGACATTGAGAACCTCCCTGCCGATTTGTCTGAAGGTTTGAGCTTGCTCGCTCTTCGGAGCAAGGTATGTAATCGGTTTCCCCAGTGTCACTGCTTCCACATACCTAACTGAATCTTTCAAGACCTGCTTAAAGATCCTCTCTCCAAGATGTCCTTCAATCATAGCCCTAAAGTCCTGTTCGATTCTTCTTCTCCCGTCATAGCGATTGATGATGTAGCCAAGAATGGTAAGGTTGGGATTGGCCCTTTTTCTTGCCTTCTCGATAACTCCGCGCACATAACCGTGTACCTTTTACGTTGTAATCCTGAGCTTCCAGGGGGATGATTACTCCTTCCGAGGCGGTGAGCACAGACCATGTAGCAAGTCCCAGGTTAGGAGGTGCATCCAGCAAGATCATGTCGTATTCTCCCTGGATGTCTTTAAGCCTGTCTGCAAGGTAGTGATGGGAGTCCCGCTCGGAGAGAAGCTCGGTCTCTATTTTTCCAAGACTGGGGTTGGCTGGAACTATATCGATGTTTTCAAATTCCGTCTTTACGATCGCCTCCTTAATTGACTTTTTATCATTCAGGAGGGCATCTGTAATCACACATGGAAGGTCGTGGATGTTGGGAAGAAAGGAAGAGCTCAAGGAGCCCTGCTGATCCATATCCACAAGCAATATTTTTTTACCCATCTCGGCCAATGCCCCTCCAAGGCAGAAGCAAATTGTAGTTTTCCCCACTCCTCCTTTATTGTTGCAAATTCCTATCCTTTTCATTTGATTCTCCTAAAATTGATAGGTCTTAATCTCATGAGTATGCTTTTATTGGTCCTATGGACAGATTAAGCTACCTTAAAGACCCTTCTCATGCTAAATTCGGCTTGCTTGCCGTTATTCCACTGTTTTATGGGTCTCAAGTAGCCAACAACCCTTGAATAGATTTCGGTCTCTTTATTGCAAACAGGGCACCTCTCCTGTCCGCCATTCAGGTAGCCGTGGGAGCCACACGCTAAAGGTTGGAGTGAGCGTGAAATACGGGAGCCGGTAATTGATCACCACCTTCTTGATAAGCCCCTTTATGGCCTCAATGTTACCAAGCTGTTCTCCCAGGTACATGTGGAGGACTGTCCCGCCTGTATATCTTGTTTGCAGGTCATCTTGGAGATCTAGTGCTTCAAAGAGATCATCTGTGAAGCTTACAGGGAGCTGGGTGGAGTTGGTATAGAAGGGGGCTGCACCTTTCCGGTATTCATTTTCGTTGGCACAGAGGATTTTTGGAAATCTTTCTTTGTCAAGGATGGCAAGGCGGTATGAGGTGCCTTCTGCCGGTGTTGCCTCCAGGTTGAAGATATCCCCTGTTTCCTCCTGTATTTCTGCAATGATGTCACGGATACAATCCATGACTTTTAATGAAAACTCTATACCTGTTTCACTTCCAATATTTGTGCCCAGGAAATTTAGGCAGGCCTCGTTCATGCCGATAATGCCGATGGTGGAGAAATGATTCACCCAGTAAAATCCTTTACCCTGTTTGATTTTTTTTAGATAAAACCTTGAGTAGGGATAAAGACCCTTGTCTGTGAATCTTTCAAGCACTTTCCTTTTTATGGAGAGGCTCTCCTTTGCAAGAAGTACCATCTTTTTGAGGCGTTCAAAGAAGTCATTCTCATTTTCAGAAAGATACCCTATCCGTGGCAGGTTTATGGTTACCACCCCAATTGATCCTGTCAGGGGATATGCCCCAAATAGGCCACCTCCCCTTTTAAAAAGTTCCCTGTTGTCAAGACGCAGCCGGCAACACATGGATCTTGCGTCTTCAGGGGACATGTCAGAGTTGACAAAATTGGAAAAATAGGGGATCCCATACTTGCCTGTCATCTTCCAGATCATTTCAAGATTTGGGTTTTCCCAGTCAAATCCAGCCATGATGTTATATGTCGGTATGGGAAACGTAAAAACTCTCCCTTTTGCATCGCCTTCCATCATGACCTCGGCAAATGCCTTGTTGATCATATCAATCTCTGGCTGAAAATCGGCATAGGACTCTTTGCGTTCAGCACCCCCTATGATCACCGGATAGTCTTTCAAGATGGAGGGTGCACAAAGGTCCAGGGTTATATTGGTAAATGGTGTCTGGAAGCCGACCCGGGTCGGGATATTTATGTTGAAGACAAATTCCTGGAGGGCTTGCTTTACCTCAATGTAGTCCAGGTTATCATAGCGCACAAAGGGCGCAAGGAGCGTGTCAAAGTTGGAGATTGCCTGTGCACCGGCTGCCTCACCCTGAAGTGTATAGAAAAAATTGACGATCTGCCCCAGAGCCGATCTGAGATGTTTTGGTGGTGCACTTTCTACCTTTCCTTCAACTCCCTTGAAACCATGCTTGAGTAGATCTCTTAAGTCCCATCCGACGCAGTAGACCGAAAGAAGGCTGAGGTCGTGTATATGAAGATCCCCATTTTTATGTGCATGCCTGATTTCAGGGGGGTAGATACGATTCAGCCAATACTCTGAAGTAACATCTGATGATATGTAATTATTGAGTCCTTGAAGGGAGTAGGACATGTTGCTGTTTTCCTTGATTTTCCAGTCCAGGTTCAGGAGGTAGTTTTCAACCAAATCAGCCTTTGCCTTAGTTGCAATATTCCTTATCTGGGTATGCTGCTGCCTATATAGGATATATGCCTTGGCAGTCTCAAAAAAGGGAGATTCAAAAAGTACCCTTTCTACAATGTCCTGTATCTCTTCCACTTCTGGAATGGAGCCAAGACAGAATTCATGGGCCAAGGTTAAAACCCTGAGTGTGAGTCTTTTCGCTTCACTTTCCCCAAATTCACAGGTTGCCTTTGCTGCCTTGGCAATCGCCGATGTGATCTTTGATGAATCGAACTCAACGGCCCTTCCGTCACGCTTCTTAATGTTTTCAAACATGTATGTAACCCCCACAGGATTAAAACTTCACTTCATCTAAAGGTTTCATTGACTCATTAGCGGCAGAATGGAGGTTGCTGTTTCAGCAAATGGGAGATTGTTGAACCGAATACGGGGATATGAAGTATCAGCACCTTGAATTCGTGGCTGCTCAAATTACCCTGGAAGAGTTGCCGAATTCACGGAAGTTTAAAATTTTTCGTGGATTTTTGGTTTTGGTTATGTAGCAAATTACAAGAGAGGGGGCCGTATATATTTCCCAAATTTGGCGGGAGAAAGAGTTGGTAGCCTAATGAAGTTTGGGGCTGAGAATGCCGGTATATTTTGGTGCAGATGGCAATGAGGTTTTTTACGTTCAAGAGGAGGCATACCACTGCGAGGGAAGATGTTCAGGGGTTCGGAGGTCCAAATCTGCCAGAGATAACAGTTAAGTAAAGGGATTTTACCATACCGCTCTCAAAATTCATCCCATAACCATAACCATTGTACAGGATAAGTTGCTATCTGTTTGCATTTAATATTATTGAATTGTGCCCAAAATTGTGCCTATTTTAAATGAAAAGTGGTGACTTTGAATGACGTTTAGTGACATCTGGCCTGGAAGTTACAATGGTGGAAAAGCTAATTATTTCATAATCATAGATAATATTTTATCATTATTTATCATTGGTTGTCATGGCCTCTTTTGCGGGTTCAAGTCCCGCCTTCGGCACCATTTTAAAAGAAAAATATTTTTCACTCACATCACGTTATAGACAGTCACTATTTCTTCCATATTAGAATTGACAACAACGGCCTTAGTTGTGCACTTATCTAATAAATGGATTAAGTGCTTATATTGTTTGATAATTCGGTCTTTATCTTTTTTGTATAGCCTGTATTCTAACGCGTTACCTGGTTTTCTTATAGAGGTTCCATGTTCTAAAATTATATCGATATAATCTTTTGGAATACCTCTTTGTTGCAATCTTTCGCTTGCATGTCTTGATGTTTTCATAAGGTATCTCCTTTCATTGATTATTTTTATTTAGATCTATCTTATTGAGAACTTATCCTCAAACTTTCCATCGGCATGAATCTCAGCCTTTTACACTAAATAAACCTCGCCAAAATTATTAAAATCCATGTGCCATGTTACTGAATCAGCTTTGAAATTATGTATAAAAGTATATGTAAGATTTTAATTATTTATAATAGTGCACTTATGATTCTAATTATATACTAATATATATATAACAACCAATGTCAAGAAAAAATTTTATCAAGAGAAAAAATATTAAAAAATTACTAAATATATGGTAACTACCCAGGTTGCCAGGTTCAAGGTTCACAGTTCAGGGGTTCAATCCCGATTTTATCGGGAAACCATTGTCCATCCAAAGGCTCCTCAACCGACTCATGAAAAACCCACATTTAACGGTTAATGGTTCAGCAAATAACCATTGAACCCCGATTTATCGGGGAACTTTGAACCTGTGTAGGATAGACATGTTGTAGACCAATAGATCAAAATTTGTGTGGAATCATATTGCAGGTGATAGTTTATATATAAAGAGAGATTTTTTTGCCTATCTCGCATTCTGAGTGTTGGGAGCCATATCTCTCTCGTGATTTGCATTTCTCTGACTTTTTAGGGTAAGAAAAAGCTTATGAACAGGATAAAAGCTATAGGGTTTGACCTTTTTAATACCTTGGTCATTGCCAAGCCTCATATTTTAGATGAGGCCATGAGGAGGTTGATCAAAAGCCTTCGGCAAAGCGGTTTCAAACTTGAGAATGAACAATTTAAAGAAGCCTACCGGGATGCTGCTCTGGAGTTTGTTAAAAAAGCTCAAGAGGATGGTATAGAAACACACAACCGTTTTTGGATAAGCGCAGCACTAAAGAGCCAGGGATACAGTATCTTGCCTGATGACGCTCGAATAGCTATAGCAGTTGACAACTATTTTTCAGACTTTTTTCTACACTGTCATCTTATTCCAGGCACAAAAGAGATGCTCAGTAGCCTGATGGATGTATACCGTCTCGGGCTACTTACTAATTTCACTCATGGGCCTGCTGCCAGAGAGATCATTGCCAAGTTAGGTCTCAACCCTTTTTTTGATGTGGTGCTCATTTCTGGCGAGCTAGGCTTTCGCAAGCCACATCCTTTGGTTTTTCACAAGCTCATTGAGCGCCTGGGGGTTGAAAAGGATCAAATTCTTTATGTCGGAGATAACCCAGAGCCCGACATTACGGGTGCACAGAAGGCTGGGCTCCAGCCTGTTTTAACTACCTATGTGAGGGATCAAAATATACAGTCTGTACCGGGTATTTTTTTTCAGGGTGATGAAAAATTGGACTGCAAAGTACCTAAGATCTCTAAGTGGAAAGATTTGTTATCTCTCTTGGACAGGGAATGAGCTTTAAGCAAAGAAGGAGAACCCAATTCACTGTTTTCTACATCGCCTTTTTTTTGAAATTATTTGTGTGATTTCATCTGGATCTCCGAAATAGATGCAATGAGCCAAACACACATTGTCGGCGCAGGCTGGTATAAGTCCCTTATCCACCCTATGATGGCAAAGATTACACTTCTGTGCAATGCCTTTGTTCATGTCAAAGGCAATGGCATCGTAAGGACATGATTCTATACAAGCCTGACATCCAGTACATTTCTCATAATCTATAACTACAATACCGTCTTCTCTCTTGCTAATAGCTTTCTCTGGGCAAACCTCTGCACAAGGAGGGTCATCACAGTGTCTGCAAACATTCACCTGAAAAGAGAAATCAAGTTTACCATCGATTATCTTGGGGCCAACTTCTGAAACAGAGATTAAATAAACACCATCAGTTGAATTGTTTTCTTGTTTGCATACAACTTCACAGGCCTTGCATCCCCAGCAGGACTCATGATCTATAACCAGTGCATATTTTTTCATGAACTACCCCTTTAGTTACTGCTCAAGGTATATCTTGCATAAAAGTGTTCTAACGTTAGTTGCACCCACTGCAGGATCACAGCCCTCATAGGCATTATCTGTCAATATGTTAATGTTTGATTCATCCCACCCGTGTCCCGGGTCTTTTCTCTCTGGAAACCACCAGGCATGCTGTGCCCCAATAACCCTTGGGTCAATGCCTGCAAATATTTTTGCTCGTTGCCTGACCTTGCCACGAGGGGATTCAATAATCACCCAATCTCCTTCACGTATGCCTTCTTTGCGTGCAGTTTCAGGGTGAATTTCCACAACTGGTTCCCTGTGAAGCTCTCTTAGCCAGGGCACCTGGCGATTTTCTGAATGAAAAAATCCGGGAGACCTCATCCCAGTAATAAGGATATATGGGTACTGTTTGTATAATTCTGGCGAGCTTAAAGGGCTTTCAGGGACTTCACGGTATTGAGGAAGGGGATCGTATCCCCATTTTTTAAGCAATGTTGAATATAGTTCAAACTTATTAGTTGGGGTAGAAAATCCTTTTTTCTTATATTTTTGATATTTTATTTCCCCTCTTATGTAATCCATCTCGCTGAATTCCTGCCACGTTGTACCCATGGGTTCTAATATGTAATCTAAAGCTCCTTCAAAATTATCCCACCAGTATTCTCCCTGACCCACTCTGTGAGCAAGGTCATTGAGCATTTCATGATCTGATCGGCACTCTCCCATCTGGATGACCTTTCTCCTCGGCAGGATGTAGCCATGTCTCTTCCAAAAATCCCCAATGTAGTCCATCTCAAGCCATGTAGCCGCTGGCAAAACAATATCTGCAAGTTCGGCTGTTGGTGTTAAGAAAAAATCAGAAACAGCCATGAACTCAACCTTTTCAAGTGCACGGTAAACCTCTTTTGCATTTGCACGAGTCATAACAGGATTTGAGCTGATTAAAAATAGCATTTTTACTGGGTAGGGCTTTTTTGTAAGAATAGCATCCCACACACATTTGGGATTAATAATTGCAAAATTTCCAGCAAGACGGAAACGATCTGCCCCTAAACGTTTTGAGGCCTGCTCTTTTGAAAGTTTCTTGTGGGCACCAAATTCTGCCACTGTTCTAATTGTGGGTGCTTTGAATAAGACCTGTCCTCCAGGTACGTCTATATTTCCAGTTATACCCATAAGGGCCATGAGAGAGCGGTTGTTGTCTGCGCAGTTTATCTGCTGTTCAATGGCCACTCCCCACTGGATTGCTGCAGGTTTAGTAGTTGCAAATAGTCGTGAAGCTTCCCTGATTTTTTCTTTTGGAACCCAGGTGATCTCTTCTACCTTGTTGAGTGGATATTCATTGATTCGTTTCACAAAGGGCTCCCATCCATGGACATAATTTTCTACAAATTCCGTATCATAAAGCTCTTCATTGACGATGACATTGAGCATTCCCAGGGCGAGGGCTGTATCTGTTCCTGGTCGGAGCTGAAGCCATATATCAGCACGGGCTGCAATACGTGTTAATCTTGGGTCAACGGCAATAAGTTTCGCCCCTTTATCAAGGCTCACTGAGAAAGATTCACCCTTATATTCATCAGAGTTACCTATCACCAAATTGTTCCCCCACACCATAATGCACTTTGGATTGTTTTCGTAGTCTACGATAGGATTTGATCCACAGGTAATGATACTGGTAGCAATACGAGGGCCGTAGCAGAAATGACCTGCTGTAAGAACATTTGGGGTACCAAGAAGATTGGCAAAGCGATAAATTACCCCTTCATTTTCCCTTCCTGTTCCATACCCCATTACAATTGATTCTGCCCCAAATTCTTTTTTATACTGCACTATCCGTTCTGCAATGGTATTCAGTGCTTCATCCCACGAAATACGCTCCCAATTTCCGCTTGCCTTTGCCCCAACTCTTTTGACAGGATACGTCAATCGATCTGGATGGTAGGCCAATTGAGTGGATGCAATTCCTTTGCTGCATAGAGTTCCATGATTTATGGGGCAGTCAGGATCACCAGCAATTTTGACCGCCTTACCATTTTTCGTATAGACCAAAACTCCACAGCCACCGTGGCACATTCGACAGTGGCTTTTGACTGCAGAATCATACCCATAGGTCTCCATCTCCCTTTTTATATTGGAGTAAGTGAATTCAGTCATATACTGACTCCCTTTATCAAGGCTACTTTAAAGTCCAGATGTCTATATAGCTCAAGATCTTAAAATTTTTGTCAAGCCCGCCTTGGCGCGATATGATCATAACAAGCTATTGTCACTTTATCACTAAGTGAACGGGAGCCATAAAATTTAACCCTTGCATGCCAGGCCTGCCCGCCGGACGGCAGGCGGGTCTGGGCCAGGGTTTTTGCAAAACACTCAGGTGCTAAATATGGGTAAATACTGGATACTGGTTTCCGGATTCTGGATTCTGGATAAAACCAGGAATACTCTTTTATCTATCCAGCATCAAGTATCCAGCATCCAGCATCGCTTCGGTTCAACAAATGGAATATGACTATGCTAAACTCGTCGGTTTGAGGCGGAGCTTCGCTAGATAAATGCATAATTACTTATAATTCCAGGGTTTGTAGCCGATAGTATAGCAGGATTTATGCTATTAATTACAAGAAAAAATAGGGACGTCAAAAAGGGAAGGATAAGAGGACATTCGTGTAGAGCATGCATTGCTCATATGTATCTTGGTTACATAATAAAATGCGTTTTCTCCTGATAGGCAGAGCAGAGATTTTTGAAAGCTCAGTTGATGCAATCTCTGCACGAACGTTTTCCGCTACTGTTTATTCTTTAAGAAGATTCCTGATCCAAAGGTTTTTTAGCGGGATCTTTTTGAGGCCTTCAGCGGATTTATCTTATTGATTTCCTTTTTGGTGTTTATCTGTATGTGAGTAGCCATATTGCAGACCCCATTTTTCCATTTGATAGAAGGGTCTAGGAAACTCATACAGTATTTTCCGGTAGGATATTCAACGATTCTCTGGCAACCATCACACTGATCAACAATGGGGTGACAGTTACCTCCGTTAAACTGGCATCCTTTTTTGGTCATAAAGATGCACTCAAAGCCTGGCCTTAACGTTGTACAAACCATAATAACCACATCCTTTCTTTATAAATTTTAGATAAGAATTATTCTTATTTTAAAAAAATGACTTATAGTTCCTTTAAAAATTAATCGAACAACGAATTGTGCCTTATGCCTTAAGAAATTATTATTGTCAATAAAAAAAGTAAAAAAAGTCAAGTTCGATCAAACTCTAATCATGATATTTAATATGTCTACCTTTTGTTTGATTTTTTTATTCAAACAGGCCCATCAATCTTTTTAGTCTCTTTATTGCCCTGGGGAGAATCTCACCAATCTCTTCATTAAATCTCAGGTTTGTGCGATGATCAAAGGGGGTGTCTCCTTTATTAATGATCACCAATTTTGCTCCAGAGCGAAGGGCCTCCAGAGGCATGTCTGCTGCTGGTGTTACTACCAAGCTTGATCCAACAACCAAAAAAAGGTCACTTTTTCGAGAATGCTCAAAGGAAAGCCTTAGATCTTTTTCAGGAAGGGACTGCCCAAAATCTACTACACTTGAGACCAATGTGCCTCCACACTGACACATAGTCATGCCAGTGGACTTGTTAACCTTTTTATCGCATCTCGTGCACCGAAGTTTGGTCATATTCCCATGAAGCTCAGCCAGCAGATCAGGATTTATCCCTGATTTTAAATGGAGATTATCTACATTTTGAGAGATAAGAAATTTTAATTTGCCCATTTTTTGGAGATCAACGATAGCAATGTGGCCGCTATTTGGCTCAACTGAATCCCAAGAGCGGTTCAAAGGTTTTGGAGCAAGTCCTTTATCTCTCCGGGTCCATAGACCGTCAGGACCTCTGAAATCAGGAAGTCCTGATTCAGTGCTGATTCCAGCGCCAGTAAAAACAACGAGATGTCTAGATTCATATAACCATTCAGAAAGGATTTGAATTCTTTTTTCAAGATCTTTTTCCATGGCAAATATTTAGATATTTATATAATACTTCTTTTCTAATCCCTCCTTTTGAAATTTTGAGGCTTAAAAATCTAATGGCTTACAGATGATCTCTTTGACTTTCATGTCAAAGAAATTTTGGGTATGTGCTGGTTTAAGTAGAAGTGCTGTATCTACTCCAGTTGCTGTTCCACCAATAGAGATAACATCCTCATCTGTTCTGATTAGCCCAGCATCTGTGGCCATTAAGGCCATCTCAATTGCAACCTTTGTTCCATGACCAAATGTTCGCAAGGTATAGGCAATAACCTCATCTATTTGATAGGTGCCAGTTTTGTTCCTAAATGCCCTTCCTACGCCACCAAATGCGTGTTGGGCTGTCAAAACAATAGCACCTTTTTCGAGAAGGAGTTTTCTATCTTTTTCTGCGAGTTCTTGATGGTCTGGTTTTTTAAAACCTGTTACATGCGTTACAATTATGAGAGAAAAATTATTACCGAATAGATCAAGGGCCTTGAAGGCGGTTTTGCCGGTACAACTTGAGACCAAAATCTTATTGATTTTTAATGTTTTGGCTCTTTCAAGAGCAGCTTCAAGGGTTGCTTTTGTGTTGCCTGGGCCAGGGTTTGTAAAATAGCGACAGTTTACAACCTCAAAGGCTTTATCTTTTTTTGACCCTTTTGATTCTTTTGGCTCATCTGTTTTATCCTCCTTAGTTAGAAGAGATTTAACAGCCTCCTGACCTTTTTCCACCAAAAGATGATTTATGTCCCTGAACTCTTTTGGTAATTTTACAATGTTGGCCTTTGGAAGAATTTCAAGGATCTTTTTTGCAGCCTGCTCACTGCCTTTGCTATTTTTGAAGCAGATTTTTGTGGTTATATCGGAAAATAGTTGTAGTTGTTTGAATCCTGTCATGCTGGGCAGGGAAACACCTCCCAGATCTGTGCTTAATAGGTCAAGTATGCCAGACGTAATAATTACATCTCTAAAATTTCTCTCAAGGTTAAAAAGCCCTGTTTCAAGGTCACTATCTTCATGAAAGTATTCTTGGCCCTCTTTTACTATTTGACCATTTATTTCGAGGGACTCTGTTGCCAGATACTGAATGCCTACAATCAGAAAACCGCGTACTAAAGGGAAGGCGAGCGCCTTTCTCTCTGGGGAGTAACCGACTATTTTTTTAGGGAGAAGTTCATTATAAATAATCCCTTTATTTATTTTTTTCTTATCATGTAAATAGCTGACAGCCTTTTCCACAGCTTGTTTGTTTTGAAGCATTGTATAAAAAAGTTGATCAAAGTTTTTTTTGACTTTAATTTTATTTGTTTCCATTATATTTTTCCTTAATTATACTAAAATATTATTCGCCAATTATTTTTACCAAAACCCTTTTACGTCTGCGACCATCAAATTCACCATAGAATATCTGCTCCCAAGGGCCAAAGTCCATTTTACCGTTAGTTACGGCAATAACAACCTCTCTTCCCATAATCTGCCTTTTCATATGTGCATCTGCATTATCCTCACCAACATTATGCCTATATTGGGAGACAGGCTCATGGGGAGCAAGTTTCTCTAGCCATTTTTCATAGTCGTGATGTAGCCCGGATTCATCGTCATTAATAAATATGCTGGCTGTTATATGCATGGCGTTGCAGAGAATAAAACCCTCCTTAATCCTGCTTTCTTTAAGACACTCTTCAACTTGGGGGGTGATGTTAACAAATGCCCTCCTCGTGGGCATCTCAAACCAGAGTTCTTTTCTATAGCTTTTCATAGATAGCTCCTATGTAATGTCGCCGATATGTGACATTTTCTGTAATTTTAAATAAATTATTTGCCTTTTGTACGTAAATGGTCTCTTAATTGTTTTGTCAAATGAAGACAATAATAAACACTTAAAGGGGAAAAATCTATGTTTTATTTTCCCTTGATTTCAGTGCAGAATGGTGATAAATGCCTATCGCGTGAGAAAAAAGAAATAGTGTTTTATCCAGATAAAAAAGTTTACGTAATGCCTATTTATAAAGAGAGGTACGATCAAGATAGGAAGCAAAGATAGCAATAGGCATTTGATCAAAGGGATCTGCAGAAAAGATTATCAATAAAGGAGGAAATCAAGATATGTCAGTGGATTTTGATAAAGCAATGGATGAAATGCAGGCGTCTATCATAGAAGATACCCAGAAGATATATTCAGAAAAAATGATTGAAAGATGGCTTAGTCCAACACGTATGGGAGAGATGGAACAACCTCAGGGATACGGAAAGGTTAAGGGGCCATGCGGGGATACCATAAAGATTTTTCTTAGGATTCATGATGAAAGGATTATTGATGCCAGGTTTGTTGCTGATGGGTGTGCAACGACTATGGCTGCAGGTTCTATGGCCTGTGAACTTGTGATAGGAAAAGACATCAAGGATGCATTTAAAATAAACAAAGAAGTGATTTTAGAGAATTTAGGCGGTCTGCCAGAAGAAAGTTTGCACTGTGTTCTTTTGGCATCGAATACTCTAAAAGAGGCATTGACTGATTACCTTACATCCAAGGATGAATCATAGAGGAGGTTTTTCAAAAAACAGTAAGGAAATGGAAGGATATAAGACTCAATATAAAAATTCTGTCTTTTCCGGACAAAAGTTAGAACTTGATGGTAAATATTTTAATCATTGTAAGTTTAAGGATTGTATTATTGTTCTGGAGAAAGGGGAAACTAATATTACCGGTTGTAGTTTTGAAAACTGTAAATTACTCCTTAAAGGCAATGCCTATACTGTTGGAAAAATAATAAAGCTATTTACTGGGAAAAGCCCTTTAAAGGTGTTGGACTTTGATGAGCCGTTGTTTAAGAATACTACGCCAAAAAAAGTTTAAGCCCCTATTGTTTTTCTATATCGTAAACAATTTGTATTATTGTTATTATGATCTAGCAAAGATATATACCCTATGTTCCTGTAAGCCTTTTCTTTAGCACCTTCCAGCGTTGCATCGCCGGCGATTATATGCAGTGCTCTTCCACCGTCTGTTACAAGGCCTCTTTCTGGATCTTCCCTTACGCCTGAAAAATAAACAGCAATTCCCTTTTCTATAGTATCTAATCCTGCTATCACATGGCCCTTCCCATAACGGCCCGGATATCCCTTGTTCCAGCCCTTACTTGCCTTTGAGCGGCCTTCCATAGCAACTATATCCACATAGTGCTGGTTATTCCAGACAGGATGAATTTGATCCAAATTCCCTTCCCATACTGCCATACCTATCTCGAAGAGATCCGTACTTAGTTTTCTTGAAAGCACTTCCCACTCCGGATCGCCATGCCTTACATTAATTTCAAATACATCCAGTTGGTTATAAGGATCAAGATTCAGCCCAAAGTATAAAACACCTTTATAATTCCATCCCAAACCTAAATCGCCCCTGTTGTAAATTGCATTAACTGTTGGGTTTACAATCTCTTTGATAATCCTGTTTACCAGCCATGGGGTCACAAGTTTATGGGGTGCATAACATCCTGTGCCACCTGTATTAAGGTTTCCACCAAACTCAGCAATTGATTGCTCATCATTCTGATCAAAGGCCTGTTTGTAGTCCTGAACAAACATTTTTAAAGGGAGCACATGTTCACCATCCAGGTAGACATAAAAGGAGATTTCAGTGCCATACTTTCTTTCTTCTATAACAACCTTATCACCTGATTTTCCGAATATTTTTTCTACCATTATTTTGTCGATTGCTTTCTCGGCTTGTATGACATCATCGCACCCTATGGCACCTTTTCCTGCTGCAAGGCCATTTGCCTTTACAAAGACCTGATATCCAATATTCCTAACATATTTTTTTGCCTTTTCCGGGTTATCAAAAACCATATATTCTGGCTTACCTACCCCTATTTCCCTTAAGATATTATCAGTAAATGCCCTGTCACTCTCTAATCTAACATATTCTCTCTTTGGACCAATGGTTCTCACCCCTTTTTCATTTAAGATATCAACCAAACCCTCCTCAAGAGGGTTTTCTGAACCTATATCGACCAAATCAACGTTGTTTTCCAGGCAAAATTTCACCACCTCATTAAAGTCTCTTATATCCATACATTCTATCAATTTTCTCTTTCCCTTCAGTGTGTAGGGCACTCCAGCATTGCCGGGAAAAAAATAGACCTTTTCAACATGCTGACTGTCTCCATATTTATCAGCAAGTGAGTGGTCTCTGCCTCCGGTGCCATATACAAGAACTTTCATATTTTCCTCCCTAAACGGTGATGTTAAGACGTTGACTTATATGTGGGCATGGGGTGGGTGCAAAAGTTTGATTGGCAGAGTATATTGAGATTGTTAGAGTATGTCAATATTAATTGAGTAATTACAGGATCGGTTTAGACTTGTCTTTTTTTTATATTTTGTTATACTTTTTCAAATTTTCAGGCAAACAATAGCTAACATTACTGTGACTACTGAGGTTCAAAGTTCCAGGGTTCTCCGACAACCTGAATAGTTGCATATTATTTACCAATTCTATTACAATGAAGATTGGAGTCATTTCAGATACACACCTAAAAGAGGTGAATTCTCGCCTTATTGATATATATAAGGATTATTTTTCTGATGTGGATATGATTATCCATACTGGAGATCTTATTTCTGAAGAAATAGTTGATTTATTAAGCCAGAAGCCACTCCATATAGTTCATGGAAATATGGACGATTTTGATATAAAAAAGAAATTTCCTAAAAAAAAGATATTAGAGGTAAGCGGTTTCCGTTTGGGATTAATACATGGATGGGGCTCACCTTTTGGAATAGAAAAGAGGATAAGACCAGAGTTTAATGATGTCCATGCCATTATTTATGGCCATTCTCACAAGTCAGCTAATCATATTGATAATGGAGTTATTTTTTTTAATCCAGGAACTGCCACCGGTTTCAGCATGAGTGGATCCCATTCGATCGGAATTTTGGATGTAAATGACGAAATACATTTTACTATAATCAAAGTTTGAGGGCATAAGATGAAGGTTCTTTGGGCGCCCTGGAGAATGGAATATGTGAGCTCCGATAATAAGGGGGGGTGCATATTTTGTCCAGGCGAAGACAGAAGTTTAGATGAACAAAGGTTAATTTTATGTATTGGTAACCTAAGCATTATTCTGATGAACAGGTTTCCTTATATAAATGGACATCTTTTAATAGCCCCTTTGCGACACATTTCTACTTTGAATGCACTATCAGCGGAGGAAAAACTTGACCTAATCACACAAGTTGAAAAGTCTATTGGTGTTTTAAAAGAAGTGTTGAGGCCAGAAGGATTTAATGTAGGCTTAAATCTGGGAAAGGCAGCAGGGGCCGGTGTTGAGGATCATATCCATTTTCATATTGTTCCTCGATGGGGAGGAGATACTAATTACATGACTGTATTTGGAGAAGTGAGGGTAATTCCAGAGCATATTCAAGAGACATATCGAAAATTGTTACCTTTTTTCAAATAGTTTTAGATACTATAAAACATTCTTTAAAGCTTTAAAGGAGGATTTTATGAAACATATAAAGGCTATTATAAGTATAGTATTAATGTTACTGGCCGTGGTACTTATTGTTGAAAATCTTGCGCAGTTATCCCAGAAATTGACACTTCAAGTTGACCTTTATTTTTGGGAATGGAAAACTGAGCCAATGTCATTTTATCTTGTTATTATAATTGTCTTTCTATTAGGAATCCTCATAGCTAGTTTATACGGTATACTTGAGCGCTTTAAATTGAAGAAGGAAATAAGGATAATTTCCAAGAAGAAAAGAGAAAAAGACAAAGAGCTGGATTCATTGAGAAACCTTCCTATTGTTGAAAGTAAGATAGAAGATATGGAGCTGTCAGAAAAAAATCAGGATTAGAAGCTGAGTAGCGGGAGATTAGGATAATTTAATATATCGGATTTCCCAGAACCCACGCCTGTAGGCCAGTGGGCATTATTCCAGTAATCCCTGGCCCAGACCCGCCTGTCCCGATATAATCGGGACGGGCGGGTCTGGCTAGCAATGCAGTAGTATTTAAAACGAGTCTGAGAAATAATACAGCGGCACCACAATGCTCCAGAAAAGTCGCACCTCCCGATCCCGTCTCGGTCTCGGGACGGGGAGGGCAGGCCATTATTCTCCCGCAATCCTGCGGGATGGAGCGAAGCGGAGCTAAGTTCTAAATGTTGGAAGAAATTAAAAATTTATTTTTTAGCAATCTTGATATTAGACTTGGCGTCTGGTTAATCATTGCCTTTGTATGTGGTTTCCTTATAGATAGGTTTATTAGATCAAGACGTGCTGAAAAGCTTAGAAAAAAACTGGATAGGGGAGATAAGGCTTTCTTCCAGGGCATTCAGCATATACTTTCCAATGAGCCAGATCAGGCTATCGAACAGTTCACAAAGTCGGTTAAGATTAACTCAGATACTATCGAGACCTATGTCGCTTTGGGCCATCTCTATAGATCAAAAGGGGATATCGAGAGGGCTATCAGGATACGGCAGGGAATAATTTTACGACCTAATCTGGACAAAGAGATAAGATTGAGGGCAATATTTGATCTGGGATTAGATTACAGGAAGGGGGGTTTTTTGAATCGGGCTATATCGGCATTCCATGAGGTTCTTGAGGATGATCCAAACAATGTCGAAGCCCTTGAGCAGATTGAGCGAATTTATGAGGATATGTACGATTGGGAAAAGGCCTTTAAAACGAGAGAGTCTATCTCAAAACTCGTAAAGGGTGATCATCGGCATATACTTGCTCACCAAAAAACAGAGCTTGGGAAGATACAGGAAAAGAATGGTGATAGAGCAAGGGCTGAGAAATCCTATAAAAAGGCTATCTCTATCTTTGACAAATGCGTTGATGTCTATCTTCATTTGGGTGATCTCTATTTTAGTCAACAAGAGCACAAGAAGGCCTTATTTACATGGAAGAGGGTAGTTGATGTCGCGCCTCAGTTTACTTTTCTTGCCTACAAAAGGTTAGAAAAGGCCTATTCAACGATGAGGAATCTAAAGGGGGTAGAGGATTTTTTAAGAGATACTGCCCGAAAGAATTCTGATAGCTTTACAAATTTAGCCTTAGCCAAGTATCTCTATAATAAGGGGGAGACAGATTCTGCTTTGAATGAACTGAATCAGAGCATTAAATCAGCCCCTTCCTTTTTAAATGCCAGAAAATTTATAGGGGAGATACTTTTAAAAGAAGGCAGAAATGAAGAGGCATTAGAAGCCTATAAAGATCTCCTATTAATATTAGATTTTCCTTATTTAAAGTTCCAATGTAGCAATTGTGGATACAGACCAGATGAACTTGTTTGGAAGTGCCCACAGTGCTTGAAATGGGATTCTATAGATATTATAAAACCATCTTCTTCTGACTTATCTAATGGTAATGTATCTTCTTAAATTTCTACATTTCCATATTTAGGGCTTTGCCCCAATTGGAGTAGTGGAGCATTGGAGTGATGGGTCTAAAAAAAACAATAATTCTTCAGCTCTTCCTAACCATTACTCCAGTATTTTTACCCCGTTAAATATGAGTTTTTAAGCGCCCATATTGTAGGATAATCTGAGGAGCATAATAGTCGCCTATTTCAATAAAAGACACTATTTAATAGGGCAGGCACTCCATCATTGCAGGTGAATGCACTATATTGCAGCTAAACAATTTATTATTTTCTCGCCTACAGTGGGATAGAATTTCCTATACGTTAAATTATAAGGTTCTTATATGATACGCAGATTGCTACGTGGAAAATATGTGCTGATATTTTTCTTTTTATCCCTATTCTTTACCCTGTTTTTCACCACCTCTCATCGAGTTACTATCGCAAAATCCAATTCTGCTAAAATTCTTTTCCACAAGGCAGAGGCGTGCACAAAAACACTTTATCAATCTAAAGCTAAAAAGAAATACAGACATAATTGGGAAAGATGCATCAAGGGATATGAAAAGACTTATAAGACATTTCCAGGAACAGATGAGGCGGCGCGGGCTATGTTCGCTGCTTGTAAATTATGGACTAATCTCTATGGTTATTCAGGGAGGAATTCTGATATTGACACGGCCGTATCACTCTATCGAGAACTGGTAGAGAAATACAAGACCCATAGATTGGCTGATGATGCCCAATACAGATTGGGGGAGATCTTTTATAGGTATAAAAAGGATTCAAAGCAGGCCTATGTTGAATTTTTAAAGGTAGAGATAAAGTTTCCAAATGGAGATGCAAAGGTCAAAGCATCTAAGATGATGGATAAGCTGGAACGTCTCTTAGGCAAGAAAAGATTGGCAAAAGCAAGTGTCAAGGAAATCAAGTCCAAGAAAAAGAAATTAATCGCAATAAAGGATATCAGGCATTGGTCGACCCCAACTTACACAAGGGTGGTTGTCGACTTGGAGAACCCAGTCAAATACAAGAAACATCTGTTAAAGAAGGACCCGGACCTTAGTAAGCCAAGACGCCTTTTTTTAGATCTACAAAATTCATGCATTAGCAAGGAGATAGAAAGTTCTATACTCATTAAAGACGGACTGTTAAGAAGGGCACGGGCTGCTCAACACGACAAAAAAACTGTCAGGGTTGTCCTTGATATTGATAATATGGAAGGATATAGAGTCTTTCACCTTTATGATCCCTTTCGGATTGTGATTGATGTGCAAGGCAAGGAGCAGAAGGCAAAGCCCGTAAAAACAGTAGTTGCTCAAAGGTCTCAGAAAGAAAAAGCAACAAATGAAAGGAAAAAAGAAGGCATATCTTTAGCTAAACAGTTAGGTTTGGGAGTAAAGAAGATTGTAATTGATGCAGGCCATGGCGGAAAAGATCCGGGTGCTATTGGAAGAAATGGCCTAAGAGAAAAAGATGTTGTGCTTAAGCTTGCAAAATTAGTGGCAGAAAGGGTGAGAAAAGATCTTCATTGTCAGGCTATTTTAACCCGAAGAAGTGATGTATTCTTACCTTTGGAAAAGAGAACTGCAATTGCCAATATGAAAAAGGCGGATCTATTTATCTCCCTTCATGCAAATGCGCATAAGAATAGTAAATTACAAGGCTTAGAGACCTATATCTTGAATATAGCCTTAGATGAAGAAAGCATGAATGTGGCTGCAAGAGAAAATGCTACCTCTACAAAAAATATAAGCGACCTCCAGATGATTTTAAATGATCTTATGCTTAACACAAAGATAAATGAGTCGAGCAGACTGGCAAAATTTGTGCACAAAGGTTTGGTAAAGGAGCTGCGGAAAAGATACAAGATAGTTAAGAACAGGGGTGTGCGGCAGGCACCATTTTATGTCTTGATTGGTGCTGAGATGCCCGCAATTCTGGTAGAGGTAGGTTACATTACAAATTCGATAGAAAATAGACGGCTTAAAAGCGTGTCATACCTCAAGAGGGCTGCTTCAGGTATAGTGAAGGGCATTGATTTATACATTAAGGATATGGAGTTGGCCTATAAAGGTGGATAAAATTTTAATTTTGCAGCCACTTAAGATAGGCATCTATAAACATATTAATGTCCCCATTCATCACCCTATCAACATCTCCAACTTCAAGGTTTGTCCTGTGATCCTTTACTAATCTGTAAGGATTGAATGTGTATGACCGTATTTGATTACCCCATGCTATCTCTTTCTGGGATTGGTGTCTGAGATCTTTTTCTTTGCTTTTTTTCTCTTTTTCCAATGCATAGAGGCGTGCTTTAAGAATTTTTAGAGCCAGGTCTCTGTTTCGGTGCTGAGATTTTTCGTTTTGGCACTGGACAGCTATATTGGTTGGTAAGTGGATAATCCTTACGGCAGAACTGGTCTTATTAACATGCTGTCCACCTGGACCGCTAGCCCTGAAGGTTTCTATCCTCAGATCCTTCTCGTTGATATCTATTTTTATGTCATCTTCAATCTCTGGCAAGATAGATACCGATGCGAATGATGTATGTCTTCGACTACTGGCATCAAAAGGAGAGATCCGGACCATCCGGTGAATGCCATGTTCCGATTTTAGGTAACCGTATGCATGAGGGCCACTTACAGTGAAGGTAACATTTTTTATCCCTGCCTCATCGCCTGCTAAGTGGTCAATAATCTTTGTCTGCATCTTTCTGGACTCTGCCCATTTGAGATACAGCCTGAATAACATTTCAACCCAATCTTGAGCCTCTGTTCCTCCTGCGCCTGCATTTATAGCTACAATTGCATTTCTTTTATCATCTTTATCACTAAAGAGGGTCTGAAGCTCGTATCTATTTATCTCTTTTTCCAGCTCAGAAAGGTTGGTGCTTGCCTCTGAAATCATTTTCTCATCGTTTTCTTCCTGGGCTAACTTGGTCAGGATATCGAGCTCTTCTAACTCATTTTTATATCTATGCCATTCCTCTAATTGGTTACTGAGCACCCCTCTTTCCTGGCTTAGTTCGGTGGCTTCATTCTGGTTGTTTTGCCAGATATCAGCTTTAGATAATATTTTTTCTATTTTTTTTAGACTTTTTTCATCATCAGTTAAGTCAAAGATGCTCCCAAATATCATCTAATTTCCTATTCAGAGTATCTATTTTTTCGATTATCTCTGCATAATTCATAATTTTATCTCCTTTTGTAATGTCAGTAGTGAGTTGTCAGTAGTCTGTTGTATTTACATTAATAAATACACTAAATTTAATATTGAAATTGTTAGTATCACCGTTTCTATTTAGCTGAATTAATTGATTTTTTGGTTACTTTCAACGGACAACTGACAACGTTCGACGGACACTATTTTTTTTTATTACTATCCAAAGAAATTTAATAATTGTTGCGACTAATAATACTATAGCAAAAATATTCCCTAATTGTGAATAGAATGTTTTTTTGTGTGTTAATTTTATCTTCTTTTGTAAAATTTCCCTCGCAAAGAGCTCACTTTTGTCTACTATCTTTCCATTTGCATGAATAAAGGCGCTTATCCCAGTGTTTGCAGCTCTTGCCATAGGTAAACTATTTTCTACGCACCTAAAAACAGCCATGCTCAGGTGTTGATAAGGGGCACTGGTGCGGCCAAACCATGCGTCATTGGTTAGGTTTACTAAAAGCTCAGCTCCTTGGGCAGCGAATTTTCGAGAGATATCAGGAAAGATAGTCTCAAAACAGATTAATGCCCCTATTTTAAGACTTGGAGAATGTATAGGTTTAATTTTCTTACCAGTGGAGAAATCTCCTGCTGCTGGAACTAAGCGATGTACAAATGGGATGTATTTTTTAAGTGGAACATATTCACCAAAGGGGACAAGATGAACCTTGTCATAATAATCAAATACCCTATTTTTAGATATTATATACGCCCTGTTGTAATAGAAGATATTATCTTTATCTTTTGCATATGCAGGAGAACCAAACAGAATATTTGCATTGGTTATTTTGGCAACCTCGAATACTTCCTTAGAAAGATGGGATATATCTTGAAAAAAATATGGAAGCGCAGTTTCAGGCCAGATGACGAGCTGAGGTTTAAAATCTGCTGATTCTGTAGATAGCTTCTTATAAATAGACAGTGTCTCTTCTTGAAAATCTGAGTCCCATTTTAAAGACTGATCGATATTTCCCTGGACAATCACTGCCCTTAGTTCTTTTCCTTTTGAGTTACTATCTGCTTTTTCTTTCAAATTATTGTAGCCATATAAAAGTATAAATCCTATAAGCAAAGAGGTGAGAATTGTTTCTATTCCTATTATCCGCAAGACGTGTCCGTTTTGTTTGTTATGATCATAATCCGTAGATCCTGAATCGTAACCTGTATTGAACCCCAAAAACTTTTTCTTAATCGTTAGAGAAGCGATGTTATATATGGAAAAATTTACCAGAACGATAACAAATGATATGCCATAGACACCGGCAATATCTGATATCTGTATTAGTGGCAACCTGGAATATTGGCTGTATCCTAAAAGGCACCAGGGGAGACCAGTCATAATATAAGATCTTGCATATTCAAGTGCGACCCAGATGCTCGCTCCCCAAAATGGTGATAGCCTATTGTTTTTAAAATTAGCCACGATAAGTGCAAAAAAGGCTATATAGAGAGCAAGATAGAACGAAAGAAGCAATAATGCTGCAAGGCTTAAGGTAAGGCTAATATTGCCGTAACGGGAAAGTACATTAACTATCCAATAAATAAGGGTTAGGTAGTGGAAAAGACCAGCAAAAAGCCCTATCTTAAAAGCATCTGATAGGGATTTATCCTCAAGACTAATAAGAAGAGGGATGAGGGATATCCATGCTATCCAGTCCAAATTGATCGGGGCAAAGCTGGCAGTTAACATGAGACCTGAAAGTCCTGATAGCAGTACATTTTTTGCACTAATCTTAGTCATTTCAGCGTTTCCTTGAAATTTTCCACAATATTAAGGATCTTATAAAGACTATAGGCACCCGTTCACAGGTTTCCCGATAAAATCGGGATTCAAAGCCTGCCATCCCTGCCCCCAGTACGGCAGGCGGGCGTCGGGCAGGGATGAACCTTTTTCAACCGTGAACGGTTATGACTATAGTATATCTATGTTTTTTTTGTAAAAGACTTTCCTTAAAACACACTTAGATATTAATTTTTTCTTTAATGAAATAGAACCACGAGTTGGGAAATAGATTTTATTATCAATATGCCTGGTTGATATTATAAATTATGCTTGACTAGATGTAGATTTTTTATTACAAGTTTAAATACTTGATTGAGCGGGCATAGCTCAGTTGGTAGAGTACAAGCTTCCCAAGCTTGGGGTCGCGGGTTCGATCCCCGTTGCCCGCTCCATGTTATTGTAAAGAGCGTTCTGTTCCCTTTTCGAGGTACGCAATTGTTGTTTGGGGAAGGCTGTTACTTTGAAAAGAGGATGAGCCAGAAAGTTGTGTACTTTTTTTAACTCTGGCAACAATTGAGTTAGGTTTGAGGGAGCGGGCCTTTATGCCCGCTTTTTATGTGCGAGGGATATTTTTTTTATGTCAGAGCCTAAGAGAATTGTAAATGAGGTGTCCCTTTTAACTGAGTCTCTTTTGATTGAGTTTGGAATGGACCTGGTGGATGTTGAGTTTCAATTTGAAAGAGGTAGATGGATACTCAGGGTTCTTATAGATAAACAAGGAGGCGTTACGATAGACGACTGTGCCAGCATTAGTAGGGAGCTTGGTGATTTAATTGAGGCAGAGAATATCATTAATTTGTCCTATGTGCTGGAGGTTTCTTCTCCAGGTCTGAACAGGCCATTAACAAAAGAAGATGATTTTATACGTTCAATCGGTAAGATGGTGCAATTAAAGATGTCCAGGCCTATCAACAAAAGAAGGAATTTTGCTGGGTGCCTCACTAATGTCAAGAAAGGGATGATAAGTCTCGTAATGGAGGATAATAATTTAGTTGAATTGCCCTTGAACGAGATAGATAAAGCGAGATTAAAGTATGAATTTGATAATTATTTTATGGGCAGGGAATAGAAAATGATTACAGATTTATTGAGAGCTATTGATCAGGTAAGTCGAGATAAAGGAATTGATTCTAAAACCCTTATAGAGGCTCTGGAAGAGGCAGTTAGCTCAGCTGTTAAAAAGAAATTTGGTTCTGAATATGAGTTAGAGGTGAGCTTTAATACGGAAATTGGAGAGATCGAGGTTTTTGAGTTCAAAGAGGTGGTAAAGGATGTAACAGATGAGAGGCTTCAGGTATCCTTAAAAGAAGCAAGAAAGCTTGATCCAGAATCAGAGATAGGGGACAGCTTGGGTATGAAAACGGATATAGATGCACTGGGAAGAATAGCGGCTCAGTCAGCTAAACAGGTAATAACGCAGAGGCTCAGAGAAGCAGAGAGGGATGCTGTGTATGATGACTTTAAGGATAGGAAAGGAGAAATAATTAACGGCATTGTGCAACGTTTTGATAAAGGCTCCATTATTGTTAACCTGGGTAAATCAGAAGCTGAACTTCCTGCTAAAGAACAAATCCAGAAGGAGACATACATACGGGGTGATAGGATCAGAGCCTATATTTATGATGTCAAACAATTCAGCAGAGGTCCTCAAATAGTATTATCTCGGACGCATCCTAACTTTCTATCAGCCCTATTCGAAAATGAAGTACCAGAAATTTCAGATGGCATTGTGACCATTATGCAGGTAGCCCGAGAACCTGGAGGCAGGGCGAAAATAGCAGTAGCTTCAAAGGATAGGGATGTTGATCCAGTAGGGGCCTGTGTTGGCATGAAGGGATCAAGGGTGCAGGCGGTAGTTCAGGAACTAAGAGGTGAGCGGATTGATATTGTAACGTGGGACCCTGATCCAGCAAAATTTGTGTGTAATGCTTTGGCCCCCGCCGAAATTTTAAGGGTTATAGTTGATGAAGAGAACAGAAGCATGGAAGTCGTTGTACCAGATGATCAGCTTTCTCTTGCGATTGGAAAAAGGGGTCAAAATGTTAGGTTAGCATCTCGTGTTACAAACTGGAAATTAGATGCAATTAGCGATTCAGAGTATAATGAAAAATTAAAAGAAGATTATCAATCCTTGCTTAAGCTTCCTGGTGTCGGTAAAAAATTGGCAACCTCTCTAAATGAGATAGGTTTTAGATCAATAGAGGATATTGGAAAAGCAGATGAGGTTGATTTGGCAAGTATAAAGGGAATTAGTGAAAAAAAGGCCAAAGAATTGATTCAGAACGCCCTGAATTATACGCAAACGGTAATTTCTGATAATGATAAAGCCTCGGATGAAGAAACGGAGGGATTGCCCGGAGGAGTCAATGGGTAAGTTAAGGGTTTACGAGTTAGCCAAAGAAGTAAAAATGAGTTCTAACGAACTGGTTGAGCGATTAAAGAGCGCTGGTTTCTCTATTAACAACTATATGAGTTCTCTTGATATGGATGATGTAGGCAGAGCTAAAGATTATCTTTCAGGGGCAACCGATGAAATTCTCGAGGAAAAAAGGATAAAGCCGACCATTATCCGCAGACGAAAGAAAATCATTCCTAAAATAGAGGAAAAAGTCCAAGAAGAACAAATAGTTGAAGAGGAAGTTACACTACCTTCTGAAGAAGAAATTTCGGTGCCAGAGGAAAAAGTAGAGGAGGTTTTAGAAGAAGAAGTTGAGCAGGAAGTAAAAGAAATACCTATTCCTGAACAACCTATCAAAGAGGTCAAACCTAAAATTGAGAAGAAGAAAAAAGAGAGACCCAAGACTATCCCTGCAAGGATAATAAAAAAGGCAGAAATTCAAGCACCTGTAACAAAGCTTAAGGAGCCGGTAACTACGATACCGTTATCTGAAATTGCAATTTCTCCAAAGAAGGAAGTTAAAAAAGAAAAAGAAGCGATAAAGGAAAAAAAGGCAAAGAAATATAAAGAGGAAGAAATAACTCCTCGGAAGGATTATCACAGACGAAGGAAAGAAATTTTTGAGCGGAAGGATCTCTATGGGGACCGGGAACGGGGCTTTGAAGCAAGAAGTAGATTAAAAGCTAAAGGGAAACTCGACAAGAAGAAGTTAAAACAGACAGAGATAACTGTTCCCAAGGCTATAAAGAGAAGAATAAAGGTCCCGGATGTGATAAGTGTAGTTGAGCTGGCAAGGCGGATGGGTATTAAGTCCACAGAACTCATTAAGAAATTAATGGAAATAGACATAATAGTTACCATTAATCAGACAATTGACTTTGACTCTGCTTCTCTTGTGGCAAGTGAGTTTGAATATGCATTAGAACCCTCGTCTTTTGAGGAGGAGGAGATAATTAAAGAAGAAGAGGAAAAACCTGAAGATCTTCTCCCTCGACCACCAGTGGTTACAATAATGGGGCATGTCGATCATGGAAAAACATCTCTTCTTGATTATATTAGAAAATCAAAAGTTATCGACAAAGAAGCTGGCGGAATAACCCAGCACATAGGGGCTTATTACGTCCACACATCCCATGGTGATTTAGTGTTTCTTGATACACCTGGGCATGAAGCCTTTACTGCAATGCGGGCAAGGGGTGCAAAGGCAACAGATTTGATTGTATTAGTTGTTGCTGCTGATGACGGAGTGATGGAGCAAACAATAGAGGCTATTGATCATGCGAAAGCAGCTAATATTCCAATCGTTGTTGCTGTTAATAAAATCGACAAAGCAAACGCAGATCCAGAAAAGGTGAGGAGAGAATTATCAAAATATGGATTCGTATCAGAGGAGTGGGGTGGTGATACCTTATTCAGTGAGATATCTGCTAAGACAGGACGCGGTGTGGATGAACTACTTGACAGCATACTTCTTCAATCAGAGATATTAGAGTCGAAGGCGAATTATAAAAAGCATGCAAGGGGGGTAATTATTGAAGCCAGACTTGACAAAAGCAGGGGTCCCTTTGCCACTGTTCTTATTCGTGATGGCACCCTTCATCAAGGTGACTTTTTTGTTTGTGGAGAGAATTACGGCAGGGTAAGGGCAATGCTTAATGATAGAGGTCAGAAGATAAAATCGGTAACGCCTTCTATGCCGGTTGAAATATATGGTATTTCTGATGTACCTATGGCCGGAGATGACTTTATAGTAACTTCCGATGAAAAAAAGGCAAAATTAATTAGCGAGCATAGAAAAACCAAGGCTCGGTTAGATACAGTAACTACAAGAGATTCTGTGAGCCTCGATAATCTTTTTGATAGGATTAAAGAGGGCGAAGTGAAAGAATTAAACATTATAATCAGGGCCGATGTGCAAGGATCTGCAGAGGCTTTAATAGATTCTTTAACGAAACTAAGCACAGAAGACGTGAAATTAAAAGTTATACATGGCGGGACTGGAGCGGTAACAGAAAGTGATGTAATGCTGGCCTCAGCCTCAAAGGCTATAGTTATCTGCTTTAATGTGATGGCAAATCCGGTTGTTAAAGCCCTTGCAACAAAAGAAAATGTAGATCTAAGATTTTACGATGTCATCTATAAGGTGATAGAAGATGTAAGGTCTGCCATGGCAGGACTCCTTGAGCCAGTTTACAATGAGAATATTATTGGTAGAGCAGATATCAAAGAGATATTTCACGTCTCCAAGGTAGGCACTATCGCCGGTTGTTATGTAACTGATGGTAAGATTGAAAGGGATGCCAAGGTACGCCTGTTACGCGATGATGTAGTTATATTTGATGGGAACCTGTCTTCATTAAAGAGGTTTAAAGATGATGCAAAGGATGTTTCCTCAGGCCTTGAATGTGGTGTGGGATTAGAAAATTATAATGACATAAAGCCTGGGGATGTCTTTGAATTTTATACCTTAGAAGAGATGAAGGTGGAGCTTTGATGTGGTGGTCGGAACCCTCAAAATTTCCCTCTATATCCACAATCAGCACTCCCTTAAAGAGAAGAGAAAAGTAGTAAAAAGTATTGTAACCAAGGTGCACCACAAATTTAATGCATCTATAGGTGAGGTTGGTTCCAATGATAAATGGCAGCTAATAGAGCTGGGAATCGGCACTTTAGCCAATGATAGGCGATTTGTGAATTCAGCCCTTGATACTATTCTCTCGTATATTGATTCTCTTTACCTCGGGGAGATTATCGATTCTAAAATAGAAATATTTAATGTGTAAATTTGTAAGCGGTCAGTGGTTAATAAATAGCCATCAGGAGAAGACAAAGAAAGAATTGTGGCCCCGGTTAAATACGCCCCAGTTAAATAAAAGCATAAAGGCATTTAACGGGGCAAAGTGAGGTAAAGATTAAGGAATTTGTGAAATAAACACAACAAACCCAATAAACTCAATAAACACAACAAGCTCAATAAACTCAATCATGCTTGCAGGTAATAGATCCCAAAGGGTCGGTGACCAGATTTTACGGGAAATATCTGATCTCCTTTTGAGAAAAGTGAAGGATCCAAGGTTAAAAGGAGTCACTTTAACTGAGGTTAAGGTGAGTAAAGATTTGAGAAATGCGTATATTTACTACAGTATTTTTAGCCAGGATGAACAGAAAAAGCAGGTTCAGAAAGGATTTGAAAGCGCAAAAGGATTTATACGCAAAGAGATAGGTGAGAGGCTGCACCTGCGATACGTTCCAGCTATTCGCTTTATTTATGATATATCTCTTGAATACGGGGAAAAGATAGAAAATCTTTTAGAGAAAACAAGAGAGAGCAAGTGATTTTAGATGATATAGCTAATATTGTGAAAAGAGGTAAGAGATTTTTTTTGGCAAGCCATAAGGACCCCGATGGGGATGCTATTGGCTCCTTATTAGCCTTGGGGGAAGCACTTATACTTTCAGGGAAGGAGGTTGTGCTATTTAATGAGGGCCCTATACCAGATTCTATGGCCTTTCTTGTAGGTATTGAGGGAATAGGAGATAGATTTAATCCGGAATTAGAATCAGAATTTGATGCCCTCTTTGTTCTTGACTGTGGAACACTTGAAAGGTTGGGAGGGATTTCGTCCAATATATGTAATATAAAGCCTTTGATAAACATAGACCATCATGAAAATAATTCTCAGTTTGGTGATGTAAACCTTGTTGATACTCATAGTTCCTCTGTTGGCGAGATTATTTATCGGTTGATACAGGTAGCGGATTTACCAATGAGTAAAAACATAGCGGAAAATTTATTTGTGGCTATACAGACAGATACAGGTTCATTTAGATATGGAAATACCACAAAAGAGGCATTTACTATTGCAGGTGAGATGATGGGGTGGGGTATCAGTCCTTGGAAGATATCGCGAAGGGTTATGGATGGATATTCATTAAAAAAACTGAGACTTCTCGCCTTAACCTTAAAGACAATAGAGATATTTCATGCAGGAAAAGTGGGATTGATCACTATTAATCAACAAATGCTCTCAATAGCAAAAGCTGATAATTTTGACAGTGAAAGATTTGTTGATTATCCCAGATTTATTTCTGGGGTAGAGATAGGTGTTCTTATAAAAGAACTTGGAAAGGATTATTACAAATTTAGCCTGCGCTCTAATGATTGGGTAAATGTTGCAGATTTAGCATATCATTTTGGTGGAGGTGGTCATCCAAAGGCAGCAGCCTTTACAAGACATGGAAGCCTGGATTCGATAAAACAGGAATTCCTTGATAAAGCACAGGAATTTGTCATTGGTCATTAGTCATTTGTCATTTGCAACCTGCAACAAGTTGCTAAGGAATTAGAAATAAAAATTGTAATACCAATTGAGAGTGAAGAATTGTGAGTTATTTTTTCAATTGTTTTGATGTAGTCTTTATGGAAGGTTAGGATTAGTTTTCACCAATGACCAATGGCAAAAGATGGGATTATATTAGTAGATAAGGATTCTGGACCAAGCTCATTCAGGATTGTAGAAAAAATTAAAGACTTGATAAAGGCAAAAAAAGCTGGTCATGCAGGCACACTTGATCCATTTGCAACTGGAGTATTGATAGTTCTTTTAAACCAGGGAACGAAATTATCCCCGTTTTTAATGTCTCACGATAAGGTGTACAAGGCGTCACTCAAGCTCGGAATAGAAACAGATACTCAGGATTTAACAGGAAAGATCATTGATAAAAAAGATATTGGCAATCTGACAATTGAGAAAATCAAACATTCCGCAGACCAGTTTATAGGTACTATAAAGCAGGTTCCGCCTTCTTACTCAGCTGTTCATTATAATGGGAAGAGGGCATATGCGTTGGCGCGAAATGGCATTGCTATCGATCTTCAGCCAAAGGATGTGAGGGTTGATTATATCACTATATTATCAGTAGATCTTCCTTATGTGTGGTTTGAGGTTGGCTGTAGCTCCGGGACCTATATTAGGACACTTGCTGCGGATTTAGGCAAAAATTTGGGTATAGGGGCACATCTTACTTTTTTAAGGAGACTAAAAAGTGGCCCCTTTCATGTTGATGATGCCTTGACTCTAATACAAATAGCTCATCATCTATCTAGTAATACAATTGACGAGGTGATAATACCATTAAGAAATGCCTTAAAAGGCATGATAGAGGTAGAAATTCCTGATGAATTAGCAAAGAAGATCAGGAATGGCTATCAGCCCAATTGGGGGGAACTGTCTCGGGAACGTATTTCGTCTTTCAATTCCTATGACTATCTAAAGATAATCACAGGTGAGGAATTGGTTGCGATTTTAAAGGAAGATGAGAACGGGTACAATATAATCAAAGTTTTTACATAATTAGAAACAACATCATTTATCATTGTGTCTTAGCCAATTGCTACACAAATAGGCCATTGACAATTGATGTGATTTACTAATGTTATAAACTGTATTTAAGGAGGAATAGAAGTGGTATTAACAAACAAAGATAAAAGGAAAATTATCGATAAATTTAAAATTCATGATAAGGATACCGGCTCGTCAAAGGTTCAAATCGCTCTTTTAACAAAACGGATAAATGGTCTTACCGGTCATTTCAAGATACATCCTAAGGATCACCACTCAAGGAGAGGTCTTTTGAAGATGGTGGGCCAAAGAAGGCGTTTTTTGAACTACATAAAGAGAAGGGATCCTTCTCAGTACAAGACTCTCATTCAGGAGTTAGGCTTGAGAAAATAGAACATGTCATATAATGGTTAATTTATTAAAATTGAAGAGGTGATTATGAATGTATCAAACACTATCAATGGAAAAACACTAAATATTGAGACAGGTAAGGTGGCTAAGGAATCAAGCGGGGCCGTAGTTGTAACAATGGGAGAAACTGTTGTTTTGGTGACCGTTGTGTCTACCGATGAAAAAAGAGAAGGGATTGATTTTTTTCCATTAACAGTTGATTTTCAAGAGATGTCATACGCGGCAGGGAAAATACCGGGTAATTTCTTCCGCCGAGATATGGGGCGGCCAAGCGAAAAAGAGATGTTGACATCTCGGCTTATAGATAGACCACTCAGACCCCTTTTTCCAGATGACTACAATTTTGAGACCCAGGTAATTGCAAGTGTTTTATCCTTTGATAAAGAAAATGATCCTGATCCTTTAGGTATTGTGGGGGCCTCAGCTGCTATCACTATATCAGATATTCCCTTTGGTGGTCCCGTTGGAAGTGTGCGGGTAGGGAGGATCGATGGTAAATTAATCGCATTTCCCACATTAGAGGAGAAGGAAGAGAGCGATATAAACCTGATCGTTGCTGGAACAAAAGAAGCTGTAGTCATGGTTGAAGGTGATGGTAAATTTGTCTCGGAAGATGAAATGCTTGAGGCAATATTCTTTGGTCACACATCTTTGCAGCCACTTATTGATATGCAGATAGAGTTGAGGAAGTCTGTCGGAAAGGATAAAAGACCTTTTATTCTAGCTGAAAAAGATGAGCAACTAAACGCAAAGGTGGCAGAGATCGGTGAACCTCTTATAAGGGAGGCGCTCTCATATAGTGAAAAGATGGTGAGACAAAAAAAGAGGTCTGAAGCCATTGATTATATAATTGAATCACTAAAAGAGGAATATGAAGATAAGACAAGAGAGATAAAGAATGCCGCCTATGATTTAGAGAAAAGCTTGGTCCGGCATATGATATTACATGAAGAAAGCAGAATCGATGGAAGGCCATTTAATGGGGTAAGGCCGATTGAATGTTTAGTGGGTATTCTGCCAAGGGTTCATGGATCAGCTCTATTTACCAGGGGTGAGACCCAAGCCATGGTTTTAACTACTCTGGGCACTGAAAGGGATGAACAGAAGATAGAATCAATCTATGGGGACTCTTATAGAAAATTCACATTTCATTATAATTTCCCTCCATTTAGCGTTGGTGAGGCCAAAAGATTAGGAGCTCCTGGCAGGAGAGAGATTGGTCATGGTGCCCTGGCAAGAAGGGCAATTTTTCCTGTTTTATTAGAGCAGGAAGATTTTCCTTATGCAGTCAGAGTTGTGTCTGAAATATTGGAATCAAATGGCTCATCTTCTATGGCAAGTGTATGTGGCGCTTCCCTTTCGTTGATGGATGCAGGTGTTCCCATTAAGGACCCAGTGGCTGGGGTTGCAATGGGTCTTGTTTCAGAAGGTGATGTTGTAGCCATATTGACTGATATTATAGGTGATGAGGATCATTTTGGTGATATGGATTTTAAGGTTACAGGGACAAAGGATGGTATCACTGCTCTCCAGATGGATATTAAGATTTCTGGGCTAAAAAAGGAGATAATGGGGAAGGCTTTATATCAGGCAAAAGAAGCAAGAATACATATCTTGAATGAAATGAATAAGGCTATATCGGAATCGAGGACAGACATATCCAAATATGCACCAAGGATTACTACCATAAATATCAAACCAGAAAAGGTAAGGGATGTTATTGGCCCTGGAGGGAAAATGATTAGACATATTACCTTAACAACAGGGACACAGATAAATATTGATGATGATGGCAAGGTGTTGATTGCCTCAACTGAGGGTGAGGGTACAGATAAGGCCATGGAAATGATAAAGGATATCGTTCGGGAGGCAGAAATTGGTAAATTTTATTTAGGCAGGGTAGTCAAGATTATGGATTTTGGCGCCTTTGTAGAGGTCCTACCTGGCTCCGAGGGTTTGGTACACATATCTCAATTGGCAAATGAGAGGGTAAATAAGGTAACTGATATACTGAAGGAAGGTGATGAGGTTTTAGTAAAGGTTATCGATATTGAGAACGGGAAGATCAGGCTTTCCAGAAAGGCAGCATTAGGACATAGTATAGACGATACATAAGAAGACGTATCTGTTAACGGTTTCCCCCGATAAATCGGGGGAAACCGTTTAACCTGTGAATGCCTACAAGATATCCATACCCTAAAAAACCAGCAAATTTAAATTTTACCCTTTTAAATTTCCCAAAGGAAACCCTATTTAACAGGGCAGGCAAGATTTTGAATAATTACAAAAAGACTATTTTTGACAATGGAACCAGGATAATTACTGAAAGCATATCCCACGCTAAATCTGTCTCTTTAGGCATTTGGGTGAATGCTGGATCGAGAGATGAACTTGATAAAGAAAGAGGGATATTTCATTTTATAGAACATATGATTTTTAAGGGCACTACAAACAGATCTGCTACTCAAATTGCAAAGGATCTTGACACAATCGGCGGATTTTCAAATGCATTTACTGGTAAAGAACAAACCTGTTTTCATGCAAGAGTTCTGGATAAACATCTTCAGTTTTTAACCGAGCTCTTTTCCGACATATTTATTAATTCGCTATTTGCTGAAAAGGATTTGGAACTTGAGAAAGCTGTTGTTCTCCAGGAAATTAGCATGACAGAGGATACTCCTGATGAATATGTTCATGTATTATCTGACCAAACATTTTGGCAAGGGGATCCCCTGGGAAGACCGATTCTGGGTACAAAGGAAACAGTCAGTAACATTACCAAAAAAGAGATTCTTGATTATGTGTCCCGCTTTTATTCTCCCAGGAGAATAGTTATTGCAGCTGCAGGAAATGTGGACCATACTCGTGTAGTCGACTATTTCAGATCCTTTCTTGAACCCCTTTCAGACGGAAACAATATCTCTTTTACAAGGCCTGTCCCATTAGTTACTCCAACGGTATCTTCCTACTCCAAGGAATTAGAGCAGGTGCATCTTTGCGTGGGTGCTCAGGCATCATCACTTTCTGGAGAGAAGAGATTCGCAGAGGCTATTTTTAACACTCTACTCGGCGGAAATATGAGTAGCAGGCTTTTTCAGGAGATCAGAGAGAAGAGGGGGTTGGCCTACTCTGTGTATTCTTATATGAATGCGTATATAGATACAGGACTGCTACGGATATATCTCGCCACAGATAAAAAGGAAATTAACAAGGTGTTGGAACTGATTGAGATGCTGATTAAGGAAATAAAGAATGGAAATCTATCAGAGGATGATATAGCAAGGGCTAAGGACTATCTTATAGGAGGGATTTTGCTTGGTGCAGAAAATGTGAGTAATTTGATGCTGCGACTGGCTAAAAACGAATTTATTTTCGAAAGATATATCAATTATGAAGAATTAATAAAAGAATTAGAAAAGGTTACCCTTGATGAGGTGATAGACGCATCCGAGAGAATATTTTCAGCAGGCAACGTTTCTATAACAGCTTTAGGCCCTGTGGATAGAGATGTGATAGCTGTAGATTCACTGAAGTTTTAGGCACTTTTTGACATGGATACAATTATCTTGAAAGTCAAAAGGTTGGGGAATAATACAGATCTCCCATTACCCTCGTATCAATCGGATGGTTCCTCCGGCCTTGATCTGTGTGCAGCTGTTAATAAAGAGCTCACTCTACAACCTGGTGATATAAAGCTTATCCCGACCGGTTTATCAATTTCCCTTCCTGAAGGCTACGAGGCACAGATACGACCCAGGAGCGGATTGGCCTTAAGGTATGGCCTTGGATTTGTCAATGCTCCTGGCACTATAGATGCAGACTATCGGGGTGAAATAGGGGTCATAGCCATCAATTGGGGAAAGAAACCCTTAACTATAAAGAGGGGAGAAAGGATTGCTCAGATGGTTATTCACACGGTTTCCAGGGCAATAGTAGAAGAAGTGAATGAGCTTGATACTACACAAAGGGGAGAGGGTGGTTTTGGTCATAGTGGCTGCTAAAATCAGTAGATTGTTTTACCATTAAAGGCAGTTCAGTTCTGTTTTGATTTTTCTCCGGTTTGGTCTTTCTTTACATTTAAGGGCTGTGGTTTATAGGTGTCGCCAACAGGATTTCCGTCAATTGTGCGAATCATTTGCTGCGGATAGGTTTTTTCATGATTTTCAATCGCTTTCATCCACTTGCTCTTCACATCATCTTTGAGTGATGCCCATCCCAACCTTCCGGAACACTTGGGAAATTTCGAGCAGCTTAACCACAATCCTTGCGCACCACGCCTCAGGTTTAAAGGAGCCTGGCATTTTGGGCACCGCAGGTCTGTGAGCAATGGTGGAATCTTTGGCGGGACAACACATCCTTTTTTGTCAAGATTTAGGATGCCTTTGCAGTCAGGGTATTTTGTACAGCTAAGGAACGGTCCGAAACGACCTTTGCGCAACAGCATTGGCGAACCACACGCGGGACAGGCCACGTCGGTCTGTTCCGGTGAAATGGGTTTCCCACTGCTGTCAATTGGCGCTGCAAATTTACATTCAGGGTACTTAGAGCAACTCAGAAATCTGCCGTTACGGCCGAAACGATACACTGTAGTACTGCCGCATTGTGGGCAGGTATATGGGGCAGGTTCTATTTCTGCTTTGGCGTGGTTCATGTTTTTGTAGGCCAAATCGAGACTCGATTTGAATGGTCCATAGAAGTCGTGGAGCATTTGCACCCAATCGGCATGTTTTTCTTCAACATTATCAAGTTGCTGTTCCATATAACGAGTATAGCCAACTTGCAAAATTTCTGGAAAAGCTTCTATAAGCTTGTCATTTACTATTTTGCCAAGATCGGTTGCGTGGAATATGTTATGAATTTTTTCTACATATTTGCGGTTTTGAATGACCTGAATTATCTGGGCATATGTACTCGGCCGACCGATACCCTCGGTTTCGAGCTTTTTCACAAGCGATGCCTCAGTGTATCGGGGGGGCGGTGAGGTAAAATTTTGCGTTGGATCAACCTGAATTGCTGCCAGAGGTTGTTTTTCTGTCACAAGAGGCAGTATTACTTCGTCAGATGTGGTGGGTACGCCAACAACTTTATAAAACCCGTCGAAGACTAATGCACGGCCATTCGCACGGAAAATGAGTTCTCCACCATGATCAACGCCTGAGATCAAGATGACTGTAGAGTCCCATTGGGAATCGGTCATCTGGCAGGCTACAAATCTTTCCCAGATGATTTTGTATAGTTTATATTGCTGGGCATTCAGCGATGATTGAATACGGTCAGGATTTAAGCTTACATCGGTAGGGCGAATTGCTTCATGTGCCTCTTGGGCTGATTTATTGGAGGATGAAAAGAAGTTTGCCTTTGCTGGTAGGTACTGATCTCCAAATTCTGAACCTATGTACTGCCTTACCATATTGATTGCTTCACCCGAGAGATGCGTTGAGTCAGTTCGCATGTATGTGATCAGGCCAATTGAACCCATCCCATGGATTGATACGCCTTCGTACAGAGACTGAGCGGTGCTCATGGTTAATTGGGCGGGGAAGCCAAGCTGGTTTGCTGCTGTTTGCTGAAGCGTGCTCGTAATGAATGGTGCATAGGGGCGGCTCTTTACACGTTTTGTTTTAATTGACTTTACCTGCCATGATGGCCCACCAGACATATGACCTCGTAAAAGTATTATTCGCTGTGCCGGGCCTTTGGCTTTAGGGTTTTCTGTCTCGATTTGCTCATCGAGTTGAAACCCTGCGCGCTTCACTGCTGACAACACAGTTTCAACATTTTTCGAGTCGAATTTTTTGCCATCAATTTCAATCAATTCTGCAGCAAGACTGTTATGCTTAATCAGCCAGTCGTTTTTTTCTCGCACCTTCCGACCATCTGATTTTCTACCATTTTGTTTTTCGGTAGTTTCAGCCAGCCATTTCTGCCAATCTTTACTAAGGGTAATCACAATATCCACATCAGTGGTGAAATAACCCATTACTTTCCAGTATTCATTTGGTATGAATGATTCTATCTCGCGTTCCCTTGCCACAATCAGTCGTACCGCTACTGATTGCACGCGACCAGCACTCAATCCGCCAGCTACTTTTTTCCACAGCAGGGGTGAAACCTGATACCCGACGATCCGGTCAAGAATACGACGCGCTTGTTGTGCGTTGACCTTGTCCATATTAATTGGACGCGGATGAAGGAATGCATTTTCGATTTTGCTCTTGGTAATGGCGTTGAATACTACTCGATTGGCATTTTGAGGCATGACTTCAAGTGCCTCTGCTAAATGCCAGGCGATGGCCTCTCCTTCCCGGTCAAGGTCTGTTGCCAGCCAGATGCCCGAAGCCTTTTTAGCTAATCGTTTAAGTTCTGTAACTGTTGCTGCCTTCCTCTTGATGATTTGGTAGGTCGGTTTGAAATCCTGATCCAGGTCGACTCCTGGCACAGGGTTTTTGACACCTTTGGGGTTTTTCTCTGGCAGGTCACGCACATGCCCAACGGATGCAGACACTATATATTCTGAGCCCAGGTATTTATTGATAGTACGAGCCTTGGCAGGAGACTCAACAATCACCAGTTGTTTGCCCGTTGTATCAGGTAGCGCAGTGGATCGTCTGACATGTGTTCTTATTTTTTTCTTAGTCATATCAATTTGTTACTTGAAAATTTAAACTCGATACTTTAAATTATATATACTCACCCATTTTTAAGTTTCAAGAGATGAGAAACATCTTTCCTGGCAGCTGTTTAATTAACCCTTTTAATTCAAGGCTTGTGAGTAGACTGGCTACTTTACCGGAATCCATGTTGCTGTGCTTGGCGATATCATCTATGTGAAGAGGATAATAGCACAGAATGTCATAAATCCGTTTTTCATCCACTTCCATGGGTGGCAATGTTACTTCCTTGCTTTTATCACCTTCTTTGGAATAGGGAAAATTCAATCCAAGCTCTTGCAGGATATCATCTGCATTCTCAACAAGTTTAGCGCCTTGCTTGATAAGAAAATGAGTTCCCGTACTTTTAAAAGACTCTATGCTACCAGGTACAGCCAAAACCTCTCTTCCCTGTTCCAAGGCAAGAGAGGCTGTGATGAGAGAGCCGCTTCTTTTAGAAGCCTCTACCACTACTATTCCCTTTGATAGACCGCTAATAATCCTATTTCTTATGGGAAAATTTTTTCCCTCTGGTGCAGTTCCTAAAGGGAACTCAGTTATGACAGAGCCATTGTCAATAATATGATTAAAAAGTCTGTTGTTTGATTTCGGATATATAACATCTATACCAGAACCCAACACAGCAACGGTATGCCCGTTTCCCCTTAAACAGCCCCAATGTGCAGCTGAATCAATCCCTCGTGCCATGCCACTGGCAATAACTATGTTTCTAATGGCCAGACTCTGACATATTTCTTCAGTAATTTTCAGACCATAGTGGGTTGGATTTCTTGAGCCTATAACAGCAATCACTATCTTATTTTGAGGGATATCGTTCCCTTTCAGATAGAGAAGGGGAGGGGGATCATGAATTTCTTTGAGATCTTTTGGATAACAAGGATCCAAAAAGGTTATCAGCCTGGACCCGCTCTTTTTTAGCTTCGCTAACTCGGCTTCAGGGTCTCCCTCCCATGCCTTAGAGACAATACTCTTAGCTGTTGTAACCCTAAGTCCTTCTACCTCACGTAAATCATCCAGCGTGGCACTAAATACTGCTTCTGGATCACCAAATCTATCAAGAAGACGTCTATAGGTAATGTTTCCCAGATTGGGAATCATCTTAAGGGCGATCCAGGTAAGGATGCGTTCAGATGATTTTTCCATAAATAACCCGCAGCCATGTTCCTGTGTGCAACAATATAAATAGTCAAAATAAGGTAGAGTCAAGCTTTTTATTATGAATGAGTGAAAAATCTTTTTTTATGGTATAAAAAGGGATAACAAAATCATAGCATAGTACCATGCACATTTGCACTTGACACGGAATTCGTGTTGCACTATATTAGTGTTATGAAAAATGTAACAATCACACTCGACGAAAAGGTAGCTTCATGGGCTCGCGTTCGTGCTGCAGAGCGGGAGACCAGCGTTTCTCGCCTTGTAGGCGAAATGCTCAAGGAAACAATGCTTCAGGAAGAGAGCTACCATGCATTGATGCAGCACTATCTTTCCCAATCCCCTCATTTGCTTAAGGAACCTGGAGCCAAGTACCCTGATCGAGATGAACTTCATGAGCGCTAAGGTCTTCGTTGATACCAATGTTCTCGTGTATGCCAGGGATGATTCTGAACCCGAAAAACAGCAGAAGGCAATGGCCTGGATGATGCATCTTTGGACTTCACAGGTAGGCCGATTAAGCTTTCAGATCCTACAAGAATTCTATTCAACTGTCACGCAAAAGCTCCAACCAGGAATGGACCTTCAAAGCGCGCGTAACGATGTACACTCCTTATTTGCATGGCACCCAACATACGTGGGGGCTGATACAATTCAAGGCGCATGGTCGATCCAGGACCGATTCAAGCTTTCCTGGTGGGATTCCCTGGTTGTATCCGCCGCTCAGATCGCTGATTGCCGTTATCTCCTCACAGAAGACTTCCAGGAAAACCAAGTGTTTGGTAATGTTCGAGTGATTGATCCTTTGCTCCATTCGCCTGAATTACTTAATGCGCCGTCCGAGTAGGGCTTTTATATTACGAGATAACGCCTATGGCGCTATTATGCTAATCAGGAGTGATAATAAGTTCTTCCCGAGGGCACTAATGGGTCAGGTCGCGCTATGATTAGGAATAAACGAAAAATAATATCACACTGTTTTTTTGTAATTCTTTTGGTTGCGGTCTGTCTTTATCTTCACTCTTGCGGTGCCGTGAAAACTACCTGCAAAGTCACAAAAGGGACGGTGAAAATAGCGTATAACGTGACGAAATCCGCCGGGAAAACAGTGTATACAATCGGCAAGTTCACGTTCAAGGTTGTCATGGCACCTCTGACATGGCCCCTCGCACATAGAGATATTGAATCTATCGACGATTTGCCGCCAAAAGAAGCAATCAAGAAGGGCCGTGTCAAGACCTCACCCTATGTGGTTAAGGGCAAGCGATATATACCTATGAACGTTAAGGAGGCAGAAACCTATCGACAGAAAGGTATTGCTTCCTGGTACGGGTATGAAACCCATCGAAAAAAGGGTGGTCACATGACGGCAAACGGAGAGGCATTTGATCCCGAGGTACTGAATGCGGCCCATAAATACTTACCCCTCCCGACCTTCGTGTGGGTAACCAACCTGGAAAATAACCGTCGAATCGCCCTGCGGGTCAATGATCGCGGGCCGTTTGTAAAAGGAAGGATTATAGATCTAAGTGCCGGCGCTGCCAAAAGACTGGATTTTTATAAAAAAGGAACGGCAAGGGTACTGGTGGAAACGATCAAACTAGAGGGGTGATGTCCCTGAATTTCTATATGACCCTGATATTTGCAGTGTTACAGCAGTTATCAGAGTTTAAACATTAATGAAATTTTAAGATTTCTTTATGTACACTCTGCATGAAAGGCCCCTATTATCTCCCCTATTACTGCACGAAGTTACCTATTGCGCTCGTCATATTTCTATCGCGAGCGAGGAACGTCAGATACGTTTCGATCTTCTTCTCTCCTTCAGTCAGGTCATTGCGCGACTTCATATTGAAATGAAGGACAAAGCGCTTCACCCATTCTCAGTATCTTCTCTCTGTGCGAATTGAATAGTGTCGCCGCCGCATCACATCGTGCATGTCATTAAGAATCTTACTTGACATAGATTTTTTCCTATTTTGTCGTTTTTTTATCAGAAAGAATATACTATACTGGATAATTAATTACCTCGCAGCCCCTCTCATACGGGATCTCCGCTCCGCTCCGACAAGCTACGACGTACCAAAAACGGAAAAATTGGAATGTAGCAAGCTGCGGGAAATCAACCCTTGTCCTCTGGGGGATTGAAAGCAAGCAAAATTGCCTGTTTGCCTGTTCAATCCCGATATATCGGGATCAGGCAAAATTGCTTTATACGTAAATGTTCGGCATAGAAAGGAAGACTGAATATGGCAAATATGAAAAAGGTAAAATCCAAAAAGTTGTTTATGGGAAAGTTAAATTATGGTGGTGACTTGTTGGAAGAAATAACTGACATTTGTCGAAAGAATAATATTCATCTTGGACGTATCGAAGCACTAGGTGCCGTTCAGAAGGCTCGTCTTGCATTTTACAATCAGGAAACGCATGAATACCAGTTCTTTATAATAGATCAATCGCTAGAAATCACTAAACTTGTGGGAAATATTTCACTTAAGGATGGGAACCCCATTGTCCATGCACATATCACACTGGCAAACAAAACAGGAAAAGCCTATGGTGGGCATCTTGCACCAGGAACGGTGATTTTTGCATGTGAATTTATACTGGAATCCTTTGAAGGTCCGATTTTTGAGAGGGGATTTGACGAAGAAACCAGCTTGTCTTTGTGGACAATCTCGGAATGAAAGAAAATGAGCAGTGCTGAACAAGAAATTGAAGTGGAAATATTTATTTATTGAAGGATTAAACATACTCTCTATGTATCTACAACTTCGTCTACGCCTTTATTTTTCAGCTCAGCAATAAGGTTAGCAGCCCATCTAGTGGCATTACCTACCACTGTCGTACATGCTGTTGAATGCCCGCCTGCTTCTAAAAATTCTCCCCACTCTTCATACATATAAAATGACTTCCCCATAAGCTTCTTTTGTATTTCACTGCATGTAACTGTCCCATATTCATCTAAAAATTTATTTACTAATTTCTCGCTGAGCCTATATGCTACAAACCTTTTTCTTTCAGGATCTTCTATATTTTCTAATTCTCTTCCATAAATCTGGCTCAACACCATTATTGTGCCTGCCAAGGCTCCACAACTTCCAAAAGTAGTTAATCCTATTCCGCCACCAAGACCGGTTGCAGATTTAAATATTGCTTCATTTTTTAACTCTGGAAACATTTCATACAATGCTCCGATCGCACATTGAGCACAACCACCGTATTTTTTTTCGTACTCAAAGCCTAATTCATACGCTTTTTGACTTGTTTTATCAGACATATTGGTATTCCACATTTAATTTTTAATACTTAAAAAACTCATTCTTTAAGGCTTGTTGCAATACCATAATTTTAGATGTTAAATCTGATATTCAGGATGTTTCCATCCCGAACAATATAATCTTTTCCTTCCAGCCTTAGTAAACCCTTTTTGCTTACCCCCTTTTCAGACCCGCATTCAATGAGATCCTCATAGGAGAAGCATTCGGCCCTGATGAAACCTTGGGCGAGATCAGTATGAATGGTACCGGCTGCAGCTACGGCGGGCTCGCCCTGATGAAGGCTCCATGCACGAACCTCGTCGGAACCCACCGTGAAAAAACTTATATAGCCCAAGACTTCATAAGCGGCACGGCACAATCGATCTCTCGCGGATTCCTGGATGCCCATGTCCGCCATAAAAAAATCTATACTCTTCTGATCATCTAACTGGGATAATTCCATCTCAAATTTACCCGCAAATTCTATGACCCTGTGGTTCGTTCCGATCTTCTCTAATAGGTCATTGTCTTTTCCAAAATTTGTCTCCTCAGAGTTCAGGATAATCATAGTGGGTTTTTGCGTGAGAAACTGAAATCCGCGTAATATCTTTTCATGTTCCCCATCGAGTTCTAGTTTCCGGATCGGCTGATTGTTGCTCAAATGGTCTATAATCTTGTGAATTATCTTTTCTTCCATTTCAAGGGAATTGTTTTTTTTACCCTGCTGATAGGCCTTTTTTATACGTTCCAGTCGATTCTCAGCAATAAGTAAATCAGAAATCAATAATTCCTCATCGATTTTCGCAATATCCCTCAGAGGCGTGGAAATTCCTGCCGTATCGTTGTGGAAATGACGCACCACAATAGCCAGTGCATCCGTATTTTTAATCAACCCCATAGAAGAGCTGGAAAAGAGTCCCTCCTTGGCAGATCCTTCGGTCAGTCCTATAAAATCAATCAGCTCAATAACTGCATAGGTGGTTTTTTTAGGCATATACATGTCAGAAAGGATCGTCACCCGACTGTCCTCCACCTTCATCATCGCCTTGTTGGGCTCCGATTTGGCGTTAACATACTCTGTAATCTGAGCCTGAGTCCTTGTCATTGCATTAAAGATGGTAGTTTTTCCCGAGTTCGCTAGGCCGATAAGTCCTATATTCATGCTTCTTCCTTCCTCTCTTTTTTGTATGGTGTACCATCATCACTTCTTTGTCTCTTTCGTATCATTTCAATAGTCATGCTAAAAATCTAGCACCAAGAAATCAGTTTCCCTGCCTGTGGTACCTTACGGAGGTGTGACATCCACGTGAGATGTAAAGAAAGGTTCAGATCCCACAAAAAAAGCCACCCGCAACCCTTCCAGGGGTGGCCTGATCGTGTCGGTTCCTCAGGTAAAATGGTTCCAATGAAATGAAAGATTAAAATGACCGTTCTCTAAGTAACCATTCTGTTGCAGCTTGTCAAGAGTCAGCTCTGATGTTAGGATCTTTATCATCATTACCGCATACAAATACTAAATGGGGTCAGCACTCGATATGAGAGTTTACGCAGATAGAAGGTATAATGTATTGCTTGATCTCTTTGTTCAAGGAGGGGAGGGGTTGTTTAGTTTATAGTTACGATGTGTTTCCAAATTCATCCTCTTTTTTTATCAGATATGTACTAATTTCATTCAGCATTTCATTTGCCCATTTTACTGCTGTTTCGGTATCCTTTGGTTTTTCTCCCTCGATTCTGAGAGGTCAAAGTGCCCATGGATACGCATTGTCTTATAACCTATTTTTAGGGCATAGATCCCCAGTTTTTTACCTTCCAGGCTTTTCATTATTTTTGAGAGCAATGAGAATGAGAGTAAAAAGGTTTAATCCTTAATCTTTTTTTTCAGTGAGTAAAGCCTGCAATATGGCATCTCCTTGACGCGTCCCTGCAGAGATCCAGTACACTAAATCATACCAGCAAAAAATATAGTGTATTTGTCCCTTTTTCATTATGTTTTTATCACTTGATTATTCTATCAAACACGTCTTAAAATAAGGTATTGTCATAGCAGGATCAAGTTTCCCAAAATCCGAGATTGATTTTTACAAATCTGTGCGTCTTGTTATTTCAGTCTCAAAAAACAATTCAGAGATCAAAAATTGATGTCACTTTCAAGCCATTGTTGCTCATCTCCTTGATTTTATCACTATTGAGCCTTTTAACACATCCTTATAGCATACCAGTCCATATGGATCCTTTAACTAAGCCTGAGGCTTATAAAACCTGTTTTCCTGCAATATATTCTAAGCAGTGGAAAACTCCCATATCCTTAAACGAATATCAGCAAAGAGCCGGGAAAAGTGTCGTCTGACTTTTAAGAAAACCTGTCCCCCATGGAATACAATTTTACCGGCTACCTGATACAGTCTCCATCGTACAGTCTGAACCTGATGTCTATGCCATGCGAAAGAGAGGGTTTTCAAAATAAATAACCGAAAAAGATTATAGGCTAAGATCCCAATTCTGAAAAAGACGGCATTGGCCTCAAATTGCCCGCATGGCATCCTTTCCATACCAAAGCCTATCTTTAACTCCTTTATCCGGTTCTCACTACAGTCTCCTCTTTGATTATACCATTTTATAACCTGTTCAGATGATTCTATTCTATTGGTGGCTATAACAGTGTATTTTACACTCACATCTTGTTCAGAAAAGATATTTCTCTGATAGGGCCTTCGTATCACAATAAGACGAAAGGCCTCTTTTGTCTTGTTCATTGAGTGAACTGTATCAGCAATATACCCATTCTTATACGTCTTCCAATCCTTATCAGGTATTGCCCTTATAATCTTTAGCACTGCCTCATCAAGATCGGCTCCTATGGTAAATTTAATGCCCTTACTTTCACAGTAGTTTATGATATCAGCCTGATATGCTGCGCTATCAGTTCTTAAGGACTTGATTTTACCTTTAGGCATCTGTCTTTCACAGTGTTTTATAAACTCAAGGTTCCTTGCAGGAGGGGCATCATTGCCTTCTCTGAATTCATCGCCTAGAATGAGGCCATTCTCTGCTATGTGACCTACTATTGGCATATAGCCCTTAAAGCCTTTATAGGTCATCTTTGCTGATTCCTTCTCAGCTACAATAGCTGTGGCATCAATGTCTAAGGTGTAGCCCTTGAGGCCGTCATGTTTCATGCCCTATTTTATGATTTCACGATTCAGTTTCTCAAGTCCTTTAAGCCCTCCATTTTGCCCAATCCTCCTCAGCCAGTCTCCAATAGCATCTGTTGAGGGTATCCTTTTTAATGGTAAAACCTCTCGCATTCCCTCATCATCTCTTATCTGGCGGATGTCTTCCAGGCTTCTACCCCCGCCATTGAGCATTAAGATGAGGGGGAAGATGTATTCAGATGGCTTGTAGCCAGCACCACTTTTAGGCTTGGGTAAATAGCTATCTACTGATTTCAGTAGTCTCAATCCTACTGCAAATTCACCCATTAAGGCTAAGCCTGCATGGGGGGTTATTATATCTCTGGTCATTTCTAACTTGAAAGGAAGTATTGTTTGTTGTATCATTTTTTTCACCTCGTTGGTTATGGTTTGATTTGTTTTTGAACACACGTATCTTACCGAATCAACGAGGTTTTTTCAAGTTTTCAGTTGTGAAAATCAGGGTTAATAGCGATTTTAGGGAAGTTTTATATATCGCCATTACGATATGATACTACCTTTCTTCAACTACCAATTTTAAGTTGTCCCAAAAGCAACGTTGCGCTTTTACTGGTATTTTTATAATACCTTTAGGACAAAGAATCGTCTCACAAGAATGTAGAAAAAGTTTGGCTACGAGCCCTGATAGATAAAGAATAGTATAATAATTTGGCAGAACATAAGTGTGGGCAGTAAAATCATTGTCAAAGGTGAAATTGTTATTGACCAGAGGTATGTAAAAAGTCGTATAGTAATATCTAACTTTTTTTCAAATTGGGTCTTAATTTTTTTATGTGGTGAGTAAAATGGCTACAGATGAGAAAAGAATAGACCAAAGAGTCGAATCAGCTAACCTTTTATCATACACCTGTCTTGATGAAAATAACCACGAAATGATGCAAGGAATGGGAAGGACTTTAAACGTAAGTGATGGTGGAATTTTGATTGAAACACATGTTCCTATTGATCCGCATCATGTGGTGTCTATGACTATGGCTCTCGAAGATGAACTTATGGATTTCAAGGGAAAGATTGCCCATTCCAGGAAACGAGCCGATGGCAAGTTTGAATCTGGAATTGAGTTCATAGAGATGGATGAAGAAAAGCAAAAGTTTTTTAAACAATACATCTTAATGTTCAGGAGGCAGCAAAACATAACATAATGTGAAGGATTTGATTGAGAATGTAGTTGAGTGTTTGGTGAGGGAATTTAATGTCTGAAAAGGAAAGAATAAAGTCTTTGATAAAAGAAGCTGCACTTTATCAAAAACAGGGCCTCTTTGAAGAGGCTAAAGAAAAATACGAAGAGATCCTGGCATTTATTCAACATGATGAAAAATATGTAAAGGACAAAAAACTAATAGATGCCATTCAAGGCAAAATACGAATTATAAATAAAGATCTGGATGAGATTGATAAATCTATAGAGACACCCATGCTGTCAGAAGAAGAACAGGAGCTTATTAGTCGATTATTTTCATCTTCAAAAAATAAAGACATGGCCGCAATCGAAGGAGCTGTTGCTCTCGCAAAGTTCGGTCAATACCAAAAAGCGTTAGAAGAATTTCAAAGACTAATAGAGGAGGGGAAAATGCCTGTGGTAGCAGCCAAGAATAGCCTCATGTGTCACATGGCAGTTTCTTCACCGGATGCGGCTATCGCTCAATTCGAACAATGGGTGTCTCAAGATGCATTCTCCAGAAGTGATCTAAAATACATACGAACATTTCTTGAGAATACTTTAGTAAAGCAGGGCATCAAAGCTGATCTTCCGAAGGTGGATGAAGCGCCTACCGAAGAAGCTAAACCTGAGGAAAAAGAAATAGATATCATCGATATATCTTCAGTGAACGTACAATTAGCCAATGGCCCTCGCAAGGGTGAAACGGTGGAGTTTGAAGTCACATTTCAGTTAGGGAATAAAATTAGTATTATTATTTCAGCTCAACAGAAAGATTTGGCGAATGCTTTCAAGACTGGAATCAGACTGTCGGAGATGAAGTGTTTTTCCCCTATAGCTATATTCAATGCTAGGGGAACGGTTTCCGCACTGAAAGTAATAACGTCCGGCCCGAGGCGCGGGGATCATGCGTTGGATATCACAATAAATGGTGTGTAATCACTGACCTGGAAAGACTATCAGTTTCAGCTCACGTATTTGGGTTAAAGAGGATGAAGATTTTTAGCCCTTATTTTATAGAAAGGGTATTAAAAGCGTATTATAAGATTTATGGCTGTATTCAATCCTAAAGATAGAGTCATTGAATGTAAGATTGTGTATTATGGCCCTGGTCGAAGTGGAAAGACAACCAACTTGGAATATATTTTTAAAGCGGGAAAAAAATATACAGATAGCGAGCTGGTTTCCATAAACACCAAGGGTGATCGTACCCTCTTTTTTGATTTTCTTCCACTCGGCTTGGGTAAAATCAGAGGTTGTGACGTCAAGGTCCAACTCTATACCGTACCTGGACAGGCAAAATATAATTCCACCAGAAAACTGGTCCTAAAAAATGTAGACGGTGTAGTTTTTGTTGCAGATTCCTTAGAGATTCGACGGAAAGAAAACCTTGTATCTCTAAAGGATCTACAGCAAAACCTTGCTGAAAAGAACATAAATATATTCGAAATTCCACTCATCATACAATATAACAAGCGAGATCTTGGCGCACAAAGTATTCCCGTTATGCCTTTAGAAGATATGGAGCGTGAACTGAATAGTAAGCTCAAGGCTCCTTCTTTTGAGGCAAGTGCCTTAAAGGGAACGGGAGTGAGGGACACCCTGAAGAAATGCTTAGTTCTTACATTACGTCATCTGCAAAAAGAGCTACAATGGACGCAATAGGGGTTTACCATGAGTGCTAAAGCGTCACTTGCGGGGAATTTGAGCTTTATTAGCCTGGCAGATATCTTTCAAATACTTGGTGGAAACAGTAACACTGGGGTAATGCGAATTACGAGTCAACATGCTCCAGAACCTGGGCTCATATATTTTGTTAATGGGGATCCTATAAATGCTACGAGCGGTTCTTTGAGCGGCTTGGATGCAGTTTACGCCCTGTTTGGGTGGATTGAAGGGAAATTTGAATTTTATGAAGAAAAAGTTGAAATTGGACGTGTAATTAAAAAGAATAGAATGGAGATATTGCTCGATGCAATGAGGATGCTTGATGACGGGTTAATCAAGAAAGTGGGTCCGCTCTCTTTTGATGAGATAGCTTCCGTAGAAAGCAGTAAAACCGGATCTGAGAAAAAAGGGCCCCCCAAGGTCATTAAAGGACCACTGGTAGATTACTCACATGTCCTTGATGAAGAGGAATACCATACTGGAGAGAGAATAGCCAGAGCCGGGGGGCATGGTAAATGGATTTGGATTATATTGAAAGGATCGGTAAATGTAAGCAGAGAAACACCCAACGGTTCCATGAACATAGCGAATCTTGGAGAAGGATGCTTTATTGGGGGTTTTACCATATTACCATTCACGGAATATACTCGTAGTGTTACCGTAACTGCTCTAGACGATGTTCGATTGGGCTTGATGGATACCGAGTTTCTTTATCGAGATTTCATGTCCCTGTCACCGGATTTCAGAAAAATTCTTCTTAGCCTGGATGGCAGACTGAGAAAGATTACGGATAGAGCTGTAGAGTTGTATATGAAAGAGGACAAGACCGACAAGGGATTTACTAAAAATAAGAAGATGGTTATAGAGAAGGGTTCCTCGAAACAAGAGGCGTTCGCAATATTAGAAGGTGAGACATACGTGATTGGTCAGACCCAAAAAGGTTACCTGCTGTTGTTTACACTTGAAAAAGATGAGGTATTTGGATATATGCCGTTCGCGGATATGGGACATGAACCTCGTTCTGCCTTGGTTTTAGCGTCAAAGGATTTAAAGGCTCATAAACTGGATACGGAAAGCATTCAAAAAGAGTATGAAAATCTTACAGGCACATTCAGAAATATGATTTATAATTCGTGTATGTGTACTTTTCTTACGACAAAAATGGCGTATCACCTGCATGAGGTGAAATAGCTACACTTCTTTTTTTTAAAGAACAGGGTGATGTACCAGAATCACAATAGAAAATTTTGAGTTTTCCTCCATATTAGCATCACTCACACCATTTACACCCTCAATAATTGACGTAATAGTTCTCAGAGGATAGCTCTTTATTAATTTTTCGTCCGCGAGAAGTATGCTAAAGAGGTCATCACCGACTTTAATAAGATCGGCACCTTTAATCTCAGTGGGACTATCATGATTTATGCCTATCGTTTGCCCTTCATACTTTTTGAGTAAATCCTTGATTTTCGCCTTTGGTTTTAACACATTTGTGATGTCTTCTATCTTTTTTTGAAGTGCTTTTTTTTCTTCCTCCTCTTTTTGTTTTCTCAAAACTTCAGCCCGTTCTTCCTCTTCCTTCTGTCGTCTCAAAGCCTCAAGCTTTTCTTCCTCTTCCTTTTGCCTTCTCAGAGCCTCAGCCCTTTGCTCATCCTCTTTTTGTTTTCTCAAGGCCTCAAGCTTTTCTTCCTCCTCTTTTTGTTTTCTCAAAACTTCAGCCCGTTCTTCCTCTTCCTTCTGTCGTCTCAAGGCCTCAAGCTTTTCTTCCTCTTCCTTTTGCCTTCTCAGAGCCTCAGCCCTTTGCTCATCCTCTTTTTGTTTTCTCAAGGCCTCAAGCTTTTCTTCCTCCTCTTTTTGTTTTCTCAAAACTTCAGCCCGTTCTTCCTCTTCCTTCTGTCGTCTCAAGGCCTCAAGCTTTTCTTCCTCTTCCTTTTTCTTTGCTAGAAATTCTGCCTTTTCCTCCTCCTTTTTTTTCTTCGCTAAAAGTTCTGCTTTTTTTTCCTCATCAGTTTCCTCTCTTAACTGAATATCATAATATTTTAAGAAAACAATCCCGCACTTAGAGCACTCCACAGACAATGAATCATTCTCTTGTCCACATTTGGGGCATATTAATGGTTCTCCTTGTTGATCATCAGTTTTTGAAATTGGTTCCTTCACTTCACCATTTCTTCGTTTCTCCTTCTCAAATAGCCCTCGAACTTCAGGAAATAATATGAAGGAACTTCCACATTTCGCACATTCTTTCGATGGAAATAGATTTTCATGTCCACATTTGGGGCATATAATCGTCTTTTTGACCATTTCTTCCTCCCTTTTTCCCATTTTATTTTACCCTTCAGAATGCTTTTAGATCCTGTTCTTTAACAATCTCTTAACTCCCATGTTTTTGTTTTTTTCTGCTTTTTCTCATATCTCTTATTACATCAATACTATACACTTAATTAAATGCGTGGCTGCTCTCTTACTGAAGTCGGTTACCTGACACGGTCTATAAATAGCATGTACAGCGTAGAAAGGTCAATGTGTGAAAAAGCACTGAACACTAATTTTTTACTATAAAATCATAAAATTCAGACAAAGTCGTTAGCCTGAATATATGGTGCAGGCTAAGTGAAAAATAATAAGAGGGATGATCCTACATGTGTTCTGCTTCATCAACCTTACTTTAGGAGGATATAGGAGAATTTGTCAAATATTTCCTTCACATCATGCCCGGATAAACGCTTGTAATTATCTGTTAAAAGAGATATCCAAAAATAATAGGTGGGTGAAGCATATAGTGAAAAATATTTTTTAAAAGGTATCAAAATCTTTCTACTGAAAATGGGCTTTAAAAAGGAGGGATACTATGGGTTATAGGTTTCTTGAACTGAAGGTCGAAGATAATATAGGCACATTGGCCCTTGCCAGGACAGAAAGCCTTAATGCACTTAGCCTGGAGTTTGCAGCTGAAATCACAGGAGCCGTGAGGGAATTACGTGAAACGGATGAGGTAAGGGCAATCATTCTTAAAAGCAATGCCCAGATTTTCTGTGCGGGTCTTGACCTAAAAGATTTTGTCTCCGCGGGCCTTGATGGTACACCAAAAGGCAGTCTTGATTTTCCTGAAAAATTGCACGAATTATTTGATTGCTGCAATGTGCTTGAGGAATGTCCAAAGCCTATTATAGCGGCAGTCCATGGTAAGTGCGTGGGTGGTGGCCTTGATATGATTGCCGCCTGCGATATTCGGCTCTGTACAGAAGATGCCACATTCTCTCTGAGAGAAGCTGGCATAGGGCTTGTGGCGGACATGGGCATACTCCAACGCCTTCCCCTGATAATCGGTCAGGGTTTTACGAGAGAAATGGCCTATACCGCACGCTTTTTCTCTGCCGAGGAAGTTGCACGCATGGGACTGGTAAATGGCATATATGCAGACAGAGAGACACTTATAGAGAAGGCAAAAAAGCTTGCCGCATTGATTGTAGAGAATGCTCCCCTTGCTGTTCAGCAAACCAAAAAGGTGCTTAACTACAGTAGAAGTGCAACTGTTGAGGATGGAATGTCCATGGCAATGCAAAAAAATATGGTACTTTTGTTTTCAAAAGATGTTCGGGAAGCTATGACAGCTTTTATGGAGAAGAGAAAACCAAATTTTAAGGGGAAGTAAAGCAAGGCCCATTGAATTATAGAGGAAGTGTGAAGGGGTCACTTAGCCTTTTAAATGATTGATCCCTCTATACATTTTATTTAACAGTCCATGTTTGATTCCAAATTCAGGGTATCTTTCATGGAAAGCGAGATGCGGTTTCTTTCAAGCTCCACGTCAAGGACCGTGACCATTACACGCTGGTTAACCCTTACCATCTTAGCTGGGTCTTTCACGAAGTGATTCGCTATCTGGCTGATGTGAACCAGGCCGTCTTGATGCACTCCGATATCAACAAAGGCCCCGAAGGTGGTAACATTGGTGATCACACCTGGAATCCTCATACCTGGACGAAGATCACTGATCTGCGTAATCCCTTCAGCAAAGCTCGGGCCTTCAAACTGTTTCCGAGGATCACGCCCGGGTTTGGCGAGCTCATCCATGATATCGGTCAAAGTAGGCATTCCCACCTTTTCCGTTACATACACTGATAAATCAATGTGCTGACGAAGCTTTTCATCATCGAGCAGATCTTGTACAGAACGACCCAGATCTCTTGCCATGGTTTCTATAATGGGATACGACTCTGGATGGACCGCACTCGCATCAAGTGGATTTTTTCCTCCCATAATTCGAAGAAAGCCAGCGGCCTGCTCAAACACCTTTGGACCCATCCGTTTCACCTTTTTCAACTCATTCCTGGATGAAAGAGGCCCATGTTCGTTGCGATATGTGATAATGTTTTTGGCCAACTGGGGGCCAAGACCCGAAACGTACTTCAAGAGTTGCTCGCTGGCTGTATTGACTTCCACACCTACGGCATTGACACAGCTCATAACCACATCATCCAGGCTTCTTTTGAGTGCCTGCTGGTTTACATCATGCTGGTATTGTCCCACACCAATAGATTTGGGATCGATTTTCACAAGCTCCGCCAGTGGATCCATAAGGCGCCTTCCTATGGAGACTGCCCCCCGAAAGGTTATATCCAGATCGGGAAACTCGGCTCGAGCCACCTCAGAGGCAGAATAGATGGATGCGCCGCTCTCATTGACAACTACCACCGGAATATTTCCTGGTAGATTACAGTCTTTAATAAAGGACTCTGTTTCCCTTCCTCCAGTGCCATTTCCTACTGCAACGGCCTCTACTTCGTGCTTCGAACATAGGCTGAAAAGGATCTCTTTTGCATCAGAGCGTTCCTTTTCGGATTTGAATGTATACAGAGTATCAGTGTGAAGTAATTTTCCTTGTCTGTCCAGGCAGGCAACCTTGCAACCGGTACGGATACCCGGATCAATTGCTACCATGGTTTTTTGGCCCAACGGAGGGGCAAGTAGAAGCTCTCTGAGACTGTCGGCAAATATTCTTATCGCCTCCATGTCGGCCAGCTCTTTGGTTTCACAACGGATCTCTGTTTCAATAGCAAATGACAGAAGTCTGCGATAGCTATCCTGAACTGCCTCTTTCACCTGAGAGGATACAGCATTTTCTCCTTTGACAAATAAGGCCTCCAGCAGGGAGAGAGCTTCATCCTCAGGAGGGTATATCTGTAAACTCAAAAAACCCTCCTTTTCACCCCTGCGCATGGCCAAAATTCTGTGGGAAGGTGCTTTAGAGACTGGTTTTTCATAATCAAAGTAGTCACGAAACTTGGCGCCCTCTGACTCTTTGCCTGGAATTACCATCGCCCGGAATATTCCTTTCTGAGCATAAAGGGCACGCATTTTTTCGCGGGCTTTTGGATCTTCATTTACCCACTCGGCAATGATATCTCTGCTGCCTGCAAGAGCATCTTCTTTTGTTTCAACCCCTTTTTCCTGATCAATATAGGCGATTGCCTCCGCAAATGGATCTGTGCCTTCCTGCTGCTCGAAGAGAATCTTGGCCAGAGGTTCAAGTCCTTTTTCCTTGGCTACGATTGCCTTTGTACGCCGTTTTGGCCTAAAAGGTAAATAGATATCCTCAAGGGCAGTCACACCCTGAGCGGCAAGGATCTTTTCTTTCAACTCATCTGTGAGCAATTCCCTCTCATCAAGCGAGTTGAGTATGCTTGTACGGCGCTTTTCCAATTCCTGTAGTTGAGCCATCCTGTCACGTATGGCGGTTACGGTCACTTCATCAAGAGAGCCGGTTGCCTCCTTCCTGTATCTTGCAATAAAGGGCACTGTGGCGCCCTCTTCAAGCAACCCGGCAGTGGTCATCACATGATGTTGCACAAGGTTCAGTTCATCGGCAATCTTGGCAATATGCTCTTCGTTCATTATTCTCCATGGTAATTGTGCTATGTGCTATAGATGTGAGATATGAAATGGTTAAAAATGCACATTTTTTTAAGCTTTCTAAGAATGCTTTTATTATTTTTATTACAACACTAGAGAGTTGTAAATAGTCTTTTTTGAGAGTCTCTGTGCTCACCAGCACATTAAATGTCTTTCATTTGCCTGATTAAGAAGGGTATGGTTTTAGGGAGGGCAGGAGGCTGATATGTAACTGACAATCTCGACATTGAGTAACCTCGAAGCTTATGTTTGCCTTTTAACGACTTCGATAAGCTTTTTGCCTGCCGCCGGAGAAATACCGAAGTCCGGTAATTCCTTCAGTAAGTCCTCAAGCGTTCCATACCCGTCAAGATATCCGTTGATGCGGGCAGCTGCTGTGGAATTCACAAAATCCTCTTCTTCGGGATACATGGCATTGAACTCTCTCATGAGGTCTCGCTCGGAGCGAAGCCGATACTTCTGGTGGTAGTCCTCAGCCAGGTAAAACTCGGTGAGGGGAGAAATCTCTGTAAAAATTCTTCCTTTCCTTCTGGTTGCTTGAAGATCTTTAGACAACGTGGCCAGCCTTTTTTGCTCGTCATTATGAAAAAATATAATGGACATATATTGTTTCGACAATGACGGTGCATCAGGGCTGTGACTATCCCAGAAAACCTCAAGCAGCTTCTCGTATGAAATTACAGTGGGGTCGTAGTCGATTTGAATTGTCTCGGTATGATCCCCCAGGTTGTGATAGGTGGGATTCTTTTTTGTTCCCCCTGCGTACCCGACACGGGTCTGGATTATGCCCTTAATACTCCCGAACCGGGAGTCCGGACCCCAGAATCAGCCCAACGCAAAGGTCGCCCTTTCTGTTTTAACGGGCGCTAAGGCATCTATGGGCGGCCTTGCTGTGGAATGCACCGAATTCACGGTTGTTATGAGCATGGTTTCACTCTCTTTTGTTGCCTGAACAGAATCGCAAGCCTGGAGAAACAGGACAAGTCCTAAAAGAACAACTACTATTTCAGTAATAAAAAACCGCCTGCTCAAGTGTTGATGTCCTTGGGCGGGTCTGCCGTGGATAAGTGAGCCGCAAATCTTTTCGTAATTCACTTCAAAGTTCATTGGCAATTTTAAAAATTTGTTTCCAGAGCGTATCGACAACTCCAGAGGCAGGGACCGAAAGGCAGATTCTCTGCTATTTCTTTTACTTTTCTTCAAAGAGTTTCAAGTATTCACCGTAGCCCTCTTTTTCTAAATCTTCTTTAGGAATAAATTTTAAGGCAGCTGAATTGATGCAATACCTCAAACCCGTAGGCATCGGTCCATCAGTAAACACATGCCCCAGATGAGAGTACCCGTGCTTGCTTCGAACTTCTGTGCGGAGGGTGAAAAGGCTTCTGTCTTCTCTTTCAACGCTGTTATCCGGCTTAAGATGTTTTGTAAAGCTGGGCCATCCGGTTCCGGAGTCAAACTTGTCAAGCGAGCTGAACAGAGGTTCTCCCGAGACGATGTCAATGTATATGCCAGGTCTTTTGTTATCCCAGTATTCGTTGTTAAAGGGCGGTTCAGTTCCATCCTCCTGGGTAACCTTGTACTGCATCGGTGTCAATTTCTGACGCAATACTTCATCCCTGGGCTTTATATATCTCCTGTTCTTAATATGAATTTCCTCTCCTTCCATGGAATCCTGCCATACCTTTCTTAGGAATTTGTCCCGATCCGAGTTAAAGCGATAGTACTTGTATTTGATAGGGTTTTTCTTATAGTATTCCTGATGGTACTCCTCTGCCCTGTGGAACTTTGAAAATTGGACAATTTCGGTGACAACTGGTTTTTCAAATTTCCCCATTGTATTGAGCTCTTCTTTGGACTGCTCTGCGAGTATCTTCTGTTTCTCATTATGATAAAAAATGGCTGTTCGGTACTGTGATCCGCGGTCCGTGAACTGCCCGCCGGGATCGGTCGGATCTATATGCCTCCAGAAAATGTCCAGTATTGCCTTATAAGTAACCTTCGAAGGATCATAGTGTATCTGCACTGCTTCAACGTGACCGGTCTCACCGGATGATACGCTTTCGTAAGTCGGATTTTCCTTATGACCACCGGTGTAACCGGATATGACCTCGACAACACCGTCTACTTTCTCGAAATCTGATTCAATGCACCAAAAGCAGCCGCCGGCAAATGTTGCTGTTTCTAATTCGATGCGCTGTTTGCCCATGGTATCTCTCGCTTTATTTTCATGGTTTGTGGCATCCCGACAGCCAAACGCCATCAAAATCATCAGTATGCCTAACAATAGTGTTTTCTTCAAAATCATCACTGGAATAATGTAACCATTATTATGAAAAAGTCAAAAAGCTTCCTTGCTACCTGCACCCGACATATGGATACAAAGCATATGTCCAAATCGCCACCAGAAGCGGGTGTGTACTTTAATTTTACTGCTCGATCCACATCTTTATCTCTTCCATGTCTGGGATTTTGCCGACACTTTTTACTTTGCCGTCAATTACCACAGCTGGTGTCAGAAAGACGCCATATTTCGCGATTTCCATAACATTTGTAACCTTATCTACTTGAGCATTCAGGCCACTTTCAGCAAGTGCCTCTTTGACGTTTTTTTCAGTAGTTTGGCACTTTGGACATCCCGAACCCAATATTTTGATTTCCATTGTTTTTTCTCCTTATCTGTTATCAAGCTATATACATTCAATCAGGCATTCCTTGATTTTCTCTCTTGCGAGAACCTTGCATGTTTTAACCCACTATCGCGCCATAACACATCCCGGCTATAGTTGACATGACCACGATAATGACACAAAAAGTCGCCGTCTTTTTAACTCCCATGACACTTCCTATAACCAGCATGTTGGGAAGTGAAAGAGCTGGTCCGGCCAGAAGCAGGGATAGGGCCGGTCCTTTACCCATGCCGGCGCCCAATAGGCCTTGAAGTATCGGGACCTCGGTCAACGTAGCGAAATACATGAGGGCCCCGGAGACCGAAGCAAAAAGATTTGCCCAGAGGGAATTCCCTCCGACTAGGTACTGGATGTAATGCTCAGGAATCAGGGCGGAATGTCCCGGTCTTCCCAGCATGAACCCGGCTACCAGCACACCTGCACCCAGAAGCGGAAAGATCTGCTTCATGAATCCCCAGGTGGACTGAACCCAAGTTACTCTTTCGTCTTTGACGAACCAGCCCTTGAGCATGAAACCAAGGACAACGAGAAGCCCACCTGTGATGTACCACTTGACAGCAAAGATGATCGGCCAGAGTCCGGTCGAACCTTCAGCCGGTTTTGCAAAGGCGGCAAAGATGAGGATCAAAACCAGCGTCAGCATAAAAAAGGCTTCCTGGGTGAGGGTCCGGCCTTTGTCCCCTTCCTCCGGAAGGTAGATCTGCCCCGCTATCCGGGCAGTGTCGTCTTTCCTGAAGAAGAAGGCCATAAGAAGCCCGGTCAAAATGGCAAAGAGAACAGCCCCGATGGCGCGGGCAAGACCCAGTTGCCATCCAAGAATCCTGGCTGTCAACACGATGGCAAGCACGTTAATGGCCGGTCCGGAATAAAGAAAAGCCGTTGCAGGACCGATACCGGCTCCCCGGGAATAGATCCCCGCAAACAAAGGTAGAACCGTGCAGGAACATACGGCTAAGACAGTTCCGGACACGGAGGCCACAGAGTAGGAAAGAAATTTTTTCGCTCTCGCACCGAAATACTTGAGTACCGAGGCCTGAGAAACGAACACAGCAATAGCGCCGGCAATGAAAAATGCCGGGATCAGACAGGTCAAGACATGCTCCCTGGCATATTCCTGAAGCATCATAAAGGCCTCAAGCCCGGATTGACGTATAGTAGAATTACTCCAGGGAATAAAGTAGCACGCGAGGAAAATGAGCACGATGATAAGAAGCTTGATTCGTTCTTTCATAACGGTTTTTCCTGACGAATAGAGTGGCTAATATAATATTTGATCAATTTACATCATTATATAATTATATCATTATATAGAGAGAGTAAAAAAAATTTACTATTTTTTACATATATCCTCTCTTCGAATATAGGGAAGTTTATCCACAAGATCTGCGATCTCTTTATCATCCTCTATCCAGTGCTTGAGATTTCCTAAAAGGCTGGCCACATATGGGCTGCTACTCCCGTCTGTAAGGTGATAATTAACCCATAACCCGTCTTTTTGGAAACTGACCAAACCGGCATCCTCAAGTAATTTAAGATGCTTCGAAACAGCAGGCTGAGAGACACGTAGTGCTTTCTGTATCTCGCAGACACACATAATTTTATGTTGTAACATCTTTATGATTTTTACTCGATTAGGATCAGAAAGAGCTTTCATGACCTTAATAAAAGCTTTCATATAAAACTCCCTACTATATTCTAATATGGTAATATAATCCTTTGTTGTTCCATTGTCAAGGGAATTTCATTACGTTGAATGTGGTGTTGATTTCAGTCAAGAAGTAAGGTAATTTTGCTACCATGTCTTTATATCTTCAGAGAATCTTTCGATTTGTATATCCGCCTGGCCTGGTTTTATGCTTGGGTGCGCTCCTTTTAGGGCCAGGGTGTTCAAATGGTATCTTAGAAAAGCGGCCAGTTCATGAGAAAATATGGATGTGTGATAAACAAGCAGATGAGGCAATGAAGGAGCACGATTATGAGTCAACCATTCTTCTGCATAAACGCTTTTTAGAGAAGATGCCTACGAATGGACTAGCTTTGTACCACCTTGGATATGCCTATGGCCAGACAGGAAACCATATGAAGGAAGTATTTTATAAAAATCCGTCGTTGAATACTCCGCCCTTCAGGGCGGAGTTCTTTAATTAGATCAGCTCATTTCTTGCCGCCGCCTCCGCCCCCTGATCCGCCTCCTGATCCGCCTGATCCACCTGGTGCACCTGATCCACCTGGTGCACCTGATCCACCTGGTGCACCTGATCCACCTGATCCACTTGTTGCACTGCTGCCTGAATAGCCAAGGCTGTCTGCGCTTTTTCCACCTTTGATAGCATTGGAGTAGCTATTGGCAAGGTGAGTGGGGTTAGATGACCGGGATTGGGCCATAAACGAATTCCTCATCTTTTCCATATTTCGTGCCGTGTAGCCTTTTTGGAGGGCGAGGCAGACGAGATTGGTAGTCGTCTTTGAGGAAAGACCGAGCCGTGCCATGTCGCGTGCAGCCTTGAAGCTTTGCTTGGCAAGCTCCATGGTCTGCGATTGAGTCATCTGCTGGGTACGCTCCTGTAGCCTGTCCATAATGCCGCGGATGTCCTTTTGATCCATGCCCGCTGTAACGGTCTTCGCGATAGTATTTCCGATGGCGCGGACCTGGGAGCGCTCCTTGGTAAGGGCTCGTGCCTGCTTATAGGCGAAGGCATAACGGGATCTTACTCGCTCCATCGCCTGCACGATATTCTTGGCCTGTAACTGTTTGACCATTCCTTCATATGCCTTGTTCATGATAGGCTCAACAGGTAAACCCTCTTTTTGGGCATTCATAATGGCCTTCTGGGCTCTCAGAGCCTGTTCCAGACTGAACTGATTTTTTAGCATGAGCTTAGTCATCCTAATTGCATTATCAGTATCTATTCCAGAGAGTATCATTCCTCTGGTACTGGCCTTGAGCTGTTCGGTGGCCAGCGTGGAAAGACTCTCTTCCACCTCATCCCCGAATGCTAAGGAACCACAAAACAAGACTGCACATACCATGAGACATATCTTTTTCATATTTTCTCTCCTTTCTTGTATTTTTAATCTTATAACGTGTGACCATGGAAAAGGTTACAAGCCTGGAATATAGATGCAGTTTGTGGTCCCGAAATCGTCCTTTTCTTTGAATTTGCAGGAAGGGAGAAACAAGACTCCGTCAACGATATAGAAATAGGTAAATTCTCGATATCCGGGGACTGTTACCTTCCATGTTGAGCTATCGCGTTTCTCCGCCCGGTGGAGCTGATAACCATCAAGGGAAGAGGCAAAGGCAACAGCTATGGCATCAGGTCGTTTGAGGTAGAGCTCCACCGCTCCCCCTTTCACTCGGTAGTAGTGGTGTGCACAGCCTGTAAAGACAGAGAAGGCAAGAATTGAAAGCAGGAAATATTTCTTCATACCTATAGCTCCACTGAAAGGACTGAATTCTCGCCACCGAAATCATCCTGCTCCCGGGTGGGTATCGTTGGATCAGGAAATCTCTGACGGCCCTCAAGTATATAGGTAAATTGGTATTCCCCTTGTGGGAGGTCGAGACTGAGCTCAAAGTATCCACTGGAACCAATTCTCTTCATGGGTATTTTCCTCCATTCAGTGAAGCTGCCAGTGATCTCTGCTTGACGCACATCTGGCCGGTAGATAACGAACCTGTAAGGGGTAGACGTGGTTACCTGAGGCGGCATGGCAAGAAAAAAAATGATTACCGCTGCTGCCAGTGCTGATGCAAGTAGACTCACGGGACGCAATAGAGGGAAAAAAGTAAACCTCTTTTTTACCTTGACTTTAATTGATGGAACACGATCTACAACCTCTGAGCGGATGAGTTTTTCCTGGCGTAAGAGTTCAATCACCTCGTCTTGAAAGACATTGTCTCCATGCACCTTTTCCACAAATTCAATCTTATCATCAATGTCTAACTCGTCATCGATGAACATGCTGATCAAATATTCCATCATATCTCTCCTCTATGAAGGATTTTTTTAAGCTTGAGGCGGGCCCGGTGGACTTTCACCTTCACATTAGCCACGCTTATATCAGTGATAGAGGCAATTTCTCGGTAGGAGAAATTGCCGCTTACAGCGATGGCCAAAAGATCTCTTTCATCCTTCTCAAGCTCCTCCATGGCCAAAAGTACGTGGCGATATTCCTGGCGCACCATAAGGGTGCGTTCCTGATCAACAGAGCAATCTGCCTGATCTTCCTTAAGCTCAGTTTTGTGTCCCTCTTTCCGCGCATGGTCAAAAAGTGCATTGCGGGCTATGGTGTAGAGGAGTGAGAGGCTTGGAAGTTCCTGGCTATAATGTTCAAGGGAGCGCGTGAAGCTTTCCTGCATAATGTCGCTTGACAGGTAATAGTCTGCTGTCATACGCATTAGGTATGCGAAAAGTTTATCCTTATGTTCTATGTAGAATGCTCGGTATTTATCCACGCTGTTTGTATAACGCATAGCAGAGAAAAAAGTTACAGGTTTTTTACAGTTTTTTCCGGTCCCCGTATGAATCATAGATTAAAGACTGGGTTATAAATTCCTTATAAGAGATATGAAAATGATTCTGAGCCAGTTTTGAGTCCATGCGTTATCCACCAATTTTGTATTGAGGGACTTAATAGAGATGACAGTGACAGAAGGAAAAAGGGTCTTGGTAGATTGTGAAAGAGCATTATTCAACGGATCTGAAATATATGGTGTTCGTCATTTCAATATAGATAATAGACTATGTGCCGGAAAAGGAACCCACAATCAGAAAAATTTTATTGCAGACTTGGTACGAGACTGTCGAAAAACCCTAAAGCCATAGATTTGGGTTTGTAAATAGTTGATATTACTATATGTGAATTTCAATAAAAAGCAATATTTGGACTTTTTCGACAGTCTATACTGTAATCATAATAGTATTAAATTTTAGAGGCTGCGGCCAAAGCCCAGAATGGCTTACCAGTGGGGTTGGTTTCCAATGCGATGCCCCATTACCTCAAGGGTGTTTTGGACCACAACAAAGGCATTTGTGTCCACCTGTCGTATTATCTCCTTGATGAGATGTAATTCTCGCAACGTGATAACCGTGTAGAGAATTTGCTCGTCTTGGCCGGAGTAAGCTCCTTGCCCCCGAATAAATGTCACCCCTCTCCCTACCTTATCAAGGATTTCACGGGAAATTTCTTGCCATTTGGGAGATATGATGAAAATGGACTTTCTTTGACTGAGTCCTGTGAGCATAATGTTGATAACTTGGGAAGATACGAAGATATAAATCAGCGTGTATAGTGCTACATCCAACGAAAAAAGGAGTGAAGTTGCTGCAAGTATAATAACATTGAAGGCGAGGATTGTGGTTCCAATGCGAATGGAGAAGCGGTTAACTAAAATGACCGAAAGTATGTCCGTTCCACCTGATGACCCACTTGACCGTAATATAATCCCTACTCCGATACCTGTGATGATACCTGCCAGAAGAGCGCTCAGAATCTTGTCATGGACTGGCAGGGATACATGGATTACAGCAATCGCTGCAGAGAAGATCAACATCCCCACGATACTGTAAAAGAAAAAGCGCCGCCCCACGATTGTCCAACCCAGAATAAAGACAGGAATATTAAGCAGGAAATAGAACAACGCCAATGGGAAAGATGGAAAGAGATAATGGAAAAGCAGGGCGATACCTGTGAATCCGCCGCTTACAAATCGATGGGGCACCAAGATCCCGTTGATTGCAACAGCAACCAGCATGCTCCCCAGAAAGATAAGAAAAAGATTCCAGAGTATCTGTTTAAGAGATCTGGGGATGAATCGTCTACACCACCGTGGGATTATTATACGCTTTGTACCTGAGACAGTTTGTATTTCTGGTGATAATCTGTTTTTCATAAAAATTACCTTTTCGATTTTAGTCATGCAAAGGGAAATGAGGGCTGGATTATTGGCAAAAAAACGAGCCTTTTTACGATGGAAGATGGATAGACACTATAAAGGTACTATTTGCTCAAATTTCTCGTAGGTAGATTTTTCGGTTATACTAAAGTTTTTCTCTGGTACTGGGAAAAAGTGCTACTACAAAATAAAAGAGTATTCGGGAATGCCTTGCCAAAGGTGTATTCATTTTTCTCGGCAATCTGGCGATCATGGTATTTAAGCGTTAGACCCTTAGTCCTTCGATTCATAAGTTCGATGACGAACTTATTTACTCAGGACTTAGTGCTGCCTGCGACGAGCCTCTCGGCCTAGAGCTCGAAGCCGAAAGGCTCAGCCGAGGCGAGTGAGCAACATTTCTGAAACAAGTCGTCAAAATACGTCACCGTATTTGCGAATCGAAGCACTTAGCTTTGCCTTACCGCCTTTTATTGGTTTTGACCTTTCTTTTCTTCATGGTCAAAAATAAAACAGATAATTATATTGTCAAGGGTAAGAAGTCATCTATTCATTATTGAGGAATTTCTACCAATGTTTTTATTTGAGCATCTTCTGGATTGTAGTTTCGTATTCCGGAAAATACCGGCCAATAACCTGAAGCTCGAAGGTTCTCAGAATGCTGGTGTTGCTTTCGCGCTTAAGGAGAAATTCAAATGATTTTTCTACCAATTCCTCTGCTGAGATGTGACCACCGGCAAGTTTTTCATGATATGCACGATCTACGGTAACCCTATGAGTCGTGGCTGTTTGGCCAGCTACGGTAACCTCGAAGGTGCGATCGTCAATTTTCTTCACCGTTATCATTGTTCATCCTTTTTTCGCAGGTTCGCTCTTTCAAACCCAGAAGGGCTTGGAGAGGAGACGTGATCTCTTTACGAACGTCAACTATAATTGTATCTAATTGACGGAACCGTAAATCAATGCTTTAGATAGGTTTCCGCCTTACTCGCCGCTCGAATACCAGATTCAAAACAGGCCATTACACCGCCGCCCATAGTCCCTGCTCCGGCAAGAAAGAGCCCGTCGATCCCTGCGGTAAAGTTAATAAACCGACCGGTCCCTACCTGATCGAAGGTTTGTTCAGGCCCATAATTTCCACCTCGCACAGCATTTACCCGATATTCGTTAGAAAGGGGAGTAGCATACTCAACAAAATCGATATGTTGTGAAAGCGTGGGAATGTAGCGTTCGGCTGATGCAACAAGCCGTTCCCCAATCTTTTCTTTAAGTGATGTATACTCCTCGCCCCGCTTCATTGAAGGAAGATGTGCCCATTGTTCAAAGAGTTCGTAGCTCATCCCTGTAATGATCTGAAGTGTGTGATACCCCTCTGGTGCGTGCCCACCTTCAGGGTCTTTTACAGAGGGGCTGGTGATAAAGAATATAGGGAGGGATTCAGGTACAGCCGAGACAGGCCATTGCGTATATAGTTTGTTGATATCATAGTCATTGTAGTGAATTATATTTGCATCGGTTATTCCCATAGAGGGTAAATCCAGATCAGTACCGATGAAGGCATAGAATGCACCGCCGGATGGGCGCATCTGCATAACTTTTCTTTTGATTTTAGATGGCACCAACTCAGGATTAACCAACTTGCCCAAAGTAACAACAGGGTCAACATCACTGATCACTGCACGCGTGGTGTATTTCTCATCGTGCTCTGTCGTGATGATGAACTCATTAGCCGTTCTGTCTATGGAGATAACCCGTGAACTTTTTTTCAATTCGGCACCGTGATTCTTAAGCCCATTTACAAAGGCATCTCTTAACGCACCACTGCCACCACATGGATAATATGCGCCATTCAGGTAATGTGCCCACACCATGATGGCAATAATAATCGAGGCCTTTTCAGGAGGAACTCCATAGTCACCACAAGAGGCGGCCAGCGCGGCTTGCAAACGCTTATCGGATGTTACATCATTGAGTAGCTTCTGATAAGGAACACGCGAGTATTTCATCATGACAGGGTGCCTCAAAATATACCAGAGCATTTGGAGAACACCTTCCCCCATCGACTGGGAAGCCTTCACGGCCTTTGTAATCTTTTCGAAGACCGTGAAAAATTTGTATATTCCAGGCTCCTCTTCTGGGAAATCATTGATGAGTCGTTCTATGAATCGGGTTTTTCCTTTGCAAACACGTAGTTCATAGTCTGGAAAGATATAACGGTCGAATCCTTCAGGACTCAACTCAACAAACTTTATTGACTCACTTACTCCCAATTCATCAAGCAATCTCCAGAAGCGATCCTCTTCGCCGAGTTCTCCGAGATAGTGGAGCCCTGTGTCGAAAGTATATCCTTTACGGCGGAATGGGTTCAAGTACCCGCCGAAAGACGGCATAGCCTCAAGAAGCATGACCGAATAGTGTGACCGAGCAAGCTTGAGTGCTGCCGACAGCCCTCCTGCGCCACTGCCTATTACTATTGCATCATAATCAGCCATTTTTTGCCTCCTTCCGATATTGGAGTATACTGGGAGAGTTTTTTACCCAACTCCTGGTTTTAAAAATATGATCCCTCAATTAGTATGCATCATAGCAGATCATAAGCAAAAAACATGATTTTGAAGAGCCTGCCTGTAATGTTTCTGGAGGGCCTGACCGCCGTGTTTCGGGATGGTTTATCCGCCGTCCTTCTGGCGAACCTTGCCACCTTTTGTGTCCTTGTTTCTTTCTTTGTTGTCGCGATGCACGAGAAGAGTAAGTCCACGATTTCCATAAATCCGCACACTTTCTCCCTTTTCAATGGGCAAACTGTTTTCCGTTACCTCAGCCTGCCACAACTCAGCATGGACATGGACGTAACCCGAGGGAGCCAGTCTATTTTCAGTAATACCTCGTAGCCCTATCATCGAGTTTGCAGACCCCTTATGGCTTCGGTCATAGGCACGCCACGTAAAGGGGAAAAGGATTACATCTTTCGCAATCCAGAATGCGATGAGGCCCCAGATAAACCACGCAGGAAGACTTACCCATCGCTGAACCAGGGCCAGCATTAAAATCAGCAGAACGAGCGCTGGCATCTGGAGTAGGGCATATCTCACCACAACCCGAGATGACCAAGCTATTTTATTCATGTTTTCTTATAACCCGTAGCTTGAGGGTGTACCTTAAAGCATCAAAAACCGTTACTTTTTTAAATTGTTTTCAATGTCCCTGTCCAGGTCGCAAAAGAGGGAAAATCTAGCCCTCTTTCCTCTTTTGTATAGAACGCGGTATAGGTAAGATTTTTCCAGCCAATGAAACCCAATCCTTCTGTACATTTGTGGTATCTTCTGCGCCAGGTTCCCGTGTTGAGATATATATACTGTTTTAAGCCATCTGGCGTCTTAATAGTCCTTACTGGAACCTGAAGGGGATCATGAGTGTGCCCGAAGACCACATATCTGATGCGACTATCTAAATGAGAGTATTCAGCCGGAGCGGCTTCCAGGAGATCATCCTTCTCAACCCACTCTTTTAACTTTTCTAAAAAAGGCATCAATCTTTCAGATGAAAAGATCTTAAACTTTTCAAGTAGGTACAAAACTGACTGAATCTTATCTGCCTCATCCATAAAATTAAGCCATTTGTCATGATGCTTATACCATCTCTTTACATACTTCAATGTATTGAAGGCTTTAATAACTTTATCCACTGAATCCTCAATAGCTTCTTTTATAAAAAGATTTTCCTTTACCTGGTAAAGAAGCCATTCCAGTGTCGCGGCAAAGGGCCGTACGTTTTCAATCTCCTGAAGGTTCCGCTTTAATGCAACCTGCTGTGCTGGGGGCAGCCTCCTGATGACCGGGTGCTGCATAATCTCCCATGGTAGGCGTGCGACTAACTCAGTGGTAATGGGATCACCAATGGGTACCCTCATGTAGTCTTCGTACCCATAGGAGGTAGCCCCTTCATAGTTGTATTTGTCATATTCATGCCCATGGCGGGCAAAAACACCGTATTCTGTGTCCTGAAAATAATGGTCAAAGGGAGTTCCAGTAGATTTAATTCCAAGGTTTTTGCAAACCTTTTCTCTGAGATTTGGGTATTTGTTACACAGACGGTCGTGATTCCCCGGAATATAAACCCTCTTAGGCTCAATGTGAAACCCGAACTTTTTTGTAAGGTTACCACTAAGCAATGTAAATGTAGCCTTGTTTGCATTAATGATCTTGTCAAATATATCATTGGCATGCTGTTTGATCTTAGCCTCTTTGGTTCCCCATGGTCTTTCATCTTCAGGGAGGGGTTCAAACCACTCTTCTGTCCGTAATAGATCAAAGCTATCGCCGAGGAATACAATTTTGATCTCTTTGACCTCTCTTTTCTTTTTTTTCAGCCTTTCAGCAGCGCTCTTCAGATTTTCAAAAAAGATATGAAAGGCATCCACGGGAACATTGTGTTCACCCGCAGTCCCATCAACAAAATGCAGATCACTGATAATCACAAGCATTTTTTTTACCTCCTTTCGGTCTCCAGATCTTTCACCCTGATCCCTTTCTTTTCAAACCACTCAACATCTGTGACGCCGACAAAGCTTTTTATTTGCTGCCTCATGTAATGTGTTTATCTATGGGCTGGACATTATCTTAGAGTAGTGCTGCCAAAATATAGTAATAGCGGTCATGAGCCGTATGGGTTTTACTGACTTTCCTTCTTCCAGCTCATATTTTTCCCCACCTAAAATAAATGTTCTGGTTTTTGGATTAGTATATGTATCACCGTGGTAAAAGCTGTTACGAATAAAACGAATTAAACTAAACTCCCTTACCATGCGGCTCAATGTAGGATCCTTGATATTCTTACTTTGCAAAATATGCTCATATGCATCTTTGAGATGTTTTATTTTCACATCCTTAAAAAGCTGTCCATGAGTTTCTCTCACAAACTTTTCGAAAATGTTGCACACGACGAATACGCCGCCAATATTTAACCATCGGATATACTCTTTGTGCATCCCGTCCTTACGTGACAACGAGCGATATTTTAAAAGAAAGGGATTTGAGGTGTTGGATAATTCTGTTTTGGCAGCGTCCAAACTGCTGTGTGCAAGAAGGTCAAAGTGATACACACCAGTGATGTTCATAATATCTTCAATAAATTTTGATAGTAGCAACTTCCCACTGCTCAATTGCCTTTGAATGTCCTGTTGCACTTTTTCAATATCTAATAAAGTTTGAGCTATTGTCGTCATTTCGAGGCCTCATCAAAAAATGTCTTATTCATTTCATATACTCATTTTAAAAACTAAAGAAAGCCTTGTCAATGCATGGTTTACTCACTACATCAAGTACTATTGTTTTGTATACATAGCAAGCTTTCGTTTTCGCTTCAGAATTGTTTTTGAGAGTATGGCGGAATGGCAAAAGGTTCTATGGTATGGAAGTGCACGGCTCGCAAGCGGGATTAAGCGGTTTTGCACGAACGGGTATTTTTAGAAATAGCACCAGGGAAAGCCCATCCTCTTTAAGGAAATATGAGTTATGCAAAGCTCTCACTATGACGAGAAAGGCGTGGGATCAGGACTCCATTCTTCACCATTCACCATGTCGATGTGAATAATGAAAACCTGACTCCATAATCTTTGCTAACGTATCATTTCATTAATGACCTCTCTCACAGATGGTGTATCAGAGACCAGACCAGCCACCTGTCCGGCAGGTAATAAGCCGGCTTGCAGGTTCCCCTTAATCCATGCATCCTCCATAACTTGTCTGGTAAAACCTGGGCGGGCAGACTCTTCCCCCTTTATCAATCTTTCAACGAGGCTCGTTCGTAATGCACGGATTTGGAAGCGCCCCATATTCACAAGTCCTGTTCCTGTTTCATCAGAATCAAGAATTGTTGTTTTATAGATAGAATGAGCAATACACTCCTTTGTTGCAATAAAGCGTGTACCCATTTGCACTCCTTCCGCACCAAGAGCCAAAGCAGCCTTATATCCGCGAGAATCTCCGATGCCACCGGCTGCTATGACTGGAATCTTCACAGCATCGACTACTGTGGGCACAAGCACCATGGTAGAAACGCCCTTAAACCCCTGTACTCCGCCTGATTCCGCCCCCTCTGCCACGATAGCATCGGCTCCTAATACCTCAGCACCCTTTGCACCCTCAACCGTGGGAGATACAACAATAACTTTTACACCTAAATCATGCAAGATCGGAATGAGCCCTTTGGGCGAACCCCCAGAAACAGTTGCCACTTTCACCCCTGCTTCAGCTAAAACCTCCACAAATTTTTGAGCTAAAGGGTTCATTACAAAGATGTTTGAACCAAAAGGTTTGTTTGTGAGCTGCTTAGTGGCCTTAACTTGATTCCGCAAAAATTCTGGGTCCTCTGTAAAGGCAGTAGCTAATAGGCCAAATCCACCAGCTTCGGATACAGCCGCAACGAGCTCAGGATTGCAAATAACCCCCATTGCGCCCTGAATGATAGGAAATCGACTACCCAGTAATGCTGTTACTCTCGACATGGCATTTCCTCCTTTCAAGCACTCTGAGTGCCCTGTAGCAATGGTAAATTCTCTTGTTGAACGGGAAGTATAGGATGAAAGAGGCCTGTGAATCAATAGAAAAGGGTATACGCAAAACCACCTTACATTTCAATCGTAATTCCGGTGATGTCTTTCTCTAAAACAAATTTCACCATTCACCATGTCAAAATGAATAATGAAGACCTTATCCCTCATCTTTTATGTATTCCCCAGAACGATTTACTACCTCACAAGTGTAAAAAAATGAACCCCTTTACAGGTGAAGGCACATTTGCCCTTGACATTATTAGAAGCAATTATTAATTTATATGAAAATACTATAGATTAAATTAGTATAAAACATAAACATCTAAAGTAATAAATGGGGCCTTGAAAACTGATCAGAGTTAAGGGCAATACAGTTCACTTAATGATTGCTTTTTGAGTTTAGATGCTATATGCTTGCCTTATCACACAGATAAGGAGGGTATGCATATGGCACGAACAATTGCTGAAATACCAAAGGGAAGCCGCATTACCG
>Ga0307432_1000044_pt1 | contig 110084 bp, 93 predicted proteins | sample SalMarWE160150MG_FD_202158 | JGI IMG/M metagenome (GOLD analysis project Ga0307432, IMG submission 202158) | Salt marsh sediment microbial communities from the Plum Island Ecosystem LTER, Massachusetts, United States - WE1603-150 | ecosystem: Environmental > Aquatic > Marine > Intertidal zone >...
CGCACACTGCGGCTTCGCGGCCTGAACCCTACGCAGACCATCACCAACGCCCTCAAAACCTACCTTACTACCGGACAACTCCCACCGTTACCCGACACCAACATTGCAAACGGCTGAAGAGTTACAATCGGGGTAAGAACCATCTGCGTTCCCGCCCATTACCGTGAAACCGTCGAGGACGGCCGTGGCGCTGGTTCCGCTGCCGGTGACCACGTGGTAGCTGTTTTCGGCGCGCGTTGGTTCGCCCAACAGGTCTGCCGGATCGGGCACTTCCGCGTCGTCGCCGTTGAGATCACCGCTGAGGATTGTTTCGTAGGCGTCGACATCCCGAGCATCAGGATCTGGTGCTCCACACCCGGCATAGCCACCTTCAACCGTCACGCCGTTTATGAGTTGAAACGTAGCGGTGCGATCGCCGCTCCCGGCAACATGCACGCCGCCAACCGGGACCCGACCGCCGTCGGGCATGTACGTACCGTCGGCCACGCGGATCTCGTCGTTTGCGAGCGCAACGGCCAGCGCGTCCTGTAGGTGTAGGTACGCGCTGCACCAACTCGATCCGTCGTGCGTGGGCCCGGTGGCGTACGCGTCGACGTAGATGATCGTGTCAGCCCACGCCGGTCCCGTGGCAAGACACATCAAGCCCACAATCGCGAGCACGCTCATTGTTGTCCTTGTAAAACGCATGACTTGTTTCCTCCTGCTGCGGTCCAGAACGGTTCGATGCCTTACATTCGACATCTGTTTCGGCGCACAATGTCCAAGTCGGGAAAGGCACCTGGGGCCGAATTGATCCGAGACGTTAGGACAGGCACCGGGCATCTCTCTTCCTCCTCGACGCGCCGTGTGATCCGACAGCATAACGACACCCGCATACCGTGTCAAGTATGATTGATTTTCTTAATTGCACATGTTTGCGGCCAAGATTCGTGATGAAACGCCGCATGGCGTCGGAATGGACGTTGGCCTGGACCCCTAGCTTGCGCTTGGGGTTCGGAATTGATCTACGTTGCCATCAGGGATGTAACGCTGCTCCTTCGTGGGCGGCGCCCGGTCAGGCGTCGGGTCTGCGGACCCGACCTACGTCTACGGCTGGTGGTGAACCGCTCGTGCGAGAATCCTATCTCGCACGAAACAGCCGAGAAAGGATTCTCGGCCCAGCGACTGAACCTCCTCGCTCGCGCTTGGGGCTCGGATTTGAAGTGGATTGCGATGGGGGCGTTATTCGCTGTCGTCGAGCGGTCTGACGAGGCTGCGGAACGCTTTGGTTGGAACAGTGACCGTGTCCCACTTCGGCGAGCGTTGCCGTGCGTGCGCCGCGTAGTCGGAGGCCGAAACCCAAAGGAAGGCATAGTACTCGTTGCGAAAGACGTGGATGTCGGTGGCCGGTTCTCGATCGGGTGGGCCGATCAGCCAATACACGAAGACCAGGCCGGTCTCGAACTCATTACCGAAGACGGCCTCCCACTTGCGAAGACCCTCGAGGTCTTCGCGCGTCACCCAATTCTCCCAGTATCTTTTCCCGCCGTTCGTGTCGTAGGGAAACTTTCGACCTTTCACGTCGACCAGCCACGGCTTGCCGCCGGGCCGGTAGACCAGAAAGTCGAACGATTTAACCCGCGCCCCGGCGAAGATGGCCTTTTTGTGCTCGTCGACCGGCAAATAGGGCCAGCCGCGCGATCGCACATAGTCCTCAAACGCGGCTTCGTAATGGATATGAGGTCGTGCCATTGTTGCTCACTCCCCCTACTCCCCTATTCCGTATAACCACACGCCTACTGCTGCGTCAACGATGCATTGGTGAGTCGGGTGGCATGGGCAAACTTGTTTACCCGTGCTTGATCGCCCCAAGGCACGGGTAAGCTGGTGCTTACCCATGCCACGCTGAAAACCCAGGCGAGCCCGTCGATCGACGTTTGATGGAGCACTACGGCGTTTCGAGTGTGGTGGTTGCATAGTGCGGATAGCCCGCCATATCGTGGATCACAAACTCCACTTCGGTCGTTCCGGTAGAGTTCAGCTCGTTGCCCGATGGACGATAGCGCACCTGATAATAACCGTCCGGCTCGGATTCCGTGATTGTGAAGCCGGGGCGATGCGGCCGATCTATGTAAATGGAGCGGATTGACCCGTCCGAACGACGAATTCTCAGGACACCGGATTCCGTGTCCAGATCGTCCGGTGGTCGGGCGATTGTCAGCTCGATCAGCGTCTCGTACACCGTCAACCGTATGGAGTCATCGGCCACCTTCCGATCAGGATCGTCGAACGGGTTCTCTGCGTAGACCCACTCCCCGGCGATCTTCATGAAATCCCGCTGGCCTCGCTGCCGGAACGCCGTCGCCCGGACGTCGATGGTCTCGTCGGGTGCGCTCTGATTGAACGTGTGTGCGAATCGAAAATGACCGGTGAGATCCGGCTCACTTTCGATGCGTTCGTTGCCGATCGTTAAAATACAAAAGTCGGCGAGACCTGTCGGGGGGACGAACTGCCGCCACATGTCCTGCAGAACGAAATCAAACTCCACGGTCTCACCGACGTACAACATTTGCCGTGGTGCATCGGACCAATGGAAGCCCAGTGTGTGCCGGTCGGTATTCGACGCGAGCGATCCCGAGATGCACCCACCCGCCCAGGGAAGTGAACTGATAAGAGCAATCAGATGGATACGCTTCCCCGATTGGCGTGTATTCAAATCCATGCTACGCGGTTTTCTTCTTGCCCGATTTCGATCGACGGCGCGGGGCCGGTTCCTTCGGAGCACCAAGCTTCTTTCCGGTCTTGTTGTGATAGTACTCTTCGATCTGCTTGGGATGGGTGAACAGATGGTCGTAGTCGTAGGTGCCGCCGGAATAGTCGCACCCATCGGACTTGTACTCCCGACAAATCTCCGGTCTGGTCTCGTAGACTGTGCAGATGTTGTCCGCGCCCAGGTTCTTGCACGTCGTCTGGTATTGGATATACCAGTCACCCTCTTCGACGAAAACGCTGACATCCTCGTGCATCAGATACCATCGGATGTCATCGTGGTCCCGCGCGCTTGTCGGCTTATCGAGCGGGAGCGCGAGGTATCGGCAGCACGCGGCTGCACAGTGCTCACACAGGTTCGATCCCATCGGATGCTCCGCCGGACGGTACCTTCGCCGCCCTGAAATTAAGTCTTGTCAATCATCGTGTGACGGCGGATTATACTCCGTCGGTTCAGGTACGGTCAACGCGTATGGTAAGCGCGATTTATCTCGAGCGTGCTGATGAGAATCATTGCAGGTCAGTGGAGATCCAGGCGTTTGATCCGACCGCGTGGGGATGACACCAGGCCCATGCCCGACCGTGTCAAGGAGGCCGTTTTCAGCATCCTCGGATCCTATTATGGTTGCCCCGGCGTATTGCCTTCGCTGCGTGTTGCGGACGTGTTTGCGGGGAGCGGGTCGTTGGGGCTGGAGGCGCTTTCTCGCGGGGTTGTATCATGTTGTTTCTTCGAGCGCGACCGCGAAGCGCTCGACGCGCTGTGGCGGAATCTGCAGGTCCTGCGGGTCGGATTGGCCGCCACCGTCGTGACGCGGGATGCGTGGCGGGCGCCTATGGTAGACACGGAGGGTCAAGCGTTTGAGCTCATCTTCCTTGACCCCCCCTACCGCGACTCTCAAGATACGTCGGACGTCGGTGCTGTGAGACGATTCCTCGCCAGGCTTGGTGAGATCGAGAAAAGCAAGCCGCTTGTTGTTCTGCACCACAGCGCCAAGGTTTACTATCAGGGTAAATCGGGTGATCTGTGGCGCGTTGTTGACCGCCGGACGCTCGGTACGAATTCGATTACCTTCTTCGAACGATGACTGCTCAACGTCACGATGCTCACGAGGCCGCACTTCGCACGATCAAGAAGCTGCGCGCCGCGGGTCACGTTGCGATGTTGGCCGGCGGTTGCGTTCGGGATCGTCTGCTGGGTCTCCCACCTAAGGACTACGACGTGGTGACCGATGCAACGCCCGCCCGTATCAAGAAGGTTTTTGCGAGTGCCCGTCAGATCGGAGCGAAATTCGGCGTCATGCTGATTCGCAAGTTCGGCCATGACATCGAGGTGGCTACATTTCGCTCCGATGGTTCCTACACGGACGGACGCCACCCCGACGTCGTCACGTTCGGGACCGACGTCGAAGACGCCCGTCGGCGGGATTTCACGATCAACGGGCTGTTCTTCGACCCGGTCGACGAACGCGTGATCGACTACGTTGACGGTCGTGCGGATCTTAAAGCGTGCGTCATCCGAACCATCGGCGAACCCGACCGCCGTTTTGCCGAGGATCACTTGCGCATGCTCCGAGCGGTCCGTTTTGCCGCTCGGCTGGATTTTACGATCGCTCCGGACACGATGCAGGCGATCAAGCGGCTCGCAGCTCACATGGAGTCCATCAGCGCGGAGCGCGTATGGATCGAGCTCGAGATGATACTGACGGATCCGACGCGGTCCCGTGGTTGGGCGTTGCTCGTGGAGACCGGTCTGATCGGCCACATGACACCGCTGTGGCAGCGAATATCCGAGGAGGATTCGGCGGTCATCGCCCGCCTGGCTGCCCTGCCCCATCGGCCGGTCGACGCGGCGCTTGCCCTGGCGGCTACACTCTGCGGGCGGACGCCGGAGGCGGCGGAGCGGATCTGCCGGGCTCTGCGGCTGAGCAACCGGCTCAGCCGGAGCGTCGTCTGGATGATCCGCTCGTTGCCGTTGTCTCGCCGGCAGGACTCGCTCGAACCGGCCGATTTGAAACTGCTCATGGCTCAAGAGTCCTGGCCGCACCTGCTCGAGCTGTTTCGTGTTGACCTGGCAGCGACCGGTGCGGACCTGGAACCGCATGAGCGCATCCGCCGACGTGCCGCGGAGATTCCAACGGCGGATGTATCACCACTACCGTTCGTAACCGGTGACGATCTCTGTGACATGGGTGTGACACCCAGTCCGCGCATGGGCGAGATACTGGGTGCGATCTACCGTGCTCAGCTCAACGGGCGGATCACATCGCGTGCGAAGGCTTTGGCGATGGCACGGAAACTGATGGATGTGTGAAGTAACTTACTTGCCGCCCATAGCGTCGATGCGCTCTTCAACGCTGCCGATGCGAGAGATACGTAGGCCGAAGTTCTCACCCACCTTGACAGCTTGTCCGGCTCCGATCGTGTGGTTGGCGACTTGAAGATTCAGCTCAGAATCAAACGGGACCACAAACTCGTAGATGGTCCCGACCGTGGTTTCGAGAATCGTCTCGATCGGCATATCTCGTTCCGCTAGCAGGACCGCCACCGGCACGGAGATGTTCAGGATGCGCTCGATTCTCGGCGTGCGCGGCCCGGATTGCTGTACGGGCGCAGGTTGACCGGCTGCGGTGTTGGGCGCCTGTTCGATAGGCACGGACGCTTCGACACTCGAGGTCTCGGCAAACAGTGCATCAACATCCGCCTGCGAAATCGTCATACCAGCTCCGAAGTCCTTTCGTCAGCGCGCACCTTACTCACAATCTGCACCTTACTCACAATCTAGCATCGGATATCGACACCCTCCAATCCAGTGCTTGAGCGGGCAGGAGGCCCCGCCGGCATTCGACGACCCCGAATTATCGGTATGTGGCGGCTGACGCTTTGCAAGAACACTCTTGAGATGTCCCTGTGTGAGGACACGGGTGGATCGGGGTGTGGGGATGTCGAGTGCGGATTCTACTTTCGTTTAGCACGTTGCATGGTGTCGGAGGACGTTAACTCTGGTAGATCCACGCATGCTAAAGCATGCGGCTCGCTACACGGAAACGGAAAATGCTCTACTCAAAACGCCGGACTACGAGACAGGCGTTGTGGCCTCCGAAGCCAAAGGAATTGTTCATCGCCACTTTGATCTTTCGATCTCGAGCCGTGTGGGGGCAGTAGTCCAGGTCGCACCCCTCCCCAGGATTGTCAAGGTTAATCGTTGGGGGCACAATCCCGTTCCGGATAGCGAGGATAGTCGCCACCATCTCGACGCCGCCGCTGGCGCCAAGCGAATGCCCAACGGCGCTCTTCGTGCTGCTTACGACCAGCTGATCCGCCGCCGCCCCGAAGACTTTCTTGATCGCGATGGTCTCCGCGATATCGCCAAGAGGGGTAGCGGTTCCGTGTGCATTGATATAGTCGATTTCATCAACTGAGACGGCAGCATCTTTGAGGGCAAGCTCCATGGCCTCAGCAGCCCCCGCTCCATCCTCGGATGGCTGTGTGATATGATCCGCATCCGACGTAGTCCCAAATCCGATCACCTCCGCCAGAATCGGTGCCCCACGTTGCCTGGCGTGTTCCAGTTCCTCAAAGATGCAGGCACCTGCGCCTTCCGCAAGAACAAAGCCGTCCCGATCACGATCGAACGGTCGGCTCGCTCTCGGTGGATCATCGTTCCGCGTGCTCACGGCTCTCATTGCGGCAAACGCCGCCAGCGCGAGCGGCGTCAAGGCCGCTTCCGACCCGCCGGTGAAAACAACATCTGCCTCGCCGCTACGGATGGACCCCAGCGCCACACCCATCGCATTGCTCGCGGAGGCGCACGCACTACTGACGGCCAGACTGTTGCCCTTCGCGCCGTAGATAATGGAAATGTTGCCGGCGGCGGCGTTGACCATCAGCCTGGGGATCGTAAACGCCGAGACCTTCCCAGGGCCTTTGTTCATCAGACGGGTGTATTGCTGCTCCAGCTCATTCATTCCGCCGATTCCGGAGCCGAAGATCACCGCGATACGGCGAGGATCCTTGTTGGTGAGGTCCAGACCTGATGCCTGAAATGCTTCATCAGCGGCAACCAATGCGAACTGGGCAAACCGATCGAGGCGTTTGACGAGCTTGCGATCAAGATACTTGCCAGGGTCGAAGTCGGGTATCTCGCCGCCGATGCGCACGTCGAAACCGGCCGTATCGAACAGCGATACGGCTGTCAGACCGGATCGCCCTTCGATAAGATTATCCCACAATCGGTCGACAGATACGCCAAACGGCGTAACCGCACCCATCCCCGTGACCACTACACGCCGCTGTGCCATCGTACTTGCCGCGCTGCGAGGCTACTTGCTCTCGAGCTGTTTCTGGATGAAGTCGATGGCCTGTCCGACGGTTTTGATGGCCTCCGCCTCTTCATCGGGGATCGTCAGATCGAACTCGTCCTCGAGCTCCATCACCAGTTCCACAGTGTCGAGGGAGTCCGCGTTCAGGTCGTTGACGAACGAGGTGTCGCGGGAGAGCTCGTTCTTATCAACGTTCATCTGCTCGATGACAATCTGTATGACCTTCTCTTCGATCTCAGCCACCGTAGGCACTACTCATTCCTCCCGTTGCAACTCAAAAACGCCAATATCCGCTCTGTGGATGTCTCGGATTCCCGAGAATACTAGTCGCCGCCGGCCCGTATCGCAACCGCCCCGTCACCTGTGGTCTGGGTTTGCAAGCCCCGTCCGCCACGGACGAGGGTATTCACACCTCCGGATAAACGCCGGGGCCCTCGGACCACTACATGTGCAAGCCTCCGTCAACCTCCAGGACCTGCCCGGTGATGTAGGCGGCGGCGTCGCTGGCCAGAAACGCAACCGCAGACGCCACCTCTTCCGGCTCTCCCAGGCGCCCCACCGGGATGAGCCTTTTCGCGCCTTCCTTCACCTCGTCCGGCAAGACGTCGGTCATGGCTGTACTGATAAAACCCGGCGCTATCGCGTTGCAGGTGATCTTACGCTTGCCCACCTCCTTCGCCAAGCTCTTCGTGAAACCGATCACGCCCGCCTTACTGGCAGCATAATTGGTCTGACCGGGATTGCCCATCACGCCCGCCACACTTGCTATGCTGACGATCCTGCCGTAACGCTGCCGCACCATGATCCGGATGACGGCCCGCGTGAGGTAGAAAACCGAATACAGATTCGTCTTGAGCACCTGGTCGAACTGCTCGTCCTCCATGCTCATAAGTAGGTCGTCGCGCGTGATCCCGGCATTGTTGACCAGGATGTCGATCCGATCGTTCACCTCGGTGATCTTCTCAACGAACTGATCAACAGCATTGCGGTCCGTGACATTCAGCGTGTGGACCTCAACCGAGCCCGGATACTCCCGCCCCTTGACTTCAGATACCAGGGACGCCAGACCGGCCTCTTCCAGATCACACGTGATCACCTTCGCGCCGTTCTCGGCGAACTGCAGGCAGATCGTCCGCCCGATGCCGCGGGCTCCGCCGGTGACAATGGCCACTTTGTCCTTCATCGCATGTTTGCTCCTTGCTGCAAGATCCGAACCGCGGGCAAAGCCCGCGCGGGGCTCCGCGCAGACTATAAAGCCTGTAGCTCAAACCGTCGCGAGACTCTACGAAGCACGGTACTAGGAAATCGTGACAGCCGCCAGCACCTCGGCAATCGAGTCCGTGGTGCTGACGTTGACGATCGGCACCTTGCGATTGATCTTCCGCATCAGACCGGTCAGTACCCGCCCAGGGCCGATCTCAACAAACCGCGTTGCCCCCTCCTCGATCATCCGTTCGATGCAGCGCTGCCAGACAACCGGCTGCGTCAACTGCCGTCGGAGCGCAACTCGGATGCCTGCCGGTTCGCCGTGCTTCTCGGCACCGACATTTGAAATAACCGCAAGAGCGGGTGTCGTAAAGTGGGTTTCCGCAAGCACGCTCTCCAGACCCCTCGCTGCCGGCTCCATCAGTGGCGAATGGAACGCACCGGCCACCGCCAGCGCCACCGCCCTGCACCCCATCTTGGATGCAAGATTCATCGCCCGTTCACAAGCGTCTTTGCTGCCCGAAATCACGATCTGCCCCGGACAGTTGAAATTGGCCGGTGCGAGTACCTCGTCCTCGCGTGCATGGTCACACAGCGTTCGTGCTGATGCCTCGTCGGCTCCGATCAACGTTACCATCCCGCTTGGGCTTGCAAGCGACGCCTCCTGCATCAGCTGCCCTCGGCGCCTCACCAGGCGCAGGGCATCGTCAAAACCGACCGCACCGGCGACGTACAAAGCCGTGTATTCGCCAAGACTCAAGCCCCCGGTCCACGAGAACGAATCCCGCCGTCCCCCGGCTTCGATGAACGCCTCCCAGATCGCCACGCTGGCCACGAAGATGGCTGGCTGTTGAATGTCGGTTTTCTCCAGCTCATCCGCCGGTCCCTCGAAGCAAAGCCTGGCGAGGTCGAAACCGAGCAGCTCATCGGCCCGGTCGAACACGGAGTGGGCGGCCTCGCTGGCCTCGGCCACGTCGCGCCCCATGCCCACCGATTGGGCGCCTTGACCCGGAAAGATAACAGCCAAGTGACTCATGACGTTCTCTTCAGTGAGCCGCAGATTTTAGAGCAGACTCCTTTTTTGTGTAGCAGATGTAGCACCGTCCCTCGTGGGCGGCGCCCTGGCAATTCCTGCGTCACCCACGAGGGGTGACGCTGCACAAAAACGAAGAACGCTATAGCCCGCGCGGATATCCGCATTATCCGCAGCTTACGGCTCGTTGAGAGCTCATCCTCAAATACATCCATTACCGGCGTCAAACAACACTAAAGTCGAACGATCATCGTGCCCCATACCAACCCGGCGCCGATCGCCACCATCAGCACGATGTCACCCGCTCCAACGGTGCCGTCGCGACGCGCTTCGTCCAGACTCATTATCACCGACGCCGCCGAAGTGTTCCCATAGCGATCAATGTTGACTGCCATCTTCTCGTGCGGCAGACCCAGTCTCTGACGGGCGGATTCGATGATTCGCAGGTTCGACTGATGCGGGATGACCAACTTCAGATCCTGCGGAGTCAAACCTGTGGCATTCAGAGCTTTGTCAATGGACCCTTGCATTTTGGTCACGGCGAACTTGAAGACCTCGGGACCCCGCATGTGCATGTAGTGCAAACGCTCCGCCACCGTTGTCTCGGACGCCGGCAGACGAGAGCCGCCCGCCGGAAGCCAGATGTGCTCCACCCGGGTTGAGTCGCAACCCATGTCGCAGTACAGAATCGCCTGCTCCGGATTGGTGGACCGGCCTAAGACAGCCGCCCCCGCCCCATCGCCGAACAGGACTATCATCCTGCGGTCTTCCGCGTCCGCAAATCGTGTCAGTGTTTCGGCGCCAATCACCAGCGCATGTCTGTACAGACCGGCATTTAACAGGCCGACGGCTGTAACCGCAGCGTACAGAAAACCCGCGCAGGCCGCGTTGACGTCAAACGCGGGCACATCCGTGATACCTAAAGCAGCCTGGACAAACGCCGCGGTGGCAGGGAACTGGCAATCCCCCGTCGCGGTCGCACAGATGATCAAATCGATATCGCTTACGCTCAACCCGGCGTCCTCGATCGCCTTGAGCGAGGCATTGGCGGCCATTGTTGACGTGTATTCACCCTGCGCGGCCCGGCGGCGTTCGCGGATGCCCGTGCGCGTGACAATCCATTCGTCACTGGTGTCCAGATAGTCGACGAAATGCTGGTTCGTCAGCACCTCGTCGGGCACGTACATCCCCGTGCCGCAAAACCGAATCGGTAACGTTTGTGCCATCTAGGTTCGGTCCTGCTGGGCGGGCTACGAGAGCCTGGCGATGATCATCATGTTGAAACTGGGGCCGGCACATCGCCGCGCCACCTCGCCGCATTGATTACGGTATACTCAACCACATGCACACGTCGCGGCCCGGATTAGGTCTTGCGCCAACGCGGGAGGGTACGAACGGGTGGTCTGTGGCAGGGGCTTCGACGGCGTGCCGCGCCATACCATCACGTCCCTGATTGACCCATCGCCGTGATCGCGACTTAGACCACGGTCAGCCCTCTCCTTCTCCGACGGGCAGCACCACTTTGGCGCTAACGTATCCGCAGACTCCGCACGCCGAGTGAGGCAGCTTCGCTTGTCCGCACTTAGGGCATGGACTGAGAGTTATCGGACGCAGGGCGTGATGAGCACGGCGCGTCCGCGTACGACACTTTGACTTTTTCTTTTTTGGGACCATGCTCGTTCCGTTATCAGCAGAGAAAACAACCGCTCAGCGGCCCTACCGTCCGCCAACCGGCTTCACCAGCCACACAACGTCTGCGCCTTCCGCAAAGCGGCCTTGTAACCGTTAGGGATCGGCTCAGCCTCCATACCCGCCCATCACTCCCGAGGTGGGATTGCCGTCATCATGGGCAAAGCGGCTAAGGCCGAACACACCACAATCGCGGGTTAACGCCGGCAGCCTAGTGCCCTCACGGTTCCCTGTCAAGCTGGAACCCTCGACAGCGTGGTGTTCAGCGCTGGAAAGTCGCTGGAGGCGCATCCGTTCCACCGACTCCACAGCCATCAATCCCCAATACGCAATCCCCAACCGCAATTACGGACACGTACCCGGGCCGGCGAACGGATACGGCTGACCACGGAATGCATCGAGGATACGCGTGACGTCTGTGGTGACACCGACCTTCCACTCCGGAACATTCCCGGCCACATCCGCTCTGGCCTTGATCGGCGCGCCTTGCGCGTTCTTGAACTTCTCCAAACAAGCGGTGACGTCAAGTGTCACATCGACGGTGCCGTTCGGTGCTGTCCAGTGCGCGCCGTCGAAGGTGTTGCATATGTCGCCCCACATGCTCGTGTAGATCACCAGCGGGTCGGAGTAATTACCCTCCACAGCGGGATCGGCGCCGCAGGGTATGGCCGCAACGGTGTATGTTGCCCCGGGGACGATCTCGCAGTCGGTCACGTGGAGCACGTCGTCTATGGAGCCAAAGTCGTAGCAGTACTGATCTGCCTGCAGGTTCGCGGACCACATCGTCAGCTTGGGGCCGTCTGGAGTCCAGGCGACGCCGCAGTTGTTCGGGGCCTGCTGGTCGTCCTGGCCGCTGTTTTCGCAAACCTCGATCGGATCGGAGACCCACACCTGTGTGCCCTCGAATCCTGTGAAGTCGTAGTGGGGTGGATCCGCCGGCATACTCGTCAGGGTTACGCGCAGGGCGGTCAGCTCACCCGGATTGCCCGGCACGAACGAGATATAGCGGTTCTTCTCGAACCCGGCCTCACCTTCGGGCTCACCGGGCGGATCGATCGGGCGGACCAAACGGAGACCGAACCCGTAGTTACGGACGTCGGGGCTGTAACTGCCTCGGTTCGCACAACGCTGGTGGTAATCGTCGTTATCCCAGGAGCCGACGCGAAGAACACGATAGTCTCCGCTCGCCGGGCCTCGTGGATTATCGTAGGAGGGAGGCAAACTGTAATAATCTGGATCGTACCAGTCGTTGCACCAGTCGTAAACGTCGCCAGCCATGTCGTACAGACCGTAGCCGTTGGCCATGTCCGGGCCCGCTGGAATCTGGTTGCCGTCGTAATAGCTCACCGGAGTGGTCTCAGGTGAAGCGCCCTCAAATGGATCACCGGAACCCGAGTAGTTCGCCTTCGATCCATTAATCGTGTCACCCCAGGGGTACCTGCAGTAGGGAGCCTGCGTACACTCAGGATGAAGCCCGCCACGGGCGGCATATTCCCATTCTGCCTCAGTGGGAAGCCGATACCCGTTGGCGTCGAAGTCGCATTCCCATGTGGACAGGTTGTAGCACGGATCGCGTCCGTCCTGGGCGCTTCGCCAGTTGGCATACGCCACAGCTCCGTACCAACTCACCAGGACCACCGGATGATCTTCTTTGCTGGGAGTGGCTCCGAAGCTGCTGCCATTCCATATAATCCGGCTGTACGACGAACTGGTCATCGTGTCGCAATACACCGTGCTCCCTTCGCTGTCGTACACCACGCCGCCGTGATCATCAGGGTCGTCGATGTATGCGTTCGCCCACGCCCAGTTCAGGGCCTCGGCGTAGCACTGGTTGGTCACCTCATAGATGTCCATGTAGAACGGGCTCACATACACTGCGTTTGTCGGCAACTCGTCTGGTTGCCCCACACCTTGATGGTCGCCCATCTCAAACTCGCCGCCGGGGATCAGGGCCATGACGTCGCATTCGCACTCGTCGAGGATGCCGTCGGTGTCGGCGTCTTTGCTCAGGCCGCAACCGGACAGATTACACAGGCCTCCTGCGGCCGCACAATCCAGGTCGCACTCGTCCGGCAGGATGTTCTCGTTGCAGTCCTCACACTCGTCCGGAACACCGTTGCCATTGATGTCGGTGGTATACGGGACGAACAACTCCATGTCATCGAAGTAGAACCCGCTGGTGCCAGGCCCGTACAAGTCGATGGCGGCAAGATTCAGCGACCCGCCTCCGATGGTCCAGTCGTGTGTTCCCAGCGAGGTGTCGTTGTAGAAAACCGCGACTGAGTCCTCCAGAAGATCGATCTCCAGCCGGATCGGGACCCACTGATTTGTGAGAAGCGGCAGACTCGTACCCGTTCCGTAGCAGTAGATCGTTGAGGAGTCCATCTGCAACTGCACGGACCAGTACGTGCCACCAACTCCGTAGTCGGACAGGGCAATCAGGTAGGCTGAGCCGCTCATCCCTGATGGGATATAGATCCATGCCCGCAGCACCCACAGAGGCGACTCGGCCAGGTCATAACCATGGAACAGACGGACGGTATCATCATTCTGCTCGATCTTCAGAGACTGTGAGCCGCCCTGCGTGTGGTTCTGCTCGTTTGAAACAACGCCAAGGGCACCCGGGTTACCCTCCCAGCCTTCCCAGTTGGGTCCCGAGATCGTGCCAAGCGAGTAGCTCTCGAAGTCGTCACACCAAGTCTGGCCGTCGGCGGCGGTCGGCGAGCACGGACCGATGTCGGCTGGTATCACTGCCCCCATTAGCTGACAGTCATCCGGCACGCCGTCGGGCTGACAATCCGCACTTGCTTCGCTGGCGATGTCACACTCATCCGGAACGCTGTTGTCGTTGCAGTCATTGCCGGCAAGCTCGCACTCGTCGGGTATCTCGTTGCCGTTGCAGTCGTTGTCGACCAGCTCACACTCGTCAGGTATGTCGTTCCAGTTGCAGTCATCGCTGGTCTGGTTGGCGATATCGCAGACATCCTGGATCTGATTGTCGTTGCAGTCCTCGTCGGGTTCGCACTCATCCGGGATGTTATTGCTGTTGCAGTCGGGTTTCTCGCCACAGTGCAGTACGCCATAGCATCTACCCCCCAGCGACCCACAGTCTACGTCGCAGTCGTCGTCGATGCCGTTGTTGTTGCAGTCGCCCTCGATGCGTACGAAGTAGACGTCCTGCTCGCCGTTGAACGTGGCCGCGTAGGCCAGATTCGCCCCGTCGTTATCTGAGACCATGTGGTAATAGTCGCCGAGCTTGTTTTGCTTGGGCCATCCCACCCAACTATCAAACACGAAGCTGATCGGAATATTGGCCGACCACCTGACCCCGGCATCCGTCGAGTATGAGTAGTACACCTCTGACAGGTTGTCCTGACCCATCTTCCGAGTATCGGCCCACACGGTGTCGATCCGGCCATTGGGCGCGACCGACATTGTTCCGAACCATTGCCAGGCACCGTTGCCGGTCGGATCGTCATTCACCCGGATCGGGCTGCTCCAAGTTAATCCGCCGTCTGTGCTGCGAGTGAACATGATATCCAGCGGATCGCCGGTATCTGGCACGACAGAACTGAGCATGTAGACGTTCCCGCGAGTTGGGCCGGTGGAGTGATCTGTTGCAACCCAGACCTGTCCGAGCAGGCCGCCAGGATTTGGCCCGCCGCTGGCATCCGTGTACCCGCCGAGGGACACACTGTTCACGAATCCATCAACGCCCTCAAAGGCCGGTACTTCGGAAGGATCCTGGGCGTTTGTGGACTTGGCGACCGCGTGCCAGCCCGTGGACGAGTCCACGCCGGCAACATACAGCTCGCCGTCGGGTCCAACGTCGAGTGTCCCCCAGTACATGCTGGGCTGCGGCATCGCCAAGATTGTCTCGAACACCGCGCCCGCACTTACAGATCTGGTGAAGTTGTTGGGCGGGCAGCAGCTGTAGTAGACGGTCCAGTAGGCGTAGATGTTGCCCCCAACTGGTCCGGACCTCGGGTCGATGGCCATCCACTGCTTGTCGCCACCGTAAGCGTAGACGTAGGGGAGCCAGTTCACCCCGCCGTCAGTCGACTTGAAGACGTGGCAGACAAACGAATCGTCCACGGGGTCGTGCGTAAGACTGTTATAGTAGAAGTTCCCGTCGGGATCGGCAGCGAGAACCGGATCGCTTCGAAACACACCGTCATCGAGGGCGCCGGGGAAGGTCCATGTCTGTCCCCCGTCATGGCTGTATGCCACGCCGGCCTCGCGGTGGTTTGATGTGATGTGATCGAATTGCCGCCATCCTATGGCCATCTTACTAGGGTCGGTCGGGTCGATGGCGAGTGTCGGCTCGTTGGCCGCGTCATCTACAATGTTGCCTCCGAAAGCGTCGACGTTTACCTGGACACTTGTGTACGGCCCCTTGGACCAGGACCGTGCCGGCTCCGTCGCCCGCTGGCGAAGCAACGAGCGTGACGCCGGCGGGTCGCGGGGAACCTCCTTATGCGGCGGGCACGTCTTTGCTTCCCTGTGGGCGGCCAGAACGTGGGCACTTGGGTAGCCTCCGACGGCCGGACTCGTGTGGATCAAAAGAACAACTGCGAGTAGAAGGCCCACCAGACCTGCATGTTTGCCCCTCATACAACACCTCCTGCCTTAAGTGATTGAAATGCCCCGGCCGTGCCGAATGGACCGTCATGCAATGTGGTCTTTCATAGGCGCACCGGCTTCGCAGCCAGTCTACTGAATCCCGGATGGAGATGCAAGCGAGATTCGGCAGTGTGGTGCATATCCGTTTGTGCAAACCCTGAAAAACGTATCCCCATCCTCTTGTCGCCTCGGTTTGGCGTCCGGTGCCACCCGCGTTTTGACGGCAAGAACGGGATTTCGGTTCGCAATTACGGTCATACACCCCGCAAGACACAAGCCCGGTTCGGGACGCTGTCCCTGGGACGCAGGGAATGCGGCTTTAGCCTTGCAGAGTTGATCGTTTTAGCCGTCGGTTACGTCAGAACGTGTTGGCGGACGGGCAGTGTTTTGCCAGCGTGCAGTTGGGGCAGTCGGGTTTGCGGGATGGGCATACTTTCCGGCCGTGCCAGATGAGTGCGTGACCGATGAAGATCCTGTCTTTGAGCGGGATGATCTCCATTAAATCGCGTTCGATCTTGACCGCATCTTTCCCGTCCTTGCTCGACCAGGTTAGTGCCATTCTAGTGGCAAGGCGGCCGACGTGCGTATCGACGACGATGCCTTCGGTTATGGCGAACGCGCTGCCTAGCACGACATTGGCCGTCTTTCGCGCGACACCGGGCAGCGTCAGAAGATCCTCCATGTTGTCAGGTACTTTCCCGCCGAAATTGTCAGTGATGTTGCGGCACGCACCTTGGATACTCTTGGCCTTTTGGCGGAAGAATCCCGTCGAGTGGATGATCTCTTCGATATCCTCGCGCGGCGCCTCCGCCAGTGCCTTGGCCGTCTTGAACCGCCTGAACAGAACGGGTGTAACCTTGTTGACGGTTTCGTCCGTCGATTGCGCCGACAGGATCGTGGCGATCAGAAGTTGCAGCGGATTTCTATGGGTAAGCGCCGTCTCGGCATCGGGGTAAAGCTTGCGCAGACCGCTGATGATCTTCCGTGCCCGCTTCCTTTTGTCTTCCAATGATTCCGTGATCTTCGCCATTGTACACGCAATACAGTCTGCATCACCCGCAAGGGGTAACGCTACATTTCGCCATTGCTCCCGCCCCACACACCGCCCTTACCCGATGCCACTGTGATGACGTTCCTGACACTGGATAGCAACGTCGCATCACCGCGACTCGATCTGCCCTTTGCGTTGAATGCAATCTCAACGGCCTGGACGCCGGCGATGTGTTTCACCTCTCGCTCGACGTCATCTTTGATCTGCGATTTCAACGGGCTGGCCATCGACAAAAGGTTGAGCCATCGGCCGTGTGTGAAACATCAAAGCCTCCACGCCAGGCTGCACGGGGGCAATATAGTACCGATTTGGCGCCGTATCCAGGCGTCCGGCGGACATCGCCAATTCAAGGGCGCATCACGAAAATGGTGGCAAAATCCGAATAGGATGCACCCCCAATTCAACCCCGAGATGGAACAAACCGTGGCCAAGCCCTCGGATGGCCGATAGTCTGTTCAACGGCGGACCTATCGTGTACGCTTTGCGTGCCGTTTGGTCAGCGACAACGAGTGGGGATCGCTGCAAGGCCACCTACTGGATCAGTGAAACTTACGGCGCGGTGCTCAAGAGCGTTATCACAAGGGCGGGCCGCACACGAACCGAACTGGATACGGTCGAGTTCAAGGTCAACATCCCGATCGAGGACGCCAAGTTTGTTTATGACCCGCCGGATGACGCCACGGTGTTGGACGCGGAGCCTTTGGTGGGAAACGTGGCGGCGCCAAACCGTAGGCGACTGCCGCTCAAGTCCAAAAGTTTATGCCACTGACAGACCCCTATCACCTGCGTCGACGGCTGGTCTGGCGGATCGCAGGCCTGTGGATGGTCGTGCTTGCTTTCGGGCTTGCGCTTATCGGGATTCTCCATGCGCTGCACCAAGCCCGGTCGCTCACGTATCGGCTGATGGCGCCGGCGGAGGCCCAGGCCGCTCGTATCGCCGAGACCGCGCTCGAACAGTTTGACAGGCAGGTTTCCACCGGGCTCGGTACCCTGGCGGAGCACCTCCGAAGAGATCCGGGGCGACCTTGGGCGACTCCGCGCGAGTTTCCCTCGTGGTTGGACGGGCTCTTCGCGTGGAACGGGCACCGACTGGATATAATCGCAGCTTACTCCGCTGGTTCGACGGAGGAGCTGTTGGAACTACTGAAGACTCGTCTGGCGGCCGGGTTGCACCAATCGCCCGAGCCACCCGAGCGGCCCGAACTCCTTTACGATTCTCTTGGCTCATCGCCGATTGTGTTCGCATGTGCCGGATCGACCGATTCACATGGTCAGCCGATCGTCATCGCAGCGAATTTGAACCTCCAGCGGCTTAAGACGGACCTCGTGGAGCCGCTCCTTCCGCCAAATGGCGGTTTGGAGCTGGTCCCGGTTCAGCCCAGCGCCGACTCGGGTGTGCGAGACAGTCTGTGGTCTCAGCGGCTCTTCCGCGCCTTGCGTTTCTGGGCGATCAGGCCAACAGAAGCCTTTGTCCGTGAGCAGACACAGTCGGTTGTCGGCCAAACGCTCGTCTACCTGGGGCTTACCGTTCTTGCGCTGGCGACGTTGTTGATTGCCATGTGGGTGCTGCTCCGCGTGGTTCGACGGGAGATGGCGCTTGCCCAGATGAAAGCCAACTTTGTTGCTGATGTCTCGCACGAACTAAAGACCCCGCTGGCGCTCATTCGGATGTTTGGTGAGACGCTGCAGTCCGGCAGGATCACATCCGAAGAAAAACGCCAAGAGTATTACGATATCATCACGCGGGAGAGCACCCGCCTGGCTGATCTGATCAACAACATCCTCGATTTCGCGCGGATCGAAGCCGGGCGAAAGGAATACAGCTTGGAGCCCACGGACATCGCTGAGGTTGTCCGGGAGACGTACGAAGCCTATCGTCCGCAGCTCGATCACTACGGATTCGAGCATCATCTTCGTGTGGCGACTTCACTGCCGACCGTCGACGCCGATCGCAACGCGATCGCCCAGGCCCTGATCAACCTGATAACCAACGCCATGAAGTACTCGAAGGATGAGCGTTACCTGACCATCGACGTGACCGAGGACATGCGTCGCGGACGACGAGGCGTGCTGATATCCGTCCATGACCGTGGAATCGGCATCAGCCCGGAGGATCGAGCCCACCTTGTTGACGGATTTTTCCGGGCGGCGGATCGTCGAGTCCGTGAGCAAGGCGGCACGGGACTGGGGCTGGCTCTCGTGAAGCACATCGTGGACACCCACCATGGTCTGCTGGATGTGGAATCAAGACTGGTCAAGGGGAGTACTTTTCGCATATTCTTACCCGTGTCGGAGCGCCAAACCCGCCCGGCGGGTCAATACGCTCCAGCTGATCCCGAAGTGGAACAGCACGCTCGAGGCATTCGAGGAAATCCAGCCAAGCGGAGGTAGCAGGCATGCCAAGGATACTGGTCGCCGACGACGAGGCAGACATGGTCATGGGGCTGTGCGACAACCTGCAGTTCGAAGGTTATGAGGTGCTCGTGGCCCGGGATGGGGAGGCTGCACTCGACAGCGCGCTGCGCGAAAGCCCCGATCTGATTCTGCTGGACATCATGATGCCCAAGATCGACGGCTTGGAGGTATGCCGGCGTATTCGCGAGGCCGGTTTCACCATACCAATCCTAATGCTGACAGCCAAGAGTCAGGAGATTGATATCGTCCGTGGCCTTGAGGTCGGCGCAGATGACTACGTTATAAAGCCATTCAGCATTCGTGAGCTGCTCGCGCGGGTCAAGGCGGCGTTGCGGCGGACCGGTGTCGGCAAGGGGCTGTCGCGAATCCTCCGAGTCGGCGAAGCCACGGTCGATTTGGTCAAGGGGAAGGTCGAGCGAGGCGGCGAGACTCACAGTCTGGGGCACTTCGAACTGGAAATCCTCAAGCTGTTGGTCGAGAACGCGGAAAGCCCCGTCGACCGTAGCAAGCTCCTCGACGTAATCTGGGGCCTGGAAGGTTTTCCCACCACGCGAACCGTTGACAACCACGTCGTCAGCTTGCGACGGAAGATCGAACCGGATCCCAAGCATCCCCGACACATCGTGACGGTCCACAGCATCGGGTACAAATATGTACCGTGATTGTCACAAATCTGCGTTCTCGACAGGCGGAAAGCTCGATATCAGCCGTCTGTCGGGCTTCCTGCGTTGGCCCTGACAAACTCTGACAATTTTTCTGTGAACGGTCAGGAATAATCGGTCCGTCTTAACGTATGAACGTAGTGGATGGCGAGCGTTGGCGTCAAGAATGGTTTAATGCGTGCAACCAGCCGGTCGTGAACAAATGAGAGTCGACTTGAGCAACGGTTGTGCAGTCGCTGGGAACGCGACTTGCTGCTGACGCTCAGCGGGCGCTGCGACGGGTGTACGGAAGATCACCGTGAACTGCTCGACATCGTCCGCTACCTACATTATTGACCTACAGCCGGCGTGACGCACCGGCCTGCCTGATGCGGGTCGGATTACCTTTAATCCGACCCGCATCCCTCCATTTTACCCACCGGAACGACGAATCCTTCGTGCTAAATGATGCCAGAATACAGTCCGATAATCTTGAAAGCCGTACCAACCGTCCACTGCTCCTTTGGTGCCCTACTCTACCGCACTGACCGGCTGTGCGAGGTCGCCGCGGAACGGATTCCGTGTCTTGCGATGATGACTTGCTGATCGCACAATGCGGGCGATCCGGTGTGCCGGCAAGAGGGAGGCGATATATGGCCGATGCTCAAGAGATTCTCGACAGGAAAGGGACGGACGTAGCCACAGTTAACCGTGATGCGACAGTGGCGGATGCGGCCAAGATCATGAACGAGCGGCGAATTGGGGCGGTCGTTGTGACCAGCAAAACACACGTGGTCGGCATTTTCACCGAACGGGATATCCTAACCCGTGTGGTAGGCGAAGCCAAAACCGCATCGGAGACCCGTGTTGGTGACGTGATGACGTCGCCGACGGCCTGTTGTCGTCGGGACACCCCGTTGACCGAGTGCAAGACCGTTATGACGGACAAGCGCATTCGCCATATGCCCGTGGTAGAGGAGGGTAAGCTTTACGGTTTGATCTCCTCAGGTGATATCCTCGCCATCGAGCGCGCCAACCAGCAGGCTACGATCGAGTACCTCCACGAGTATCTGCACCGACACCGGTAGCGTTGCGGCACCGGTTTTGAACCGGTGCGATCGCAAGTTGGAGACCTGTGTCACGTTCGGAGCTTCGGTGATGCTTATCGGCGTGATTTCCGATACCCATGATTACTTGCCGATGATCGACGCCGCCCTTTCGCTTTTTGCGCGCCACCGTGTCGAAACGATCGTCCACCCGGGTGATTTCGTCGCTCCCTTCGCCGTCCGGCGTTTGCTGCAATTCGATGGACCGCTGCACGCTACCTATGGCAATAACGACGGCGAGCGGGCCGGGCTTAGAGAACTCATACCGCAGATTCAGGATGGGCCTTTACTTGTGAAACTCGGTGGACGTACGATCCTGATCCACCATTTCATCGATGGGTGTAAGCCGGCTGATGTCGAGCAAGCGGACATCGTTATCACCGGCCACACGCATGAGGTTGTCAACCGGTTTGAGAACGGAAAGCTCTTCCTTAATCCCGGTGAATGTTGCGGGTGGGTCAACGGGCGGTGTACCGTGGCGATACTAGATACCGAAGGTCCGTCCGCGGAAGTGTGTGAGTTGGAGTCGCGCTGATGAAGCGGTTGTCGAGTTGCCGTGTTCTATTTTTTATCGCCATCGTCATGATGTCAGCGGTTGTGGGCTGCGTTCGACGGACGATCACTATCACGACCGAACCGCCTGCGGCGTTGGTATACCTGAACGATCAGGAGATCGGCCGCAGCGCTGTCACGACCGACTTCCTTTGGTACGGTGATTACGATGTGATCATCCGCAAGGAAGGCTACAAGACGCTCAAGACGAACTGGGATATCAAACCGCCCTGGTACCAAGTAATCCCCATCGACTTCGTCGCCGAGGTGCTCTGGCCGGGCTACCTCCACGATGAGCACGCACGGCATTTCACCCTGGAACCGGCCGAGCTTCCCACCCAGGAGGAACTCATCGAGCGTGCGCTCGAAACCCGCAAACGCGCCCTCGACCCGCGGAAGTGAGTGGTCAAACGCCACAGATCGTTCGGCAATCCTGGAGCCGCGAACTTTTTCAAGCTTTCCGTATTTCTTTAGCGACCCGCGAGCTCAAAGCCCGCGCGGGTCGTTCGGCAATCGGCAGCATTTCGCAATCCGGAACTTGCTATACGAAAACGGAGTCTGCTCTAATCTAAGTCATTCTGCTCGGAGATCCGCCAGGCCAGACCGGCGGCGCCGATGACACCGGCGTCGTAGCCGAGCTCGGCGAGCGTAATCGTGGGCAGGTCGTCGTGCAGCTTCCATCGCTGTCGAGTGACATGGTCCGTCACTCGATCTATCAGGAAGGCACCGGCATTGCTCAACCCGCCGCCGAGCACGATACGGGCGGGGTTGAACGCGTGTTGAATGCCGATGCACGCGATTGCGAGATAGAGACAGGCTTCATCCCAGATGCGCAGACAGAGCGGGTCGCCATCCTTGGCGCAGCGGACTACGTTTCCCGCGTCGATAACACTCCCCTCACCTACTGCACGTGACAGCGCACACGATTCACCATCCTTGATGGCTGCAACAACACGGCGTGCCACAGCGCCGGCAGATGCGTACTGTTCCAGACATCCGCGCTGACCGCACGAGCATGGCAGGCCGTTTGCGGCGACGATCGTGTGGCCCAGCTCGGCGGCGTTCTCGAAATGCCCGTGCAGGATGCGTCCGTCGAGCACCACACCGGCCCCGACGCCGGTTCCCATGGTGAGCATCACGAGGTCTTTCCCGTCTCGACCTGCTCCGGACCAATACTCGCCAAACGCGGCTGCGTTACCGTCGTTGTCCAGCACTACCGGGATTTGCAATTCCTGGTGCAGTCGGTCTCTAATCGGCACATCCACCCAACCGGGGAGATTGGCTGACCGGATGATGCGACCGGTACGATGGCTCAGTGGTCCCGGCGCCCCGACGCCAACGCCGACGATATGCGACCGATCGTAAGACGACTCCGACAAGAGTGCGTCGATCAAGCTGATGATGTCTGGAATAACGGCGTCCGGCCGGATATCATGCAGCGTGTGCGTTTGCCCGGCGAGGATGCAGCCGTTCTGATCAACAACCGCTCCCTTCAGGTTGGTACCGCCCAGATCGATGCCGATTGCGACCGATGCCACCCGTTCGCTCCTATTCGAAGACGATAGCGGCATAGCCGACCGAATCAGCCTGATCGTCGGGCATCCGCCCACCCGCGACCTCTGTGCTGGTCGTGTGCTCGAGCAGCATGCCTTTGGTGGCACCCAACGCGGCAACGGCGGCAACGGTGGCTGCGGTCGCCCCACCGCCACAGGCGTTCTTATGTTCGATTGCCTCGGACACGACTTCCTTCGCCCGCATCGAGCATACTAGATCGATGAACCGCCGGTCGTTCTCATCCTTTGCCCACACACTGCCCTTGGCACCAAAGCCATGCGGGATGAAGCCGTAACGCGGGCCGTAGTGTGTCAAATCCGTTGTGCCGACAATCAGAGCATTGTATTTGTAGGCTGTAAGCGTGCGCCCGATCGCTTCGCCGACCTCATAGGCCGTCGGCACCTGTGGGACCATGATCGGCACGACTTTTGCCTCGGGGAACAGGTGCTTGACAAAGGGCATCTGCACCTCGATCGAGTGCTCCTGCTCGTGGGCGTAGGGATCATCAACGATCAGATTCGTGTGTCCCAAGATGCGCTCAGCCAACCGGCTGTCCACTTCAAGCGGACCCAAGGGGGTTTCCCAGCGGCCCGCACCGAACAGTGCAGCCTCTCGCCCGCGGATGCGATGGACGCTGCCAACCAGGACTATGACATCCGGCGTGCCCGAAGCGGCGAGGGCATTAAACACCCTTGCCGCCACGGCGCCGCTGAAGACCCACCCGGCGTGCGGTACGATCCCGCCGAGAAGCCGGCTGTCCGTTGTATGGTCCGCCGATCCTTCACTGAGGTACTGCAAGACTTCCGCGCGACATTGATCCGGATTGGCCGGATAAAACTGCCCAGCAACGACCGGCTCTCGAATGATCATGGTTCGTTCTCTCTGATGGGATCCTGTTCGGATGGGTCGGAAACCCCATCGCCCCGGCTTTCATGCCCTCACGTTGAGCGAACATCATGCCGCATCCCCACATCCCCGGCAAGTGTTCGCCATAGCCGCAGCACCAGGGGGTCGGCGTCAAGTTAGTGGGTAACCGGCAGAGGGGCGAGACGCAGGCTGGAAATCATGCCGGAACTGTGGATCCGAGCCCCAAGCGCGAGCGCGGGGTTCTCATCGCAGATGCCGGTTTCAACCCGTCGCTGGCGCTCCGGGTAGGTTCAAGATTCTACACGCAATCCTGACGCCGACCCGACGCTAAGCAGTAGGACTCCGGAAATCTTGCAGAGTAAGACCCGGTCGGAGGATCCGTTTGTCGGATCGATCAACAGGTTCGTCGTCGCGGACAGAATCGTAAGGTGTGCAGGAGGAGCAGGGCGAACGCGGGTGCGAGAAGCCCCATTGAACCACAGCGAGTGGGGCCGTCGGACGAAAGTACTTCCCCGGCGGGATACAGTGGTCGAAGTGGTTCCTCGATAACCGGATCGACCGGTACTGGTAGCGTGTCACCAACGTCACCGGCAATGCTTGCATCCTGGTGTACCGTGGTGCCTATCGGGGCCGCCAGAATTGCCTGATGATTCCACACGACACTTCCAACGAGCGTTAATAGGATCAGCAGATCACGCCGAGCGATCATGGGACGATACCCCTCCGTTCCGTAAACAGCCGGTGATTCTATGCGTCCGGATTGTCGTTCGTCGACCACATCTATCCCCACCGACGCTGCCGCAAGAGCACGGGCTGGCAGGCCACTGGCGGCGTACCCTTGACACCCGTACGCGCCTGAGCACACATGGGACGCTTGCATCAAAGACCGGACTGGACGAATCTATCGGACGCAATTGCGAATCCGTACTCTGGCGGCTGCGGACTAACCGACACGGGAGCGCCGAAACATGTGGGAAGCCATTATTACGATCGCCGCGATGATCCTGTGTTGTCTGGGTGTTTTACTGACGGCGGTACGGCTTCCTGGTACCTGGTTGATTGCCGTGGTGGCGATCGCTTATGGATGGTGGGCGGAATGGCAGCCAGTAGGGGTGGTGATCGTCGCGGTCCTGCTGGGATTGGCTCTGATTGGCGAGGCTGCCGAGCTGTTGACGTCGGTGTTCACCGCGAAAAAGGCCGGGGCGACCCGCCAAGCCGCCTGGGGCGGCTTGGTCGGAGGTCTGCTCGGGATGTTCCTTCTGTCGTTCCTGGTACCGGTGCCGCTTGTCGGCACGATGATCGGAGCGCTTGTCGGCTGTTTCGCGGGCGCGACGCTGACGGAACTGTGGGTGCGCAAGGGGGTGACTCAAGGGGTGAGAGTCGGCCTCTTTTCGGCGATGGGATTTGCGTTGGGGGCGGCTATGAAGATCGCGATCGCCCTGGTAATGACCGGGATTCTGCTGACCTCGGTTGTCTGCTCCGATCCGGCGCCGGCCAACGTGCCGGATGAAGTCTCAATTGTCGCGCCGCCCTAACGCGTTGTCGTAGATTATGCGGATTTTACCGGGACACGGGTTGGGGCGTTTGTATTGCACTTCCATCCTCTTGACGGTTCTCGCGCCCTCTACGGAATAGGTGGTGGCCACGCGCTGTTTCTCGTCGATGAATCGGTCAACGACTTTGTACCGTGCTTTGGAACCACCTTTGTCCGATGATTCGAGCGAGTACACCATGGTCCGCGTGTCATCCGTCCATTCACCTTTGACGGTTCTGGGACCCGCGGTCGATACGTTGTCAAACCAGACACCGTGGTATTTGTTCTCCGCGTCGTTGAAGGTCAATGTCCCGATCGCGCGGTAGACGTTTGGTTGTGTGCCGCTGGTGTAGACCCGCCGGATGGCGTGGCTATCGAGAATCCAACTGATCTTTTCCTTGCCGTCCACTTCGGCCACGACCTTACCCTGAGCATCGTAGTGCGTTTCGGTGACAAGCCACAGTCCGATGAACTGCTCCAGACAGGCGATTTCGGGACTGACGTACTCGATCGACTCCTCGTCGTCGGCCGCGGCATCGACCGTGACACTGACCGTTCCGACAAGTGTCAAAGCGATGAGTCTAAGCCGAAAGCGAGTCGACATCGCTGCGATCCTCCAACAGGATTTTGATGCTTGTGGGCTTTGCCCGTCCACCTCTGCATTCGATGGCGGGCGGCGACACATCCGTTCCACATCAACCCATATTTGAGCCGACTATCTTATCGCTGCACAAGCGCAGTCGCCTTCTCTATGATATGCACTAATCCCACGCCGACGTACGAGAAAACTTCCTCGGCCGTCTTGGCGGATTTCGGAATCCGTTCGACGGTCATTCCGTGTACCCTTATGTTGCCCGCTTGGGCAGCCACCTCGGCGATTTCCGCGTGTAGGCCACCTACATAGTTGTCCTCGACCGTTAGGATGACGCCACCGCTTGCCCGGGCGGCGTCGAGGATCGGGGTCGGATCGATCGGGAAGGTGTATGCGTCGAACACGTTGCACGCGATGCCCTTCTCCGAGAGCTTCTCGGCGGCTTTGCGAACGGTGTGCAAGATAAAACCGCAACTGACGATTGTCAGATCATCACCGCTGCGAAGCTGCTTGCAGCCAAGAAGGTCGAACTGCTCATCAAACGGATAAATGAACTCCGCTCCCGGCCGATGTGTCCGCATGTAGCACAGCCCATCGATGTTGGCCATTAACTCAGTGCAGTAGTAAGCGCTGATAGCATCGCAGGGGTGAAAGACGTGGCACGCCACGCCGCCGCGACCGGTATCCGGTTTCGTCATGCTGCGAAAATAGGCCACGTCCGCCAGCGACATCTGGGACGGCCCGTCGGCGCCGAGCGATATGCCGGAATGGGACCCGATGATCTTGATGTTCGCTCGTGAGATGCTGGCCATGTCGATCTGATCGACCGCTCGGGCGATGAATTTTGCGAAGCTGCTGACAAAGGGGATTTTGCCGGCCGCCGCGAGGCCAACCGCTGCGCTGATCATGTTCTGCTCGGCGATTTTGCATTCGAAGAACCTCCCAGGGTACTCCTTGGCGAAGAGCTCCGCAAAGGTCGAGTTGCTCACGTCGCCGTCGAGGCTGACGATCCGCGGATCCACATCCCCCAATGCCACCAGTGCGGCACCATACGCCGCCCGCGTGGCCAGCTTCTTATCTTCCAAGGCATTGTCCAGACCGACGCGTCTTAGCGCCGCGTCAAACGGTGGCAGGTCGATGGGACCTGTGGGCTTCGTACCTGGCGTGGCAGGCGGCGCTGCGGGCGTCATGCCACCGTTTGACACTGCGCCCAGTCGCTGCCCGGTGGCGTCAAGTTCCGCGCACGCCTTCTGAAGATCGGCAATGGGTATCGGCTTGCCATGGAAGTTCTTGTCCTGGATCGAATCGATCCCCCATCCCTTGACGGTTCGGGCGACAATCGCCGTCGGTTTGTCGCCGCTGCCAACATGCTCAAACGCCGTGGACAGTTGGTCAGGGTCGTGGCCGTCAACCTCAATCACCCACCACCCGAAGGCCGCCGCTTTCGCTGCGATAGTCTCCGGGTACTGCTGCGGCGTGACCGGTGCCGCCTGGCCGTGCCCGTTGCAGCTAAAGATCGCGCATACGTTGACAAGCTTGTGATCGACGATGAAGTCAGCCGCTTCCCAAACCTGCCCTTCGCGGGATTCCCCGTCACCGGCGATCACGAAGATCTTCTTGTCGATGCCGTCGAGGCGCGCCGCCAGCGCGAGACCGGCGCCGACGGAAAGGCCTTGCCCCAGTGATCCCGTTGCGGCATCGAAGAACGGAAATCCCTCAGCAGGATTCGGATGACCGTCAAGCACGCTCGACAACTCACGAAGTGTCGAAAGGTCGTCGATCGTCATAAGCTGCGAGTTATTCCGGTCGGTGCCCACCGCGCCACCGAGATCGGCATACGCGGCATAGACAATCGGAACGGCATGACCGATGGACAGAACGAGCCGATCGCTGGTCGGGTTCCACGGGTCAGCCGGGTCATAGCGCATCCGCCGATACATCAGTTCGACGATGATGTGCGACAGCGCGAGGGCTGAGGACGGATGGCCCGAACCGGCCGTGGTCGTCATGTGAACGACGTGTTTCCCCAGTTCGACAGCCTTAGCGTGAACGGTACTGGTTGCAGACACAAGAGTCTCCTGACCGGTGGGTGTTTCCAGTTGAGTCATCTGTAGCTCCGTACAGCAGTTTCATGAGGTTTCGTGTGCAGATTAGCGTTGGGGAAAAGCCGGTTCAAGCCCTGATGGATAGTGGAATGGAGCACGTTCGGCGGCCATCCTGTGAGTCGCCAACAAGTCACAGAAACGCCGAATGATGAATGGTGAATGGCGATTAGCGAATGTCCGATACAAGAGCGAGCCGCAGGCTTTAGCTTGCGCGGTCCTACGACCCCCATCGACGCCGCACAAGCCGGATGTTCGTTCGCTATCCGCTACTCATCACTCGCCGGTCCTTCGCTATTCCCCCTTGAACCGTGCTGGGCGTTTTTCGAGAAACGCAGCTACTCCCTCGCGGTGGTCGTGCGTTTGACTGGCCGTGCTTTGGAGCATTGCCTCATAGTTCAGCTGCGTTTCGAGGTCCGCATTCCAGGCGGCGTTGATCGCCCGTTTGGCAAGCCCGATGGCACGGGTTGGCATGTTGGCGAGCTTTTGAGCGAACGCCGTCGTGGCCGAGGCGAGTTCCGAATCGGGGACGACTTCATTGACCAGGCCGATCCCCAACGCCTCGTCCGATGGAATTCTCCTTGCCGTACTGGCCATCTCCATTGCGCGTGAGACACCGATCAGGCGGGGCAACATGAACGTGCTGCCGGCGTCCGGCACGAGGCCGACATTGATGAACGCCTGTATAAATCCGGCTGACTCGGCTGCGATTCGCATATCGCAGGCAATCGCCAGGCTGCACCCCGCCCCGGCTGCGATGCCGTTCACCGATGCGACAACGGGTTTTCCCATCGTCCGGATCTTCACGATCACGGGATTGTAAAGGGTGCGGAGCAAATGGTCGAAGTCGATCGGATTGCCGCTCTCGTAGCGGTTACGCACGTCGCCCAGATCCTGACCGCTGGAGAACGCCCGGCCGGCGCCGGTAATAACCAGACAGCGAACGGCTCCGTCCCGCTCCGCCTCGTGCAGGGCCGCAGCCAGTGCCTTCAGAATGTCAGCATTCAGCGCGTTCAGCACGTCGGGGCGGTTCAGGATGAGCTTTCTGACGCCACCGTTGTCTTCCACGAGGATGGTTTGCTTGTCGCCGGCCATTACTCGCTCCCTGCAAGTCCGTCATCTGCAATTTGCTACAAGATTCGTGGAACTGATCCGATCCCAAGCGCGGGGTCAATCAACCCGTCGCTTGTGCTCCGGGCTCTGAATGACATGCCCGATCACATGTTTCAACGTTTTGACTTTCGATGTTTTGACTTTTCCTACCGCCCTTTGAACTGCGGCTCGCGCTTCTCGATAAAGGCCTTCATGCCTTCCTTTTGATCCTCCGTGGCGAACAGCGAGTAGAACAGGCGTCGCTCGAACTCTACGCCCTCCGCCAGTGTCGTTTCGTCGGCCTTGCAAACCGCCTCCTTGGCGGTCTTAAGTGCGATTGGCGGCTTGCGGGCGATCTGATGCGCAAGCTGCAGAGCCTCAGCCAGATATTGCTCCTTGGTGACGACGCGGGCGACGAGGCCGGCGTCAAACGCCTGCTGCGCCGAAAGAGACCGCCCACTAAGGATAATATCCATCGCCTTGTACTTTCCGATGGCTCGGGTCAGCCGCTGCGTTCCACCTGCACCCGGTATGACGCCGAGGTTGATCTCCGGTTGACCGAACTGGGCGGACTCGGAGGCAATGATGATGTCGCAGAGCATGGCCAGCTCACATCCGCCGCCCAGCGCATAGCCGCTGACGGCTGCGATGATCGGCTTGGTGGTCGCTTTGAACTGCGCCGCCATCCTCCGCAGTCCGCGAGCGAGGTCGTTGTGCTCGTTCATGTCGACGAGGGATGCCTCGGCCATGTTGCCGATGTCCGCCCCGGCGGCGAAGGCCTTTTCGCTGCCGACCAGCACGATCACGTGGACCTCCGGGTTGTTCTCAAAGGCATCCAGCGCGTCGCAGAGCTGATCGAGCAGCTCGCCGGATAGTGCGTTGAGGGCTTTGGGACGATTCAGCGTGACGATACCAACGTGTTCTTCCGTTTTGGTTTGAATTAGATCGTTCATAGTGCTGCCCATTGTGCGCACTGGTGACAATCCTGCAAGCGACGGGTGCCGGATTGCTCCATGAGTGTACCGTCGTGTTCCACCGTGCCTCCGTGGAAGCATGAGCTTGACGGCAGCGACATGCTCGCCTACACTTCGTTCAGGTGGAGTTTATGCGCCAAGATGAGATAAGACATGTGCTGCGGCAGGAGCCCTTCCAGCCGTTCCGTGTTCACCTGAGCAACGGGCAGTACTATGACGTGCGCCATCCGGAGTTTGCAGCGCTCACTCGTCGAACCGTCTTCGTCGGTATTCCGTCCGGAAAAGATGAGGTGCCGGACCGCATGATACAGTGCGACCTGATCCACGTCGTTGCGCTGGAGCCGATCGACGGCCAATCACCCTAGCGCACGAACGGTACCAGCTTGAGCACTGGCACTGAGAACTGCGGCGGACCAGGGCACCGTCGGTTCGGATCAGCCGGCAGCATTTAAGCTCGAAAAGACGAACCAACCCCGTTGACAATTTGGATGTCTCTGTTATCGTGCAGTGTCTATGTGTATACGGGCGATTGTAGTTTTGTGTGGTGCTCTCTCGTGCATGTTGGCGGGAGTCGGCGTGGCTGCGCCGAGGGCCGGGACATATACGACGGCACGGCAGCTTGATGTGAAGTTCTACGATCCGCAGCGGATCGCGCTGCAGCTTACCGGCGACTCGCACCCCACGACCTTCTGGTACATGCTGTTTGAGGTCACCAACAACACCGGGCGGGACGTGGAGTTCTATCCCTCGTTTCGACTGGTGACCAACACACTTAAGGTGGTCGAGGGCGGGGCCGATATCCCCCCCAGCGTGTATGATGCGATCGCGGCCCGCCACAAGGGCGAGTTTCCGTTTCTCGCCCCACCGGTGAAGGTGACGGGCCGATTGCTTCAAGGGAACGCGAACGCTCGTGCCTCCGTGGCTGTCTTTTGTATGTTCGATCCGGAGGCGAACAGCTTCACCGTGTACGGAAGCGGATTCTCGGGGGAGATTCAGCGGATCCCCAATCCCGCGTTTGATCTGAATCAGAAGGAATCGGACAACAATCCGCGTTCTTTTATCCTCCGGCGGACCCTCGGAATCACCTATGATCTACCGGGTGCCCCACAGACGCGGTGGCGTGCTAAGCCGGTTCGCCGCACGCGGGAATGGGTAATGAGATAACAAGAACCGCGGGTTTGTGGCCCGCATGGGCGAACGCAAGGAGTTCACGTACAGATGGCACATAAGAAGGGTCAGGGTTCCACGCGGAACGGGCGGGACAGCCAACCGCAGTATCGCGGCGTCAAGCGTTATGCCGGGCAGGAAGTCAGGGTTGGAGCGATCATCGTTCGCCAGTGCGGAACGCCGCACCTGCCGGGGCGGAATGTCGGACGCGGACGGGACGACACACTCTTTGCCCTCGCCGACGGGATCGTTCAGTTCCGAGGCCGCAGGGTTGACGTGGTACAGCTCCAGGTCTGACTTACGCCTTATTCGGTGAACAGCGCGCAGAGGATGGTTTGGGAACCATCCTCTTTTCTGTTGGTGCGGCGATATTCGCCGATTACCATATCCCCTCATGCTCGTTGATAAGGCCGAAATCTATGCTCGCGCCGGCAAGGGCGGCCACGGATGTGTTAGCTTCCGTCGGGAGAAGTTCGTCCCCAAGGGCGGGCCGGATGGTGGGGATGGAGGTGACGGCGGCTCCGTGTACGCGGTTGCGACCGAGGGGGTTGATACGCTGCTGGACTTCAAGGGACGCCACCATTGGATCGCCCGGAACGGGCAGCCCGGAATGGGGAAGAAGATGGCCGGTCCCAAAGGCGAGGATCTGATCCTCGAGTTGCCGGTCGGGACGCTTATTCACGACCGTAACACCGGAATCCTCATCAAAGACCTCTCGACCGTTGACAAGCCCGTCTGCATTGCCAGAGGCGGTAAGGGTGGGCGTGGGAACGTTCAGTTCGCCCGGCCGGACCATCAAACGCCACGCGAGTATGAACCGGGGACGCCGGGCGAGGAGCGATGGTTGCGGCTGGAGCTGAAACTCATCGCGGACGTAGGTATCGTCGGGATGCCCAATGCAGGCAAGAGCACGCTGCTGTCGCGACTGTCGAAGGCCCGCCCCAAGATCGCCGACTATCCGTTCACGACGCTTGAGCCGCAGCTTGGGATCGTCGAGCTTCCCGACCATCGGCGCTTCGTGATGGCGGACATCCCGGGACTCATCGAGGGAGCGCATGAGGGGGTGGGTCTGGGTGATGCCTTCCTGAAGCACATCGAACGGACGCGGGTCATCTTACATCTAGTGGACGTTGGTTCGCAGGTTGCCGCGATGACGCCTGTGGACGCTTACCATGCAATTCGGGCGGAGCTCGGCAAGTACGGCACGGAGCTGGCTGCGAAGGAGGAGATCGTAGCCGGCAACAAGGTCGATCTGACAAACGGCGAAGAGGAGGCCCGGATGCTGGGCGAGGCGATCAGGAGGAATGTCTTGCCAATCAGCGCCGTCAGCGGTACAGGGGTGAGCAGGCTTGCGGAGACACTGTGGAATACCGTTCAAGCCGCGAAGGAAACGCCTTTGCCGGAAGAGCCGCGCCGCCGCCCGCCGCATTTGGAGCCGATAGAACCGCCATGAAGCAGCGACGGCCCACCTATGATCCCAACAGACCCGTCATCGTAATTGACATCGGGAACACGACGACCGACATCGCAACCTGGCATGAAAACCGGATCAAGACGCCTGTCTCGATTACAACGGACGATATGGCGGCATTCGACGAGGCTTTTACAGCCCATGTCAGCGCGATGCCGAAACATCACGTTGCCGCGGTTATCATCGCGTCCGTTGTTCCGCAGGAACTGGATCGGATCAACGCCCACGTCGAGAAGAAGCTGGATCGCAATACGCTGGTTGTCGGTGACACGATCCCCCTCCCGATTGAAGTTGGCGTTGCCGACGCAAGGGCAATTGGAGTTGACCGCGTCTGTGCCGCAGCGGCGGCTTACGACAAGCTGCAGACCGGTTGCATCGTTGTCGATTTCGGTTCCGCCGTGACCGTCGATCTGGTGGACGAAGAGGGTACGCTTACCGGCGGCGCCATCTTCCCTGGACTGAGAATGCAGCTTCGAGCGCTACGCGAGTACACAACCGTGTTGCCCGAAGTGGAGCCAGGGATCCCCGATACCCCTTTGGGCCGGAACACGACCGAAGCGATGCAGACCGGCGTCTGCCGCGGCGTGGTCGGCGCAGTGCGGGCCCTTGTCGAGGCCTATGCTACCCAGCTTAATCGCTGGCCACACGTTCTGGCGACAGGAGGCGACCTGGCACTGGTCAGCCCGCTGTGCGATTTTGTGGATACCCAGGTGCAGTATCTGGTCCTTCGCGGGGTGGGGGTGGCCTACACAAAGCATCTTACGACCATGGGTATATGAGCGAAGGACGGGATAATCGCACACTGGTTCTGACGCCCCCCGGCGCCGGTGCCATCGGTGTGGTTCGCGTGGTCGGGCGGGACGCAGCCGCAATCGTAAGCAGACTGTTTCAACCGTCGAGCCGTGGATTTCAACCGCCGAGCCCCGGGCTTTGGCCCGCGCGGAACTCCGCGCAGATTGAAACCTGCGGAGCTTTGCCTGGTGATGATCATCTTCGATACGGCCAGTTCGTGGTCGATAACGAAGTGGTGGACGACGTAGTTGTCAGCTTGGGGCGGATCGGTTCTTGCCCCGCAGTTGATATCTGCGCGCACGGCGGTATCCGCGTAATCGAACGCATCCTGGAGACGCTGGAGCGGTTCGGGGCTCCGCTGTGCATAACCGCCGAGTCGCCCGCTCCGATCTGGCAGGTAAACAACCTGATCGAGCGGGAGACCGTTGACGCCATGTCTCGGGCTAAGACGCACCGCGCCGTGCGATTTTTGGCCTGGCAGCGAGAGCATATGGGCAGACAGTTGGAGCGGGCGGCTTCCCTGTGCCAAACGGACGCGGACCGGGCGCGGAAGCTTCTCCAGGCGATGCTCGAGCGATATGGCTGTGCCCGAACGCTCATTGAAGGAGCGACGTTGGCCATTCTCGGGCCGCCGAACAGCGGAAAATCCACGCTGTTCAATCGGCTGATCGGTCGGTCCGTGACAATTGTGTCACCGCGCCCCGGAACAACACGTGATTGGGTGACTGGATCGGTGGAAGTGGATGGTGTACCTCTCACGCTGGTCGATACAGCCGGCCGGCATGAGACCAGGGAAGACCTGGAGCACCAGGCGATCGAATCCGGCCGGGAGGTTGGCGAGCGGGCGGATGTATGCCTTCTGCTACTCGACGGCTCTGCGCCGCTCTCTGACACTGCCCAAACTCTGTGCAGGATTTGCGGTTCGCGGCCACGTAGTTTGACAGTGATTAACAAGACCGATAAGACCGACCTGGAGTGTGTTCTGGATCCGGCAGTCGTTTGGGTGGACGACGCGTGTCGGGCCGGCAGTACGATTCACGTGTCAGCCCTCACGGGTACCGGTTTGGACCGATTGATGCAAGAAGTGCTCAAGACTCTCGGATTCGGCGACTGGGTCGATGCCGCGGCTGCGTTTTTCACCGCTCGCCAGAGGGACCTGGCCGCTAAGGTCCTATCGGACCTCCCCCAAGATGCGGAGACGGCCAACCGAACCATCCGGGAACGTTTACTAAATGGCGACTAGCGCGATGACGCCGGACTTAGGTGGGCTATAATGATGTATACACGTGCGGATCGGATGCGTGAAGGCTCCGGGTGGAGCCACCTATCGCAGCACCGGTTGTTGGACAGATTATCGTGTTGATCGGAGTTATCGAGCTGCCTAGAGTGTGAAACGTCTGGCGGGAGTCTGATGCCATTGTTTCTAAGGAGCGTCAAGCTAGGTGGCGGCGTGACGGATTGATTCATGTCTGTAGCCGATGACACACAACTTGGTCGGCTTGTCGTCGAACGGAAGCTGTGTTCCGCCAATGAGATTGAACTCGTGCGCGCGGAGCAGAAGAACTTGGCCCAAAAGGGCAAGCAGGCTCACCTAGCGGATCTGCTGATCCAGCACGGGTACGTCACGCACACGCAACTCGCCCGGTTGAACCTGGCCATGGACGACGATTCGATGTACCGGCCCGCGCAGCAGATTCCGGGCTTTCAGGTTCTTAGCAAGATTGGCCAAGGCGCGATGGCTGTGGTTTTCAAGGCCAAGCAGTTGAGCCTCGACCGTATCGTCGCAATCAAGGTTCTGCCCAAGCGTTTGAGCGACAATCCGGAATTCGTCGAGCGGTTCTACCGCGAGGGGCGCGCAGCGGCGCGGCTGAATCACCCCAATATTGTTCAGGCCTTCGACGTCGGCGAATCAGGCGGTTATCACTACTTCGTGATGGAGTACATCGACGGCAAGACGGTCTACGACATGATCAACGACGGTCGACCGCTTGACGAGCTCGAGGCGCTTCATCAGGTCCTCCAGTCCGCCAAGGCACTCGAACACGCCCATTCCCAGGATCTCATCCACCGCGACGTCAAGCCGAAGAACCTCATGCTTACCAAGGGTGGTGACGTGAAGCTCGCCGATATGGGTTTGGCTCGCGAGATGGGGGATTATGCGACCGCAACGGCCGAGGCCGGCCGCGCGTACGGAACCCCCTACTATATCAGCCCGGAACAGATCCGCGGGGAGATTACAATTGACGCTCGGGCCGATATCTACGGCCTTGGGGCGACGTTCTACCACATGGTCACCGGGAAAGTGCCCTTCGACGGCACCACCCCGTCGGTCGTGATGCACAAGCACCTCAAGGAACCGCTGGTGCCTCCCGACCACGTCAACAACACGCTGTCATCCGGCATCGGAGAGATCATCGAGGTGATGATGGCCAAATCTCCCGATGACCGCTATCCCACCATGACGGAGGTCATCAGCGATCTGGAAGCAGTCGCCAACGGAGAGCCGCCTTTCCAGGCTCGTAAGAAATACGATCACGAGCTGCTTCAGACGCTCGCGACAGGATCGACGATGATTGATGAGGCGGCGCCCGAGGTGGTTGAGATCGACGGCAACACGCCGCGCGTGTCGGCCCACTGGGTTTTGGTGCTTGGCGTACTGCTGGCAATCTCCATCCTGTGCAACGTAGTGCTGTTCTTCAGGGGTTAGAGCAGATTCGGTTTTTGTGTAGCTGTGGGCTTGAAGCCATCGCGGAGCTATCGAGCCATTTTTACGCTACCAGCATCAGGATGCCGCTACATGAAAACGGCATCTCTTAGTCGCAGTGGATAGCCTTCTCGAACGGCGGTAGCGGATCGGGATTTTCCGCACGAGCCCGGCCGTAATTAACGACCACCGCGCTCCAGTTCTCGGATGTTCCGATATCATCGCCGATGTCGACAAGCTCGGCCGGTACGACTTCGATACAGCCCGCGCCCACCTCGTTTGCGTTCAAGAACTGATCGATGTGCGCGGTGGCGAGTGGGCTGTCATCGTATTCCGTATCCGGTGTCGGCCTGTAATAGAAGTGAATGTCGAACGTCTCGGCGTAGTAGCCGTGTGATTCGGTAAGGTAATAGTAGAGCCGATTCTTCTTGCCCGTGGGGTCGACCTCGACCTGAATGTCGAACTCCGCCTCCTCGGCGGGCTCGTCTCCGGGTAGGTCACGTTTCGACAACGTGGTCTGGAGTGCCCTGTACATGTCTCTCTCTTGGTCGGTCATGTGCGGCTTGAACTGCTGTTCCTCGGGTGTTGGAGCGGCTGTGCGCATGGCGAAGTAGATCGCTAGACCTGCTGCGAGCACGATAAGTATCACAAGGCGTGTCTTCATTTTGACGTTCCTCCCTGGCGCAGACATCAACCACCGTCCATCTTGACCGGGCGTTAACAATCCTCTAGGCGCGTTGCCCGCGGGCTGCAACAGGTGGTCGATAGCATCCCGATCCTGACCGCGCGTTTCCCCCTATGCGACCGCTGCAATTATACTGCTCACGCGCGAAACAACAAGCTGCCCGCGCCTGCAGGCACAGCAATGCACACAGTTTACCCATTAGAACACCAGATCAAGCAAGATGACGGATGAAAAAGCGGATTTCTTTGCCGGGGAACCGTCGATAATACTCATTCCGCTTGCCGCACTTGAGCTGCAAGTAGTCGGGATGGACCATGTGGTCGTTGACGCGGCGGTCCGTGGGCCGTAGCATGCTCCATTCGCACCGTCAAGGCGGCTCGCTTTGCCGGGATTCGTCACGAGGACGGTAGTTGGTCAGGCTGTTTTGCGAGTTGACTGAGAGACCATGCAAGGGGCATATCCGTTTCAAGCCGCCGCTTCTGTGATCCTGCTGTCGGCGGTAGTCGGGTGTGCCGGGCCGAGATTGGCCGCACGGAACGACGCGTTAACTCCCTCCGCGCACCCGTACGAACCGGATATTCCGGTGCCGGTCGGTTTTCGCCTGGCCGATCGTGCGATCGAGGACTGGTCGAGCGGGCAGGTGCGGTACGTGCGGCATCGATACCTTGGACGAGCCGATAAGTATGCCGTCCGTAAGTTCTACCGCGAACAGATGCCGCTTGTTCGGTGGACGGTGATCAGTGACGGCAATGTCCACGGGCTCATCACGATGCGGTTTCAGCGTGGAGCCGAGTCGTGCACCGTGACGATCGAAGATGAAGCGGCCGGTCTTACCCGGCGGGTCGCGGTAGAGGTGTTAATTGCCCCGTCGGCGCGATAGCCGGGGGATGCCGACCGATGCGAAGATTTTGATATGAAAGCCGAAAGACGTCACGAGCTGAAAGAGAACGAATTGGCGCACACCCTCAGGGTCGCACTGAAGTATGTCGAGGAGAACGGCACGTCAATCGGGATCGTGGTGATCATCGTGGTGGCTGTCGTGGTGGCCGTTACGCTCGTTGTGCGATCTCGCGCGGCAGCCCTCGAGGACGTGTGGCGGCGTCGAGCTCAGCTCAGCTTTGAGGATCCCGAAATCGGAAGGGAGTCGCTCGAATCGCTGGCGACGATAACCCGAGGGGTCTCGGATGAGTCGTTTGTGTTCTCAAGTCTTGTGGACCAGGGTCGACAGGCGCTGCGTCTAGCGCAGGATGTGCCCGTACCGCCCGATCGCGACCTGAATGAAAAGGCTCAAGAGGCCTTTGAGCAGTTGCTGGAACAGTTCGGCGACAACCCGTTGGCAGTCGGCATCGCTCGCACCGGTCTTGCCACGGTTGAAGAGAACAAGTTCGTGTTGGACGGAGACCGTGTGCACAAGGAACGGGCCGACGGGCATCTGGCGGCGATCATCGACAACCCGGCGATGAGCGGTATGCCGTTCATGCGGATGGCGTTGGATCGTCGTCAATCGCTCGATGCGGTCTTCACGCGCGTGGTCTTTGAATACCCGATACCGGAAGAATCGCAGGAAGAGGCGGCGGGTGACGAGACTGCGGCGGTCGACAATGCCGAGCCGATTGACGAACTCGCCCCGGTGGATCTACCCGAGGTGGTCGACGAAGGCACATCGGAGGATGAGGCCGAAGGCGTCGACCAGCCTGACGAGAGGACGGATGACTCCGGTACAACGTCCGACGACTCCACCGTGGCTTTGGACGAACAGGCGGAGTCGGAAGAATCGTCGTCCGAGCCTGAGGTTCCACGCACGGTGACGCCGGACTCGGATCGTAGCGGCGCGCCCGGTTCCGAACGGCAGGATACTCCGTAGGGCAACGACCCGAACGCAGTCGCCCTAGCATTTGATGGCCGACCGACCTCCCACTCGTACTCGCACTCGCAGGCAGCTACCTCTCCCGAATCCGGTTTGTCTGCTCCATACCGTCGTATTGATTATCTTCGTCGCCGATGCGACCGGGTGCCGCGGCACACCGGCGGGTACTTCCATGTGGGTTGTGGAACGTTCCATGGTGTTCGGGGATTCACTGACCGATCCGGACAAACCGGCCGTTCCCCTGGCAAGCACGCGCCTTATCAAGCTTACCGGGGCGATCAATGAGGTTCTTAGCTTTCGGTTCGCCGTCCGCGTGGAGGGTGATGCGATACGCAATCCCGCGTTTCGAGTCGCACCGTTTACGTCCGTTTCCTCGCGGATCAATCCTTCCGTTGTGCAGGTGTTTCGCATGCATGATGTGTTGGTGGAGGATTTCCCCGGTTGGCACATACGATCGATCCCGCCCCATAAGCGTAACGCACATCCGCTCGATGTTCTGGTTCCGATCCGTGCGCCGCGCGGCGGGCTGCCGCGTGCGCTGCTGCCGGGTGATGCATATCACTTCTGGGTTGACGTTGCGATTCCGAAGGGCACGTCCGAAGGGATATACACGACAGAGATCGAGTTGACATCCGGCGATACGCGTATCGGCGCGATCAACGTTCGTCTGAACGTCCGTCCCGTCATACTGCCCGACGAGGCGGATATCCCCCTGATCGCGGAACTCGATCACAGAAGGTTGTTCCACCGTCATGTGAGGCCTTCCGGGAGTGCTTCGGCACGAACCGGCGACGATTGGCGGAAATCGTCGACCCGAAGTGAGCAGGATGCAGTGCTGCGCTCAACGCTTCGAATGCTTCACGAGCATCGCCTCACGCCGGTTGTGCACGAGCTTGCGCCTCCTGTGAAGGTCGGCGCCCGTGGCGAGATCACGATCGATTGGGCACAGTATGACGACGTGGTGGAGCCGTGCCTCAACGGGCGGGCGTTTTACAACCGTGTACCGCTTGGGGTCTGTCCAATGCCCTTCCATGCCATCGTTTCGTCGTTGCAGCGTGACGTCCTGACATCATCATCCGGACATACCGCCATGTTGCGCGAGTATCTCGCACTGTGTGCGAAACACTTTGACAAGAAGGGCTGGCTAGATCGCAGCTATGCCCTGCTTCGCGACGACGTGACCGTCAACCCTGAGTCTGTTCAGGCAACGCGCGACTTCGCGGGTGTCTCTGGTCAGGCGGATAAACGTATTAAAATCGCGTCGCGCCTTTGGCCACAGGACATGACTCCGTATGGATGGATCGATTACCCCTTTTCGGAGTTCTCGGATGCGGTCGATATCTGGGTTCCGCCGGCCCAGTTCTACGACGTGTCTGCGATGGCAACCGAGCGTGCCTCGGGGCGGCGAACGTGGCTGGCGGTCGATCATCCGCCTTACAGCGGTTCTTTCGCGGCGTATGCGCCGGAGGCATATATACGGGTACTGACCTGGCAGGCGGCTGCGCTCGATGCGGAAGCTCTGTACCTTGGCTGTGTCAACCAATGGCCTGGAGGGTCGGATCAACCGACTCCCGAAGACTGTGTACGCGCCGATCCAAACGTGCTGTTGTACCCCGGCGGGCCGTTCGGGTTGGATGAGCCGGTCCCTTCGGTTCGGCTTAAGTATCTTCGTCGCAGCGCGCAGGACGCCGCGTATCGAAAGCTGCTGAACAAGCGTGGGCTCGGGCACATGAGCGCGACGCTGGGACGATCGCTCGCGCCGTACGCGGGCAGTGATGCGTACCGCACGCACTTTGCGGACGGTCGGCCGATCGGCTGGATCGATGACCCGGCTCTATTCGATCTCGCGCGGGATATCATGGTCGAAGCGCTTGTGGGCATCTCCGGTGCCCACCACCCCCGCGCGCGATCTGCGGTGTGGCGGCGTTTCATGCTGGCTGCAAGAAGGCTGCAAGTTCATGTCGACGGAACACGCGTGAGGCTTCGAGGAGCGCGATCGAGCTGGCAAGCCGACGTGGAGTGCACGTTGACCATCGTGAACGGGACGCGGCTGCCGGTTGCTGGGACCGTGCGTTGGGCCGATTTGCCCGCAGGATGGACGGCGGACACCGATGGTCGCCCGGTGACACCGATCTCGCCGAACAGCTCGCGGCGGGTGACGCTGACGGCCCGGGCCACAACCCTTCCGGTCGCCTCGGGCGGGTTTGCGTTGTTTCCGATCGAGTTCATCACGGAAGTCGGTGCCGTTCACCGGCTCGACGCACGGATCTGCTGTGTGGATGCGGTTCCCTTCGATGGCCTGATTCGTATCGACGGCGATCTTTCGGACTGGCCGCCGGGGGCCGCCAATGTCGCGTCGGAGTTTCAGTCGATCGTCGATCAACCGTCCGGGTCACACACTGAGACTCCGAGACGTGCGCGCCACTCCACGATGGGCTTTACCATGCGCGACCGTGAATATCTCTACGTCGCGATCAACTGTGAGTCCGATGCCCAAACGCTCTCGCAAGCCTCGCGGCACAACCGTGTGGAGTATGATGATCTGATTCCCGTGGGCGACGAACTGGTCGAGTTGCTCATCGATCCGCTCAACACCGGGACGCGTTCCCCGACCGACCTTTATCACATCGTGGTCAAGCCGTCCGGAGCGTATTTGACGGAGAAAGGGATCCGCTTCGATCCGCCGTGCGGTCTACGGAGTCCCTGGGTGGTGGATATGGAGATCGCAACCTGGGTGTCAGCCGATCGTTGGACCGTGGAGCTTCGGATTCCACTGGCCGCCTTCGGCGACGCTGCGACTAAGCACACGACCTGGGGCTTCAACATCACCAGGTACGATGCTTCCCAGCAGGAATTCAGCACCTGGTCGGCTGCGTCGGGTAACGCCTACGATCCTGTGTCATTGGGGAATCTGTATCTTCCGTGAGGGCAGGCGCGCACGTATCGCGAGGGTTGAGATACGGGTTTACGGGTGCGGTCGGTTTGATTCCGACCTGGTAGCCGCTATCATTTAACGTCCTCTTAACGATAGATCGCCATGCAAACGTTGAACCCGCAGCAGGCAGATTATCGGAGATTGAACGTGGCGAGCGTGCATTCCCCCGGCCACCGCCGTGAGGCGTTCACGCTGGTCGAACTGCTCGTCGTGATCTCGATCATCTCGCTGCTGATTTCGATCCTTCTGCCTTCCATGAGCCGCGCCCGCGCCCAGGCGAAAAGCGTGCACTGCCTGGCACGCCTCAAGGAGTTCGGGAACGCTATCGCAGCCTACGAGAACATTTCCGCCGGTGTTTTGCCTCCAGCCCGCTGGTATCCGTCCGAACTCGATCTCGATCCTGATCCGGAAAGAAAGACAGTCCGCCCTGGGCGCGGCCGTATAACCGACATGGAGACCCGTGTGGAGTACGGTTGGACCGAGATCCTGTTTTCCTACATCTACGGCGAGAAAGTGTATCTGCGTTCCGATTACCCGGTGCAACGGAATATCGAAGGCCGGCGCTGGGAGAAGTACTTTATCTGCGGCGCCGTCGGACATACGGACGTCAACTCCGGCCATTATCGGGTGTACCTGCCTTCCTGGAGTAGGGGGAGTTACGCACTCGAGGAGAACCGGATCTACGGGGAAACCACACGAGCCGATCCTGATCGACCCGGACGCCGTGAGATGCTCTCTCCGCGGATGCCGCTGATCGGTGATGCCAATGTACTGTCGGAACGCGGTGACGGGCTTGGTTGCGATGATTGCAGTTACATTGATGCCGGTGAAGCGAATTACGTCGGATCCAACGGGATCAACAACGGCAACCGCTTCTCCGACCGCCATTACGGTGGCACCAACTACCTGTTTCAGGACTTGCATGCCGCCTGGAAGCCGCGGCTTCGCGAAGAACTCGCCAGGGACTATGACCTGAACGGTGTGATCGACATCGTCGAGGAGCCGTAGCCCATCGGTCCTTGTGTCCCTATCCGGGGATTCATCGAAACCATCTGCCGCACGCTGTTGTCGTCGGGACGCGGTTATCTCCAGTCCAACCTCTTTCCGTCCGAGAATATGTATAACTGCCGTCGGCTTGTGGGGCTGCGCCGCAATAGCGCGCGACGATACCATTCCGTCGACACCGGCAGATGGTTGCCCGGAGCACCGGACTGATGGCATCACCCAGCGTCAGCGTGATTATTCCCGCTTACAACGCCTCACGAACGCTTCGAGCCTGTCTGGAATCGGTGCTGGCTGCGGAGTATGACGGCGAGGTTGAGGTCATCGTGGTGGACGATACCTCCACGGACGATACGGCTGCGATCGCAGCCGACCTGGGATGCCGGGTGATCCGGCGGGACGGCAACGGCGGTCCGGCGGTTGCTCGCAATGCCGGCGCCGGCGAGGCTCGTAGTGATATCCTGCTGTTTATCGACGCGGACACGGAGATGCGTCGTGACACGATACGCGAAGGCGTCCGGGCGATCAGTCGCAAGGGTGTTGGGGCTGCCACCGGCATCTACGAGCCGGAGCCGATCAACACGGGATTCTTCCCCAGATATTACGCCTACTTGAAGTTCCACGCATTTACATCAAGCGGTGCGGATCGCATCACGGCTTTCGGTGCGCAGTGCGCGGTGATCTCCAAATGCTTGTTTGACATGGTGGGCGGATACCGCTCGGTGCCTTGGGGTGTCGATGTCGAAAACGAAGAACTCGGCCACCGCATCAACCAGCAAAGCGTGATTGCACTCTCCCGCGACTTCCGTGTTCGCCACAACTTCCCCGACTTTCGGAAGCTCATTTATGTGTTCACCAACCGCGTGTACTGGTGGGTGTTGTTCAGCCATTTCAGCAAGCAAAACGAGACCGTGCTGATGACGCGCGGGTTCGGATATGCGACGGCCGCTCCGTTGGCTGCGGTGCTGTCGGCCCTGCTGGCGGCAGCCGTTCCGGCTGCACCGGCGTCCACGATGTTGCGGGCCGCCGCCGCCGCCTTGATCGGCGTTTTCGTGTGGGGATACCTGGGATTCTGGCGGTTCTGTATGCACCGGCGGGGTATCCTATTCGCCTCAGGTGCCGCATTGGCCTCGGTGTTTTTTTCCTTTCTCGTGACGGTTAGCGCCTTGCGAGGGTATCTGACGGCCGCGCGGCTGACCATGAGGCGACGAGAGCCGCCGTTTGCCTGTACAGCGCTGGGGCAAAGATGAGCTTGCGCCGACTGCGACAACACGCCGGAACACTCTGGACGCTTGCCACCGCGCGCACGCCCGTCTACGTGATTCTGTATCTCACGTCGCGCTGCAACTTTCGTTGCCCGATGTGCTTCTATCTGGAAGAGATCGAGGATCCCGACAAGGAGGAGATTGCACTGCCTGAGTTGGAGAAGCTGGCCCGCAGCCTGGGCCGGTTGGTGCAGTTGTCGCTGACGGGAGGCGAACCGTTCCTGAGAGACGACATCCCCGAAGTCGTGGAAATCTTCGCCAGGCACAACCGCGTTCGGTTTGTCACGATCCCCACGAACGGATCGCTGTCGGACCGAATCGGTCGGACGGTTGAACGGCTGGTCACCGAATTCCCCGACGTCAACTTCAGAATCCCCCTCTCATTGGACGGGTTCCCGCGAGATCACGACGCGATTCGCGGCAGCAAGAGCTTTGAGAAGATCGAACGGACGCTGGACGTTCTGGGCAGCATCCGCCGTCGTGTTGACAATCTGACGGTAGACGTGAACACCTGCTATTCCGCGTTGAATCAGGGCAAGGTGGATGGCTTTGTTGACTTCGTCGCCGACCGGCTCGACGTCGACAACCACACGATCACATATGTGCGCGGCAACGCCGACGCCTCCACCAAAATAGCGTCGCGCCGGGAATACGCAAGGCTTGTGGACGACCTTCGCCAACGGCAAAGTCCGAGGGAAACGCGACCGTTTTCGTCGCTGCTGCGGGCGGTAATGGATTATCAGCGTGACATCATCCTTCGGACGTTGCAGCACGACAGGATGCATGTGCCATGCGTCGCCGGCAGGAAGATGATCGTCATCAACGAAAAGGCCGATGTCCTCCCCTGTGAAATCCTTGATCGCAGGCTCGGGAGTCTAAAGGACTACGGCTACGACATCCGCAGGCTTCTGGATGAGCCGCAGGCTCGCCGGCTTGTCGACTGGATTCGTGACACGAAGTGCCATTGCACGTTTGAGTGCGCACTGGCCACCAGCATCATCTACCACAAGGCTGGTTACCCGCGCATCCTCTGGCGGGCGGTCAAACAGTGGTTCAATCGTCGGCCCCGGTCCAGGGTCCCCGTCGGTTCAGCCGCGCCAAGCAAGCCGGTCGTCTCGCTCCCGGTCCTCGGAGACACGGGGTAGTCGGCGACACGTACGGTTCGCGCACAAGCGTGAGGAAAGCACAGGCTGTCGGTTGCCACCGGGCGATGCGGTGTGGTAGACTGCCCGCTATCGTAAATCGTACGGCCAGTATTCGATGAAGATTACCGACATTCTCGAAAAGACCTGCATTCGCGTCCCGCTGCAATCGAGCGAGAAGATAGAAGCCATTATCGAGCTGGTGGACCTGCTTGACGAAACCGGCAAGCTTGCCGATCGCGACGCTGTTCTAAAGGCTGTCCTGGACCGCGAGAAGGCACGATCAACCGGTATAGGCCTGGGATTGGCCGTCCCGCATGGAAAATCTCACGGTTGTCGCAGCCTGACGATGGCTATCGGGAAACCGGCCAAACCCATGGAGTTCGACGCCATCGACGGTCGGCCGTGCGATCTGATCGTGCTTCTAATCAGCCCGGCCGACGTGACCGGCCCGCACATCCAGGCCCTCGCCAAGGTCAGCCGCCTCTGGCAGCACGAGGGCTTTCGAACCACCGAGGCCACAGCCAAAACCGCCGACGATCTATACGCTGCGATCGAGCAGCACCAGACCTGAAAATGTCGCGACTAAGCGAGCCGCGGGCTCAAAGCCCGCGCAGGCTGAAGCCTGTGGCTCATTTGGGCACACCATTGCACCATTTGTGAAGGGCAGTTTCAGTGATCCGCTGCTCAAAGCAGTTCGTGGAGTCGGCGTTTGAGGATCTTGCCCGTAGGAGTTTGGGGTAGGTCCTCGCGGATGTGAACGTGCTTAGGGACCTTGAAGCCGGCAAGAAAACGCTTTGCGTGGTTACGCATGTCCTGCTCGGTCACGTCCGATCCGTCCTGTGGGATCACGAACGCGACCGGCGCTTCTCCGCGGGATTCATCCGGAATGCCGATTACAGCAGCTTGCAAAACTCCATCGTGGGACTCGAGGACCGTTTCAATCTCGCGCGGGTAGACGTTCTCCCCGCCGATGATGAGCATCTCCTTCGCCCGCCCGGTGATCGTGAGATAATCCTCTTTGTCCAGGTGGCCTACGTCGCCGGTTGTAAACCACCCCTCGGCATCGAGGACGCGCCGCGTCTCGTCAGGCTTTTTGTAATAGCCTTTCATAACCCCGGGGCTGCGAACTAGGATTTCACCGTCTTGCCCCGCGGGGAGGTCACACCCTACGGGATCCACAATGCGAACCTCGACGTTTCGGATGGGCCTGCCGACCGTTCCGGCGCGATGGGCTTCGACCGAGCAAACTGACACGATCGGTGAGGTCTCCGTCAGGCCGTAGCCCTCTCGGAGCATGACGCCGAAACGCTCCTGAAAACCGCTGCGAACACTGTCCGGCAGCGGCTCCCCACCGCTGATCGCCACGTAGATCGAGTTGAATGAATCCGGTCCGGCTGATTTCGTACGCAGAAGCGCTGCGTACATGCTGGGGATGACCATGATGATGGAGATCTTCTTGGCTGCCACCGTCTTGACAACCGTAACCGGGCTGAATCGTGGAATGGCATAGACACTTACGCCAGCCACGATAGGGATGAGCACCGCGGCGGTGAGGCCGAAAATGTGGAACGGGGGCAGGATGTTCAACAGCCGATGGTGACGATCAATGTTGAGCGAGTGGATCGTATCGACGCAGTTGCTGTACAGGTTGTTGTGGGTCAGTTCTACACCCTTGGGCTCGGCCGTTGTACCGGACGTATACAGAATGACGGCGGTGGCGTGCGGATCGACTTTCGGTGCGGGCGGGAGGCGGCGGAACATCGCAAAAAGCATGCCGCGCTTCAGCGGGAGATCTTCGAGGAAAAGTGTTCGCGCGGGCAGCTTCGTGCTGAGGTCCGCGAATTGGCGGATGGTTACAATAAGGTCTAGTTCGGCATCTTCGACGATCCGCGCGAGTTCATCGGAATTCAACAGGTAATTGAGCGGTATGGCGACCCTTGATGACCACATCACGCCGAACAATGCCGCCGGAAACATCGAGGACGCCGGCAGCATGATGCCGATGCGCTCGCACTGCGTCTGACGCCGGACCACGTCGCGAAGCACGGAAGCGAGCAACGTGAGCCGCCTGTAAGTCAGTGAGCGCACGCCGTCGTCCACGGCCAGCGTGTCCGGTGATCGGCGGTTGGCATCGAGCAGGGCGTCGACTAGCATGGATCAATCAGTTGGTCCTTGCGGGCCTGGTGCTGTCGGCAGCGTACGATTGGTGTGGTTGTTTGTCTAGCGTTAAGACCGGAGCGGCCACGGGTTTCCGTTTCGCTTGTTTGCGATGAGGCGTGGTTTGTGAATTCAATTTGAACGCCGCCCGATTCAACAGTCTGTATCACACTGATTCCGTCGCCACATCCGTTGGAGTCAGCGCGGCTGCATCCGTCATTACAAGGCTGATCGGATTGGGACGGGGTATTGCGCTGGCGTGGTTGATCCCGCAAGCCCAGTTCGGGTTGTTTGGGGTGGCGCTTCTGGTCGCCAACGTGCTGCTTCCTCTGTGCAGCATCGGTTTGCATGATGGTGTGAGCCGCTACGTTCCCTTCCACGAATCCGCCGGGAGACTTCGCGGATTCGTAATTCGCTCCTCCGTGCTTGTTGTGACCGTCGCCCTACTGACAACGGTGCTTTTAGGATTATTCGCCGGGCCCGTCGGGGCGGCGCTGTTTTCGGCGGCTTTTGCGACATCCGGTCCGGACACTGCACCTGCGGATCACCTCGCGGGAGGCCCGTTGCTTCGAGCATCGCTGGTGTGCGTGTTCGCTCTGGCGTTGTACCACACCCTGTTGAGCATCCTCAAAGGACTTCGGATGTTTCGGGCTTTCGGCGCCGCGGAACTGCTTTCGGCCTTGATGTTCACCACGCTGGCGGTTATCGGTGCCGCCGGCGGTTTTAAGACGGCACGGGCGCTGATGATGACTTATGCCGTCGCGTGCGTGGCTGTCGTATTGATCTTGGCGCCGGGCTTGTTAGTTCGGATTACGCGGGGCAATCTCCAGAGCCTCGAAACGCCGCGCCGCCCCGGTTCTACGTTATTGAGCTACAGCGCATGGGCGGCGGGGACGGCCATACTCTGGCACGCCATGTCATACTATCCCATGTGGTATCTGCTCAAGGTGTCGGACAGCGTCACCGTCGGCGCGTTTCATGCCGTACGTATTGTCACGCAGTTCATTCAGATCGGGGCGGTGATGTTGACCGCGGTGGTTGCGGCCAACGTCAACCGGACCTGGGAACATGAGGGACGGGATACGGCGGTCCCGCGCCTGGCGCTATTGACGAAAGCGTGCCTGCTGGTCTTGATTGCGGGTGCCACAGCTTTGTCGCTCGCTCGGCCGGTTGTAATGCAATTGTTCCCCGCAGCCTTCGCGACCGGCGCAGCCGCATACGATCCGCTCGTATTGTTCTTTCTGCTAGTGGGCGTCGTGGGGCTGATTGCCGTGCGCTTGAACCTCGTGGAGAAGCCGCGGCTTGCCTGCCTTGCTTGGCTTGTGGGTGTGGCCGTGAATGTGGCGTCGTCGTATGTGCTGCTACGCCCAGGCGGCGATGTTGCGTCGTCCGTTCGTGCCGGTGCGCTTCAAGCAGCCGCGTGGGCCTTGGTGGCGGGCGTTGCATCGGCGCTCGTTGTTTGTGTCGAGTTGGTTCGTCGCGAGCGGCTTGCACTCGACTGGCGGACGTTGGTCCTGGTTATCGCCGCCGTGTCGGTTGGGCTGGGTTGGCCTGTCGCTCTGCCGGTTCTCGCCTTGCTGATCATTGGCGCATTCGCGACGGACCTCCTTATTTCTCCCGCCGAGCGGGCGATGCTGCGAGCCAGTCTCTCCCCGGCAAGGGGCCGATAACCGGATGGTGTGCTACATTCTGATTCCGTAGCACTCGGTTCGAGGTTCACCCGCCCCGCCTAAAGTAGTTCGTTCACCGACGCCTCTTGCAGTCTCCTGATGGTCCTCGACGAGCCAGACCTCCCTAATAACCCTCGCCTATGAGTCTACCGATATAGCTCCGGGACGGGTTCCTACTGGTTTTGGGGCGGATAGGTCATGTCCGATAGTGGATTAGCATTCAGCCAGGGCGTGCCAACGGCTGTGCAGCATGAGAGATTGCTGCAACTTCTTAAGGTCCGGTACGAAGCCGCGGAGCAGGTGCGTCGCGGGATTTGCCTGTTGAACGCCGGGCAATATCGGGAAGCGGAGACGGCATTCAGGCAGGCGCTGGATCGTGGCTGTTCCGATGAGGCGTTGCCGTCTTACCTGGCCGCTTGCATGTTGGGTCAGCGCAAACCCGGTGCGGCAGCGGAGCATCTTGCCGACGCGGTTGAACGGGGTGAGGGACGGGCGGCCTCACGCATCCGCCACGCCCTTGCGATGTCGGCGGCGGGCAGACACGTAGATGCGATTGGCTCCCTGCGCGAGGGCATCCTTGCCGACCCGGAATCCGCGGAACTGCATTTCCAGATCGGCCTGTTGCTCGCTTCGCTGGAGCGATATGAGGAGGCGGAGCTTCGCTTCACCCAGGCGCTTAGCATCAATCGGGATCACACGGAAGCAATGGTGAATCTGGCCCTTTGCTGTGGAGCCCGGAACGCGCCGGCGGAGGCACTTTCGCACCTGCAACGTGTACAAGCGAGAAAGCCGTACGACGCACGAATCGGCCTGCTGCTTGCCCAATCCGCCAGTGCGGTTCAACAGCAGGGCTTCTCGGTTCGTCTGCGAGCCGACATGCCCGATGGCGAACGCATGGATAACGCTCGCGGGATCGAGGAGTTGTCCCGGGTCATTGAGGCTGAACCCGACTTCGTGGATGCCTTCCTTTCAATTCCGGTCGGGCAGGTCGACGAGCGGATCTTCGCCATGCTGCTTGAGACGCTCGAAGCAGCGCTCGAACGTCAGCCCGAACACGCTGAGCTGCATTACCACTGCGGGCGTGTGCTGGCACGACTGGGGCGCAGCGAAGATGCCATCAGCGAGAACGAGCGAGCGGTGGAGATCGCCCCGACGTTCATACGCGCGCTGATCGAGTTGGGCAGACTGTACCAGCAAACGGACCGCAGCACCGATGCAACGACACGCCTTGAGCGGGCGATTGCAGCGGGTGCGGAGTATGCCGACGTCTATTACTTGCTGGGCAATCTTTACCGCGACCAGGGACAGGTCACCCGTGCTCGCAGCGCATATCGGCGTGCTCTGGTTCTCAACAGTAAGTACGAAGCGGCGTTTCAGGCGCTCGAGGCGTTGCCTGTCGTGTAGCCGGTCGGGGGGTGTATGTCCTATCTACTCGAGATTCTGGGGCGTGGGCTGCTCGCTGAGCTGGCGGCGGCGTTTCGAGACCTCCTGCGCGACGACGGCCACTTCTCCACGCAGGAGCTTGAATCCTACGTCGAACGCGAGCCGGAATGCGTCAAACATCGCCGCCAGCTCGCCATTCGCCTGCTCGCTGATCGCAAGTACGGGCAGGCGCGAGACAGTTTTCTTGACGCCCTGGCGATTGATCCCGCCGACCGGGTCTCCCGGATCGGCCTGGCGTGTACGCTTGATGAGCTTGGGCTGACCCAGGCCGCGATCGAGCACCTTAGAACAACACTGACGCATCACGCGGACGACGGAGCGACCTTCTTTGCGCTCGGTTTTTGCCAGGAGAAACTCGGCGAAATCGACGAGGCGATCGTCTCGTACGAATCCACGCTGGATATCACACCGCAACTGCGCAACGCGCACGAACGACTGGCTGCGATCTACCTCAGGCTCGACAACATGGATATGGCCATCACGCACTACGAGCATCTCTGCTGGTGTGAGCCGGACGATCTGGCCGCAGGTTTGACGCTCGCGAGTCTCTACCTGCGCGCGAAGCGTTTTGAGGATGCGATCCGGCAGTATCAGTACGTCATCACAATAGAGCCGGACAACTGGGAGGCGCAGGATGATCTGGTTACAGCCTGTGTCGACGCCGGCCGGCATGAAGACGCCATCGAGATCCTCCAGCAACTGATTGAACAAAGGCCTCAGTGCGCGGATCAGTATCTGCAACTCGGCGATTTGTACAGTAAGACCGGCAGGGAAAGCGAGGCCCTTGCATCCTATCAGCGGGCGGTTGAGTTGAACCCGGATTACCTCGAGGCCACGATCAAGGTCGGCGTCACGCACCTTCGCGGCGGGGACTACATCGAGGCGGCAAGGGTGTTCAACAGCGCGATCGAGATCAATGATCGAATCCTAAGCGCCTATGTCGGTCTGGGTGTCGCGCAGCAGGCATTGGGGAAAACGGAGGATGCCCAGGCCAGCCTGGAGATGGCTGCGGAGATCGAGCCGAACAGCACCGTGCTGTTCAGCGAAATGGCACGGCTTCAGCTTAGAGTCTCCGCCGCAGCGCAAGCCGATCGCTACCTGTCTCCACGGGCCATAGCCGCCACGCCGCAGGGACCCTTGGATGATGACGTGGCAACTGTAGTCCAACGACAAATCGCCAGCCTCCGTGCCACGCTCAAAGAACACCCGAACCATGCGGATCTTCACTATCGCCTGGGCCTGCTGCTTCGCCACGACGGTGATTTGGTCGGCGCGATCGATGCGTTTTACCAGGCCACTTCGATCAACCCGCAGTATCTCGCGGCTTTGACCAAGCTGGCACTGGCCCTGCGGGAAACCGGCAGGACCGATGAGGCGATGAACGTTTTGAAACGGGCGTTGGAGGTCGATCCGGAGTCCATCGACCTTCACTACCAGCTCGGCTTGATGTTCGCCGACCGCAATGAGTTTGCATCGGCGCTCGATCGGTTCGAGTACACAGTCGCCAAAGAGCCGCACAATCTCGACTACATTGCGAACGTGGTCCTGGCACTGCAGAACATGGGTCTTCTCGATCGAGCGAGTGCCGGATGGCAGACACTGTGTGAAGTGGCTCGGCAGACATCGCGGGCTTCGCGTTTGCTTCAAGAATGATGCCGACTGAGCGACGATATAAGCTGCTGGTGTCCACAAAAAACGGGAATTGCTCTAGCCGGTGAACTGCCCATTCTTTTCGTAGTTGGCGATTTTCTCGAGCCGGCGATCGTGTCGACCGTGCTCGAACTCAGTGCGAAGCCAGACGTCTACGACGCGGCGAATGACCTCGTCGCCCAGCAAGTCGGCGGGCAGACAGAGGATGTTCGCGTCGTTGTGCCTCCGCGACATCTCAGCGGTCAGCTCATCGTGGCAGAGCGCGGCACGAACGCCGTGAACCTTGTTGGCCGTCATGGACATCCCGATGCCGGTTCCACAGAAGAAAATGCCGCACTCGCTTTCGCCCGAGGACACGGATTTTGCACCATCGATCGCGAAATCAGGGTAATCACAACTCGCCGGGCCGTCGCACCCGAAGTCCATGACATTATGCCCCGTCGATGTGAGATAGGCCTTGACCTGTTCCTTGGCATGAAAGCCCCGATGGTCACTGGAAAGAGCTACGTTCATACGATTACCTCCTGCAATCGGGCTCGAAGCCCTTCTTGTACCGTCCGTGCACACTTTTCATAATCGTCTTCGGATCCACCGATTGGATCGTGGACGTCTTGATCATCGAGTAACAGGGTGACACGATCCTTGGCGGAGGGTACCAGATTGAGCGCTGTGTCGCGATGGGATCGCGTCATCACATAGATGTAATCCGCCTGCCGTATCATCTCGGGTTTCAGCGCTGTGGACACGTGACCCGACAGATCGAGGCCGCGACGCGCCATCACGGTGGTTGCGTGCGACGACGCCCCGCCGAAACCACCTGCGGTTCCCGCCGACGCAACCTCGATCCCACGATCACCCAGCTCCTCAACGCGACAGCCCAGCTGGTCGGCCAACATCTTCCTGGCCGTGGCAGCCGCCATCGGGCTACGGCAGGTGTTTCCCGTGCATACCAGAAGCAACCTCAGCTTCGACAAATCCGCAATCGTTCCGGCGTCAAAGACGCCTTCACGGATAAGCTTATAAGATCTGCCGGTGACGCGCACGATCGTCGAGGGCTTCGAGTATCTAGTCCGGCCGGCATCGACCAGAAGATCGATCTGACCATCGAGCTCTTTGAGTACATCTTCGCCGCTCAAAGGCAATTCGTGCCCACTCTGGTTTGCACTGGCAGCGATCACCGGCGCCTCCACGGCGCTCAGCAGAGCTTCGGCGATGGCGTCATCCGGACATCTGAGTCCGATCGTGCCGCCGAAGTACATCGCGGCTGCGGCCCGGCCGTTAAGGTCAGCCATTACCGGAGCCGACGACGGATCATTCACCTGAACGATCAACGTCAAAGGACCGGGCCACGCCTTGCGGATAAACCGACCGGCCAACCCTGTAATCCCGGGAGCGAATCGTGCCGCGTCACCGGGTGAGCCGATGTGAACGGTGAAGGCCTGATTCGCTCCACGCGATTTCACACGGCGCAATCCGTCGACGGCAACCGGATCATCGACGCGAGCAGCCACGCCGTAAACCGTCTCGGTGGGAAAGGCAACCAATCCGCCGCGTGTCAGAATGTCGGCCGCACGGCGAACGGCATCCGTATCACCGGCCTGCGCGTCAACTTTGATGATCTCCGTATCCATACGATTCCCTGGTTGTGAACGGTACGCCAAGATCGTCGAGTGTCAAGCGAAGATCGGCAGATGTGCGTTTGCGTATTCGTTTCGCCGGTTGATGTACGTGCGCCGTTTACGCATTCTTGCCAGGCGACATGGCCCGACGTCTGAACCACGAACTCGACATTCTCAAAAGAAAGACGCCGGCCAGGATCGCCATGATGGGTTCGGGAGGCGCGCGGAACCGGACCTCCATGTGCGTTACGCAATAGACGAACGAGAACGAAACCGCAATTGCGAACAACCACATCAGGTCACGGTTGGTTCGCGTGAGAATCAAAACACTTATCACAACACTGAGCGTTTCCAGGAGCAAAAACAGCGCGACCGCGGCACGACGGGAGGACGTCGGCCACCCGCTTCCGTTGGGGGGAGCATGGCTAAAGACCGTCCCCGCCCAGTAATCCACAGCACGGATCGCGATCAGGCGAGCGAATCTCCAGGGGTTATCCGCAATGGCGGCTCGGGCGCGCTCCCCGCACTCCTCGATGAACGCCCGCTCGCCGATGGAAGCAATCCGGCGCTGCGCTTCGGCGCTGACGAGCGGGAACTGACGAGTGTAAACGGCAGGCGGATCCGTGTCGGCCTCGGGACACACTCCCAGCCACACTTCAAGCATCAATCCGCTTCGTATGTACATCAGTTCGCCGAAATGAATGTAGTTTCGGATGGTCCAGGGCGTGATGGCGATGAGCCAGCCACAGATAGTAAGAACGACGGGACCGAACATCGGCCCCAATCGCCACCCCTGTGATTTTGTAAGGGGCCACAGTACCAGAAATGGGTACGCAATCGTCAACGCCGGATTCAACAGTGCCAATCCGCCAAGATATAGTCCGAATCCAGCCCATCGATCCCAGCCGGTATACTTGTCCGACAGACGCTGTGATATCCACACGGCGACTGCGACTCCCAGACAAAAAAGGCTGGTATCCCACGCATACGTGGTGAATCCGAACAGCGTCGGATTGATTGTTGCGATCAGAGCCGCCGCCCAGGCGGACGGTGCACCGGCGAGTCGCCGCGCGATCAGGAAGACAAGCAGGACGGTCACCGAGGTCGCGACGGCATTGATCAACTGCAAGGCAAGTGTCGCCGCAAACGTCTCCGTTCCCAGCACGCCGTACATGGCTGCCACCAGACCGGCGTAGGCGGGTGGTAGCAGCGCGGAGGGAGCAGTCGTCGGTTGCTCCGTGATGAGCGGGCTTACCAGCGTACCACGTTCGAGGAGGCGCTGACCCGCGAGGATGTATTCACGATAGTGAACGGGCAAGGGTTGTCCCAGCCCAGTTGTGGCACCGCAATACGCGAGCCGTAGCGCGAAAGCCGCTACCACTAGGGCGCCTAACGAGATACGTGCCGAATAGCTGCGCATATCGCGGTGTTTAGCTTATCGACGCGGGTCTCGCAAGCCTGGCGCGCAATGTTCAGCGGAGCCAATGGGCGGGAAGGCTAATCAACGGCGTGGATTCTGTCATGGTGGTGTCATAATTCTTGAATCCGTGTTCCGGTACGGTGTGCGCTCTAGCATCAATACTTCCCGATCCTCATCAGCGAGTCGACGGCCAAGCACATTTGCTACGCCCATCTTCGCCCCGAAGGGATCAACAGGAAAGCAGCGGTTATGATGCGATTGCCCTGCCTGAAAGGACCGGCCTGCCGGCGTCCTTGAGGTTGCGTCCTTGCCGCCGTAGACTACCTAAGTCTCTCGCGCCATGAGGTGCCCGCTCAGGGGATGTGCTGGGACCATTGCGCGAACTGACTGATTAACCGGAGTTTTGCCCATGCGTAAGGAATCCTACAACTTTCTAAAGACAATCCAGGAGACGCCGTCGCCGTCCGGATTCGAGCAACCCGTCCAGCGCATAGTCCGCAAGCGGATGAAGCCGTTTGCCGACTCGATCGAAACGGACGTGCATGGCAACGTTATCGTATTGCTGAATCCCAAGGGCTCACCGCGCGTCATGCTCGCCGGCCACTGCGACCAGATCGGCATGATGGTCAAGTACATTGATGAGAACGGGTACATCTTCTTCGCTCAGATCGGCGGGATCGACCCGTCCGTTCTACCGGGATCGCGGGTGGTGGTTCATTCGAAGCACGGTCCGGTCGACGGCGTGATCGGTCGGAAACCAGTCCACGTTCTCAAGCCGGAGGAACGGGGCGGCAAGGTTGAGCTGCGAGAACTTTGGGTTGACATCGGAGCAAAAGATAAGAAGGAAACCGAGCAGGTGATCAACGTCGGCGATCCGATCACGTTTCCTTTGGAGATGGTGCGTCTTGGCGGCGACCTCGTAACCTGCCCCGCCTTCGACAACAAGTGCGGTGTATATGTGGTGATGGAGGCGCTTCGGCTGTGTTCCATAAGGAAGGTCAAGTGTGCCCTGTTCGCGGTGAGCACGGTTCAGGAGGAGATCGGAATGCGCGGCGCCAAGACCTCCTGTTTCGGAATCGACCCGAAGGTAGGAGTCGCCGTCGACGTCACCCACGCCACCGACTACCCCGACATCGACAAGCGGATCAACGGCGAGGTCAAGATCGGTGCCGGTCCCACCGTATCCACGGGTCCCAACATCAATCGGAGCCTCGAGGCCAAAATGGTTAAAGCCGCCAAGGCGAAGCGCATCTCATTTCAGATGGAAGCGGCGCCGACCGGAACACCCACCGACGCCAATGCGATCCAGTTGACCCGCTCCGGAGTGGCGACCGCGTTGGTCGGTATTCCCAACCGGTACATGCACACCCAGGTGGAGATCGTCAGTCTTTCCGATCTCGACGCGGCTGCGAAGCTGTTGGCCGAGACCGTGGCAACGATCGACCACCGGACCAACTTTATTGCGGAGTGACAGGCTGGTGACTCACTCCGCCGCCAATGGCGATTCAACAACCTTCTCGCTGAACGACACCGAGCTTACCCGTCTGGTCAACCACGAGATCCTGCAACGACTGCAGGATCGCTTTGCGGCCCTCGGGAAGGTCACGGTATGTATCTGCACGGTCGGCGGTGACCCGATCACACGGCCGTATTGGGGGAGCCGGTACTCCAAGCTGATTGGAACATCGCCACGTGGGCGAGCGACTTTTGCCGATACGATTCGCGCCTGCTCCCGGAATCCGAACGCTCGAGTGCCTAATGTGTGTCATAAAGGCATGACCCTTTCAGCCACTCCGATCGTCCACAACGGCGGGTGCCTGGGCATGATCGTCGTAGGCACGCGCGCCCCTGAGCCCCCGCAGCGCGATACCGTCGATGCCGTTGCGGCCGAGTACGGTCTGGATCCTGTCAGACTGTGGGACTGCGCGGCGTCGATCGACCCGTATAGTGGAGGAGATCCGGAGGCGATCCACCGTTTTGCGGACATTCTTGCCGACACGATCGCGGCGCTCTACGACCAAGCCGACCGGATTGAGCGTCGGCTGGCCGATCTGCGCACCGTCCATTCGTTTACCGAACTGCTGTCGGACGCGCGGGATTTGCAGGAGATTCTCGATCTGACCGTGCGGCGGGTCGTTGAAGTCATGCCCGTGAAAGCGTGTGCGATTCGGCTGCTTGACCCGGACACCGGCGAGCTGGTGATCAAAGCCGTCCATAACCTCTCCGACGAGTATCTGCGGAAGGGTCCGGTCATACTCCGGGAGAACGCGATCGATAAGGCCGCCTTCGCCGGCGAGGCCGTCTACGTCCCGGATGTACCAAACGACCCGCGCACACGCTACCCACAGAACGCCCGGCGGGAGGGGATTGTAAGCGGCCTGTGCGTCCCGTTGAGCTATCGTGGGCAAACCATCGGGGTCATTCGCGTCTACACGGCAGAGCGGTACGTCTTTGGGAAAGCGGAGGAGACGCTTCTGCGTTCGATCGGGTCGCAGACCGCCGCTGCGCTCATCACCAATCGGCTGCGGGAGGAGCAGACGCGGGCGGACCGGGTTCAGCGACAGGTCGACGCCGCCGCAGAGATTCAGAATCGCATGTTACCCTCGCAGCCGCCCCAGCATACCGGTCTGGAATTCGGTTGTGTGTACGACCCGAGCCTGCAACTTGGTGGAGACTTCTATGATTTCGTCGAGCTGCCGGACGGCAACTTGGGAGTCTGTATTGCGGACGTTGTCGGGAAGGGACTTCCAGCGGCGCTATTGATGGCTTCGGTCCGTTCGATGCTTCGGGGGCACGCCCACCAGCCCGACGAGGTCGCCGTGCTCATCGCCAACGTCAATGAGCACATGTACCAAGACACGCTGCCCAACGAATTTGCGACACTGGTATATGGCGTGTTTTCAGCCGACGGACGTACGTTCACCTACTGCAACGCCGGCCACAACCCGCCGTTGCTCCTGCGGAATGGTAAGTTCACGGAGCTGACCACTGGCGGCATGGTCATCGGCGTCCGACCGGAGACGACCTTTGACCAGAACACTCTTGCCCTTCGACCCGGCGATCTCATTGTCATCGTTACCGACGGAGTTACCGAAGCCATGGATTTTGAGGGGACGGCCTACGAGACCGAGCGTTTCCTGGCGTCCATCCGAAAGCATCAATCTCTCGATGCCCAACAGATCGCCCAACAGATCCTTTGGGACGTGCGCCGCTTCGTCGGCCTGGCAGACCAGTCGGACGACATAACCGTCGTTGTTACAAAAGTCCTGTGACACCCGCGCAAATCGAGTCCGGACATGGTGGTTGACCATAGTCGGTACGTTATCTAGGATCGCCGCCCAACGTCCGGACTATCTGAGTGGCCGGACGTTTCTAGCAGGACAGACAATCGCCATGATCGGGATTCGCCACGAAAACAAGAGCCCCTGGGAAACGCGGGTGCCGCTCGTCCCGCAGGATATTCACGACCTGATTCGAGAGGAAGGCCTGGCGTTTCACGTCCAGACATCACCGACCCGCGCGTTTCCCGACGCCGACTTCACTTTCGTGGGCGCGGTTGTAACTGCCGATTTATCGGACTGCCCCATTATTATGGGCGTCAAAGAAATCCCACCGGACAAACTTCTCCCCGACCGGACTTATGTTTACTTCTCTCATGTTATCAAGGGGCAGCCAATCAACATGCCCGCGCTTCGTCGCCTGATGGAGCTGAACTGCCAACTGATCGACTATGAAAGAATCGTCGACGCACAGGGAAGGCGGCTGGTTTTCTTTGGGCGTTTCGCGGGTTTCGCAGGCATGATCGACACACTATGGGCGCTCGGGCAGCGATGGCGGCACGAGGGTCTGGACACTCCCCTGGCTGCCATCCGCAAGGCCCACCAGTACAAGACGCTCGAACAGGCCAAGTCCGAGATCGCAAAGGTCGGTGAGCGGATTCGGCAAGACGGGCTTCCCGAAGCCTGTCGGCCCCTGGTGTGCGGCTTCGCGGGCTACGGCCAAGTTTCCCAAGGAGCCCAGGAAATTTATGATCTTCTGCCGGTTGAGGAGGTTTCACCGGCTGATCTGGCCTCCGTTCCACGGTCGGCCAAGGTCTGCTTCAAGTCCGTGTTCTACGAGAAGGATATGGTCGAGCGTCTTGACGCCTCGTCGCCGTTTGACCTTCAGGAGTATTACGATCATCCGGAGCGATATCGCGGCGTGTTTGCCGGTTTCGTGCCACATTTGACCATTCTGGTCAACGGGATCTACTGGGAGGCGAAGTATCCTCGTCTCATTACGCTCGAGCTGCTCCGGGAGTTGTACGGAGGGCAAGACCGGCCGCGTCTTCGTATAATCAGTGATATTACGTGCGACATAGACGGCTCAGTGGAATGCAACGTCCACGCAACGGAGCCGGACAGCCCGGTCTTCGTGTATGAACCGGTTACCGGACAGACTTGCGACGGTGTAGGCGGCGACGGCCCCGTGGTCCTGGCGGTGAACCACCTCCCGTGTGAGCTGCCGGTCGATTCGTCGGTCTACTTCAGTCGTTCACTCAGCCCGTTTGTCCCAAGGCTTGCCCGCGCGGACTTCAGTCGTCCGTTGGCTGACAGCGGTTTGCCGGACGAGTTGATCGCCGCGACGATCGTCTACAATGGCGAGTTGACCGAGCCGTATCGTTATCTGGAACGGTTTGTGAAGCAATAGGCGATGCTGGCAGGTGCCGAGATAGGTTTCTCAGCACAGTGTATAGTAGTCGATGCAAACGCGGGCTCCCAGATGGAAGCGCGTGGAACGAATCATGTTAGAGACTTTTCCCCACAATGACGTATGCCGTAACTGAAGTACGTAGGAGATGATTCTATGAAGAAGGTTCTGGTTCTAGGCGCTGGTTTGGTGACTCGACCCCTCGTGCGATACCTGCTCGATCAGCCGGATATCCACGTTACAGTTGCGAGCCGCACGGTCAGCAAGGCTGACGCCCTCGTTGGCGGCCACCCAAAGGGAACGACGATGACCCTGCTGGCCGACGATACCGAGAAGCTCGCCAAGGTCGTCGGTGAGCACGATCTTGCCGTCAGTCTGTTGCCGGCCCCCCTTCATCCGATCGTTGCGGACCTGTGTATTAAGAACCGCAAGCACATGGTGACGACCTCGTACGTCAGCGAGAAGATGAATGCCCTTGATGGTCCAGCCCGCGACGCCGGCGTCATGATCCTCAATGAGATCGGCGTGGATCCCGGCATCGATCACATGTCAGCCATGCGGATCATCGACGACGTCAACAAGCGCGGCGGCAAGGTCGTCAGCTTTAAGTCGTACTGCGGAGGCCTGCCCGCCCCGCAGGACAATGACAATCCGTTCGGGTACAAGTTCTCGTGGAGCCCGCGGGCGGTTTGCACGGCCGGCAAGAATCCCGGTCGATTTCTTGAAAACGGCAAGCAGGTCGACATCCCCGGCCCGGAGCTTTTCACCTGCGTCCATCCAATGCACGTGGAGGGAATCGGCGATCTCGAGGCGTACCCCAACCGCGACTCACTCGGCTACATCGACGTGTACGGCCTGGAAGGCATCGAGACCATGTTCCGCGGCACTTTTCGCTATCCCGGATGGTGCGAGACATTGAAGAAGATTGTCGATCTGGGATTGCTTGAGGAGACGCCCGTTACGTACCCGGCCGGTACTACGTATGCACAGTACCTCGCCAGTTTCCTCAAGTCTCCACCCACGGGCGACGTGCGAAAAGACGTGGCTGCACAGCTTAACCTCGATTCCGTATCGCCGATTCTCGACCGCCTCGAATGGCTTGGGCTCTTCAGTAATGAGACAATCGCAATCACGGAGAAGCAAACTACGCCGCTTGATGTGCTGGCTGCGAGGCTGCTCGAGAAGATGCCGTACAAGCCCGGCGAGAGAGATATGATCGTGCTGTGCCACTACTTCATTGCCAGATTCCCTTCCGCCCCGGATGAACGAATCACGTCGACAATGGTTGACTATGGGATACCGGGCGGCGATTCGTCGATGGCCCGGACGGTCAGCCTGCCCGCTGCGATCGGTGCGAAGCTGATCCTTACCGGCAAGATCATGCTGCCGGGCGTGCATGTTCCAGTGAAGAAGGAGATTTACAACCCGGTGCTCGACGAGCTGACCACCCTCGATATTCGCTGCGTGGAAAAAACCGAGCCCCTGGGGAAATAATTGAACCGAACGTGCGATCCCTGTGCGCTCTCCTCAGAAACCGAGCTTATATGCTTTTATGTCTACGGGACCAGGCCCTGGACAGATCAGGCAGACCAGTGTCAAATGCATCGTTTCCGGGTGCGCGCAGCGGGCAGCGTGGTTGGGAGTCGGTAGTCGTCCGCGAGGTTACACGCGGGACGCTGCCCGCAGGAGCGATGAGCGAACACAACCGAAGCCGCGAGAGACACCGATCCCGTGCGGATTTTCACGTGTGTGTGCGTGAATCGCCGCAACGGACGCGGTTGGGACACCGTCTGGGTGAAACCGACGCCGAATCGCAACCGCGAGGGCGACGGAGTCCATGGTCCCTGGGTGAGCGGCTGTTACTCCGACGGCTATGGTATCCAGTTTGCCACGATGACGTATGATTGATACAAGGATGCGATAACGTGGCGCCATCGGTAAGGGGCCACAACGTACACTAACCCAATCTGATTCAATGCGAGATCCCAATGCAGACTCCCACAAGTTCAGGCGAAGGCAAGCAGAGCGGCTCTAAGGTGCCGTATATTGGTGCCCGACTCCTTCAGGATCCGATGTACAACAAGGGCGCGGCGTTTTCTCAGGAGGAACGACGTGCACTCAAGTTGGACGGGCTGTTGCCACCCAAGTTTTTTACGATTGAGGAGCAGGTTGCTCTGGAGATGGAGCACCTCCGCGACAAAGCCAGTGAGTTGGAGCAATTCATTGGTCTCGCATCGCTCCAGGACCGGAACGAAACGCTTTTCTACCGCGTGCTGGTGGACAACACGGCCGAACTCCTGCCGATCGTGTACACCCCTGTCGTCGGGCAGGCATGCCAGCGATATAGCCACATTCTGCGGAAGACCCGGGGTCTTTGGATCACGCCCGAGGACATCGAGCGAATCCCTGAGATCCTGCGAAATGCCGTCAACCAGGACGTGCGCCTGATTGTCGTGACGGACAACGAGCGAATTTTGGGGCTTGGTGACCAGGGCGCAGGCGGTATCGGCATCGCCGTCGGAAAGGTGGCGCTATATTGCGCGGGCGCGGGCATCCATCCCACGAATACGCTGCCGATCAGCCTCGACGTCGGAACGGACAACGCGGAGTTGCTCAACGACCCGCATTACATCGGGTACCGCCGCCGCCGGCTGAGGGGCGAACCTTATGACCGCTTCATCGAAGCGTTCGTCAAGGCCGTCAACGAGGTGTTCCCCAAGGCGCTGATCCAGTGGGAGGATTTCTATAAGGACAACGCGTTCACCTTGCTGGACCGCTACCGCAAACGCACGCAGTGCTTCAACGATGACATCCAGGGCACCTCCGCTGTCGCCCTCGCCGGCATGCTCGCCTCGTTGCGGGTCACCGGTCAGAAGCTCAGCGACCAGCGCATTGTCTACATGGGGGCGGGCGCAGCCTGCGTGGGAATCGGCCGGCTCGTCCGAACGGCCATTCAGGAGGAAGGCGTTGATCCGCAGAAGGTTCACGAAGCCCAGGTCTTCCTCGATACACGGGGCCTGCTGTACGAAGGCCGGATGATCAAGGACGAGCACAAAAAGGAATTCGCGCTGAACGCAACGGGAAGGGCCCGCTATGGATTCGAGGGTGAGGAGTCCTTTGATCTGCTCGAGGTCGTAAGCAAAGTCAAACCGACGATCCTGCTCGGGGCAACGACGAAACCCGGTACGTTCACCGAGAAAATTATTCGAGAGATGGCCAAGCACGTCGACAGACCGCTCATCTTCCCATTGAGCAACCCGACGTCGAAGGCTGAGTGCATTCCCGAAGAGGCGATCCAGTGGACCGATGGGCGAGCCCTGGTGGCCACCGGCAGCCCCTTCCCTCCAGTAACATACAAGGGAAAGACGTACATCCCAGGTCAGGCCAACAACGTATTTATCTTCCCCGGTGTTGGACTGGGATGCATTCTGTCCGAGACTCCAGAAGTGACTGACTCGATGTTTTTGGTGGCGGCCCGCACGCTTGCCCAGCGCGTTGCGCAAGAACGGCTCGACTCCGGATCGCTATACCCGGACCAGGGTGAGCTGCGCGACGTGAGCCGGGCCATCGCCTGCGCCGTCATTCGGGATGCGCGACGGCAGAACCTCGGCCGCTCGATCCCCGACGAGGCCATCGAAGAGACGGTTGCCAACGCCATGTGGTATCCCGAATACGTGGACTATGTGTAAGTCGTCGAGCCGACCGCACGTCCTCGCCCGGGAATGATTTGGCTTCACCGCAGTGGCGGCCAAGGCCGCAAGGATTTTGGTGTGCACCCACGCCGACAAGTTAGATGAGGGCCGTTCTACGGTGAATTGATGTCACTCAGAGCTATTCATGAGCAGCATATCCTACAGGCTAGAAACAATGGATTTCGACCGCTAGAATCCTTTGTGAACGTTTGTAGTATCGTACTGTGGGTAAAAGCATCAGCGGCGGGCGCCGGACAACGCGGGATCGTATACTCATAAGTGAGCGTGTATGCGATCCGCGCAGGAAGTCGTACCGATACGAAGCCGGCACGGCACGTTTTCGGTTGCCGCCTTTTCGCCGGTTGTGCCGCCTGTAACGGGTGAGTAAGTCATGGATTGGGACGCCCTTCGAGAAGAGTTTCCGATCACGCGGAACTACAACTTTCAGAACCACGCCGCGGTGGGTCCGCTTTCTCGGCGCGCGGCCGAAGCCATTCGACAATATGCCACACATGCCGAGGAGAACTCCTATCTTCGCGGCGATTTCCACAAACACGTCGATCGTGTACGCGCTTTGGCTGCATCGCTCATTAACGCCAATCCCGATGAGGTCACTTTCACCAAGAATACGAGCGAGGGCATCAGTTTCGTCGCCAACGGATTGACCTGGCAAAGTGGCGACAACGTTGTGACCAGCAACGTCGAGTTCCCGGCCAACATGTACCCGTGGCAGGCATTGCGGGAGCACGGCGTCGAGGTGCGTATGGTGTTGGAGGAAGACGGCCGGGTTCCTTTGGAGCGCCTGATCGAACTGATCGACAGCCGCACGCGGGTCGTCGCTATCTCCTCCGTCCAGTTCGCCAGCGGATTCCGCACGGACCTGGCGAGCCTCGGTGAGTATTGCCAGAGCAAGGGTGTATTGCTCTGCGTCGATGTCATCCAATCGCTGGGCGCCTTTCCCATCGATGTGAAGGCCATGAACATCGATTTCCTCGCCGCCGACGGGCATAAGTGGCTTTGCGCACCGGAAGGGGTGGGCCTCTTCTACGTCCACAAGGAGCTTCAGGGCCACCTGCGACCGACGACCATCGGCTGGGCGTCGATGAAAGACCCGTTCAACTTCTGCAAATACCAGTTCGAGTTCGCCGACTCGGCCAGGCGATACGACAGCGGCACGTACAACCTCCCCGGCGTTTTCGGTTTGGGTGGGGCGCTCGAACTCATCCAGGAGATCGGCATCGAGAATATCGCCCAACGCCTGATAGAGTTGACTAATCACCTGACGGAGGGGGTTCGCGAGAAGGGCTACCGTGTCCTCAGCTCACGGGTCCCGAGCGAAGCCAGCGGGATCGTTGCGTTCTTCTCCGACCTCCACGACCACGAGCAGATTCAGCAGCATCTTCAGGCGGAGCACCGCATCGTGATTGCGGTTCGCTGCGGTCGGCTCCGCGCCAGCCCCTACTGCTACAACACCGAGCGTGAGATCGACCAGTTGATCGACGCGCTGCCGAAGCACTGATCCGTTTCATAACGAGCCGAGTCTCATACATCCAGGTACAGGTGATATTCGTAGGGATGGGGTCTGGCGGCAACTTCGCGGGATTCGTGGATTTGTTTCGTCGTGATCCAACCGTCGATGAATCGCTCGGTGTACACACCACCCTGTAGCAGAAAGGCGCGATCTTTGGCCAGCGCCGTCATCGCTTCGTGCAAGGAGCGCGGCAACGGTGTGATCTTGTGTCGGAAGGTCTCATCCTGTTGGGCGATGTCCACGTCAAATGGCCCGAAGTTGTTGGCCACCACATCGGTCTTTGATTTGATCCCATCGAGACCGGCCATCAGCATGGCGGAAAGGCTCAGGTACACGTTCCCCGTAAAATCCGGCGGTCGATACTCGATTCTCTTCTTGTCCGCGCCGACCGCGTAACGCGGCACGCGGATCGCCGCCGACCGGTTCCCGAGCGAAAAGAAAAGGTTCACCGGTGCCTCATAACCCTCGATGAGGCGTTTGAAGGAGTTCGTCGATGGGTTGGTCAGTCCCGTCAGTGCACGGCCGTGCTTGAGCAGGCCGCCCATGTACTGCAACGCCGTTGCACTTAGATTGGCGTAGCGGCCGTCGTTTTTGTCATAGAACAGGTTCCGCCCGCCCTTTTCGAGCCTCTGATGAACGTGCATGCCGTTTCCGGCCTCGCCGTACACAGGTTTCGGCATGAACGTCGCCAGTTTGCCCTGACGCCGGGCAATGTTCTTCACAACGTATTTGACGAGCATGGTGTAGTCGGCTGCTCGCACCAGATCCGCCAGGTCGATCTCGATTTCGCATTGCCCCGGCGCGCCGACCTCGTGATGATGGTAGCGCACGTGGATTCCCATACCCTCAAGTGTCAGTGCGATATCTGAGCGCAGGTCATGCAGTTGATCGCTTGGCGGCACGCGCATATAGCCGCGTTTCGTCGGGATCGCAGGCGTCGCCCCGTCGGTTTCGACCTCGCAGGACTCAAGCGTCACGCCTGTGGTATAAGGATCATTGACCACCTGAACACGATCAAACACATGGAACTCGAATTCCGGCCCCATCATGGCTGCGTCGGCAATCCCCGAATCGTGCATGTGCGTGACCGCCCGTTTGGCGATCGTCCGTGGATCGCTGGAAACGGGTTCCTTGGCGTCAGCACTGACCGTGTCGCACAGGAAGCTGATCGTTGGCTGCTGCCAGAACGGATCAACAAACGCCGTGTCGGGTTGGGGGCGAGCGGCTACGTCGGAATCTCCAACCTGCCCGAACCCGGCCCCGGACGAGCCGTCATAGCCAACGCCCTCCTCGAAGTGCTTCTGCGTGAACCCGCGCGCCGGCAGTGTGACATGCAGCCACTGCCCGGCCAACCCGACCACCTTCAGGTCGACCATCGCGATGTCATGATCGGAAAGATACTCGACGGCCTGTGCGGCGGAATCAAACACGATCGCACCTCCTGTGGACGTATGTTATACCAGCAACCGATGTTTTGCGAGCCGCGCGATTCAACTCCGTCGAGCCCGCACAACGGGGTACGGAGACCGCCCACGGAACAGATCGCGTGCCATACAATCCGCGGTCTTCCTTTAGGCGGTGGACGGAAGCGACAGGCCGAGCCACGATTGCACACGCCGCGCAAAAAAAGCACCGCAGACGTCTCCGCCGGCGGTGCCTTGTTAGTCAAGCCCGATGCGTTGTCGTAGGAGGTCTGCGTCTTTCCCCTACACGACGATTCTCACGACCGCCCTCACACATGGCCCACACAGGCGACCGCCATGCGCCGATGCGTACCTCCGAGTCGTGGCTAAAGGCCCACGCAACCCTCGTAAGAGGGGCGTCCCGTACCGCTGTGGTTCAGCCCAGTGGGGATTTGGTCCGCGGGAAGCGTGTCCTTCTGCCAACCGTCTCCACGCACGATGATGCAGCGTAAGGGGTGAGTTGTGCAGTCCTGGCCTTCGAAAACTCCTTCCTCACACCGGTAGTGCAGCGCATAACCGTTCGCGTCTTCGGAGCCCTCGATGTAGATCTTCTGGACATCGGCGTGCGCGTCAACGAACGAACGATTGAACGTCCAGTCTTTTCCGTGCCAACCGCGGATCGTCTTTGTCGGGCCGGGGTCGACACCCTCGCCAATCCACAGGCACGTGTCCAGTTCCCGTTTGCACGACCACGCCCACCGGCCGATGTTCTCCTCATAATAGAGGGTCCGCGCCGGCGTTGGTACCCGCGATACGGGCCGCATGTACGGCGAGTTGCTCCGCATCTGACCGCCGCCCGCGTTGGCGACCATAAAAACGTTCGCCGCGTAGCTGTTGCCGAAGTGGTCGTATGAAGAGCGCTCACTGTGCAGGAGCCAATCTTCGCAGTGAGCCCCACGCGGCGGGCCGTTGTCCGCCGGGCACCTGAAAAGCTCCAGTTCCATCCGCGTATCCTTCTCCGCCCCGACCCGGTCGAACGTCGGCACGAGATTGTTCTTGAATCCACCCGGGAAGAGGATGTCGTTCATGGGTCGTGTGGCCGGGCCAAAACCGACCTTCGTCCCGTACTTGCTGTTGAGGGGGTCGCCGGGGTTCCCGGTTGCGTAGTCGTCCTGCCCGATCCCACTCTTGCCGCCCCACTCATACGCGCCGACGAACATCGGCTCGTCGCAGAGCTGTCCAGCAGGTAGGCCAGGGCACTGACGGTACTGCATCGGGTGCACCGGGATGCCCCAACCGTTGGGGTCGTCCGCCTCGTACACACGGCTACTCGTCGAAATGTTCTTTATGTGCGATAGGCACGCTGACTGTTTCGATTGCCGGCGCGCCGCCTCGAGCGACGGCAGCAGAATCGCGATCAAAAGCGCGATAATCGCAATCACGACTAGCAGCTCGATCAGCGTGAAGGCGAACCGCCGGTCACGTTCGAGTCTACGTCTTCTTTGGATCTGGGTCTTCATAGCAATGGCTCTCCTGAAAGCTCCGTGGACGCCCCCAACCACCACGTCATTGGTTACACAACCACTTTAACGAAATCCACTCCTAGTGGATACAACCAGCATATCGCATCGCCGCGATTATTTCAATACGCGGATCTTGAAAATAACTCACTCGAAAATAACTCACTCGCCGGGGCAAGCGGCTCGCCGCTTCATCGAAAACCAACCGTTTCTCCTCCCGGAACGTCCTGCCCTTAATAGGCGTTCCGGAAACACGAGGCGGCTCTACCTCTTACAACACCGCTGCCGGGAAAACGGCGGACAAAAAATCCATGATTCGGCGTTCTCCCCGTCCATCTGGCCGTTTGTGAACGTTATTATGATAATGGAGTCGGTGCCTGAGGCAGTCGTCTATCGCGATCGGTGGTGGATGATCCCTGAGTGATGCCCGTACCTGGAAGGCCCGCGATGAGTTGCAACCTCTCTGATGAAGAGCTGTGGAGCGGGATCGACCGCAACGCTCCGGAGGTGACCGAGCACATCGCCGAGTGTGTGACCTGCCAGGCCCGCGCTGCCCAATTTCAGGCTGGTATCAAGGCCGTGACCGACGCCTCGACGCCGGCTACTCCACCCCTGCCCACCAGGATCGGGTCCTATATCGTTCTTCGCCGCTTGGGCGAGGGGGGAATGGGCATAGTCTATGAGGGCGAGCAGCAAACACCGAAGCGGCTGGTCGCGGTCAAGGTCCTTCGCGGCGGCCGCACCGCCGACGAGTACCGCATGAGATTGTTTCAACGTGAGGCGCAGACGCTTGCCCGTCTCAAGCACCCCGCTATCGCGGCGATTTACGAAGCCGGCCGGACCGAGGATGGCCAGGACTTTTTCGCTATGGAATTGGTGCGGGGCATGCCGCTCAACGACTACGTTCAAGATCAGCACCTGTCCCGTGCGCAGCGGTTGGAACTGTTTCGCAAGATTTGCCAGGCGATCAACTACGCCCACCAGCGCGGCGTCATCCACCGGGACATCAAGCCCACGAACATCCTGGTGGACCCGGAGGGTAACCCGAAAATCCTGGACTTCGGTCTGGCCCGGATGACGGACCTGGACGGAACCCAGGCCACCGCAACCGACGTCTACAGGATCATGGGGACGCTCGCTTACATGAGTCCTGAGGAAGCACGGGGGAACCCAGACGAGATCGACGTGCGAAGCGACGTTTATTCCCTTGGTGTGATCTTCTATGAGCTGATGACTGATCAACTGCCCTACAGGGTCAGGAAGGCGGCATTGGCCCGGGCTGTTCAGACCATCTGCGAAGCGACGCCCCGAAAGCCTAGTGCGATAGACCGCAGCCTTCATGGCGACATCAACACCATCGCGCTGAAAGCCCTTGAGAAAGAACCCGTGCGTCGATACCAAAGTGCCGCGTTATTATCGGAGGACGTCGATCGGTACCTGGCGAACCTGCCAATACTTGCGCGCCGCGCGAGTGGTCTGTACCAGCTCCGGAAGTTCGCTGTGCGGCATCGATTGTTCGTGGCATTCGCCGCCGCATCGATCGCTTTGGTTACGGCTGCGAGATTGTGGTACGATCATCTGGACGAAGAACGTCGCGCGGGCATCAGACGCAACGATGAGTTGCTGGAGCTACGGGCGGCAATCATCGAAGACGAGCTGGCGCGATTCCTGCACGACACCGGCAAATACGATCAGGCTTTGCCCAAGTATCGTGCCGCGCTGGCCACATTCCGGCGGCTCGGGCGAGACGAGCGTACCGGGCCGGCGTTTGTTGGTCTCGCCACCCTGTTGACCCAGCTCGACGATCCCACCGACAAGGACTACGAAGATGCCGTCCTCATGTTCGAGGAGGCATTGGCAATCTTCGAGGAGGATCCAACCGCGTGGAGGGCTCTGCGGCGACGGGCGCTGGAGGGTTTACGGACATTGTACCGTGACGTCTGGGACGCCCCGGAATCACTCGCCGATGTCGAAGCCGAACTTGCCGCCTTGGATGCCGCGCCGGCCGATCCCAAATCGGACGAGACCGCGCCGCCCGCCCCACTGCGGTAGCCCGCCGGCTCACGGCATCTTTCGAAGCTGATCCTGTCGACGACGCTATTTATTGGTATTCTGTTGCTCGGGTGGCTTGTTCCTTGTGGGAGTCTGCCATGGAGCCGAAGGAGGACAGTTCCGGGACTCATTCCGGCGACATGACGTTGTCGTTGGTGGCCAAGCTACGCTCCGGGGCCGAAGACGCGAGTACCCTTTTGGATCAGCTCTTTCGAGACGCCCTGGTCCGATTCTGCTGGGGCTATCTGTCGCGCGTGGACGAGGCGGAAGACGCCGTTCAGGACATCCTTTACAAGGTTATAACGGCCGAGAACATCCCGGACGCTCTCCGCCCCTGGCTGTACAAAACTGCCCGGAACCACTGCCTCAACCTTCTTCGGCGTCGAGCGAGGCGGAAAGACGGCGTGGAGTTGCCGTCGGCTTCGCAGGTGCATGAGCTGCTGACCGGGCACCTGACGAGACTGGTTCGAAGCGAACAGCAATCACGTCTGGGTGAGCTCGTTCAACAGTTGCCCGAGACGCAGCGTGAGGTACTCCGGTTACGTTACGTGGAGGATCTTACTCGCGCGGAGATCGCCGATGTGCTGGAGATTCCGGAATCAGTCGTAAAGTCGCGTCTGTTCGAGGGGCTCAAGCGCCTGCGCGAACAGACATCTCTCCTGGACGAATCCTAACCCGCCCGTCGTCGCTGATCCGTTGCCCGGCCGTTCCGTCTACGCGTCTGATTCCGAGCCGTTCCCGAGCAGCTTCTCGATCGACTCCACCAGGCGCTCCATACGAAACGGTTTGTTGATGTATCCGTCGACACCGAGGGTCTGGGCCCAGGTTTGGTGGCGCTTCCCGGCGTTCCCCGTGATCATTATGACGTAGGGTCGCGAGCCGCGCTTCTTGGCGGGGCCTTTGAGTTTCTCCAACACGAGAAATCCGCTTCGCTTCGGCAACATCGCATCGAGAACGATGAGATCCGGATCACACTCGGTTGCCACTTCCAGTGCCTCGTTCCCGTCGTAGGCGGTTTCAATGTCTGCGCCGGTGTCATGCAGCACGGCGCGTAGAGCGGTGACCATGTCGGGGTCGTCATCGACGAGTAGAATGCGCTTTCCTACAAGTGTATTACTCACGTAGCAGTCTCCCATTCCCCAAGCTGGACGGATCAGACCGCCGGCCCGGAACCACATTAGTATATATGCCTAATCCGCGTCGATCAAGCCGGTCGGGAGGGCGACGTGACAATTACGTTTCCACGCCATCATTATCCGTTTGGAGTGAGACTTTGCCAACTCGTGGCGTCGCCGTAATTCACAGGTTCTTGTACCAGCCTGGTCGACACACGGTTTACGGGGTCAGCCTCATGCAGTAGACTCAGGTAGCCGGCAGACGAGCCGTTTCGTGCTGGATGGTTGAAGGATCGACATGCCCAAGCGTTGGATTATTCCTCGCCCCGCGCCCGATCTGTCGGAGGCTACCGGACGTTGGCGGGTGCCGAGCGTTGTGGCTCAACTGCTGCTCAATCGGGGCCTGACGCCCGATCAATCCGCCCATGCGTTTCTGGCACCTCAACTGAGAGACCTCTATCCGCCGAATCGGCTCTCAGGTGCCGTAAAAGCCGCAGCCGGAATCGCCGACGCGATCCGCTCGGAGTTCAAAATCGTACTTTACGGCGATTACGACGTGGACGGCACCACGGGCGTGGCAATCCTCTGGCATGTCCTCACCGCGTCCGGCGCCAACGTCTCGTTTTACGTACCTCATCGTATCGAGGAAGGTTACGGCCTTTCCACTGAGGCTGTTAAACGCCTCATCGATGACGGTGCCGGGATGATCATTTCCGTTGATTGCGGGATCACCGACGTCGAGGTCGCGGAGGTCGTGGCCAAAGCCGGCGTCCAGCTTATCATCACCGACCATCACGCCCCGCATGATACGATCCCCAGCGCCGATGCCATCGTTCATCCAGCCATCGGCGACGGCTATCCAAACCCACATCTGTCCGGCGCGGGTGTGGCCTTTAAGCTGGCATGGGCGATCGGTCAGCGGCTTGCCGGGGCCGATCGCGTGAGCCCCGATTATCGGAATCTGCTCGTTGAGATGTTGCCGCTGGCTGCGTTGGGGACCATCGCCGACGTCGTCCCGCTGTCCGGTGAAAACCGGATCATCGCCAGACACGGTCTGGTGGGGTTGGTCAAGACTTCGCTGCCTGGGTTGCGGGCGTTGATCGAGTCGGCCGGTCTACGCGGCAGCAAGATCAGCGGCTATGACGTAGGCTTTAAGCTTGCCCCGCGGATCAATGCGGCCGGTAGGATGGGGCATGCGCGCCTGGCGGTCGAACTGTTCACCCGCGCCAATCCGGAGCGGGCCCGCGAGATCGCCCTCTACCTCGAAGAGCACAATCGGTCGCGCCAGGCCGTCGAGCGGCAGCTCACCCGACAGGCGGTTGAGATGGTGGAGCAACACGACCTGGCGACTGACGCGCGCAGGGCGATTGTACTGGCCTCGGAAGGGTGGCACGCCGGTGTCATCGGGATCGTTGCCGCCAGACTCGTGGACCGCTTCCACAGACCCACCGTCATGATCGCCCTCGCCGACGGTGAGGGGCAGGGGTCGGGCCGCAGCGTCCGGCACTTTGACTTAAGTGACGCGCTGACGTCATGCAGCGAACACCTGCTCTCCTATGGTGGGCACGCGATGGCCGCCGGGCTGCGAATCGCCCAAAACCGCGTTGAACCGTTCACTGAAGCGTTTGTCGAAGTCGCCAACAATCGCCTTACCGGTGACGATCTTGTCCCGAAGCTGCGACTCGACGCCGAGATCGCGCTTGATGAACTGACGATGCCGACGTCTGAGGCGATCATTAATTTGGGCCCGTTCGGTGTGGGGAATCCCAGGCCGCGGTTCGCCTCCGACTGGATTGAACTGGCGGCTGAACCACGCTGCGTCGGTCAGCAGGGTCGACACCTTCAGGCGTCATTCCGTCAAAGTGGGGTTTGCATGAAGGCGATCGGTTTTGGCCTTGGCGCGAGCATTGAGGATCTCAAACAGCACCGCCGCTGCCGCGTGGCCTTCGAGCCGATCATCAACGAGTTCAACGGCCGGCGCACCGTCGAAATGCAGATCATCGACCTGCAGTTCCCAAAGTGACGAACTGCTTACCGCGAGCGATGCTCGCAGTTCACTTCGGACCACGCTTCACCTTTGTCGCATTTACTCCCGGTGGAACAACTGAGTGCCGTCGCTCTTATGCCCTTAACGCTGGGATCAGGACCACCGCCCCGCCCCGGATACGCGCTCGCTATCGCCCGCAATAGGGCCGGGCGTCCTACTCCCGCAGAATCGAGGCTTGACAGAGATTGGGATACGTGATATAAGGCCACGTGACGTTGTTCCATAGGAGGTTACACCGTGGCATTGCCGTCCCTAACGCATCTTCAGGTGGTGGTTTTGGGTTGTCTCCGAGATCAGGGCCGGTCCGGGCGCGAAATCCGCGCATGGCTTTCTAAGGAGCACGGAATCCGTAAGAGTGGGCCGACGTTCTACCAGTTGATGGCACGTCTTGAAGACGCGGGGTACGTCAAAGGATGGTACGACAAGAAGATCGTGGGGGGGCAGATCATTCGGGAACGCCGATACCGGATTCTCGGCGAAGGAGTCCAGTCGTGGGAACGAACAACTGAGTTCTACCGGCAGCTTGCTGCGGAGCGGGCCGTTCGTCAGGGAGGGCTGGAGAATGCGTGCTAAGGGCTTGTCGCTGCAGCGGTTGCCAATCATTACGCTGTCCATTGCACTAGGGGGTGTATGGATTCTCGCGTTCTGTTTTCCATCGGTGCCATGGTTCTTGGGGGCCCTAATTGGAACGCTCGGGGCATCGTTCGCTTTCATGGTCTATCTGGGATCGCGGTGGTGGTTTGCGGCGTTTCTGACAGTGCTCTGTGTAGTGTTCTTGGCTGCACCAGTGCTGCTCAACGTGCAGTGGGCAGCACCAACCGAAGGCCAGGTCACCCAGTCAGTATCGCAATTGGCGTTGCGCGATTCTGGCGACTCGCGCGATAGCATCCTTGTTGTGGGCGTGTTCGACGAGACGGTCGACGCCGTTGTGGACTTCGCCGCCGAGAATCAGATCGGCGGTGTGACCGGCCAGATAACCACCTGGCGACCCGTGCACCGTCATGTAATGGAGCGACTTGCCCTAGCCGGGCCCAAGATCTTCGTGTCGGATTATGTCTTCCGCACGCCACAGCCGGGTGATGCTGATCTCGTAGCAGGCATTGAAACGCTGGAAGCCGCCGGCATACCGGTTGTTCTTGCCGCGCGGGAATATGACGAGTTCGGCACACCTGACTTGAGCCCCGGCATCACGGGGCCGTTGTCTAACCGTCTTCGCCACGGGGCGGATGTCGCTCGCAACATGGTTGAGCGCCCTGGCGAGTTCATAATGGCGATCCGACGAGGAAAGCAGGGGAAGTATGTTGTCGTGCCTGGTCTGCCTCTGGTCACACTGGCAGCATTAAGGCACACTCAAGCCCGCCTCGAACTCGATTGGCCCGAGCGCGATGAACCACTCAACCTGCTCTATGAAATTCAGCCCGGAGCATACCTGAGGGAGCGCGACCGACTCGAACTCAGCAGAGCGTTCAAGGCAAAACGCACGCAGAGTTCCGTTCGCGCCGGCGATCTCCTGGGCTGCAAGATATTTGACCTGGACCCGCCGCAGCGTTGGGAGACACGCGTTGTTCCGTTTGAGTACTTGCTCACGGCTCCGGACGATGAACTTGCAAGATTGGTCTCTGATAAGGTCCTTATTGTAGGTGATCACCGCACACCAGGATTTGGATTCCCGGGTGATCGCCACAAAGTCCTATTCGACGGGTCCGTCGTTGAAAACGTGCCCGGCTGCTACCTGCTAGCTGAGGCGATCGCCGGCCTACTGGACGGACGCCATGTGAGGTGCGTTGTCCCGTTGCCGCCGACAACGCTTCTATCTATGCTTTTGTTGGCCATCGTTGGGTGCCCGCTGGCGATGGCCTTTGTTAAACGCGAGGTGTCATACGTGGGGCACATTAGGCACCTGCTTGGGTGGACTGTGCTTCTCGTCTTGTCGGTCTCGGGCTTTTTCGCCCTCATAACAACGCGCGACTATCTCACCATTCATCTCGGTATGGCTACGTTCGCATTGCTGGCACCGATGTGTGCCTTGTCCGTGCTCAGAGCGCGCCGGTTGGCTGTCGCGGCCGAGGACTGTGAGTCGGCGACGCACAGGACGATTGCACAGACGGTGTTGGGGGGGTTCCCGGCATTCTGGGAACTATTCGCGTGTCTTCTGCCGACGGAGGTCCGCAGGCGTTATTGGCTCCCCGCACACTACGACCTGATCGTGGAATATGCAGATTACATTGGGCGCTATCAGGGACGATGGGTGCGCAAGTGGTTGTGCGTCTGTTTCACGTTTCGAACGATTCTTCTGGTAGTAGAGTCCTTGACCGCACTGTGCGCGGGGGAGTTGCAGAAGTTTCGTCAGTGTATTTCTGGTTACGGGTCAGGGAAAGGGCAGACTCATTTTCACGGTTGGGTACGCACCTCATTGATATATGGATGGGCATCTATGTTGATTTACATCCTGATATCGTGGCTGATGAGGTAGCGGGCTCTTCTCATCGCTAGAACAGTGAGGACGGGCGGAGGATGCCTGTCACGTTCGAAGCGGTGCCGTACCACAGGTTCTGGCCGCGCTGCGGAACGCCTCACTGTGTCTGCTTTAGGCGGCTGGACGGACCAACATCGCCGCTGCCCTCAGACGCCCCGCCGCCAAACCCTGCAAAGCCCCGGTCCTCATCCGAGCATCACCCGAGAATTGAACGGCCCTGACGTGCCGATAATGGGGGTTGAAGCGGTCCGAACTCGGTGTATAATGGTTTGGTGTGTCTCTTTGAGCCCGGATTGACTAGGAAGTCCGCCATGAGGAAAGGCATTCATCCAGAGTATATCGATTGCACGGTCCGCTGCGGTTGTGGTGCAACCTGGCAGACGCGGAGCACCGTCCCCGAGATCAAGATCGAGATTTGCTCCTCGTGTCACCCGTTCTTCCGGGGCGGCGAGAGGAAGTTTGTGGACACGCTCGGCCGGGTTGACCGCTTCACGAAGAAGTTCGGCAGCGATTACTTCAAATCCGCTGACAAGAAGAAGCCGAAAACCAAGAGGCGTTAGCTGCGTTAAGCGATGAGGCGAGGACCACGCGCGTCGGCCCGAAGGCGGCCATACGCGTGGTTTTTTGTGTGCGTAGCGCGCTTGCCACGAAGCGGGATTGTACGATTCTTATCACACTCAAAAGACGACGGCGGGAGACGCTGTACCAATGGCCCAGGAAGTCAACGAGAGGTTGATTGCGAAGCTACAGGAGCTCAACGAGCGGTACGACGCGCTTAATGAGGAGCTTGTCGATCCAGCCGTCACCGGCAACCCGGCCAGGAGCATCGCCATCGCCAAGGAGCTCGGGCGCTTGCGTCGGGTGATCGATCCTTTCAAGGAGTTTTGCAGGATGCGCAGCGGCCTGGAGGACGCCCGCGCAATTGCGATTGACAGATCCCAGGACCCGGAACTGCGTGAACTCGCCGGGACGGAGATCGAGACGCTTCAGCCAACTCATGATGCCATGATCGAGTTACTGAAGTCACTGATCGTCACCGACGAGGACGCCGCGATCGGCTCCGTGATCCTCGAAATCCGCGCGGGCACCGGCGGGGCTGAGGCGGCGCTGTTCGCCCGCGACCTGTACGATATGTACGTGCGTTTCTGCGAGAAGAGGGGATTTGCGGTCGAGGTCCTCGATCAGAGCGGATCGGAGATGGGGGGATTCAAAGATGTCGTCCTGAATATCAAGGGCCCGGAGGTCTATTGCGTGCTCGGCTACGAGGGCGGCGGGCATCGCGTGCAGCGGGTTCCCGTGACCGAGTCCCAGGGACGAATTCACACTTCGGCTGCGACCGTGGCTGTCCTGCCCGAGCCGGAGGAGATCAACATCGACGTGAACTGGGACGCCGACGTCGAGGAGTATGTTTCGCGCGCGGGAGGACCCGGCGGTCAAAATGTCAACAAGGTGTCATCCGCCATCCGGCTCGTTCATAAGGAAACGGGAATCACCGTGTCCATGCGGGACGAGAAAAGCCAGCACAAGAACCGCGCCAAAGGCCGCCGCATCCTTTTGACCCGCCTGTACAACCACTATCACCGGGCCAGCACAGCTAAGCGTGACAGCGCCCGCAAGACTATGATCGGCAGCGGCGACCGGTCCCAACGGATTCGAACCTACAACTTCCCGCAAAACCGCGTCACAGACCACCGCATCAACCTGGACCTGTACAGCCTGAACAAAATCATCCAGGGTGAACTAGACGAACTGGTTGAAGCGCTTCAGACCTACGACAAGGAACATCGGCTGAGGAACCTCTAACGCAGCACGTACCCCGAACCTCTCATCTTCCGAAGACCTGCCAACCCATACAGCACACCCCGTTAGCAAGTGCTATCTCACGCATCGCATTTGACGGTACCCCTAAGTGTTGTCTAACATGCCCGTTTTGGCGACGTGGTCGAATGTCCCAACGCTATTGGCAGGCTTGGACGCCTTTATGGCTCAAGATTTGTCCCATTGGGTGCTATCGCTTCGCGGGCGGCGCGTACTGCTCGTCGGCGATCTGATTCTGGATCGCTACCTTTACGGTGACGCAGAACGTATAAGCCCGGAAGCACCGGTCCCCGTTCTCCGCACCGTCGATCGTCGTGAAGCCGTCGGTGGCAGTGCGAATGTTGCGGCGTGCCTGGGCGCCTTAGGGTGCGATGTAATCTGCTGCGGGGTGATCGGCCGGGACGGGAATGGGGAGACGCTCAAGCGTCTTCTGGAGGAGATCGGTGTTGACACAACGGGTGTGATGCCCCTGCCGGATCGTCCGACGACCACGAAGACGCGGCTGGTCGGTCTTGCGCAGCACCGACACCGGCAGCAGCTCCTGCGCGTCGACGAGGAGGATACGAGTTCCTTGCCCGATAGCACGGCGGAATCGCTTGCGAAACGCGCCTGCGAACTGGTATCAGACGCCGAAGTCGTCTGCATCGAGGACTACGACAAAGGTGTTGTCACCGAGACGCTGGTGCAGGCTGTCATTCGCGAAGCGAAAAGGCATGATTGTCCGGTGCTGGTCGACCCGGCCCGGCTGCGCGACTATGACCGCTATCGTGGTGCCGGCATTGTGACGCCGAACCGCGACGAGCTGTCGATCGCCGCCGGACATCGTTTCGAATCGCTTGAGGCGTTGGCCGCCGCCGCGCGGGACGTGCTTGACACATTCGACATCGGGGCGATCGTTGCTACGGTTGATCGTGAAGGGGCGGTTCTGGTGGAGAGGGATAAGGGGTGGCGCCACCTGTCGACCGTGCCCCGCAGCGTATATGACAACACCGGGGCTGGTGACGCGGTTCTGGCAATGCTGGCGGCCGCCGTCGCAGCCGGCGCCGATCTGGAGAGCGCGGCACGACTGGCCAATGTCGCCGGCGGGCTCGAGGTGGAGAGGTTCGGGTGTGTGCCCATCACGGCCGACGAAATCCTCGCCGAGATACGATTGGAAGATCGTCTGCGCAACGGCAAGCTTCGCACCGTGGATGAACTCGTGGCGGAGCTGCAGCTTCGCCGCGATCGCGGTGAGACCGTGGCGTTCACGAACGGCTGTTTCGACATCCTGCACGCCGGGCATGTGGAGTTGTTGAAACGATGCCGCCGGGAGGCGTCGTTGCTCGTCATCGGCCTTAACCAGGATGCTTCGGTCCGCGCCCTGAGCAAAGGCAACGATAGGCCGATCAACACATTTGAGGATCGGGCGGTGGTTCTATCCGCTCTCGAATCCGTCGACTATATTGTCGGTTTCGACGAGCCGGACCCGGAATCGCTGATCCGCAAGATCAGACCGGACGTGCTGATCAAGGGTGAGGACTGGACGGACAAGGGCGTGGTCGGGCAAGAGTTCATCGAGTCGATCGGCGGTCGCGTTGTTTTGCTGCCTCTGGTCGAGGGTCTGAGCACGACGAAACTGATCGAGCGGATTCGTGGAGGGGTGTCGTAGCGTCGTGGCCGATTCGATGAAGAGCCAGATAGAAGAGCACCAGCGTGTCGTCGCAGCCGCTGCAGAGCGGGTCGAGCTGTTTGAGCGGATAGCCGATCGCATCATCGCCTGCTTCAAGACGGGCGGTAAGCTGTATGTGTTTGGCAACGGCGGCAGCGCCGCAGATGCTCAGCACATCGCCGCGGAACTCGTCGGCCGGTTCAAGCAGGATCGCAAGGCCCTGCCCGCCATAGCACTCACCACCGACACGTCGATCCTGACGGCTGTGACTAACGACATCGGGGGTGAGCACAACTTCGCCCGGCAGGTCGAGGCCCTGGTGACGGATCGTGACATCGTCTGGGCACTCAGCGTGTCGGGCCGATCACCCAACGTCATCCGGGCGATGGAGGCTGCCGGGAGAATCGGCGCCTTTGGAATCGGCTTCACGGGACGCTTAGGTGCGCGGCTTGCGGACATGTGTGACCTTTGTTTCCAGGTCGACCATGACACGAGCGACCGCGTGCAGGAAATCCACCAGCTCGCCTATCATCTGATCTGCGATCGAATCGAGCAGGGCTTCCTGTGATGATCCCCTGGTGCGTATCGCTGCGGAACCACGGATTTCACACAACATTCCATCAACCCTTCGTAGGGTCCGAAAACTCCTACGTCCGATCATTCGAGCACTAGTCGGCCATGTATCCGCTCTCGGAGGGTGATGTACACGGTTATCGCAACTGTACCCTCTGAATACTCGATAGAGACCGTAAAGGACCGGCGAGCGGTGTCGAGTCTGCTACGGGGACATGGTGTTTGTATACACAAGCCTCGCTGCTTGTGCTTGGAATCTCGTTGATGGGACTGTGGAGCTGGATCATCAACAAATTGAATGAGGAGGATTCTACGCCTCCAGGGCGCGACGGCGAGCCGGCGGTTGGTTTCGCCTCTGCCAAGGATGCGGCGGTCGCGGTCGCGGATTCCACCGACGCACCGGGCCGCGCGGATGAGGGTGAACCAGAGGAAGAGGATAAGTGGTGGGCACCTGCGGACGCGACGCTGACGGAGCCGCCGGAGGTTGAGCGTCCAGACCTATCCACCGAAGCACGGGCCATCGAGAACCTGCTCATCTCCCACTTCGATGGTCACGACCTCTCGATGCCGCCGTTGCTTCCCGTGGCGGAGACCGTGCTGCCGCGTCTGAGCAATCCTCGCTGCGAGCTTCCCGCGGTCGCCAACACGTTATCCGAGGATCAGGTCATCGCGGCTGCGCTGCTTCGAATGGCCAACTCACCGTTGTATCGGGGACTGACAAAGATCACGGCCTTGCGCCCGGCCATCACGCGGTTGGGTGTTCGGGCTCTGCGTACGCTGTTGATGCATGAATCGCTGCGGGCGGCCATGTTCCATCGCAAGGGCGGCGACCGCGAGCTTGCGAAGGCCGTGTGGCGTCGATCGCTTGCCAGCGGGTGCATCATGCGAGGGCTGTCCGGATTCACGGACATCGATGTGGAAGACGCGTTTCTGATCGGTCTGCTTCATGACATCGGTGATGTGATCGTGCTTCGCGTCCTGTGCGGCGAACAGGTAGGCCAGCGCTACGAGATTGACCTGAATGCGTTTGAGTACCTTTGTTACGAATGCCACCAGGAGTTCGGCGAGCTGATCGCCGATGCATGGTCACTGCCGCCGCACCTAAAGGCCATCATCTCGAATCACCATACGTACCCTCAGCCCGATGATCCTCTTCGGACGGCCCGGCTCCAGCTTCAAATCACTGACATGATCAACGCCCTGCTCGTGTACGCACCGTACCACCCGTACAACCTGCTTGAATCTCGCGCCGTGTGCGATCTCGGTTTGGCTGACCGTGACGACTTTATGGCATTTCTCAAGCACCTGCCCGACGAGGTGGATGAAACCGTCGTGGCGCTGTAAGTCCGTTCCGTCACACCGGAAAGCATGTAGCGTCACACCTCGTGGGCTATCACGTTGTAGTTGAGTCTTGCATCTGCGCTGCTTATATGATATTCTGTGTTTGCGCTACGATTAGGGAAGTGATGTTGTGGTGTCATCTCGAACGCTTGTCGTCTTTGTAGGGCTGCTGCTTGGTTGCAGGCTGAGGTCGATTACACTCTCAGAAGCAAAGGCTAACCACCATGCGTGTTGCGGATTGCTCGCAGGCTGAGGTCGATTACACTGCCGGGAAGGTGGTACGTGGTTCACACCGGGTTGCGGATTGCTCGCAGGCTGAGGTCGATTACACTCGTTGACGGGAAGCAGGATGCTACCCCCGTGTTGCGGATTGCTCGCAGGCTGAGGTCGATTACACTGCGCCTGCGCCGCGCCCTGTCCCTCTTGCCGTTGCGGATTGCTCGCAGGCTGAGGTCGATTACACTCGTGATATGAGTCGGGGATTAGAAGGGCGAGTTGCGGATTGCTCGCAGGCTGAGGTCGATTACACTGGTCTGGGTTAAGACGACTGCCTCTCCGTAGTTGCGGATTGCTCGCAGGCTGAGGTCGATTACACTCAACCCTTCCGTTGCCGCATGCCCGGCGCAGTTGCGGATTGCTCGCAGGCTGAGGTCGATTACACTTCGTGCACAACAATACCGCCGATGCCCTCAGTTGCGGATTGCTCGCAGGCTGAGGTCGATTACACTACTCTCGGACTGCTATCGGCGTGTTATTATGTTGCGGATTGCTCGCAGGCTGAGGTCGATTACACTTCCGGGTCTTTCGGGTCCCACACCGCCAGCGTTGCGGATTGCTCGCAGGCTGAGGTCGATTACACTTGGCACCTGGCAGGAGCGGTTCTGGTCGGGGTTGCGGATTGCTCGCAGGCTGAGGTCGATTACACTGTGCGAGAGTGAGGATGTGCCGCGTGATCTGTTGCGGATTGCTCGCAGGCTGAGGTCGATTACACTCAATTAACGCTAGCATGTTTTCCTCCGTATGTTGCGGATTGCTCGCAGGCTGAGGTCGATTACACTGATCGGCTACTACAGCCCGAACGTCGCGCCGTTGCGGATTGCTCGCAGGCTGAGGTCGATTACACTCGGAAGGATGAAGGATGAAAGCTGAGGCACGTTGCGGATTGCTCGCAGGCTGAGGTCGATTACACTCTTCACCGGAGACGACGTAAAGGCGACCCTGTTGCGGATTGCTCGCAGGCTGAGGTCGATTACACTTGCGGACGCGCATTCTCGATTGCAGGGAGGGTTGCGGATTGCTCGCAGGCTGAGGTCGATTACACTGTGTGGCCGTGGCGGTGAATGACAGGATCGGTTGCGGATTGCTCGCAGGCTGAGGTCGATTACACTTGCCGCGCCTAATTCACGGTTGGGGACTGTGTTGCGGATTGCTCGCAGGCTGAGGTCGATTACACTAGGCACCGGAGCGGGCCAGTTTCAGATCATGTTGCGGATTGCTCGCAGGCTGAGGTCGATTACACTGCAAGGGGGAGACGGGAAGGATGATGAAGCGGTTGCGGATTGCTCGCAGGCTGAGGTCGATTACACTAATCGACAGCGATCGTGGCGTTGCCACAAAGTTGCGGATTGCTCGCAGGCTGAGGTCGATTACACTGCCCTGGCGTGTGGTGTTGTCACTTATGGCGTTGCGGATTGCTCGCAGGCTGAGGTCGATTACACTCGCCTGCCTGGTTGACGCATTTGAGCTGTTGTTGCGGATTGCTCGCAGGCTGAGGTCGATTACACTAGGCCGCCGAATGGCAAACGAAATGCGAACGTTGCGGATTGCTCGCAGGCTGAGGTCGATTACACTGCGCAGCGCGAGGCGCCGGTCAGAATGCGGTTGCGGATTGCTCGCAGGCTGAGGTCGATTACACTGGTGCCGCTCGACGGGCCAGAGGCAGGCCTGTTGCGGATTGCTCGCAGGCTGAGGTCGATTACACTAGCTCTTGCCGGTGGCCGGGGCGACGAACTGTTGCGGATTGCTCGCAGGCTGAGGTCGATTACACTCCAATCCGCATACTGCGCGGGGTTTTACCGGGTTGCGGATTGCTCGCAGGCTGAGGTCGATTACACTATTAGCGTGATGCCTCCTTTCGGGCGACTGGTTGCGGATTGCTCGCAGGCTGAGGTCGATTACACTCATCGAGGAGTGCGGCATCGCCTGCCTGGTGTTGCGGATTGCTCGCAGGCTGAGGTCGATTACACTAGACGTGACGCAGACCGGATCGCCGTCGCAGTTGCGGATTGCTCGCAGGCTGAGGTCGATTACACTGCACTTTAGCTTCGCAAAATTGGGCTGGAGTTGCGGATTGCTCGCAGGCTGAGGTCGATTACACTCTCGGTGATCATCGCCGTATCCGGCGACGAGTTGCGGATTGCTCGCAGGCTGAGGTCGATTACACTTCGATTTCGTCCACACAACCCCAATTATTAGTTGCGGATTGCTCGCAGGCTGAGGTCGATTACACTACCTGTGCCGTAAGCCGTTGCGAGCAAAGGAGTTGCGCTGATTTGAGGCTAGAATAACTCAAGCTGGAGGGGTGGATTCTCGGGAGGTTTGCGCCGTTTTCCCCAGAAAACGTGCATGCGCTCGTACTGTTTATCCGTGATCGTGAGGGCCCGGACCTCTCCGTCGTTGGGTACGTTTGCCTCGACTCGTTGAATGTGGACATCGGCGTTCTCCCTGCTTGCGCAGTGCCTAATATACACCGAATACTGCATTCGTGCAAACCCGTTCTGGAGGAGCTTCTTGCGAAAAAGCGTGTATGCTCTCCTCGCTTGCTTTGTATCCACCGGCAGATCAAACATCACCACGACCCACATGCATCGATACCCGCTAATGCGCATCACAAACCGTCACCGGTCACGATGGGGATGACAAGCTGGTCTCCCGTCCCTGCGTAACAATGGACCAGGCTGGCGACCATCCGATGTGTGGCGACCATCAGAGGCCCGCGGTCGGCGCCGATCTCCACGCGTTTGGCCAGCAACTCGAGCAGGGAGGCCTTGGTGGGTTGATCGAGTGTGTCGCTGCCGCTTTCGTGAAGATCCCGGACCCGGGCATCGATTATCGGACGCAGGGGTTCGAGCAAATCGTCGGCCAGGCAAAAGGGATTGGATCGATTGGAGTGATGGATTCCAAGCGCGGGACTCAATCCCGCGGCGACGAGTGCCCGGGCGATGGCGGCCCGCAGGACGGCGTATCCGTAATTCAGCAAGTTGTTGGGAGGATTACCGTCAGGATCGCGCCGAAACCGTTTATCACTCTGGTCCGTACCTGTGCTCAGCCATGCGCTCCAGTAGACCTTGGCCGCGTGAGCCTCAACGTTCGAAGGATCACCGCTTCGCACGTCACCGGCAAGCACACCCAGTTTACGTCGTATGGGGGAATCTCGATCGAGATTTCTTGCCTGAGCGCGAATCTTGGCCGCAACAATCTGCTTCCAAAGACGCTTCTTCAGCGGTTTCTTGGCCGCGATCTGCTCGTGTATTCTGACAACTACCTCGGAATGATTCGGCAAGGGCAGGAGGATGCCGGCGGGGAGATGGTCCTTGCCGCAGATGACGACCGTTGCCCCCGACTGCATGAGGGATCCCAATGCGGCATGGGATACGGTAGTCCCGGGCTCATCAATGAGCACGACACCGATGTCCTCACAGGGGATGGTGGGGGCTTCGGCACGATCCGTTCCGCGCGGCTGGACTACAAGTTGCCCATGTTTGACGGACAGGTAGACGGGCTCCCGCGAGATTTCGATGGTGCGTTTGATCATCTTGCCACCGCCTTGTGCCACTGCCATAGCATTCGGCGGATGGCACCGGTCCCTTTAGTCAGGCCTCGGTCGAATCCGGCCTAACGGGTCGACAACGACCTTGTACGGCGATACTCCCATACGTGGGCCGCACTTGGCCAAGTTACCGGCGGTTACGGCAATTTCTTCTCTGGCCAGCATAGTCTCCGTCGCCTTGCTGCGCCTGGCATCCCAATGGTGTACGAAGTGAATCGTGTGCGGCTTGTCGAGTTTAAAAACGACGAAGTATCCGGGTTCCCTTGTCCGCGGGTGACACATATGGACAGTTTCACCCTCCGCAAGTGACATGATGAACCGACCGTTGAGGTCATCGCGCCGATCGACCGCTGGACGCCGCTCCATCCGTACAAGCTGAGCTGCATCAAACATGGGCACTACCTTCCCATGCCATCCGCCTTTGTCGTCCTCGCGGATCTCTATGTGGTGATTGGTGCCTCCAACATACACGCGGCGGGTACGCCGGTCCGCATCATGGACCATCCGGCTTCTCACTGGATCCCAGATTCTACGCTCCATGACCACAGGGTCCTTCATGGTTCGAAGCAGGATTACACTCTTGATCGGTACGCCGCTCGGCAGTGTAAGACCACCGGCTCCGATCAGCTTCTTCATGTCGTCCTTCGTAAACGAATCGGCGTCCCGTTCGATCCCGAGTTCTACAAGACGGTCGCTGATAGACGTCCTCAGCCGTCGCCTCAAATCGCGGTCTCTAACAATTCCACTCTTGCCCGGTGGAGGGTCAATGGTCTTGCGCAAGAGACTTTCATCCCTGACGACCCCGTGGGCCTTCCTTATCGCGTCCTTCTCACTCATTCCCTGCTTTAAGTACCGCTTCGTGAGGCGCTGTGTCATTTCGGTGTCAGTCTCGAACCTGGGCTGGCGCAAATGGACTGGCTTGATGTCCGCAACGCCGATCCGGTTGGTGAACTGCTCGCTGTTGGTAAGCACGGGACCGAAGAGCGTTTCCTCATGAAACGCACCAACGATCCTGCGCTTGACCGGTCGGTGCGAGACGAGCATGCTGTAATGGGTACTCATGAGCGTTTTGCGCAGCTCCTCCACACTCGTCCATGGTGCCGGCGGTGGAACAGGAGTTCGTCCCGGCCAATGGCCGGTTCGTTCGTGATATTCCTCGTCCATGGCAGCCTGCCTGGCCAACTCGGGGAGCAACCTATAGGGATCGGTCAGCGCGATCACCGCGGCGTCGATAGCGTGGTGACGGTGATCCCCGCGATCCTTCTGTTCACCATCAGCCAGAAGCTGCCAATCTCTGCGCAGCATGGCGGTATATCTACCGTTGGTCTCGAAAACACCGTGTCCGCGCGTGCGATCTCCCGCAAACAGGGCATCCCGTAGATACGCCATGACCTGGGTGGCAGCGTAGGCCGTGTCCGTTAGTTGTGAATTCTTCCATTCATCTTCGGGTCGTACATTGCGCGTGAGATTTTCCCACTTTCGTGCATAATCCTTGGACGTGAAGTATTCGTTCGATTCGCTCTTGCCCGGCTTGTACCCCTGCATGAAGGCTAACGGGCGAATGCGTTCGTCGAACTCCTCTCCCCACCACTCTCGCAATGTCTGGCTTCCCTTGCCTCGATTCTGCTCGATGTAGCATAGCACTCTGTTATTCATGCTATTGTCGCCACAGCGACTGTAGGGAACGATGTGGTCTATCTCCAAGTTCTCACCCAGTGCAGCCTGCCGATCGGTGATAACCTTACCGGTATAGGCACAAACGTTCCGCTGCTGTCGGCAGAGAATCACACGATCCTGTGCTCTTCTCTGTTGATTCTGTGACTTGCTGGCTAAGCCAAAATCCGATGTGATCTGCTTGCGCACCTTCTCCCGATTGCGGTTTCGTGTGAGCGTCGCGTTACGCACCCGCTCGGACTGCCGGGCTTGCCTGGCAAGCTCTATCATCACCCGATCCGGAGGTCTGTCAGCGGCTCGAATGTGAGCCATCACGTGGCGCCTCACTTCATGGATTGCTTTGCGTACTACCGGATTGGCTAACATCGGTGCAGGTGGTAACAGGTCCGGGTGTTTCGCTAAATAGTGCCTGTCAGCCTTCCTTGCCCCACGAATTGCCAGCAGTCTGTTGCAGGCGGTTTCGCTCCCCTCCAACTCGCGGAGCAGCAGATTCTCCAACCGTTCGGTAACCGTGTGGGCGTAGCGCACCCGTTGCTCCAGCGTCGCTCCATTGCCAGAATCCTCGGCAAATGCCTGGCGAGCCTCGATTTGCGTCGGCCAGCGTGCAGTCTCATCGTTATAACGCTCCATATACGGCACCAGGTTCTTAACCGCCCGGCGAGACAGCCTCAATCGTTTGTCCGTACGTCCGCGCCCCCTCCAGACCTTGATAAGTTTCTCGGTGGCCTCTACATCCAGACCCCACCATTTGCCCGCGCCCAGGCGAAGCCTCTGCTCATGGTTGTCGTTGTCCGGATCGAATTTCAGCAGTGCGCTGTTGACCGATTCCCGCTCGCTCTCGCCGAGCTCCGCCCATCGCTCCGGACCCCAGACACCGCTGATAATCTCCCGGTAGAAGCAGTCGGTGTTGATCTCACGATCCTCATCGCGCTCAATGTTCAGCTCATAGTAGTCCTCCGGGAGATCCTGCTTTGCAAGACGACGCTTATCTATTCCGATCGCTGTTCTGATCGTCTTTGGCGATCCTGTCTTGTGCTTACGGAGCGAGCCGAAGATCTTATCTCGCTCTTCTGCGGTGAGACTTCGCCAGTCCTTGTCGCCGCGGGCGCGAATCCGAATGTTGTTGACCGTTTCCACAACCCGGTAGTACTGGGCATGCATGTCATGAATTGAGCAGCAGTGGTCCGTCGGCTCGAGATCGCAGCGGCCCAGCGTTCCCGTATCCCAGTAGGTACGACGCTGACCGAAGATGGTTCCCTTGCATCGCCAGGTCGCATCTCCGGACGGATCATCTATTCGTAGGCGCAGCTGGTCGGTCAGGAGCCGGGACGTTGGACCGTCGAACGTCTTTTGATTGGCCCAAATTCGCTCGAATTCATCCCGGATCATCGTTCGTTCTGCGTGGAACTCGAAGGAATCCCTTCGGTTGCGAATCGGTCCTTGGCAGCTGTCAGCCTTGGACCCATGAATCGGGATACGTCGGGCATCCATCTCGTCGGCCATAAATTGTCCAACCGTACGACCCGCGAGCCTAGACCTAAGTTTCTCGATCGCCTCTTTCACCTTCCCTTCGTCGGGGTCGTCCGACTCGGCGTTGACGCCCAGTGCTCCGCGCCGCTGGTTGAGGTGTATCAGCACTCGGCCCATCTCTGGCGGGCTCAGCTCGCGGTCAAGGGCGTCACGTCGTAGCGTCCATGGATTACGATCCCAGAGGGGTTGGAGTTCTGCCGGATTCTCAGGCAGCAATCCTGCCTCAGTGAGTAGCTTCCGCAGGCGCTTCTTCCGCTCGGCCCGCCGAGCCAAGGACCGCCGCTGCGACCTCGCCTGCCGTCGTTTCTGGTTTACCGGTGCTCCCCGTTTGGCCTCAGTCTCGTCTACGCCGGCCGGGAACACGCTTACGCCGAGGTGGATTCCCTTCCTATCCGTGTCAATCCAGGCCGAGCCAACGGAATTGGAGCCTATATCCAGGCCGAGCGTGATCATGATGTGTCTCCGTTTGCTAGATGGGGGGATAAATCCCATCGACATCGCCCGCGTCATCCCGTACCCGCAGCAGCTCTGTGCGAGAATCCGCGGATTTTTGCCTTGACAGTGTCAACGCTTTGGCTAGAAATGTCAAGCAGTGTAATCGACCTCGGCCTGCGGTTTTTCGCAACAAGCAGAGCGAAAGCAGGATGCGCAGGCACCGCCTTTGGGCGACCGCCGCAGCGCGTGCAACCCACGATACTGCGGCTTTTTTGTCTCTGGGGTGCGTCACACGCGAGCACCGGGCTTCGCGGTCTGTGTGTCTATCCGTAACAAGACAAAAGATTCGCAGGCCACGCTCTACGGAGCGACCGGCCGTCATGCTATGCAGGGCGGCCATTTTTGTGCAACATGGATGGGCGGGGCTGGCGAACGCGGCTACTGCGACGTGTGCGACTCAGACGATCGGTGCCCGGGTGACGACGACACAGTTGACCTAAACGGCAACGGCGTGCCGGACTGCATGGAGATCCCCACGCTCTCGACCTGGGCACTTGTCGTCCTGGCCCTTGGACTCTTCGCCGTGGGCCGACATTGCTTCCGCCCCCGCCAACACTCACGGACCGGACCATCCAAGTAAGCGAGAGACGGTCGCAGCCGTCAACCACGCCACCTGAAGCGAGTCCCCAGGACTACCACCACACCTGTTGATCGGGATAATGGGCAGCTAAAGGCTCAGCTCAGTGAGCCGAGGTTTGACAATTCTCGCCGATCCGGACACGATGCAACCATCGGAAATCGAGAGTTGCGAATTGCAGACTCGAACAAGCGGCTGCGGTTCCGCGACGGTAAGGTTATTCTCAAGAACGGGCGGTTTGTCAGGTCCACCTGGCCAAAGCCTCTGCGAAAACGCGGTTAATTGCCGGCGAGGATGCCAAATCCCGTGTTATCGAATACGATATATTGGAGATGCAAGCCATGAACATCCTACGATGCTTCCCCACGGGTATTGTCGCTATTGCCATCGCTGCATCGGCAGTCAGCCAGGTTGCCGCCGCGGGTGATGACGGCAAGGTACGTCCGGCCCACTGCGCAGGCACCTGGTACCCCGGCGACGCCGCGGTGTTGGCGAAGCGGGTGGATGATCTGCTCTCCCAGGTGTCACCCCCCACCGTCTCCGGGAACCCCCTCGCGGTCATCTCGCCGCACGCGGGGTACCGCTACAGCGCGAAGGTCGCGGCGGCCGGCTATCGCACCCTGCAGGGTCACACCTACGAACGTGTCATCGTACTGGCACTCAGTCATCGAAATGCCAGTCAATATCGCGGCGTGGACGTGCCCGCCGGGCTGACGGCCTACAAAACCCCGCTCGGCGACGTGCCGATCGACCGGGAGGTCTGTGATCGGCTCTTAAAAGACCCTATGTTCACATCGAACCCCGGGATCGATCAAGGCGAACACTCGCTCGAGCTTCAACTTCCCTTCTTGCAGCGAGCCATTAAAGAGTTCAAGCTCGTTCCTTTGCTCGTCGGTCGGATGGAGACGCAAGACTACACGGAGGCGGCCAAGGTCATCGTCCCGTGGATCAACGAGAAAACCCTCCTAGTTGCCAGCAGCGATTTCACCCACTTCGGCCCGCGGTTCGGGTATACACCGTTTACGGATGACGTCCCGAACAGGCTCCAGGCGCTCGGTGATCAGGCGGCTGCGCCGATACTGAAATGCGATTTCGACGGATTCGTGCAACATCTGGCAAAGACGCGGGATACAATTTGCGGCCGCGGTCCGATCAGTCTGCTCTTGCGGATACTCTCGATGAAGGGTGGTGCAAGTGCCGTACGAGCGGCGTTTGACACGTCCGGTCGGATGACCAATGACTGGGACAACAGCGTGACCTATCAGTCGATCGTGTTCACAACCCGGCCCGGAACGATCAATCAGAAGCATCGCGACCGGTTGCTCAAGCTCGCTCGGCAGACCGTTACGGCATATCTCAACAGCAAAAAGCTGCCGCAACCAGATCCCGAAACGCTCCCGCAGCTTCTTCAAGACGATGGGGCGTGCTTCGTCACGCTGCAGAATCACGGACAACTCCGGGGTTGCATTGGAAACATGGTTGCGGACCGACCGCTGTACAAAGCGGTGATCAGTAACGCCGTGTCAGCCTGCCGCGATCATCGATTCGTTAACAATCCTGTAACAGCAGCAGAGTTGGAGCAGATCGATATCGAGATCAGCTACCTGACGCCGATGAAACTCATCGATAAGGCGGAGGACATCATAGTCGGACAGCATGGCCTGCTGATCTCGCGGGGTACTCGGCGCGGTGTGCTTTTGCCGCAGGTTGCATACGAGCGCGGCTGGACAAGGGAGGAATTCCTCGGCCAAACCTGCCGTAAGGCCGGACTGCCGCTCGACGCCTGGAAACAGGTTGACGCCGAGATATACTCATTTGAGGCGGAGGTCTTCGGCGAACATACGTAGGGTCCGTCGTGCGGACCACGAAGACTTTTGTGTGTCATGCCCAAGCCGAATGCGCGGGCATACTCTGTTGCTGGGCCGAGAATCCTTTCTCGGCCCATTCGTGCGAGAAGGGATTCTCGCATGAGCGTCCACCCGCGCAGGGGTGAGCCGCGGGATCTGTCCTTGACGCGCGGTTCCATGGGGCGAAGCCCCGTAGCGGAGCTGCACCGCGTGTCAAGGATTCAGCCCGCGCGGATGTACGAAGTTGAAAGCATAAGTAGGTTGCTCAATGGAGAGGGGTGTTTGGCATGTCAACGCAGAGTAATCGGCGGCGGTTTCTCGCACAGATGGGCGCAGCCGCCGCGGGTATGGCACTTCCAACATCCCGTGTGCTCGCGGTGATGGCGGGGCCGGACAAACGGAAGTCACGCGTGGTCATCACCCGCGACGAGGCGTTGACACACGGCCGACCGGCTGAGCACCGTGACCTGCTTCGTAAACTGCTCGACGCAGCCATGCAGCGGCTGACCGATGCTCCCGACGCAGCTTCGGCGTGGCGGCAAGTGTTCGATCACGGCGATCGCGTCGGGATCAAGGTCAACACGCTGGGCCTTTCGACGCAACCGGCCGTCGTCGATGCCATCGTTGCCGGTTTGCGGAAAGCCGGCGTTTCCGCCGAGAAGATTATCATCTGGGACCGGTTCGACGTCGAACTCGATGCGGCTGGATTTACGCTTAATAAATCGGTCCGAGGTGCTCAGTGTCGCGGCACTGACGCCGAACGGATCGGCAGCGGCTACCAGCGTCAGATCGAAACCAGCGGCAGGATCGGGTCGAGTTTTTCGCGCATAGTCGCCGAGGAAGTCGACGCTCTGATTTCCGTGCCGGTTCTCAAAGACCACAACCTGGCCGGAGTGTCGCTGGGTATGAAGAACTTCTACGGGGCGATTCACAACCCCAACAAGTATCACGATCATCACTGTGATCCGTACGTTTCGGACGTCGTATCGCATCGCTATATTCGTCCGAAATGGAAGCTTTCGATCTGCGATGGTACGCGCGCTCAGTACAACGCGGGGCCGGGATACCATCCCGGCTTTGCCTGGCCGTTCGGGGGGCTCATCGTCAGCACTGATTTCGTGGCCGCCGACGCCGTCGCCGCCGATCTGTTGGATGCCCAGCGCAAAGAAAAGGGGCTCAAGACGCTCGCGGACGACGGCCGGCCGGCCAAGCACATCGCTACGGCCGGCACTCGTGGTCTCGGCGAAGCGAACCTTGCCAGAATCGACCGAATCGAGGTGTAGGTTGGACGACCTCAGCAATATGTTCTTTGAACCCACGCGCCGCGACGTCCTGCGTTGGGGCGTTGCCTGCGGCGCGGCGGGCGCGCTGTGTCATGCAACGAGTGCCAGCACTATGGCACAGGATGTGGCGAGCGGGTTGGAGCTGACCGGCCCGAAGCTCGAGGGCGTCGCCCGTAACGAGGCCATGTTCTGGGAGAAGCTCGACGAGAAGAAAGTAAAGTGCGTCCTGTGCCCGCGGGAGTGTGTGGTGGCTGATGTGGAACGCGGCTACTGCGGCGTGCGCGAAAACCAGGGCGGCAAGTATCAAACGCTCGTCTACGGCGCGCTGTGCTCCGCCAACGTCGACCCGATCGAAAAGAAACCGCTGTTCCACTATCAGCCTGGAACCACGGCGTTTTCCATCGCCACTGCCGGCTGCAACATCGAGTGCAAGTTCTGCCAGAATTGGCAGATCAGTCAGTTCCGTCCGGAGCAGGTGAATAGCGTCCTGGTCACGCCGGATAGATTGATATCGGCTTGCAAAGCCCGCCGGTCTCCCACAATTGCATACACCTATTCCGAGCCGGTCATCTTCTATGAATACATGCATGACACGGCCGCCCTCGCGCGGGAACACGGCATCGGCAGCGTCATGATCTCCAACGGCTACATTCAGGAGAAACCGCTGCGGCAACTCTGCAAACACGTTACCGGGGTGAAGATCGATCTCAAGGCGTTTACCGAGAAGTTCTACGTGGATAGCTGTGCGGGCGAGCTTCAGCCCGTGCTTAAGACCCTGGAGATACTCAGGGACATCGGAATCTGGTTGGAGCTGGTTGTTCTGATTATTCCGACACTGAACGACTCCCCCGAGGAGACGAAGCAGATGGCCGAGTGGGTGGTCAAGCACCTCGGTCCGGACGTGCCGATGCACTTTACGCGTTTCCATCCGACGTACCGGATCACGAACCTGCCGCGGACGCCGGTATCGACGCTTGAGCGGTGCCGCCGGATCGCGTTCGATGCGGGTGTGCACTACGTCTACGCCGGCAACGTGTCGATGCACCCCGGCGAGAACACATACTGCCACAACTGCAAGGAAGAGTTGATCCGAAGGGTCGGTTTTCGGATCACATTCAACCGCATCGCCGACGGCAAGTGTCCCAAGTGTGGCACGAAGATCCCCGGTGTCTGGTCACAGGAGCAAGCGCTGGCCTTCAAACCGCGCACGTAACGATGTTGCACGGCAGACCGCGCCTCGTTCGGGTCAGCGCTTCCGGCACCCTTTGCACTTCTCACTCACCGCGGTGGATCCGAATTGCATCCGGCTTGACAACAATGATTGCGCCCATGGCTGACTCGACGTTCATGCTTGCCAGCAGCGACTCGGTCAGATGGATGTAGCCGGCTCGACTCTCGCGTGGGAGCCGTAGCAGGACGATGCCGCCATGCGTACCCGGTGGAAAAACCTGCGCGTTTGCAAAGCCCTTGTCCGATGTGACCAGGCACCTCCGCTCCTGTTGCACTACACTCCAAAGTCCATCGTCGGGCGTCCCGGTCAATCCCTGTTCCGCGACAGTACGCACATCGTGTCCGGCACTTCGCAACACATCGGCGACATCGGTCTGCAAGTCCTCGTCAAGCTTTATCCGTATCGGCATGGTGCGGACTTACTTCGAGATCGGGACGAGATCGAAGCGGTTGACAGCCTCGGCGGCGCAGAGCAAGGCCGCTTGGATGTCCTCCCGCGTTATTGGTGGATAACTGCTTAGGATCTGCTCAAATGTGTCGCCGTCGGCAATGCTTCCGACAATTACGCTCACGGGCACACGCGTACCGGCGATACACGGGTCACCGTGATGAACGGCTGGATCGGCACTGATGCGTTTGCGCCACTCGGCCGGGGCCACCATAAAGCACCTCACGATCGCGGACTTACTACATTATTCACTGTAGCGGAGTTTTCATCCGTTGTCTGCGCCCCAGGCGCATCGCTCACATTATCGGCAGAAGAACCACCTTCTTGGATGCGTAGGGTAAGCGCTCCCTATCATTCTACCACAAGAAAGTGGGTGGTGCCCGCTCCAACGGCCGGTATTCAAACCAGGCGAGAAAACCTCCACCCCACCACCAGCAACGCAGCCGAGCTGAGTTTAATCCCCGCGAGCAGAAGGGCGGCTGCGGCTGTGCCGAAGACCGGCACGAGCAGAATCCCACATAGCAAGGCGCCAAGACATGCCCCGGCGTGATCGGCGCTGTCGATCGTACCCGCGGCGGAGCCGATCCGTCCCGTGAGGTCAATCTGGAGAAAACCAGCCAGGGCAAACGTCGCTCCTCCAAGCACACCGGTCAAGGCGACCAGTATGGAAACGCACCATTCCACAAGAGTCAGGGTGAGCGGTCCGCTCTGCAAACCGCCGAGCGCGGGCAAGACCCATGGCACCGCCAGCGCCAGCAAAGCCAACAGCACGTCGACCGCAATAAGTCGGCTCCACAGATAAATGCGGTGTTTGCCCGTTACACTCAGGCGTCGACACCGCCAACTGAACCACCAGCACCCCAGAACGAGCCCGCCCATGAAGATGGCGATAATCCAGCCGATCCGCTGATAGACGTAGCCGTAGAGGTTCTGAAACGCGAAAAGCCAGATGATGCTCAGCGCCATGGTCACAAACCCGGTCGTTGCAATGGCCAAGATGATGGCGCTGCGCAATAACCACGCGGCGCGACTTTGTGCATCGCCGTTTGCGCGCAAAATGTGTCTTGACGGACGAGCCTGCAGGTAACTTGCCAGCAGCAATACACCCGCAAGTACAACCAGGATCATGATGAGTTCACGCCATCTCACCGACCGGAGCCTCTCGATCACGCCGCGCGAACCTCCGCGTGTTTTGCCCGTGGCGGACTCCCACAGCGTCAGTCGCTGCACGTAAACGACCGGGCGAAGATCGGTGCTTATCTCCACGTGGTCGGTGGCGTCGAGCTGCGCCGCTCGTTGCCGCAATTTATCCGGATCGAGCCAGTCCGTCGCACCGTCAAACCAGGCGGGATGAAACCACTCGGATTGTACACCGCGCTCTGAATACCGCTCCATTAGTATGCCGGGATCGGTCGTGACCAACCCTTCCTGCGTGGCGACGAGAATCTGAGCCGGATTGCCCCAGCCGACGGTTACGTGTGGGAAATGATTCCGGATCGTCGCCCGGATCGAAGCCAGATACTCGGCTGAGGTTGTGGTGAGGAAACCCGGCGTTGCGGCGGCTGTGATGCATAACACCGACTTTGATGTCATCGCGCGGCGTAGCTCCCGGAAGAACTCGACGGTGTACAGACGAGCCCGCTGGGCGGACATGGGCTCCGGCAGCCGGGCGATGACCAGGTCGAATTGATCCGATTGCGTCTTGACGAAATAGCGGGGATCGACGTTGTGAACGGTCACGCGCGGATCGTTGAGCGCCGAGCGGTCCGCGTCGGTCAGATAGGGTTCGATCAAATCAATCTGCCGCGGATCGTTCTCGACGTAGTCAACGTGCTCAATCGGGTGCCGCAGAATCACCGCCAGCAAGCCCTCCGCCCCACCGCCTAACACGAGCACCCTCCGCGGTGATGGATGCTGGCACATCCAGAAATGCGCCAGCGGCACGAACGTGTAAGGATCGGGAAAGTCGGCTGACACCTGCCCGTCACTGTACAACGTGAACTGTTCCGCCCGCCGGCCAACGGCAAGGTTCTGGTACTTCGACTCCGCTTCGGCGCATAACTCGTACCCAGGGGCGACGGATTGCCACCTGCGCTGAACAAGCCGCCGGTCCAATGCGTCGCCGGCGAGGATCGAAGTCATCAACGCACCCATGGATACAACTACGAGGCAGACAGCGCCGTAGGATCTGCGGGCAGTGACAAACAGCAGTCCAGCCGACGCTGCCGCGGTGACGGCACCGCAGGTCAAAGCCGTTTGGATCGGGGTCAGGTGCTCGACGGCCCAGAAAGTGAACAGAGCACCGCCGATCAAGCTGCCGGCGGACTCCAGGGCATAAACGCTCCCGAGTTGCAGCAGTTGACAAGCCGCGGGCTTTAACCCGCGCGGCGAATCCGCGCAGACTGAAGCCTGCGGCGTGGCAAGGCTTGTGACACAACATGCGAGCGGAAAGGCCATCCCCACCGGTGCACTGCAAGGCGAAACGAACAGGACGGCGGCGATGATGATCTTCGGCAGCGGCAGCAGCTCGCCCGGCTCCACGCCGAGCCACATCCGTGCGCCGCGAAAAACCCAGAGCTCGATGCACGCCGCAACGCTCAAGGCGACCAGCACCGCAACGAGTCCCACGTCCGGTCGTGATATGCGCTGCGCGGCCCATCCGCCCATGGCCGCCCCGCCCCCCACCCCCCAAAGCCACGCGAACAGGACGACTCCCCAGGCGAATTCGCTGCCGAACATCAGCACGAGGGCCTCGCGCAACAGCAGCGATTGCGTCACTATCGCCTGCACGCCCCAGGCTACGACAAGCACGCCAAGCCATACGCGGTCACGGCGATCAACGCGGTCCGGTTCGCAAGATAGAGGGCACTCGTTCATCGCCGGCTCCTGTTTCATACCTGATCGCACATGATATACTAATGGACTGGTTCTGGGAGATGATCCATGCCCACCTTCTTTCGCCGGCGCTACATGCGGAGGATCGAGGCTGTTGGAACGACTGAAAGGGTGGTGGGAGTGTTGATTCTTCTCCTGCTGGCCGGGATCGTCGCCACCTTCATTATCCAAACTGCCACCAACACGGACTACCTGTTCGAGGTCGACGAGACGGCCTATCAAAGTGAGCCTGACCAGCGGATGGCGGCTGTAGGTGCGCCCGAACAAGGAGGCAATCCCTTCCCCGATGCGGGCGTCGAAGGCTGGCGGGCACCAACGCGGGTCTCCCGGTACACGCCGGAAACGCTGTACGAGAAGATCAACGGTCGAGCGGATACATACTTGCAGTTCCACATGGTCGGACTGACGTTCGGCACCTACTCCCACGGGACCAACACGGATCGGCTCATCGATGTCTACTGGTACGACATGGGCGAACCCGTCAACGCTCTCGGAATGTATCAGGCTGAGGCTTCACCGGATACGACGCCCATCGCGATCGGCCGCGACGGTTACCAGGTCGGCGGCGCGGTATTCTTCCGGAAGGGTTCTAGCTACGTGCAGGTGCTCCCAACAATGCTAGGTGAGGATGACGCTGGTGTGGCGCTGAACATTGCCAAGATGCTCGCCGAGGCGATCGAGGACATTGTCGGCGAATGGTGGGCCTTGAACGTCCTGCCCAAGTCCAAGCGCGTCAAGGATTCGTTCAGATACATTGCTCAGGACGCATTCAGCATGGGTTTCTTGAGTGACGTGTACGCGGCCGAGTACGATGTCGATGGTGAGCCAATTACGCTGTTCGTCCATCGGGCCGGCGCCGCCGCATCTGCAAAGGTGTTGTTCGATCGATACGTTGAGTTCTTTAATGAGTACGGTCGGGTAATCTGGAACGATCCGGATGCCTCGCGCCTGATCGTGGCGGGCGACGTGGCAGCCATGATCGACGTGGTATTCGTGAAGGACAGATATGTAGGCGGTGTGACCGGTGCAGAGAACGCCGAAGTGGCGAAAACGGCAGCCGTGGCGTTCTATGAAGAGCTGACACCACCGTAACACTGTCGGAAGTGAGTGAAACGTGAGTGATGGAAACCTGACACGTCGTGAGCTTCTAACCCGCGGTGCCGGTGCGGTCGTGGCCACTGGTGTGGCTGTAGCAGGCGGATACTGGCTGTACGACCCTAAGGGCGACGCCGGTTTATACAAGCCGTCCGACGCGCAACTTAGACTGAAGAACTTCTTTGCCGATATTGAGTTCCCCGCCACAGACCCGCGGATCAGTGTCGCGATCGGAAGTGAAGAGCGCATCGAACAGATGGTCCGTGCAGCCGTCGGCGGGATCGCCCCTTCAAAAGGGATGAAGCGATTTGTCTCGAGCCGTGACACGGTTTTGATCAAGCCGAACGTCGGGTTCGACCGCGCGCCGCACCTGGGGGCGACGACCAATCCGGAGGTGGTTCGCTGGGTAATCCGGCTCTGTAAAGAGGCCGGCGCCGCGAAGGTCATCGTCGCTGACAACCCGATCGAATCACCGGACGCGTGTTTTGCCAAATCCAAGATCGGACCGGCAGCCAAGGCTGAAGGGGCGAAAGTTATTCTGCCCGCACGGACCCACTTCGAAACGATCGCCGTCCGTGAGGGTGAGCCTGATCCGTCCAAGGGTGAGGCGCTTGTGCGCTGGCCGATCTTCCACCGACCGCTCGCGGAGGCGACTAAGGTCATCGGCGTGGCACCCGTCAAGGATCACAGCTTGTGCAGCGCGACGATGAGCCTGAAGAACTGGTATGGGCTTCTGGGCGGGCGGCGACACCAGCTCCATCAGGCGATCCACAACACCGTCAGCGATCTGGGGATGATGATGAGCCCGACGCTGGTCATTGCTGACGGGACACGAGTGATGATGAGAAACGGCCCGACCGGCGGACGGATCAGCGACGTCAAGCCCGGCGGTGAGCTGGGGGAACCGGTGATCGTTGCCTCCGTCGACCCGGTTGCCTGCGACGCGTGGTGCTATCAACACCTGCTGGGGCGTGATCCTGCAAAACTGGCCTACCTCGATCTTGCGCACGAGAAGATCGCCGCGCAAATCGCAGCCGGGGTAAATCGGTTCGGCGAGTGCGACTGGCGGGTCTACGAACGGCAAGGAAAGATCGTAACCACGAACGTGTAGCTATATGACTGAGGCGCAGCCCAAAAAACGAATCGCTGGTGCGAGAATCCGCTGGTGCGAGAATCCTTTCTCGCACCAACCATGATCTCTTCCCGCGTGTCACCGGGTTGGATACCCTACGCCCATGGCCCGATACCGTGCCGATGAACATCTTCCATATTTCTGCACGATTACCGTGCTCGACTGGGTGCCCGTACTGATTGAAGCGCGGTACATCGATCCAATCATCGAGAGCCTGCGTTTTTGCCGGGAGCATAAGCGGTTGGAGCTGTTCGCGTTTGTCGTGATGCCGAATCACGTTCATCTGATCGCGGCGGCGGGGGAGCACCTGCACCCGGTCATACGCGATTTCAAACGGTTCACCTCACGGATGATTCATGATTGGCTTAGAGAGGATGGCTGCGGCACGTATCTGGGCTGGCTCGAAGCAGCCACGCAGTGCGCCCGGCGGCAGCGAGGCGAACTCGGGCTGTGGCAGGACGGGTTCCATCCGCAAGCGCTGTACTCACGCAACGTCTTCGAGCAGAAGCTCAACTACCTTCACGAGAATCCCGTTCGCAAAGGACTCGTCCATCGACCGGAGGATTGGTGGTATAGTTCGGCGCCCTTTTATGATGGGCGGAACGACGTTTGCATGGAGGTGGATTTGCTCGACTTCTGACGCCGGTAAACACGCGGGAGAAGATTCCCGTGCTGTCACGTGCGAGAAGGGATTCTCGCACGAGCAACATAAGGAAAGATCGTAACCACGCACGTGTAGCTATATGACTGAGGCGCAGCCCGAAAAACGAAAAGCTCTAATCACCCGATTCGGCAGTTCGTGGCAAAACACGCTCAGGATCACCACGATCCGGATCATCGTTCAAACGGTGATCTTCATCATGTTCGTGTCGTTCATTCTGCTGACGACGTTTGCGAACCTCGACCGCTTCCCCGGCCTGCGACTGTGGGTGAGCAAGGTGTTGGAGATTGACCCATTGGTGGCGATCGCCACAGCCATCAGCACACACACCGTGTACAAGGGCCTGCTCTGGTCATTGGTGATCCTGATCCCGACGTTTTTTCTGGGACGCTTTTTCTGTAACTGGGTTTGCCCGTACGGCAGTTTGCATCATTTTGTCGGATGGTCGTTCCACGGGCTGACGCCGAAGCAGACGATCGAGGCAAACCAGTACCGGCGAATCCAGCACGTCAAGTACTACATCCTGATCGCGATGCTGGTTGCGGCGTTGTTCGGCTGCCTGCAGATCGGCCTGCTCGATCCGATTTGTCTTCTTTACCGCTCGTTCACCGGGGCTATTGTACCAGCGGTCAACATGCCGACCCAGGAGCTTTTCGGCGACTACCGGCTTCATCAAGGCGCGTGGCTGATCGGTTCGTTGCTGTTCGGCCTGGTGGCGATGAACCTTCTTGTCCCGCGGTTTTTCTGCCGGGTGCTCTGCCCGCTCGGGGCGTTGTTGGGACTGCTAAGCCGATTTACCTGGTGGCGCATTAAGCGCGATCCGGCCAAGTGCACCGACTGCGGCCTGTGTCTTTCGCATTGCGAGGGGGCCTGCGACCCACACGCACAACTCCGTATGAGCGAGTGTCTCGTGTGCTTCAACTGCATTGAGGATTGCCCGGAAGGCGCGTTGAGCTTTGTCCTGATGCCCGCGAAAAAGCACGAGATAACCGGCCCCGATTTGCCGCGTCGCAAGGCCATCTTCGCCGGAATCACCGGCCTTTTGTTCTTCCCTTTTGTGCGAATCTCCGGGGCGAGCACTCGTAACTTCTCCAGCAAAGTCATCCGCCCACCCGGCTCGGTCGAAGAACTGGAGTTCCTGGAGCGATGCATCAAGTGCGATCAGTGCATCCGCGTGTGCCCGACGAATACGCTTCAGCCGACATTGCTCGAGGCCGGTCTGGAAGGACTGTGGACACCCGTGTTGAACTTCCGGATGGGCCACTGCCAGTACCATTGCACCGCCTGCAGCCAGGTGTGTCCGACGGGTGCTATTCAGCGCATCTCCGTTGAAGAGAAACTGGGCCTCGGTGAGTTCGCCGAACAGGGACCGGTTAAGCTCGGCACGGCCCATATCGATCCGGGGAGATGCCTGCCGTACGGCAAGAACGTCCCGTGCGTGGTTTGCGAGGAAGTTTGTCCGACCAGTCCAAAGGCGATCCATGCCGAGCGGCGGATGCTAATGGTGCGGGACGGTGAGAAGATGGCCGTCAGCGCGGCGGACAACACTGTGACAGTCAGTGAATGGCCGCACGCGGGTCAGGCCACGGGTGAACCCGTCCTATTCAGCCCAGACCAGTGGAGGGGTAACGAGACGACAAGTTATTACATTTCCGTGCGGCACGCGGATGGAATGACCGAGACGCACCGGATCACGGGCAACGACGCCGACACGCTGATGATCGAAGGGCGGTTCGTGAGCAATCCGGAGACCGGAGTGACCGTCGCACTGCAAATCGAGCTAAAAGTCCCGAAGGTCGATACGAGCCTCTGCATCGGTTGCGGTCTGTGCGAACGCGAGTGCCCCGTCGTCGGGGATCGAAGGGCGGTCTACATCACCGCGGAGGGTGAAACCCGGTCTCAGGACTACCCACAGCGTGATCGCAACCGCTCGCTTCGTTTGATCAAAACAGCCCCCACATAGTGTTTCGTCACGCCTGAATATGCGGGTTGGCACGGCTGGTGGTATTGGTCCGCGCAAGCGGATCCGTGGCTGGGGTTCGGCCCTTCCGACAACACCGCACCTGGGAACGGCCCCGGCGACTGAGCCTCTCGCATCTGGCCTGCCTCGCGGATTTGTGCCGGCGCAAATCTGGGGCTCACCCGTTGGTATACCGCGCCACCGGTTGACGACGTACGATGCCTGATCCTCTGCGTCGGCGACCCGTACCCGGGCGCTCCGACCGTTAACCTGTACGGTACACGAGCCTCCCAGCCCCGATTGATGTGCTGGAACCGGTGTTGCCTGACACGGATTCTAACTGAAAAAATATCGATTGCAGTATTGACAGGCAATAACACAGTGTTATAGTTAGGTATATGTTAGGGTATACGGTCGAGGCGGGTCAAGCTGCCTTGCAGCCATCAGGCCTTGGGGAGTCGCAAGTTCAAATGGGGGTGGCATATCAGGAACGACCGGACCGCTCATCCGGAGCATCGGGCGGCGGCTTGACCTGCGTCGATCTGACGTGTGTGTGCCGGTGCAACTCAGGCCGCCCATCGCCTCGAACAGCCGCGGTAGGTACGCAGTTTGGCATACCTCTGTTTGGGTCGCCGATAACAATCGTGGAACCAACGCGAATCTCCATCGGCCCCGGGCATCTCGTTGCGCTCATCGGTCCGTCGGGCAGCGGGAAATCCAGCGCCCTAGCGCAGATTGAACGCCAGTTCTCCGGCGGATGCATGGTCCAGCGTGTGAGCTTCCCGGCCGAGGCAGCCATCGTTGATCGCATCGCCCCGTGGGCGTCGCTGTCGGAAGCCCTCTCGATCCTGACAAGTTGCGGTCTGGCTGAGGCACACCTGTGGGTCCGTCCATTCGCCGCGCTGTCCGATGGGGAGAAGTTTCGAGCCCGCCTGGCTCGTGCGGTGGCGTTGCACACCCGGTCGGGTGCCGCCGCACCGCTGTTGTGCGACGAGTTCTGTTCGATGCTGCATCGGCGCGTAGCCAAGGCGATCAGCTACAGCTTGCACAAACTTGTCGAGCGGCGTCGACTTTCAGTGGTCGTCGCGTGCAGCAATGACGACATCCTTGCGGACCTGCAGCCGCACACGATTGTCCGATTGAACGGTAAAGCTCGGTGTGAGACCGAGCACCGCACGATTCGCTCCGGCAAGCCGCCGAGCTTTCGACGACGACTGAGAATCGAACGCGGCTTTAAGCGTGACTACGACGCGTTCGCCTCGATGCATTACCGGGCGAGCGATGAGCTCGGGTTCGTCGACAAGGTCTTCGTCATGTGCGATGGCGTCGGCGGTGCGCCTGTTGGCATCGTCGTCTATTCCCACCCGCCGCTGGAGCTGAACCTGCGTAACCGGGCGACCGGCGGGCGGTTTTCACGCAATCCCAAGCGGGTAAACCGCTCGCTGCGAATTCTCAGGCGTCTGGTCATTCACCCGGATATTCGCGGGTGCGGTCTCGGGCACTATCTGGTGCGCAGGACGCTGCCACTGGTCGGCACTGAGTATGTCGAGTGCCTGGCCACGATGGGTGAGTTTAATCCAGTGTTTGAGAAGGCAGGGATGGAACGGATCGGACAGTACGACATATCGCCGAAGCGCAGGGCGGCGCTGGAAGCTCTCTATGCGATGGATGTGGATCCCAGCAGCCGCGAGTTTGTGATGCAGGTCTGTCGTCGTCGGCGGGTTCGCGAGATCGTCTCAGAGGTTGTCTATAACTGGTACGCAGCCACAACGGTCGGTGGCGAATGCCGTGTCGAGCGTCAGTCACCACAGCTACTCGCGCAGACGTTTCGGGGGCTGATCGGCACGAGGCCCGTTTACTACTTGTGGAAAAAAGGGTGACCTGCATGGATCGCCATCGGCTTCAAACGCGAGCGCGACACCCCTTAGAACATTCTCCGTGTTTGTTCGGTGGTATTGGCAGAATAATGAAGAACGCTTCGGTGCCGGTGAATCCGCGCGGACTCAAGCCCGCGGCTCGCTATACAAGAACAACACTCACTCTGGCGGACTTCCTTCCCTCCTCCCCTCCAACCGCACCCGTCGGAGGCGCAGGCGCTTGCGCGCCTCCGACGGGAGCCACATCGAGAAGCACGGAGGGTCGGCGTGATGCGTAGTTCATCGGGCACCAGGCAGTCATCCGACCGGACAGACCCCACTGTAAGGAGCACTCTGAGGAAACCGCGCCGTAGTCGCCGCGACCGACCCAGGCGAAACCACAATCCGATTAAGAGCCGACACGGGCGCATCCCCGCGTGAATCAGGTAGCGGTCGATTGTTGTTAAACCGACCCGGATCGATCATGTCGAATTGTTGGCACCCGCAGAAACACCGGTTGCTCGATGAGCTACGGCAGATTCTCGAAAAACGTCCGGTCGACGGAGACGTTGAGGATCTGGCCGAAATACACGCGGTGGAAGTCCTGCTCGGGGTAGTATTCCTTCGTGATGGCATCCGCGAGCTGCGGCGGCAGCACATCGTTCTTGTGAACGACCCGGCATTCGAACACGATCGGGCACTGGGCGATACCGGGGCTGTTGATCCTTTTGCTGGAAAGGGTTGTGAGGTCCAGCTCAGCCATCTTGTCGTGGTCCCGGCCGGAGACGGTGCCGCAGAAGTCTGCGATGTCCTTGCGGTCGGCCGGTTGAACGCTGACCGTGAAGTCACCGGTCGCTTCGATACAGTCGTAGGTATAGCGCGACGGCCTGACCAGAACGGTGAAAATCGGTCTGCCCCAGATCCATCCGAAGATGCCCCAGCCGATGGTCATCGGATTGAGTTTCCCCGCCGGGTCCAGCGAGGCCAGCAGGATACCGTCACCGGCCATACGATGATGCGTTTCCCCGGCTAGGGCGGGATGGTCCATCCACTTGTCGGGGTTCAGATCGATTCGGGTCATATGATTCTCCAATGATTATGAGTGCCACCATTATGCCACGCGCAACAGCGGATCAGCATGACACGCCCATGTCAGCTCAACGGACTGCCCACAGCGTGCGAGCTAATATGCTCACGCGGGATTCTTGAGAATGTCTTCAATCCAAGCTCGGGCTCGCACCATCGCAGGGAACCCGATCGTCGTGACAGCCAGCGTGGCGACGTGGCGAATCTCGTCGGGCGTACAACCGGCCTTAAGCGCCTTGTTGACAGCTGAGTGCGACCCACCTTCGAGTTCGGCTGCGATACTCAGGGCCACCTTGACCAGTGCCACAGCTTTGCCATCGAGTGGCCCCGCCTTTTTCGCCGCTTCGCCAAGCGTCTCATAGGCGTTCATGAGTTCGGGGTGCTGTTTTTTCATACTCTGATAAAACTCCGGCATCTCGGACATAGTGATAATCTCCTTATATCAGTTCCCTGTGTGCGAGCCGCAGGCTTCAGCCTGCGCGGTGTTTCATCAGGTCGGGATCGTGTCGAACACGGCACATCCGCGCGGACTGAAGTCCACGGCTCCCCTACCACGTTTCCCAGTGTACGGTCTTTTTCATCGGAAGACGTGATTGCCGACCTGGGGGACCGGCTGGGTAGCCTACCGTCAAAAGCTCGACAACACGAATCGGTTCGGGGATACCCAGAATCTCCTTGACCGGCTCCTCATAGAAGGCCCCGATCCAGCACGTCCCCAATCCCTCCGCCACAGCCTGGAGCGTCATATGGTCGATGGCGATGGCCACGTCGATGGGGTAGCACGGCTGCCCACATCGCATCAAGTGACCGTCGGTCTCGGCACAGGCCGCGATAACCAAGGGCGCTTGGGCGACGAACTTCTGATGATTCGCCGCCTCCGCTAGCGCGGCCCGCCGCTCCGCGTCGGTTACCACGATGAATCGCCATTCCTGCCGGTTGCTGGCCGACGGCGCCAGACGAGCCGCTTCAAGTAGTCGTTCGATCTTCTCGCGTTCCACCGGCTTGTCGGTGTACGAGCGCACACTGCGTCTTTGCCTGATGACTTCGATCACGTCCATGGGTTCATCCCCGCATCCGTCCACGTTTGGTTGCACCGGGCCTGGGCGAAGAGCGGTGTCCCAGCGCCCAGCTCAGTTTACTCAGCGGGCAACTCGATGCCAGCGTCGTCGCCGTCTGCGCGTAAGTTTTCAGTGAATCCGTATCAGTTCCAGGGTACGTTGGATCGAGATTCCCATCTCGATCCAATGCGAGAGGGATTCCTATCCCACACAGCCGGCTGGAACGGATTGCCCGGTTGGACGGTGCGAGCAAGGATTCTCGCATCAGCATCGGATTCACGCACCGGCATCGGGATCTCACACCGGCATCGGAAGAGGAACCCGTCACTCGCGCTCCGGGCTCGGTTCAGGAATCTACCGACCATCCTGCCCCGGACCCCATCCACAGGCAATTCCACAGATTCTCTGGCTTGGACGCTCGCTGCATGGTACGCTACCTGCCGCAATCGGGGATATGTCCTCTCACTCACGCGGCGTGGGCAACGAGGAGGTGTCCCCCGCCTTGTTTTGTAGCGAGTTTGGAACGTCGCCTGGAACATGGCGACGCCAAGCTGTTTAAGACACCATGACATAAGGGAATGCGATGAGCATAAGCCTGATTGGCCGGTCGATTGGTGAGTCGGCCACGTTGAAGCTCAACGAAACGGCGGCGATCCTGAGGGCCAAAGGCGAGCCGGTCATCCACCTCGGCGGCGGCGAGCCCAAAAGTAAATCACCGATCGACGCTCTGATCAGCGCATCGGCGCTGATCAACTCCGGGGAGATACGGTATACGCCGGCGGACGGGATTCCGGCCCTCAAACAGGCCATCATTCGCTATACCGATGAGTTCTACAACCGGAAGGTCGAGCCCGAGAACGTGATGGCGTCGGGTGGTGCAAAGCAAGCCATCATGGTTTGCCTACAGGCCATCCTCAATCCGCAGGACGAAGTAATATTCCCCGCGCCGTACTGGGTCAGCTACCCGGAGATGGCCAAGCTCTGCGGAGCCATCCCCGTACCGGTGCTGCCGGAGGACGGGACGTTCTATCCGCGCTTGCAGGACATCGAGCAGGTGGTCACGACGTACACCAAGGCCGTCGTCATCAATAGCCCGAATAATCCGACCGGGGCCATGTACTCCGAGCAATTCATCGCTGAGATCGTGGAGTTCTGTGAGAAGCGAGGGCTTTATCTGATCATGGACGACATCTATCACCGGCTCATCTTCGACGGTAGAAAACCGATCAACTGCTACAACTATGCCAAGGACATGAGTGACAACTCCAGACTCGTGCTTGTCAACGGCGTGTCCAAGCAGTATGCGATGACGGGCTTTCGGATCGGCTGGGCGGTCGCCAACAAGAAGCTCATCGAGGTGATGACCAACATCCAAGGCCATCAGACATCAGGACCGTCGGCGCTGCTGCAACACGCAGCCGTCGGGGCGGTCAACGGCGTGCAGTCCAGCGTGGAGAGTCTGCGGCTAACGCTGGAGAATAACCGCAATGTGATGATCGAGCAGCTCAATTCGTTCGACGGTATCAAGGTGACCAAACCGGACGGCACGTTCTACTGCTTTGCGGACTTCAGCACGTACGGCAAGGATTCAACGAAACTCGCGAACTTTCTGGTGGAGAAAGTGCGGGTCATCACCGTGCCGGGCGTCGAGTTCGGCCTGGAAGGTTTCTTGCGGCTCTCCACCTGCGGTTCCATTAAGGACATCACCCAGGGGATCGAGCGGATAAAGTGGGCTTTGGACTTGAACTCGCCCAACGAACTGTACATCGGCGACCGCAAACTCGTGAGGGACTGGGCATGACAAAGTATCTCGAATTCGATACGCCGGCCGTAAAGCAGGCGGGCGATCTCGCCAGCGAATTCAGGCTGAAGCATCACGGGCTGGTCCACTTGGACCAAGTGTTTTGGAACCTTCCCACGCCAGCCCTGTATGAAGAGGCCGTCTTCCGCGGCGAAGGCCACGTAACTCATGGCGGTGCGTTTGTGGTCCACACCGGCAAGCACACGGCGCGGGCGGCTGCGGACAAGTTTATCGTTCGTGAACATTCCACCGAGAACGAGATCTCCTGGGGCGAGTACAACCGTCCGTTCAGCGTCGAGAAGTACAACGGCATGCTCGCCCGTTTGCAGGCATTCCTGCAGGGCGAGGAGCTGTTCGTGCAGGACTGTTACGTCGGGGCCGATCCGGAATATCGCATGCCCATCCGCGTGATCACCGACACGGCCTGGCAAAGCCTCTTCGCCCGCAACATGTTCATCAACATTGACAACCAGGACGAATACAAGAAGCACATCCCGGAGTTTACGCTCATCGCCTCGCCCAAGTTCAAGGTCGATCCCAGGGTCGACGGAACCCGCACCGAAACCGCGATGCTGATCAACTTCGCCGAGCGGATGGCCATCGTGGCGGACTCAAGCTACGGCGGCGAGGTCAAGAAAACCATCTTCACGATTCTGAACTTTCTACTGCCGCGCGAGGGCGTGCTGGCCATGCACTGCTCCGCCAACGTTGGAAAAGACGGCGACGTGGCATTGTTCTTCGGGCTCAGCGGCACCGGCAAGACCACGCTGTCAGCCGACCCCAAACGGGCCCTGATCGGCGATGACGAGCACGGCTGGAGCGACAATGGGGTCTTCAACTTCGAGGGAGGCTGCTACGCCAAGGTCATCCGCCTGTCAGCCGAGCACGAGCCGCAGATCTACGCGTGCACGCGCCGGTTCGGCACTATCCTTGAGAACGTTGTCTACGATCCGACCTCGCGGCGGATCGATCTCGACGACGATATGCTGACCGAGAACACGCGGGCTTCGTATCCGCTCGAGTTCATCCCCAACGTCGTGCCCGAGCGGATGGCCCGGACGCATCCCAAGAACGTGATCTTCCTGACCTGCGACGCCCAGGGCGTTTTGCCGCCGATCGCCCGGCTGAATCCCGAGCAGTCCATGTATCACTTCATCAGCGGTTATACCTCGAAGATCGCCGGGACCGAGGTCGGACTGGGGATCGAGCCGGAGATCACCTTCAGTGCCTGCTTCGGGGCGCCGTTCATGGTGCACCATCCGTTTAAATATGCCAACATGCTCAAGCAGAAGATGGCCAGGTACGGCGCTAAGTGCTGGCTGGTCAACACCGGCTGGACCGGCGGCAAGTTCGGCATCGGCAAGCGGATCAGCATCCACCACACGCGAGCACTGCTCAACGCCGCCCTGGAGGGTAGGCTGAGTGACGTCGAGTATCGCAGGGACAAGCTCTTCGGCTACGAGGTGCCAATGACGTGTCCCGACGTGCCGCCCGACGTGCTTATCCCCGAGAGCTCCTGGGGCAACAAGGACGATTACTGGAAGAAGTACGACGCCATGGCTGCAAGGTACATCGAGAACTTCAAGCTCTTCGCCTCCGGCTGCCCCGACGAGGTCCGCGCCGCCGGCCCGAAACGGTTGTAGCGGCGTCAGTTGCAGATCGGGTCCGCTGTAGTTGTAGGGCGGGTCAACAGACCCGCCGTTTAATCCCACTGAGCATCATTCAAGGGCCGGTTGCTGGGCCTGGGCTTGGGCCAGAGGGAGGACCCACGGGTGTGCCGCCCTGCGGCGGCGAGCCTGCGGAAGAGGGAGCCCAGGGCCCTCCTAGGCACCTGAAGCATTTCCGGTTTATGAAGGTCGCAATCAGCACGACCTCGGCTTCAATCATCCGGATGTGTCGATAACGACTCAATATCACGCCCATCGTCACCCCATACGCTATGATCGCGGTGAGCAAGTATGGCCAGAGGTCGACGCGGATAACTACGAGAACAATGCTGAGTACTAGTGAACACGCAAGAGCATAGAACATCCCGGCAACATACCGAACGAGAGCCTCCGATGCGTAGATTTCCCGCGTGGAATGCTGGTCGTTAGCATTGACGATTATCTTGCAGAAATTGAAGAACTTCATGTTGCCACCGGGGGTGCACATCGGATTCCAGACCTTCATGTAGAAAATGTACAGCGCACGGGGAAAGTATGTCTTGGAGACTTCCTCAAGCCAGGGAAAATACGGGAATGGTTCGTCGAAATGGTTCCAAACGATCGGTCGATCTTCAAGTCGGCAACCCAGGCAGGGGAACAGACGCAGCCACCACACCGACAATCTGTCCGGAATCTCCGCTCTCGCCAGCCTCAATATGACGCCGATCAGGTAGCCAAAGCAGACTGCCAGTATGAGCGAAAGGCTGACGTTCGACGTGGCACCAGCGATCACCTGCCTCAGCCGGTCATCAGTAGTTGGGTGCAGATAGGCAAATCCAACAAAGTTGGCGAATAAGAACATCCCCGGGTAACAGATCAGCCGTCTGCAATGCAAGACAGGGCCGGGAGATGTTAAAATAGGCAGTTTGCGCGATCGTCCTTGCGCTGGTATGTAGACCGACATGCAGCCACGGAAGGCGAGGACC